>ERZ827156.734-NODE-734-length-44338-cov-5.672922_pt1 | contig 44338 bp, 42 predicted proteins | sample MGYA00519919_ERZ827156 | MGnify/ENA primary metagenome ERZ827156 (study PRJEB31778, sample SAMEA3449269) | human gut metagenome | biome: human gut; feature: human-associated habitat; material: faeces | place: United Kingdom | collected 2010/2012 ... | reverse complement strand
CATTCTTCCATTTCAGGCCGACAATATCGCTGATACGCAGTCCGCAGAAGCAGGAAAACAGATAGGCGTTTTTAACCCTCCCATCCTGTACCGGAGTGGCAATCAACGCCCGTACCTCTTCGATGGTCATATAGGACCGCACGCTCTCCGGCATTTTGGGCTTCTCCGATTTTTCCATTTCATTAAACGGATTTCTCAACAACCGTTTAGCCCGGACGGCAGTGTTCAGGGCACCGTTGAATATCTGATAATAGGTATTGCGTGTAGATGCTGCTATCGGCTTTCCTTTAGGGCGGAAGGTCGTCAGCATGTAGTCGATATAGCCTTGGCAAAAAGCGAGGTCAACCCGATCCAACAAAAACCTTTCCCCTGCATATTCTTTCAGGATATGGGTAACGGCCTTGATTTGACCGATGCCTTTCTTGTCGCGTTTCTCTTGGTACTCCAAATAGGTTTGCATCCAGTCCAGCAGATAAACCTTATCTGTATGGTTCACGATACCGGCTTCGCCGCTGGTCAGTTCGATAATGCGTTTCGACTTGATGGCATTCGCAGCGGCCATTGTTATTTCATTCTGCCGACGGGTATTGTTGTCCGTTCCCGGGATAAGATACAGCTTCAGGTACTCATATGTCCGCTTGCCATTGCGGTATATATCCAGATACAGACTTTTGCTGCCATCGGACAAATCCTTCATCCGAAGACGGATTGGTTCTTTTACTTTTTTAGGCTTCTTTATTCGTGGCATAATCGTATTCTTTCATTCGTTCTTTTTCGTATGCAAATGTACGAATTAAAACCGAAATCAAGAAACAAACAAGGAACAAAAATGTACCCAAAAAGAACTAATTAACAGAAAATAGCGAAAAAAACTGAAAGAAACGATTTCTTTATAAATGTCTGATATAAAGCCTATTTGCTTGTACTTATTTGGATTTTATTTTCATCTTTAATATGTCTGTTTGTTTATTGTCAATAATGTTATACCATCAACGGAATCCGCCATCGTCCTCTCCAACTCGTTTTTCCAAGTTGCCCAACTCGTTTCCGTGAGTTGCTCAACTCGCCGGGCTGAGTTGCCCAACTCACGATTTCGGGCCGCTGGACTTGCGGAAACGGGGCGGGCAGGCTTCGACAATGGCGTATTGCACACAATAAATTCAAATGTACAAAAATATTCGGGAGGCGCAGGCTTCCGCTCCGGATTTAACATTTCGAACGGTGCGGAAGGGAAAACGGGAGCGGCTTCGCCCGTGCTTGAATGCCGGGCAGAGCCGCCTTTTTTGCGCCCGTATGCGGGGAAAACAGGGGGCGGCGGGAGGAAAACGGAAAAAATCATTCCATACCCTTCCCATACTATGGAATGCGCCTGCGGAGGATTGCAGACCTTTGCACCGTAATCATTAAGAAATAACAGTTATGGACACAATGACAATGGAACAAGCCCGTGGCAGGACGGGCACGGGAAACGGCGGCAAGACCGGGCGGAAAACCGTCAGAGGGAAAGACCCGGAGGCCGTGGCACGGGAACAGTTCGAGGCATGGATGCAACGCATCATGGAGCGGTTCGACCGTCAGGACAGAATCATCTCGGTGCTGATAAACAAGGATGCCGCCGGGGTGAAGTACATGGACGGGGAACGGCTGTATGACAACCAGGACCTGTGCGAGATGCTGCGCACCAGCAAGCGGTCGCTGCAACGCTTCCGCAGCGAGTACGGGCTGCGCTACCGGAAAATCAGCCGCAAGAGCTACTACAAGGAGTCGGACGTGCTGGAGTTCATCAGCCGGAACATGGAGGAGGTGGTGCAGGACGGCGAGAAGGTGCTGAAGATGAAGGACGAGGCAAAGAGGAAACCGGACAAGGCGAAAAGAAAAGGCGGCGGGAAACGTGTGGCGGTACACCGCTGAGAGTATATCGCAAAGGCGAAAAGAGGAAAAGGGGCTGTATGGGTGAAATGCCGGCAGTTCCGGAAGTCCGCCCCGCCCAATGTTTGCGGACATGGGCAAAGGGAAAGCGATACGACAAGAAAACGGATAAGCGGCGCAAGCCGTAGTGTTAATTATCAATTAAAAAACATCAAAAATGGAACAGAAAAAGAAAAACGAGAAAGACGTGCTGGTCGTCCGCGACGAGAAGACGGGCGAAATCAGCGTAGTAGCCGGACTGGACAGCAAGGGTTATCCGAAGACGGCTCCAGCAAAGGCGGAACACTCGCAGGACTTCCTGCGCTTCGACCGACACGGCGACATGGTGGATAACTTCTTCAGGAACTTCTACCGCCAGTGCAAGGAGCCGACACGCTTCGGCTTCTACCGGGTGGCGGCGGACATGGCAGATGCGGTGCTGCCGGTCATCAAGGATTTGCTGAAAGACCCTGCGGCAAATGCGGAAATGCTCGCGGCGCACAAGGTGGACACTTCTGAATACCAGCGACAGGCGGCGGAAACGCTTGCCGGAGGACAGACCCCGGAAACGGAGGAGGCGAAAAGAGAAAATGCCGAGACGGAGGCTGTGGAACAGCTGGCTGCGGAGGAGGCGAAAAAAGAGAATACTGACGAAAATAGTGTACAACAAAAAACAGATGAGACAATGGAAGAACTGAAACAAGAACAGGGCGTACAGCCGTCCCAAGAGGGCGGAACGCCGACGGAACAGGTGCAGGAGCCTGCACAGGAGCAACAGCAACAGAAGCCGGAGAAGCAGAACCTGATAGCGGACGGCGATGTGGACTGGGAGGAGCTGCGCAAGTGCGGCATTGACAGGGAAAAGCTTTCGGAAAAGGACCTGAAAGCCCTGATGAACTATGGCAAGACGGGGCTGGTGACGGTGAAGCCGACCTTCGGCTACGAGAGCTACGAGCTGCAAGCCCGCCTCTCATTCCAAAAAACGGAGGACGGCAAGCTGAAACTCACTCCGCATTTCATCCGTGACGCGCCAAGACTGGATGTTCCCTATAAGGGCTATTCCTTTACGGACGAGGACAGGAACAACCTGAAACACACGGGAAATCTGGGCAAGATGGTGAGCGTGGCGGATGAGAGGACCGGCGAGTTCCGCCCCTCGTACATCAGCATCGACCGCCTGACGAATGAAATCGTGGATGTTCCGGCGAACAAGGTGCGCATCCCGGACAAAATCGGGCTGACCCCCGTGTCATCGGCGGAGAAGGACATCCTGCGTGCCGGGCTTGCCTTGCCCAAGGAAGTGACGCTCAAGAACGGGCGTAAGTTCCATGCCCTGCTCCAAGTGAACGCCGACAAGCGCGATGTGGAGTTCGTGCCGGGACAGAAAAATCAGAATCAGGCACAACGGCTGGCGGACAGCAGGCGGGGGCAAAACAATGACCCGTCCGACACGCAGCAGAACCAAGGGAACGAAAGCGACGGGAAGCGGCAACGCCGCAACCGCTCGTGGACGAACGAGGACGGCAGCATCCGTCCCATCAAAAAATGGAAAGACGACACATTTACCGAACAGCAAATCAAGGATTACGTGGCGGGCAAGACGGTGGTGCTTGCCAACGCGAAGGACGACCAAGGGCAGCCCTGCACGAAGTACCTGAAGTTCAGCTTCGAGAAAGGGCGTCCGCTGACCTACTCGCAGAATCCCGACCTTGCGCAGACCGTCGCCCCGTCGAACGAGAGCAGGACGCAGCTTGCCGTGAACAACGAGGGCAAGACCAACGAGGCCACCAAGCACGTGAAGGAGCCGTTGCAGCAGGGTCAGACCGCACCGAAGGACGAAACCCAGCAGAAACGGCAGACAAGAAAATCCAAAGGTGTGAAGGTGTCCTGATTGCCGCCACTAAATCCATCCGACAATAATCAACGGATTGAAACGGGGAGCAAACACCGCCCTGTACCGCATATCCCACGGACAAGGCCGTGCCCCGTTTCATTCCCACCCAAAGAAACAAGAGTATCAACAGATTAGACAGAAAAAGACATGATTACCATATTGGCAGAAAAACCGAGCGTCGCCCGTGAGATAGCACGGATTGTCGGCGCGATGAAAAAGGAAGAAGGGTATTTCACCGGAAACGGCTACCACGTGACATGGGCACTGGGACATCTGGTACAGCTCGCCATGCCCGACGGGTACGGCATCAAGGGCTTCCGACGCGACAGCCTGCCCGTCATTCCCGAACGGTTCGAGTTAATCCCCCGTCAGGTGAAGGCGGACAAGGGCTACAAGGCGGACGCGGCAGCGGTGAAGCAGATTAAGGTGATTACCAAACTGTGGAACGAGAGCGACAGTATTATCGTGGCAACCGACTGCGCCCGTGAAGGAGAATTGATATTCCGTTACCTCTATGCCTATACCGGCTGTACCTTGCCCTTTCAAAGACTGTGGATAAGCTCGCTGACCGATGCCGCCATCCGTAAGGGACTGAAAAAACTGAAGGACGGGCACGAATACGACAGCCTCTACCAAGCCGCCAAAGCCCGCAGCGAAGCCGACTGGCTGGTGGGCATCAACGGCACGCAGGCATTGACCGTCGCCGCCGGACGGGGCACGTATTCCGTAGGGCGCGTGCAGACACCCACGCTGGCGATGGTCTGCAAGCGCTTCTGGGAAAACAAGCGTTTTACGCCCGAACCGGTACACCAGCTTCATTTTACCGTACCGTCGGTAAGCGCAAGTGAAGTGGTAAAGTTCGCCTCGGTGGAGAAATGGAAAGACAAGGAGGAAGCCGCCGCATTATATAACAAGGTAAAGGCACAAATGGCGGCAACCGTTGTCAAAGTCGAAAAGAAGGAGAAAGTGGAGAACCCTCCATTATTATATGACTTGACTACACTTCAAAAGGAAGCGAACACGAAGCACGGCTTCACGGCGGAACAGACGCTCGACCTCGTGCAGAAGCTCTATGAGGCGAAGCTCGTCACCTATCCGAGAACATCAAGCCGCTATATCCCGGAGGACGTGTTCGCCGAAGTGCCCATGCTGTTCGACAGGCTTTCCACTCATTCATCGTTCGCAGATAAAATCGAAAACTTGGGCGAACTGAACCGCCGCAGCGTGGACGCCTCGAAAGTGACCGACCACCATGCGCTGTTGGTGACGCCGAACCGTCCGCTGGCGCTCTACAAGAACGAACAGCTCATCTATGACATGATTGTGGGGCGCATGATAGAAGCGTTCTCCCCGGAGTGCGTCAAGGACACGACCACCGTCCGTGCGGAGTGCGAGGGCGTGGCGTTTGAAGCCAAAGGGTGCATCGTCCGCAAGGCGGGCTGGCGCTCGGTCTATGGTGAGGACAGGGAAGATACCGTACTGCCCGACTGGAAGGAGGGCGACACGCTGGCGATGAACGGCTGCTCGATGAGTTCGGGCATGACCCGTCCGAAACCGCTGCACACGGAAAGCTCGCTCTTGGCGGCGATGGAGACCGCCGGACGCGAGGGCGTGGAGGACGAGGAAGCGCGGCAGGCATTGAAGGACTGCGGCATCGGCACGCCCGCCACCCGTGCCGCCATCATCGAGACGCTGCTCCGGCGCGAATACATGGTGCGCGTGAAGAAGTCGCTCGTGCCGACGGAGAAAGGGCTTGCCCTGTATTCCATCGTGAAGGAGATGGACATCGCTGATGTGGAAATGACCGGGCGTTGGGAGTCGGAACTGGCGGAGATAGAAAAAGGCAGGACGCCGCACGAGGCTTTCCTGCGCAACATCGAGGGCTACACCCGCAAGATAACCACCGAACTGCTCGCCTGCGATAAAATCTTCGGTCACAAGGCGTCGGGCTGCGCCTGCCCCAAGTGCGGCACGGGCACGATGCAGTTCTACGGCAAGGTGGTGCGCTGCGACAACCCGGACTGCGCCCTGCCGGTGTTCCGCCAGATAGCGGGCAGGACGCTCACAGACACGGAAATGACCGACCTGCTGGCAAACGGGAAGACGGGTGTCCTCAGCGGCTTCAAGAGCAAACAGGGCAAGCCGTTCAGCGCGGCGGTCGCCTTCGATGCGGATTTCAACACGAAATTCATCTTTCCCGAAGCCAAAGGCACAAGAAAGAGTACAAACATGAAAGGAAGAAGAAAATAATGACTACCTTTGCCACTGATTCATGTAATAATCTGTTTCAATTCGTTGATACTGTTTCTTTACATGGATTTAGTGGCGGCACTCGGAGGGATACCGGGTGCCTTTTTTCTTCTCCTTTATCCATATCAATATCCGATTTTTTCACCACTAAATCCATCAGAAAATGAAACAGAACAAGAAAACCGTTCCGGCGGAACTGTCCTATTACGGGCTGTACCTACTGGACTACCTGAGAAAATACCATCCCGACAAAGCATCGGATACCGGTTTCATTGCCGGACGCGAAGAAGCCGCCACCGCCACTTTCGAGAAGGAAAGGCTGGCGGGCGGCACGGTGGAGGACGCCCACGAGGAAGCCATGCGCGTGCTGCTCGAAGGGCTGCACTTCTCTCCCTACGCCCTGCTGACGGAGGTCGTGGAGAGGGAGTTTGCCGACGAGGTGGCGGAACAGGAGCGTGAACCGTTCTGCCGCAGGCTCTACCCCCACCTGAACAACCTGTTTGCCGGTTACGACACGTCGGATGACACCTTCGCCCTGTCACCCGCGCATGACCTGCTCTACACGGAGCTGGTCGGAACCGTCATGCTTTATCTGGAGTCCTATGGCGTTCAATAGGAAACAGAAGCTGAGGGACAACATCGAGGCGGTACGCACGGCGTTCACGCTTGACCGGGAACGGCGCACCCCGACGGAAAGGGAACGTGCGCTGCTGGAGCGGTACTGTGGCTTCGGAGGGCTGAAGTGCATCCTGAACCCGGCAAAGGAGCTGGCGGATGCCGTGCATTGGGTGAAGTCCGACCTCGAACTGTTCGCCCCGACGGTGGAGCTGCACCGTATCATCCGTGAGAACAGCCGGGACGAAACGGAGTACAAGCGGTATGTGGACTCGCTGAAAGCCTCGGTGCTGACGGCGTTCTACACGCCGCAAGCCATCACGGACACCATCGTGGACGTGCTCCACGACAAGAAGGTGCGACCGAAGCTCGTGCTGGAGCCGTCGGCGGGCATGGGCGCGTTCATCGCCCCGGTACTGTCGGACAATCCGCAGGCGGAGGTCATGGCTTTCGAGAAAGACCTGCTGACGGGCAAGATGCTCGGACACCTGTACCCGCAGCAGAAGATACGCACGGAAGGCTTCGAGAAGATAGAAAAGCCGTTCCTGAATCGGTTTGACCTTGCCATCTCCAACATCCCTTTCGGGGATATAGCGGTGTTCGACCCGGAATACACCAATGGCTCGGTATTCAAAAAGATAGCGGCAAGGAAGGTGCATACCTATTTCTTTCTGAAAGGGCTGGACACGGTGCGTGACGGCGGTATCGTGGCATTCATCACCTCGCAGGGCGTGCTGGATACGGAGGGCAACGGCGGCACACGCTACATGATGATGAGAAAGGCGGATCTGGTGTCCGCCATCCGCCTGCCGAACAACCTGTTCACGGAAGATGCCAACACGGAGGTGGGGTGCGACCTGATTATCCTGCAAAAGAACGAGGGCAAGGAAGAGCTTTCCGAAGAGGACAAGAGGTTGGGCGATGTCGTAAAGAACAACCATACGGGAATTTCCACCAACGGGTATTTTTTTGACCACCCGGAATACATCATCCACACCGACGCGAAAAGGGATACCGACCCCTATGGCAAGCCGGCTATGGTATATACGCACAGCGGCGGCGTGGAGGGTATCGCCACGGACTTGTACCGGATATTGTCGGCGGACCTGTCGGCACGGCTGGACTTGGAACGTTACAATGGTGTCAAGGCTGAAAATCGTGAAACACAGACGATTTCCGTCCAGCCGCAAGTTCAGGAAGTACAACAGCCGAAGGTGGAAATAGAAGAAAAAACGGTACAGCCAAATGCAGAAGCGGTAAAATCCGCACCGCAGGTCGTGGAAACGAAACAGCACGAAGCTCCTGTAATGGACTTGTATGACCTGTTCGGCTACACGCAGGAGGAGCGCAGATTGGCGGAACGGGGACTGAAACCGGAGAGGAAGAAAGGAGCCAAGTCCAAACGCCGGAAGCCGGTGCAACCGTCATTGTTCCCGATGCCTGCTGACGGGCAGCGGGTAACGGCGGAAAAAGAAAATGAAGCGGCAAGAGGCAGAAGCGCGGAAACGGTTCCTGCCATCAGCCCCGAAGAGGTATGGGAGATGGAGGAAATCATCCGTCAAGGGGCGAACGGAATACCGGAAAGACGGCACGAAGAGCCAATACCCATGCACGGAAATCCTGAAGGCGCTACCGCCCCAGCCGAAGACGATGACCCGGAGGATGCCGTTTACCGCAGTCTGGACTGGGAAACCAACCCGCCCATCAACGGATTCTATGAGATGATGATGTCACTCACACCCGAAAGGCGTGCCGAACTGCGCCAGATGGGAAAGGAAAAAATGGATGCCAATGCCGCCAAGCAAACGGCAGGGCTGTCGGAGACGAAAAAAGAAAAGGTACAGGCGAGGGAAACGGAACAATCCTCGTCCGTGCGCCCGACCTATCCGGTAGAGAACGGCTTTGAGGCAGAGGGAAGAAGACGGATTGAGCGTGTGGAAAGGGAGATGCGGGAGGAGGAAGCAGCCCTGACACCGGAAGAACGGCAGCGCAGGAAAGAGGAAGCGATGATGCCCCGTCCGTTCAAGGGCATTATGGAGCCGCACCTGAAGGAAGGCTCGCTGGTATGGGAACATACCGGCGGCGTCCGCTTCCAAATCGGGGTGCTGAAGGATGTCACCAAGTACGGGGCGACCTTCCAGCCGCTCGACATGGAGGGGATGCAGGCGCAGAAGGCACAACTGTACATCGACCTGCGAAACACCTACGAGCGGCTCTACACCCACGAAGCGGAAAACCACGAGGAAAACGCCTTGCTGCGCCGCAACCTGAACACCTACTATGACGAGTTTGTCATGCGCTACAGCAACCTGAACGCCAAGCACAACGCCAAGCTCATCCTGATGGACGCTTCGGGGCGCAACATGCTCTCGCTGGAGCGTGGCGAGAACGGGCAGTTCGTCAAGGCGGACATCTTCGACCATCCCGTTTCCTTCTCGCAGGAAACACTTGCCGAAGTGGAATCGCCCGAAGAAGCCCTGTCCGCCTCGCTTAACCTGTACGGCGGCGTGAACCTGCCCTACATGGAGTCGCTTTGTGATTTGCCGCAATCGGAGATGCTCGAAGCCCTGAAAGGCAGGGTGTTCTACAATCCGCTGGCAGACGGTTACGAGATAGCCGACCACTTCATCGCAGGGAACGTGGTGCAGAAGACCGCCGACGTGGAAGACTGGATAAAGGAAAATGAAGGGCACGGGATGCTGCCGCAGGCGCAGGAGTCATTAGCGGCATTGCGCGAAAGCATACCCGAACAAATACCGTTTGAGGACTTGGATTTCAATTTCGGGGAACGGTGGATACCCACGGGCGTGTATGCCGCCTACATGAGCCGCCTGTTCGACACGGAGGTGCGGATAACCTATTCGGAAAACATCGACGAGTATGCGGTGGCGTGCAGCCACAAGACAATGAAAATCACGGACGAATTTCTGGTGAAGGGCTATTACCGCCACTACGACGGCATGAACCTGCTGAAACACGCCCTGCACAACACCTGCCCGGACATGATGAAGGCCGTCGGCAAGGACGAGCATGGCAACGACATCAAGGTGCGCGACAGCGAGGGCATACAGCTCGCCAACGCGAAGATTGACGAGATACGAAACGGATTCACGGAGTGGCTGGAGGAACAGTCGCCGGAGTTCAAGAAGCGGCTGACGGACATGTACAACAACAAGTTCAACTGCTTCGTGCGCCCGAAGTACGACGGCTCGCACCAAAAGTTCCCGGACTTGGACCTGAAAGGCTTGGGAATACAGGACTTGTACCCCTCGCAGAAGGACTGCATCTGGATGCTAAAACAGAACGGCGGCGGGATAGCCGACCACGAGGTTGGGACCGGTAAAACCTTGATAATGTGCGTATCAGCGCATGAAATGAAGCGGTTGGGACTCGTACACAAGCCGATGATTATCGGTCTGAAAGCCAACGTGAGGGAGATTGCCGAGACTTACCGCAGGGCATATCCCAACGCCCGCATCCTCTATGCGTCGGAGAAGGACTTTGCAGCCGCCAGCCGGGTGCGCTTCTTCAACGACATCAAGAACAACGACTGGGATTGCGTCATCATGTCGCACGACCAGTTCGGAAAGATACCGCAGTCGCCGGAGTTGCAGCAGCGCATCTTGCAGGCGGAGCTGGACTCGGTGGAGGAAAACCTCGAAGTGCTGCGTCAGCAGGGCAAGGACGTGTCAAGGGCGATGCTCAGGGGGCTGGAGAAAAGGAAAATCAACCTTCAGGCGAAGCTCGAAAAGGTGGAACACGCCATCAAGTCACGCACGGACGACGTGGTGGACTTCAAGCAGATGGGCATCGACCACCTCTTTGTCGATGAGAGCCACCAGTTCAAGAACCTGACGTTCAACACGCGCCATGACCGTGTGGCGGGGCTGGGCAACTCCGAGGGAAGCCAGAAGGCGCTGAACCTGCTGTTCGCCATCCGCACCATACAGGAGAGGACGGGCAGGGACTTGGGGGCGACATTCCTGTCTGGCACGACCATCAGCAACTCGCTGACGGAACTGTACCTGCTGTTCAAATACCTGCGCCCGAAGGCGCTGGAGAAGCAGGACATCCGCTGCTTCGACGCATGGGCGGCCATCTTCGCCAAGAAGACAACGGACTTCGAGTTCAACGTGACGAACAACATCGTGCAGAAGGAACGCTTCCGCTACTTCATCAAGGTGCCGGAGCTGGCGGCGTTCTACAACGAGATAACCGACTACCGCACGGCGGAGGACGTGGGCGTGGACCGTCCGAAGAAGAACGAGATACTGCACCACATACCGCCCACACCCGACCAAGAGGCGTTTATCGAAAAGCTGATGCAGTTCGCCAAGTCGGGCGACGCGACGATATTGGGCAGACCGCCACTCTCGGAAACGGAGGAGAAGGCGAAGATGCTCATCGCCACGGACTACGCACGGAAAATGGCATTGGATATGCGTATGATAGACCCGAATTACGAAGACCACCCCGACAACAAGGCGAGCCATTGTGCCAAGACGATAGCGGAGTATTACCGCAAGTACGACGCGCAAAAAGGGACACAGTTCGTCTTTTCGGATTTGGGCACATTCCAGCCCAGTGGCGGCTGGAGCGTGTACACCGAAATCAAGCGCAAGCTGGTGGAAGACTACGGCATACCCGCCCATGAAATCCGCTTCATACAGGAGTGCAAGAACGAGAAGGCACGGAAGGCGGTGATAGAGGCGATGAACAGCGGTTATGTGCGTGTGTTGTTCGGTTCGACGAGTATGCTCGGCACGGGCGTGAACGCCCAAAGGAGGGCGGTGGCAATCCATCACCTCGACACGCCGTGGCGCCCGTCTGACCTCGCCCAGCGTGACGGACGGGCAGTACGGAAAGGCAACGAGATTGCCAAGCTGTATGCGGACAACAAGGTGGACGTGATTATCTATGCGGTGGAGAAGTCGCTGGACAGCTACAAGTTTAACCTGCTGCATTGCAAGCAGACGTTCATCTCGCAGTTGAAGTCCGGCGCGTTGGGCGCACGAACCATCGACGAGGGGGCGATGGACGAGAAGTCGGGCATGAACTTTTCAGAGTACATGGCGATACTCTCCGGCAACACGGACTTGCTGGACAAGGCGAAGCTCGAAAAGAAAATCGCCTCGCTGGAGGGCGAACGCAAGTCGTTCCATAAGGGCAAGCGGGATTCGGAGTTGAAACTGGAGAGCAAGACCTCGGCGCTTAGGAACAACCAAGCGGTCATTGCCGGCATGACGGAGGACTGGGAGAAGTTCACCGCCGCCGTACAGACTGACAAGGAGGGCAACCGGCTCAATCCTATCAAGATTGACGGGCTGGACACCACCGACGAGAAGGCCATCGGCAAGCGGTTGCAGGAGATAGCCAAGAACGCCACGACGGGCGGTCAGCCCAAGCGCATCGGCGAGCTGTATGGTTTCCCCGTCAAGGTAGTGAGCGAACGGACACTCAGCGATGGGCTGGAGTTCACCGACAACCGCTTTTTCGTGGAAGGGAACTACAAGTACACCTACAACAACGGGCATCTGGCAATGGCGGATACCCATGCCGCCGCCGTGAACTTCCTGAACGCGCTGGAGAAGATACCCTCTGTCATCGAGCAGTACAAGGCGAAAAACGAAGCGCTGGAGCAAGAGATACCGCAGTTGCGGGAGATAGCGGGCAAAACATGGAAGAAAGAGGATGAGCTGAAACAACTGAAATCCGAACTTGCCGCCCTCGACCGCAAGATACAGCTGGAGCTGGCACCCAAGCAAGAGGAAACGCCCGGTCAGGGGCATGAACAGGGCGGTCAGACAATGCCGAAAGCGGAACATGTGCCGAAGCCGGACGATGCAGCGCATGACTATATCCGCAGCCATGTCATCATAGGCACTCCGGGGATAGAACACAGGGAGTACCGGGGCGTGAAGCTGTAAGCGGAAGCCGGGAAAGGCGGAGTACCCCCTGACGGGAGTGTAGCAATTTATATTTGACACACTCCCGTTTTTAATTTTTTATGATAGCGCTCTAAGGATTTGTCCGCCTGAGCATTCTTGCCCGTCTTGCGCGGGGTATTATAAGAAAAATCTGTGAGACCAGCAAAAAAACGGCGGTTTTTTCTTCCGTTTTCAATGGAATTGTTTAACTTTGGAGCGGTATAGGGGCTGTGCGCCCCCAAATTGAATGCGATGAACAGGATTAATTTTAATAGGAAAGCATATCATGGCAAGAGAAACGACGACATACAAGGGAGCAGCCGTATCCGTCCCGCCGGGGACGGACTTCTGCCGCGTGCCGTTTCCTGCTGCGGATTTTCCCCAAGGAACCGGTTCTGACCATCCGCATCGCTGCCCCCTATCCATATCCCATTGCCCTCTTCCTTCTCAAAAGCAAAGCGGAGGAAAAGCCATGTCCGGCGGTATTCATCCCTCGGTTCTCCCGTGCCTGAATGCCGCCGGATGTTGTTATGTGCCGGGCAAGGGAATCGCATGCGGAGGCATGGCTTCCGGACAACCATTAAAAGCGGTTCATTATGGAAATATATCAGAATAAACCCCGAATAAAACTTTCGCCGACTGTCCGGCACGGCAGGAAGTTCATTGAAGTCAGCTTCGACCACGACGGCCTGCGCCTGCCGCTGTCGAAGGAGGAAGGCGTGCAGCTTGTCGGCGGCAGGGCTTATCTGCCGGAAGAGAGCTTCGTGCTTGCGGAGTTCTTCGACCGCTATGTGAAGATGGCGTTCATCGACTACTCCGCCATAAAGGGCTACACGCCCCGGAAAGAGGAGGACAGCCGTCCGCCGCTGCCCGCCGGCTATCTGGAAAAACTCCGTCAGGTGCGATACAGCGATCACACGGTGAGGGTATATACCGGTTACTTCCGGGATTTTCAGGAGCATTTCAGGGGGCGGGAGGTAAAGTCCATTACCTCCGAAGACATAAACGGCTACCTGCTGTATCTCATCCGTGAGCGGAACATATCCTCGTGCCAGCAGAACCAGCGCATCAACGCCATCAAGTTCTACTACGAGAAAGTGCTCGGTCAGGAACGGCGGTGTTACAAGGTGAACCGTGCCAAGCGCGAGAAGACCCTGCCCGATGTGCTGAGCAAGGAGGAAATCAAGCGGATACTCAATGTGGCGGCGAAAGACCTGCGTTTCTTCTGCATGTTTTCCATCCTCTACTCCGCCGGCCTGCGCATCAGCGAACTGCTGGAACTGAAGCCGGGCGACATCAACGAGTCCCGCAACCTGATACGGGTGCGGCAGGGCAAGGGCAAGAAAGACCGCTACACGCTGCTGTCGAGGCCGCTGATGAAGAAGCTGGCGGAATACAACCGTCTGTATAAGCCGAAAGTGTGGCTCTTCGAGCGCAGGCCGGGCGAACCCTTTACGGAAAGCATCGTGTCGAAACGGCTGAAAGCCGCCGCACAGGAGGCGGGCATCGCGAAACGGATTTATCCGCACCTGCTGCGCCACTCCTTTGCCACGCATTTGCTGGAGCAAGGGACGGACATCAAGATTGTGAAGGAGCTGATGGGACATAACAACATCAAGACAACGGAGCGGTATGTCCACATCGCCGACACCTATAAGAGCAATATCAAGAGCCCGTTGGACGACTTAATAATGGAGGACAACGAGGCTTGATACTTAAAGAAAATAACAGCGGATTCCGCTGATAGTATAACGTTAACAACCATAAAAAAGAAAAAGATATGACAACAAAAAAATTTGCAGATTTTATCGAGAAACAAGCACGGAGTATATTAAATGTTTCTGCAGAACCAATCTTTGGAGAATATATACTCACAAGAAATGGAAAGAAAATAGGTGTCTTGTATCAGAATCAATGTTATCTTTTTCTTACCGACAAAGCGAAAGAGTTGTTGCCTGATGCAAAAGTCTGTCGTCCATATAAGTACCCACCCGGAGAACCGGATTTTATATTGGTAGAAGATACTACTAATCAAGAATTGCTTTGTTCATTATTTAAGGCCACTTATGATAAGTTCTATGCTTGGCAGGATTTATTTTATGATTTTTCCGGTATATTTTCTTTCAATAAAGGTTTCATGAACGATATAGAAAGGCTATATAATGATTTTGTTGTCTTATTATCTTCTTCTTGGGAGAATGGCTTTCTAAAAGTGCGTCCAATAGACACAAAAGGTAGAATCATAAAGTTAGAATTTAGGCGAAGAGATTTAACTCCAGAAGGAGAAAAATACTTTTTTCCGTTCAGTCATAAGTTCATTTTATATACAGATAGGACGTCAAAGACACCTTCTGAAAAATTAATAAAAAAATGGTTGGATGAGGTAAGAAATGAATAAAGGTTGGTTGTTAACAAGCGGCTTAACCTCCCCTAAAAGGTCGGTTAGCCACCAAACATTATAAGCGATAAAAGAAATAAATTATGGATAAACAAAAACGGATAGCATTTTTCCACGAAGATGATTATTGTCAGAGGGAGATACTGCCTTTGACCGCTAAAAATTTTTGCTTGAAGCAAATGGGTGAGATAAATGATTTCTCCCAAGAGCATCAATTAGAAAGTGGACTTTTTACTGATATTTTTATTCGTGAGAATACTCCTCACGGTATAGAAGAACTTGGTCTGTGCTCAGAACAATTAAATGCGGCTTTGAACTTTTTGCCTCTTTACGATTTAGTTGAAACAGGTTACTCCAGTTATAGGGAAGAATCAGAAGCGACCTGTGGCAGAGGTAATGGATATGAACAAAGTATCTTTTGGTCGGTAAACGAATCCGGAGTAGTGAATGCTATTTGGCTGGATATAGAGATTGCGCCAATCACTATGGATATGTGGAGAAAAGTCCTAATTTCATTAGGGAAAATCGCTCCCGTTTTGTTGGCTGATTGGAATTGTAGTCTATGTGTGGATTTAACTAATTCCTCTGACATAGAAGAATACATAAAAGAGAAAAGTCGCTTATAACAAGTGTATGAATCTTCCTAATGGTCGATTATCCGCCGGACATTACCCACATAATATAAAATATGTTCAGAGTACAAGTCGAAATATTTACACCAAGAAGTTACGGAAATCTTCCGAGGTTTCCTGATGACGGTTATATGGCTGAAGATGTATCAGAATCTATAGTTCAGCAAATAATTGGAGAAAAACTCATAAAGCGCATACAAATATGTGATTATATATCTGCTGCAACTCTCGAAAAATTGGATTGCATATTCATCTCTCGTCCAGATATTTCTTTTCGAGTATATGGAGGTGCCGGTAATACTTTTGGAAGCGTGAACGGTTTCAATGGTTGGAACTTGGATTTTCTTCGTCATCTTCCAAATGTACAAAAACTTGTTATAGAGAATTTTGAGTTTAAGAACACGGATTTGTCCATTCTATCAAGTTTGCCTAATCTTAAATCATTAACAATTGAAATTTATGATTTAAGAGATTTCTCTTTCGTTAAAACGCTGCCAAGCCAGTTAGAACATTTGAGCATAAATGCGGAACTAAAGAGTGGAAAACCGGTATTTGATTGCCAGTGGCTTTTGCATTTCAAAAACATGCAATCCCTTTTTCTCGGGAAGTTAGATAAAAACCTTGAAGCTATCGCAAGCCTAAACCAATTGGAAAAGTTAGAATTAAGGTCTTTCAAGAATAAAGATTTGTCTTTTTTGAAACAGATACCTATTAAAGAATTATCGATTCTATGGTGTGATGGGGCAAAAATTGATTTGACGACATTAAGTGATATTAGAAGTATACGTTATTTGGAAATCTTTAGAGTATCCAAATTAGATGACATTTCATTTGTAAATAAACTAACAGGACTTGAAAAACTTGAGTTAGTTTGGCTGCCACATATCACTAAACTTCCGGATTTATCCAGTTTGTATCAACTGGAAGAGGTAAAGATTGATAGCTTAAATGGATTGACAGACATTTCTGCTCTTATCAATGTTGAGAACTTGAAGAAAGTAAAGATGTTGAATGTAAAAAGTATGACAAAAGAATCCATATATGCTGTTCTTGATAATCCAAGCGTAGAAGAGTTAGTGTGTTATGGAGGAAGAGCAAGAATTAGTGATATTCGTATTTTTCGTAAAAAAGAATAATAGTGTGGGTAACAAGCGGCTCAACCTCCCCTGAAAGGTCGGTTAGCCACCAAACATTACTAACTTACAAGAAATATGGTAAATCGAATGGAAATTGAAAGACTACTTCAAAGTAAAGAGTTGAAGAAACTGTGGCAAACAATTCAACAAGAGTTGCCACAGCTTCATTTTTATGAAGAAAATGACTCTTGGGAAGAAGCACGAATTGATTACCTTGAAACTTGTATCTCCGAATGTAACACTATGCTCTGTAAGTGCAACTTTCAAGAAGTGTCTATAGATAACTTATATAATCATCTTTCATCGGATTGTTTTAAGTTTTTCTGCAAACAAACACTTCTGGAAAAAGATAAAGTTGAAATTATCATAGAGGAATCAGAGCGAGATTATATAGTGAAAGAACTTGAAATTTCAGAGGATGAATATAAGCAACGCTGTAAAACGTATGACATTCTCGACTTTGCGAGTTGTTTGATAGAATATCATTTGTTGAATAAATACCCGGAGATTTTACTTGAATATTATAAAGCACAAGAATATGACGAACCGGAACAAATGTTCAGAAGTCAAATAAACCTCTATTCGATGTGTGAAAAGTTAGTAACAAACAGCACTACCGCTTAAAGCGGAACGTCGCTAAACATTATAAACCTGAAATCAGTTGTAATATGGATAAAGAATTAACAGGTTGGGAAATAGAAAAATCTTTGGGAATTTTAGTTGAAGCTTATGAGAATAAACAAGCTTCTGACTCCCTTTTACACTTTCTCAACAATTATAAACTTTCTGCTGTAAATAAAGACTTTTCTATTTTAGCTGTGATCAGGAAATGCCGAGTCCAATATTGGAATGATGAACGTAGAGTTTTTCCTGTTGCTCCAAATACAGAAGATTTTCATTGGGGGTTGGGAATAGCAAAATGTAATGAAAGAGGATGCAGTGCTGGTACTTTATATTTGCCAAACAAATTTGAATATATAAACCTTGCAATAGAAAATAACTGTATAGGCATTTTCACCGATCAATGTACTAAATTCTTTACCAATAAGGATATAGATAAATTGGCTAAATTTTGGAGAGTTTTTGATGAAAAGGAATTAGAAATAGCATTTGAAACTTTAGGAACAGATTCTCCCATATCAGATCCCTCTGAGGAATTTATTGAAAAAAATATTACCTCAAATGATTTGATTAATCCTTTTTGGGGTATAATCCCTTACAAGATGGAAATAAATTGGTTTGAAAAAGACTATATTGATGTGGCTTCCAAATTGCGAATTAATGTTACTATAGATAATAGTCCCTTAGCTATTGGACTATTAAATCAAGCTCAAAAGATTGTAGAAGAAAAACTATATGTAAAATTATTGGAAGAAGCCATACCGGATATATTGAAATTAAAAAATGAAAATTGGCTTGCTGAAACAGAAAAACGATATACGAGAAGACGTATATTGAATAAACTTGTTTTAGAAGGTTTACATTGCAATGAAAATGGAAGTATAGAATTGGAATACAATGCTTTGGATATTTTTGGAAAGCATTATATTATTCTGATTATAAAAGATTTAATATATAAATCGTGTCTTTTGGGTTAAAGGTTTATAACAAGCGGCTTAACCTTCCCTGAAAGGTCGGTTAGCCACCAAACATTATCAGTAATTAAACAATGAAAAAGATACAATTTCTCTTGCTTTGTTTGTTGTTTCCAATCCTGCTTTATGGCAAAGGAAACTTAAAGGATACGGTGACAATTTGTGTTGACGGGCTGGTTTATGAACTCTCGGTATCATTGGATTCTACAGAAAATGATTCTGGCACGAAACCGGACTCAGTTATCTGCGTGAAGCTGATAAAACAGGGAAAAGTTGTGGGGAAAAGTATCTTCCCATTATCGGGCAGATGTCCTATTGAAGAAGATATAAAGGTTGAAGCCTCTGATAATGGATTTATAATCAGGATCCCATACTGCGACGGTTATCTGTTTCGCTTTGGCGAAGCCCGGTTTGTCTATTCCAAAGGGCAGGATGATTTTATCCTAACCGCATATGAAGAAGAAATCATCGACAGGCAACATACCGAATTGGATGGTAAAGTAGTAAAATACAATATATGTGCTGAAGTCCCTATTGTATTGTCCACCTTTTCTGTTGTTGAAATTAGAAATAATACTGATAACAAACGGCTTAACCACCCCTGAAAGGTAGGTTAGCCACCAAACATTACTAACGCATAAATAAAGAAAGATGAAATATTATACTGTAAAAAATAGAATAATGCCTTGGGGAAGTTATGGAGAAATGCTGTGGCAAGGTATTTACTGTTATGATAAAGATACAAACTCCCACATGATTTTTAGAACCGGAGCGTTTTGCCCTTCTATCTACCGTTCTCAATATAACAGAGAAAGTCCTGTGTTAATTGTCAAGGAGGATGTTTTACAGTATATTATAGAATCAAATCTTACAGGCTTTGTCCTTCAACCGGTAAACAAGGAAAAGATTGTAAAATTGGATTGGGAGAACTGGGATTTACAATCACCGGAGCCTTTGATATATCCGTCTGGAAGTATGGATGCGGAAGAATATATTACACAGCGCAAACATAACGAAACGGTAGCGGAGCAAATAGGGAATTTATTTGCGTTGATACCTCAAAAGGACGGACTGCTTTATTGCGAGCAAGAACGTGGTTCTGCCAAGTTAGTAGAACAAAGCCTTTCAGGATTGGATATTTTCATTGATAGGATTTTTTGCGACTTCTGCTCTGAAATTTATGTCAGTGAAAAGGCTAAAGACGTTTTATCTAAATATTATTCTGATCTGCTAATTTTCCAAGAAGTCCCAATATTTGTTGCAGATGAAAATCTCTTGCTTCAATTAGAACAGACGGCTAAACGTAAAGAATATCAGAAGCAACGAGAAGCGGAAATGACAAAAAACGATTGGCAAAGGTGGTTTCGTTTGAAAGATGACGCGAGAAAGTTAATAGAAGGACTTTCTCTGCTGAAAACAGAATCCGCTAAATCCAAACGAAAATTGAATATCAATGATAAACTAAATTCTGCCAATGAAATATATCCTTTGGAATATGAAAGTTGGATGCAAGAGTATTGGAATAAAAAATAAAGCGTTAGTAACAAACAGCAAACCGACCGAATAAGCGGAACGCTACAAACCATTATCGGTCTAAAAATAAAATTGAAATATGGATAGTAAACTTCAATTATTCGCTAAGGTATTATTAAAAGAACGTTATGATGAATTTTTAGAAATGATTCAGTCGTTCAATATTGATAAAAAAACTTTTATCCTTCAACATAGGAAAATGTTTGAAAAGGGATGGTACGATACAAGTTCTGAAGTCAATGAATTTAGTGAAGTGGATATTATGCTTTGTTTTGCCATTGCTTCTCGCAGAATGGCGGTTATAGACTGGAGTGGTGAGGAATATCCAGGGCAGGTTAAGCGTTCCATCACAATGATGTTAAAGAATTATGGAATAGAACGTTTCTTATGGAATACTAAAAAGTTTGATGATTCTTTGGATTGGAACAAAGTTCGTCGAGGTGACTATTTGCCATTGCTGTTCCGAGCTATGAACATACAACTTAACAAGGATGGATATTCCATTGCGTTTTGTGATACAAAATCTGATTGTTTTCATTATACAATATTACCAACCGTCGAATTCATGCAATTTGATAATACAGAATTAGATGATTGTCTAACTATTATCAGTCCTAAGATTTACAATATCTATCTTACAGACAAGGGAAATGAATTGTCTAAAATAATGCTGTACCTAAAAAAGAAATTTTCTGTTCCGCTAAGTGAAATCAAGCAATTTTGTTTAAGAGATAAAATTTTACTTGGAATAGGGAACTCTATAATCGTAGATGAATATAGAAAAGAAATTGAAGAACTTGGAGGAAAGATTGAAGTTGAAGAAGTTGACCGATAACAAACAGCACTACCGCTTAAAGCGGAACGCTTCCAAACATTAGTAACTTTATAAATTAAAAGAATATGAATGACCTGATTTTATTGGATGTTGATGCACTTATGGAAACTCAAATCCGTCAAAGAGATAAATACAATACAAAAGTCTGTTGTCAGAACTTATTGAATTTTGCATACGAAAAGGGACTTTTGCGTGATAATCCATCTGATAATGAAGGAAACCTAATTATGCCTTCAATAATCAGAGAAAGTTCTTTAACTGAAGCTGGTAAGCCTATTTTCGTTGAATTAATGTTTAAGTGGATGGCATATACAGATAATGAAAGCGGAAAGATTGATAGGAAAAATAACATCAAAATGTTAGAGAAGTATTATAATCAACTTTTACAAAAGATTGATAGGGCATAAGTCACTAACAAACAGCACTATCGATTAAAGCGGAACGCTGCCAAACATTATAATAATATAGACAATGAACGAACAGATAGACAGACATTTTGAGTGGATAGCCGAGAATCCCCGCTACGGCTACCTGATAGTGGGCGGCATCCTGCTGCTGTGGCTCATCGGCGTGATATGCGGGTGGAAGTGGACTTACACGCCGAGCACATGGGGATGGAACTGGGTGCGTGAGACTTTCGGCGAGAAGGCGTTGCGCATTTGCGTGGGCGCATTGCTGGTCATCGCCCTGGCAAGCGTGGCGTGCCTTTATTTCGCCACGGCGTAGGAAACGAAAAAACGGAATGCCTTATGAGGAAACAGGAATATACAGAGCAAGAACGAAAACGACTTTTGAACTTGAGGTGGTGAAACATCGAGGTGTTTACGGATGAGATTCAATACTCCAAAGTCCGGAAAGTACCATCAACAGCACCTCAAGGCAGAATATGCCGACTATCACAGCCCATATCGCCAATAACCGCTTTCCCGTCTTTTTGCCGGAATATCTTGCAAAGATCTTGTCCTTACGCTTTGCCGTGTACCTGAAACGGCAGAAAAGGAAAGGCGCAGCCAGCAGGACAGGGACAATGACCGGATAGAATATCCAACCGCCTGCAATCCGGTGGAACAGGGTCAACAATATCATGGCCACATCGAGATACCAGCACCACATAATCAATGTGGCACCGTCGCCCGGAGACTTTTCACACCTGTGAAAGGACTCCCCGACAAACCATATATAGTCAATCCATTTCAGAACAGCCATGACACTCAGCCATAATCTGGCTGTAAAGATACATTTTCTTCCACATTATTGCATGACAATCAACCGATTTCGTTACTTTTGTCCTATATGAATGGAATGTTTCTGAAATACATATGTTTGGTATTACTGAATGGAATATGGAGAAAAGAAGGCATAAATATAATCAGGAAAGGAAGGAAGCATACAAGCAAAAGCCCTTCATCAAACCTCCCCGAATCTCATTCTGGGACAATATCTTCTATTGGTCATGGTGTTTGGCCAAACATGGCCTGCCGCACCGTACCTTTGCGACTGTTACAGTTATGCAGTATGTCTATGTCGTGCTGTTCACGGCTGTCATACTCAGCTGTCTTGACAGTCCGACTGCATGGCATCTGTATATTCTCCACAAGTCAAAGGGGATATTGGGCTATATCCTTGTTCCGTTTGTCATATTGATTCTGGTAAACGGACGGATCTACAAGGAAAGCCGCTATGAAAGGTTGAAGGCGGAGTTTGACCGGATGGAAAATTCAGAGAAGAAGAGGCGCAGAACAATATTTTGGATTTTTATAGGTATCACCCTGCTTGCCGGATATGCGGCATACAGGCTGTTCTGCCGTTTCAACATGCAGTTCCTGCTGCCTTGACATTAACAAAAACAGATTATCAAATGAAAACAACCCGTATCATGAACAAGATTATCATTTATCTGAGTGCCGTATTGCTGCTGTGCAGTTGCGGCAGTGCAAGACATTATGCAGCGTTTCAATATGACAACGGAGACGACTATGTAAGTGAAGGACTGTACCGCATAGTGGACCGGAAAGGACGTATCGGTTACGCTGACGAGACAGGCAAGACCGTCATCCGTCCCCGTTTTGCCTTCGGCTATCCATTCGAGGGTGGCAAGGCGAAAGTTACCGATTCGGGGGAACGGAAAGAGGTGGCAGGCTCCGGCGGCGAGCACTGGTATTGGGAAAGTGATGACTGGTACTACATTGATCGGAATGGTGACATTGTTGGAACATTAATGCAAGATAGTACTCGCTTTGGGAGAAGTAAATAATATTGTTTATGACAATAGGAATACAGAATACAACTCACGTTGATTAAGAAGTTACTTGAATGTAATTCTCAAAGGAACATCAATCCATCTTTTATGATCATGAAAATGTAAATAGATAGAATCTCCCTCGAAGAAATTATCAATAATATATTTAAAATGGTTATTGAATTCTTTTAAAGAAACATGAATGGTGTCTTTATTTTCTTTAATTATCTTTTTATAATACTTATATAAATGTGTTTGGATTGTATCATTATTTTCAATGGTAAATAATACCCCTCCATAAAACTTCTTATAAGAATAAGTTAAATTATCATTTTGATTCTCTGACTTTAACCAACATTCGCCAGTTCCAGGACATAATTCATCATGTTTAGCAAAGTAAGAGGATTCAAAATAATATATCTCTCTTTTATCATTCTTCTTAAATTCAAAAGATAATGGGTATAGCAGACTATGAATGAAAGTCCTGTCCTTTCTCATTCTTAGCACAACAGGTTTATCACTTTCAATTTGTCTTACTGAAACGACATTCCCGTTAGAAGCACATCCAACGAAACCACAAATAGCCAAAATCAAAATAATGCGAGCCATGTTTTACATTATCAATCAATAAAAATAAATTAGAACCGCAGTCATCAACGGCTCCCCAACTTCCAAAAGCCGAAATGAATCATCAGGAAGATTTCGAGGGAGCATATAGCGGCCATCACCGCACCTATCGCCAACAGCCGCCTGCCCATGTGCCTATGCTCATGGAGCCTTGTCCAAATCTTATCCCGCCGTTTTTCCGTGTATCTGAAACGGCAGAAAACGAACGGGGCAAGCAACAGGACCGGATCGGCGACAAGATAGAATCCCCAGCCGTTTACCACCCTGTGGGAAAAGGTCAGCAACGGCAGGAACGCACCCATGTACCAGCATCCCATCAGCAATGCCTCGCCGTCGCCCGGAGCCCCCTCACGCCGGTGAAAAGCCTCTCCGACAAACCATATATAGTCTATCCATCCCAGCATATCCGCACAGGTTATCGAAAACTGAGCGGAAATGTACTATTTTTCCGGCTTTTACGGCAGGATTGCGAGGTGTTTTTTATAATTTTGTATGCAAATGAAAGGCAAGATACGAAAACATATAGCGATTTTAATGTGGAAGACGCTGCACATTTGCGTGGGCGCATTGCTGGTCATCGCCCTGGCAAGCGTGGCGTGCCTTTATTTCGCCACGGCGTAGGAAACGAAAAACGGAATGCCTTATGAGGAAACAGGAATATAAAGAGCAAGAGCAAAAGCGGCCACGACGCTACTATTTCTTCGACTATTTGTTTTGGTTGGGAGAAATGGCGCAGCAGCATTACAAAGGCGAGCCACGTCGGCCCGACGGGGATAGTATGCTGATGCTTTGCATCATGGTTGTTGTCCTTGGGCCGATAATTACCATCGTCTTATGTTTCGACCCTCCTGTACGCGATTTCCTTGTAATCGCCATGATTGTTGGTTGTAGCGTGGTAGTCTATCTGCCCGGCAGGATATATCCACCCTCCCGGCGGAAGGCGGTCATGCGGCACTATGCGGGACGCAAGTTCAGCCCTGCCCGGTGTTACTTTTTCCTGTTCTCTCTTGGCTTTTTGCTTGTCGCCAATATACCCTTATGGGGAACAGTGCTAAAATGGATAGACAAAACTATCAAATGACAGACAGTCGGAACGTGTTTTGCCGCTTCTTCTACATATTAGTGATGCTGCATAAAATCATGCATAGCCATTTCACCGATTGGAACAACAAAAGGAAGCGCAAGGCGTTGGGGGCCGGGATATATGCCCTGACCATCCTCCCCGAATTGCTCCTGCTGAACGGCACTCTGTTCGCGGCGGCGGGACAAGACGGGTATGTGCATCTGGAATCCGACTGTCAGAAGGTCGTCTTTTACGGCGTGTCGGTGCTGGCTTTGCTGTTGATGGCCATCCCTTGGGGATTTCTGGATGACAAGAAAATCCGCAAGGAAGTCCGGCAGGAACTCCGTGAGCATCCCCGCTACTGGAAACGGGCGATGGTGATTTACATTGCGGCTATCGTGGCGTTGGTGGTAGCGGTGAACATTGCGTTTCCCTACTTATAATACTAAGCCGGAGTCAGCGCTGAAGTTCCACAACGGTGGAAAGGTTCATTGAAATAAGCGGAAAACTTAAAGTGTTGAAACGGGTCGCAAACAGCTTCCTAACTTCCAAAAGCCGAAATGAAGCATCAGGAAGACTCCAAGGAAGCATATTGAAAATTGAGCGTAAATGTACCATTTTTCCGGCTTTTACGGCAGGATTGCGAGGTGTTTCTTATAATTTTGTATGCAAATGAAAGGCAAGATACGAAAATACATACCGATTTTAATGTGGACGGTGCTGCTGCTTGCGGCAGGGTGCGGCGCTCCTCCCGTGCCACCGTCCGACGAGGAGATGACACAGCACTTCCTCGCGCATGAGGCGGCGTTCGAGACGCTTCGGGAGGTCATCGCCCGCTGTCCCTACGGAATGTACTATCCGCCCTACGACACGCAGGACACCGCCTGCCTGAAAGGAATCTCCACGGAAGACCGGCATAGGCTGGACTCGCTGCTGGCGGCAATCGGCGGCGAGCGGGTGTTCTACTACGGGAAGGAGGCGAAGAAAGAGGCGATGAAGAAGTCCGGTTGGAACGGGCAGGACACCACCTACACGAGCTTTTCCATTCCGTACTTCTCGCACGGCTACTCGATTGGCGGGACAAGCAAGGACTTCGTGTACGATCCGGGATTGAAAAGCCATCCCGACGGGCACGTCACGGAACACGGGGATTTGAACGAGATATACCGCAGGGCATACAACGACACCACGCTGTACAAACGGATTACGGGAGACTGGTACATCCGGTTGGAGCATAACAACTGACACACCATGATGAAGAAAGGAAAACGGACATACCGGCAGGAAACGAGAGGGGCATCCCATCCAACGCCTATCCCTGAGCCGTCCCGGATAGGATTCTGGGACAACATCTTCTACTGGCTCTGGCACTATACGGCACGGAACGGCTATCCCTTCCGCGCCTACGGCATCGTCGCCATTGTCCAGTTCATCTATTGCCTGCTGGCCATCGCCATCGTCATCAACTGCTTAGACGCGGAGGCGGCATGGACGCTCTACCTGCACGAAAAGGGCGAAGGCATCGGCGCATTTGTCATCTTCCTCCTTCCCGTCCTGATGATTGTCCATTCATTCACCTACAAGGAGAGCCGGTGTGAGCGGTTGAAAGCGGAGTTTGAGCGTATGGGAGCCGGCGCGAAGAAAAGGCACAGGATTGTTTTCCGGGCGTTTCTCGCCGTGACGGTGCCGGTCGTATATATCACGTACAGGCTGTTCTGCCGCTTCTGGGGGCAGTTCCTGCTGCCGGGATAAGAGGCGAAAAGAAGAACAGGAAGGTAAAAAACAGATAAAAACAAGCTATATGACAAATGACAATCTATTCGATATATTGAAAGACGCCACCCTCGGCACGGAGTGGCAGGAGTGGATGAAGGAAGCGGAGAGGGCAAGCGCCCTCGTGAACCCGCGCCGCCCGGAGACATGGGAGGCGCTGAGACAGCCGGCGAAGAACATCGCCGCCATGCGGTGGCTCACGGGAAAGCTGCGCAGGCTGCGCCCGTCGCTGTCTCCCGAAGACCGGGCGGAGCGCATACTGTACATACTTGCCGCCCATTGCCGGGACAACACCGTATTGGGCTATGTGGCGGACACCTTCGTGAACAGCTACCGCACCCAACATCGCACCGGGGTGCTGTTCTGCATGGAGGTGGTCGGGCGGATGACGCTCCATGACGAATACCCGCACCTGAACGCCCTGTACAACCTGATGATGGGTCTGGCGCTGAGGGAATGGCGGCGTCTGCTCGAAGGGGACGAGGACTATCCCTGCTTCCTGACGGAAGCGGACTTCCGCCGGGTGGAACGCAGCCTGCCGGACTTCCGGTACGGCGGTTTTAAGGAGATGGTGCGCATCATGACCGGGAACAGGCCCGTGGGTACCCTGACCGCCGGGGAACTGGCGGCACGCTGCCACCAGTCGGAAACGGTGTTCCGAGAGCGGTTCAAGGAGGAGTTCGGGCAGCCGGTGGCCGAATGGCTGCGGGAGCGGCGCAAGGAGGACATCCTCGCCATGCTGTCAGATCCCGAAGTTCCGCTGTCCGATGTCTCCGAACGCAACGGCTTCAATTCCGCCTCGACCCTGTCGGACTACTGCCAGCGGAACTTCGGGAAATCCCCCTCGCTGCTGCGGAAAGACGCAGCCGGATGAATGTCCGCCGGAAATCAGAAATTTTCCGCAGAAAATCAGAACAAGGCTTCACCCATACCCTCCTAACTTTGCGCTTTTGTAGAATCCGCAAAGTTCATGGGAAAACGACATACAACCCACACACCCCGCCCGAAAGGAACCTTGCAGGTCAAGATCCTTTCGGGCTATCTGCTGCTTACCCTGCTGGTAGGCGGCATCGTCTATGCCGTGTGGTACGAGAAACGGGTGTTCCAGCAAGCCGAAGAGGAGGAACGGGCGATGCTCGGACAGCGGAAACTGACGAACGAGACCTTCAAGAGCCTTATCGCCCTGCTGCTTTACAGCGACGGCGCCCTGCTGTGGGACAAGGATGACCTGCGCTCCTACGAAGAGAAGGACCGCCGGATGTCGGAGATACTGGAAAGGTTAGGCGACGCCTATCCCGACTCCCTGCAACAGAGCCGCATCGACACGGTGCGGCTGCTGCTTGCCGAGAAAAAGACCCAGATACTCCGTCTGGCGGAAACGCCCTCGACGGCCAGCCGCATGGACAGCCTGCTCAGCGAGCGGCTGCCCCCGCTGGAACAGTCCGCCTCGGTGCCGGACCGTGTGGTCAGCGCACCGGTGCAGGAAAGCGAAAAGAAAAGCAAGAAAAGTTTCTGGAACTGGTTCAAGCCCAAGAAGAAAAAGGGAAAGGACGGAAATGAGGGGACGCATGGGGCGAGTACCGTGCGTGTCGTGCCGAACACCCGCCATGTGCGTGACATGCGGCAGTTCCGCGACGACGTGTTCGCCGCCCTGCGGGAACAGAAGGAGATGTACCGCGCCCTGTCGGACTCGCTGGAGCGCCGCAACCGGTTGCTGAACCGGCATATCAACCGTCTGGTAAACGATTTCGAGCGGGACGCCATGCTGCGCACGGAGGAACGCCTGCAACGGGTGTCCGCCCTGCGTGAGCAGGCTTTCGCCCTGATATGCGCCATCTCGTCGGCGGGTCTGCTGTGCGCCCTGCTGCTGTATATCTTCATCTACCGGGACATCCGCCGGAAATACCGTGACCGCCGTGAATTGGAGGACTCACACCGCAAGGGGCATGAGATGCTGGAGATACGCAAGCGCATCATCGTGACCCTGTCGCACGACATCCGTGGTCCGCTGAACGCCATCAGCGGCAGCGCGGAGCTGGCGATGGACACACGTGACCGCCGCCGGCGCAACGCCTATTTAGAGAACATCCTTGACGCTTCCCGCCATATCATGCGCCTTGCCAACAGCCTGCTCGACCTGTCTCGCCTGAACGAGTCGAAAGAGACGCTGAACGAGGTGCCGTTCCGTCTCGGCGGCCTGCTGGACCGCATCGTGGAGGAATACACGCACACGGCCAACAGCAAGGGGCTGCTGCTCTCGGACGAGCGTTCCGGCACGGACGTGACGGTCCGGGGCGATGCCGACCGCATCGAGCAGATCGCCGACAACCTGCTCTCGAACGCGGTGAAGTTCACCGAGGCGGGGAAGATCATCTTGGAGACCTGTTACGGGAACGGCTTTCTGCGGCTCAGGGTGTCGGACACGGGCATCGGCATGGACGGCGAGACCGCCCGGCGGATCTTCGCCCCCTTCGAGCGTGCCGCGCCGGAGACCAACGCGGAAGGGTTCGGACTCGGACTGTCCATCACGCAGGGGCTGGTGCGTTTGCTGGGCGGTGAGATCAGCGTGGAGAGCCGTCCGGGGGCGGGCAGCACATTCACGGTCACGCTGCCGCTGGCGGAAACGGACGAGGTTGTGGAAGAGCCGTCCGCCCCGCCCGGCACGGGCGGTCGTCTTCCCCAACGTGTCCTCGTGGTGGACGACGACCCCGTGCAACTGACGATAACGGGCGAGATACTGGAACGCAACGGCATCTGCTGCCGAACGTGCCGCACCGTCAAGGAGGTGGTACGGGAACTGCGCGGCGGGGAGTTCGACCTGCTGCTGACCGACATCCAGATGCCGGGCACAAACGGGTTTGACCTGTTGCGGCTGCTGCGCCAGTCCCACATCGGGCATTCCCGCAGCCTGCCGGTGGCTGCCATGACCGCACGGGGTGACACGGACGGTGAGAATTACCTGAAAGCCGGGTTCGCCGGGTACATACGCAAGCCGTTTTCCTCGCCGGAACTGCTGGCCTTCCTCTCCTCCGTCACATGGCGGACGGGCGAGCCCCAAGAAGACGCGGCTTCCACCGCCGATTTCGCCTCGCTGACCGCCGAGGTGAGCGACAAACGGAAACTGCTGGAGATGTTCATCGAGGAAAGCCGGCGCGACATCGCCGCCCTGCGAGAAGCGGCGGCACGTTCCAACCGGCTGGAACTGCGCGAGACCGTACACCGGATGTACCCCATGTGGGAACTGCTGCGCATCGAGAACGAATTAGACGCTTACCGCCGGACGCTCCACGACAGGGAAGGCGGTGACAGCAAGATAAATAAGGAAACGGAACGGCTTATCGGGTGTCTGGGCGCATTGATAACCGAGGCCGCCGCTGAAATAAAAAGAATGGAAGATGAAAAAGAAGATACTGATCGTTGAAGACAACATCGCCCTGTCACAGCGTCTGCGCGACCGTCTGGAACGGTGCGGGTATGCGGTGGAGACAGCCATCGACGAGCCTTCCGCCCGCAGGCTCATCCGCAAGTCGGGCTTTGACCTGGTTCTGGCTGACGTGCGCCTGCCCAAAGGCGACGGGCTGTCGCTGCTGGAGTGGCTGAACGGCGGGCACCGTCACGTGCCCTTTGTGGTAATGACGGGGTATGCGAACTACCCTGACGCGGTGCGTGCCGTGAAGTCGGGTGCGGACGATTATCTGCCCAAGCCCGTAGATCCGGAGCGTCTGCTCGATACCGTCCGTGAGCTGCTGCGTCCCTCGCTATCGCTGCCGCAAGGCGGAAAAACCCTGTTCCGGCTTGGCAGCCCTGCGGCACGTGAGGTAGAACGCATGGCCACACTGGTTGCCCCGGTGGAGGTGTCCGTGCTTATCCTCGGCGCCAACGGTACGGGCAAGGAGTCCGTCGCCCGCCGGATACACGAGGAGAGCGACCGCCGCCTGATGCCCTTTGTGGCGGTGAATTGCAGCGTCATCTCGAAAGAACTTGCCCCGTCGCTGCTGTTCGGGCACGCCAAAGGCTCGTTCACGGGTGCGGAGAAGGACACGGAAGGGTATTTCGGCATGGCCGAAGGCGGCACGCTGTTCCTCGACGAGATAGGCACGTTGGGGTATGAGGCGCAGTCCATGCTGCTGCGCGTGTTGCAGGAGGGCACCTACACGCCGGTGGGCGGCAACCGGGAACGGAGGGCTGACGTGCGCATCGTCGCCGCCACCAATGAGGATCTGGCGCAAGGCATCCGCGAGAACCGTTTCCGGGAAGACCTGTACCACCGTCTCGCCGAGTTCGAGATACATCTGCCCGCGCTGCGCGAGTGCCGTGCGGACATCCTGCCGCTGGCGGGTTTCTTCCGGGAGCGTTTCTCCTCCGAGCTGCGCAAGCCGACGGAGGGTTTCACGCCGGAGGCGGAGGAACGTCTGTTGTCCTACCCGTGGCCGGGGAACATCCGCGAGATGCAGAACCGTGTGCGCCGTGCCGTGCTGCTGGCGGAAAGCCCGCTGGTGGGTACGGAGGAACTGGGCCTCCCCGACGGCGGCACGTCCTCCCTTACCGGCGGCATCCACCCGCACCCGAAGGGCGACGCGGAATGGAGGTCCTCGATAGAGAAGGCACTCGCCCTGTGCGGCGGACACCGGGGTCACGCCGCCGCGCTGCTGCACGTCAGCGAGGCGACGCTGTACCGCAAGATGAAGAAGTACGGGGTGAAGTGAAATAAAAACGGCGTATCCTGCCCGAATTTCGGTCGGATTTCGTACATTTGTAACCGGTTTGGCTGTTCATGGCAATGGCCGGGCCAAAGACATAGAAGAATAACGGTGACGGACGGTGTCTGTTGCCGATATTATACATAAGTCGCAAGAGTTTCGGACAGAAATCTGGTACATTTCAAGAAACGGAAGCTGTTGCGTGAGGCTTATGCTATACCTTATAGCGTGAGCCCATGCACTTCTGTTTTCGGGCTTACCAGAGCCTCTGTCCGGAGTCGCGTGGGTTTCACGCTTTCGGCTTTTAATACGGAAAGAGGTATGGCAAAGATACAGGTAATCACGGCACTCACCCTCGACGGGTATCTTCCGCCGGCTGGCGGGCAATGGATGGAATGGTTCCGGCACGACCGGGAAGGCCTTCCGCTGTGGCTCAGCCGCTGCACGTTCACGCTTCCTCCCGGCTATCCGCTCATCGACCTGATGTGCGAACTGAAAAGCATGAGCGAGGGCTGCACCTATGTGGCCGAGGTGACAGACGCCGGTCAGGTGGAGCTGCTTCGCGGGCTGTTCCTCTACCGTATGGTGGACGAGCTGGTGGTCTATCTGCTGCCGCAGCTTTCCGGCGGAGGCCTCTCGCCGCTGGCAGACCTGCCCCGTGCCTCGGCATGGACGCTCCGCCAGAGCCGGAGTTTCGGCAACGGCATCTGCCGGCTGGTCTATCGGAAAAAGACGGAATGATTCTCTCAACGGTTCTGTCAGTCCTCTCAAATGAGAGGATTTTATTTTTCCGACTTTCTGAACTTAATTTTTTTATCTGCTTATCTATTAGTATATTACATTGTTTTTCACTTCGTGCGGGCATAACCGGCATACCATTTGGCTTATTCTTTACGGTACGGCAACCGACCGTCATCAACGAACTAAAAAGAATAACCGATATGGATTACCGAACATTGACCAGCGGCGGGCTGCTTCGCCTCGCCAAAGAGAAAGGGATGAGCCTCCCGGAGCAGGAAGCCGCCTATACCGAGTTTTCAGAACAGATATTCGCCGTCTATACGGGCGGCGGCAGCCCCCGCCACCTGCATTTCACGCTCGCCTTTGCGGAAGCGGAACTGTGTGCCGTCAGCCAATATGCCGGCGGGCGTGCCAGCCCCTGCGTGGAAAAGGCGCTGTCGCTGGTGCGCCACCTGCTCGACGGCGTGAAGACCCAAGTGCCGCCACTATCCTCCATCCCCTTCAAAGACGAAAAGAAAGACGACACTCCTGCCGATGCCCTGCTCATGCGGTGGACGGGCAACCTCTCCGACTTCGTGGAGATGGTGTACGGACTGGACTCGCTGAAGTGCATCAACGGCGGCGAGACGGGCGTGACCGAGCTGCTGCTGGGCTTCGGCAAGCTGTTCGGCCTGAAGCTGAAGGACAAGCAATGCTACAACGCCTATGCCGACATCAAGCGACGGAAGAGCGACAGCCGCACCTATTTCTTCGACAAGGCGGCGGAGAAGCTGAACCGGCGCATGCAGGAGGACGAGGAGCGGGAACGGATGCGGAAAAGATAAATCATTTCATTCATATATTTTCTTTTGAGACCGGGCAAGGGGGCGCGTGAGGCGTCTCCTTGCCTGTTTTTATACGCATCCGTGAAGAAAAGACTATTCCTTGCCTGTTTTCTCCATGAAAAAGATTACTTTTGTAACAATTATCCCCCTTAGATGGAAAAAGCTAAGGCTCGCCACCTTAAAAGGTGGCTCAATTTTATAAAGCATACAGAATGGAAACATATAAGAAACCGCCTTTGAGCTATACGGAACAAGTTACCCTGTTGCAATCAAGGGGCATGTCTGTTTCGGACATACCACGGGCGGAGAGACTGCTCGCCAACATCAGCTATTACCGGCTCAGTGCCTATATGCTGCCTTATAAGAAAAAGGAGAACGGCACAATCATTGACAACTTCAAGGAAGGCACGACATGGGACATGGTGTATGACCTGTACGTATTCGACCGGAAATTGCGCCTGCTCGTGTTCGATGCCATTGAACGGCTGGAAATCGCCGTCCGGACACAAATCATTTGCCAGTTAAGCCACAAATACGGTTCCCATTGGCAAGACAATCCCTCCATATTCAAAGCCCCGGAACGGCGTGTGCTGCGTGACGGTTCAATCGTGACATTCGATGTGTATGCCGAAATCCAGAAACATATCAGCGACCAATTGCATAGCAACCGTGCGGAGGTATTCATCCAGCACTACCGGAACAAATATGACAATCCGGTCAATCCTCCTTCGTGGATGAGTGTGGAAATCATGTATTTCAACCATCTGTCCCGTATCTGTACGGGATTGAAGAATAGAGCGGACATCAACGGTATAGCCGGTTATTTCGGATTGCCTCCCAAGACATTCTGCTCATGGTTGCATACCATGAACTACGTGCGTAACCTGTGCGCCCACCATGCAAGGCTTTGGAACAGGGATATGAGCATCGTTCCTGAAAAACTGCATTTTTCCAAAAATTTGGTATGGATAAGCAATCCGGATACGGTACAGCGTGGCAAGGCATATTATTTTTTCTGTATGTTGGGGTATCTCTTACAAACAGCCAATCCTACTTCCTCGTTCAAAGACAGGCTAAAAGCGTTGGTCAATGAATACAAAAGCGTAGCTCCACTTTCCGCAATGGGCTTTGCCGAGGGTTGGGAAAACGAAAAAATCTGGAAATAGTCATATTTCCGGCTTCATACGCTTGTCGTTCAAGAAAAAATGCCTACCTTTGCATCACAAGATTAACAAGGCAGTTATAAACTAAAAGATAATAAGCCTCCCAGGCGAGCCGCAAGGCAGCATACTTGGGGGGCGTTCTTCATTTATAGCGGCATATTCTCCCAAACACGATGGCGAAAAAGAAAAAGCGGAAACATGGTATAAAGCCAGACTTGCCGATAATCATTGATTACGGTGGCGACTTGGTGTCCGTCTATGACCCGGTATCAGTCATGCCATACAGCGAACCGCCCATTACGGAAAGGACACGCTACAAGAAACTGAACGCGGAACAAAAGGCGGCTTTCAAGTCAATGTTTGTGTCTGCCGTTACCTCCTATTGGAATGAGAACCGGCTGATACCTTTCGGGGAGGATATGGCAGACATCCGGAAATGGATGTTGGAAGCCTTCGCCGAAGAATACGGCATCTTGATGAAGGAAGACAGCGAGTTGAAAAACTATCTGATGACCCTTGTCATTTCCACCCTCAACAAGCTGCTCAAAGCAGAAAAGAAGATACAAGAAAAGGAAAATCCGTAACCCGGTCGTGAATTGAACCGAGCTACGGATTTTCTCTTTTCGCCTGTGGCGTATTACTTATTCTGCAACAGGTGTTGCAGTTCGGGGTCGGACTGGATGCGCTGTAACTCGTCGGCGACAATCTGCCGCACCTCCGCACGGATGCGGTTGTAGTTCTCCTGAATCATCTCCTTCATGCGGTCGTTGCCATCGGCATCGGTGAAGTCCGTGATGACGGGGATAGGCTTGTAAGCCTGCTCCTCGCGTTTCACCTTCTCGGCATCCACCACAATCTCGCAATGAAAAATCTTCTGCTCGATGCGCTCGTTGAAGTTGTCCGCCACCGCACCGACGAACATGCCCTGCGTTAGCGTGGAAATCTTGCTCGCCGGGATAAGGCTCTCCATCTGCGTGTTGATGGAGGTGGACTTGTCCTCGCGGTTGATGGTGATGCTCTGCCGCTTCTGCAAGATTTTGCCGAAACGCTCCGAAAGGGTCTTGGCGGTTTCGCCCACCACCTGACCGGAGAAGATGTTGCCCACCGTGTTCATCACTACAGCGGCTTCCTTGTCGCCGTAGTCGCGCTTCAACTGTGAGAAGTCCTGAAAGCCGAGGCAGACCGCCACCTTGTTGCTTCGGGCAGTGGCAATAAGGTTGTCCAGCCCCTTGAAGTAAATGGTAGGCAGCTCGTCTATGATTACCGCCGACTTCAGCTTGCCCTTCTTGTTGATGAGCTTCACGATGCGTGAATTGTACAAGCCCAATGCCGCACCGTAGATGTTCTGACGGTCGGGGTTGTTGCCGACACAGAGTATCTTCGGCTCGTCGGGATTGTTGATGTCGAGGGTAAACTCGCTGTCGGACATGACCCAATAGAGCTGCGGGGAAATCATACGGGATAGCGGTATCTTCGCCGACGCAATCTGTCCGGCAAGCTGTTCCATCGCGCCGCCCTGCCATGCGTCCATGAACGGGGAAAGGTAGTTCTCCAGTTCGGGATAGCTGGTGAGAATAGGAAAAACATCCTCGTAACGGCGGTTCAAGAGTTCAATGGCATGGGGAAAGGTGCAATACTTGCCGTCCTTGTAGATGCGCAAAAACCATATCACAGCGGCAAACAGGATAATCGGTGACTCCACAAAGAAGTCGCCCTGTTTTTGCACCCAAGTTTTGTTCAAATTGAGCATTATCGTGTAGGCACTCTCGTAGGCATCGGTAATGTCTTCCATGAAATCGGGGTGAATGGGATTACAGCGGTGCGAGCGGCGCGGGTCGTCAAAGTTTATCACGTAGAATTTCGGCTTGACCTTGTAACAATCGCCATGATTCAGCAGATGGTTATAGGCGATAGTCGAAAGGTCGCTGAATTTGAAATCATAGATATACATTGAATAACCTTTCTCAATCTGTTGCTTGATAAAACTGTTTACCACGGCATACGACTTGCCGCTGCCCGGCGTGCCCAACACGATGGACGCACGGAACGGGTTTACCACGTTGATGTACCCGTCGTTCCACTTCTTCCTGTAATAGAAGCGTGTGGGCAGGTTCACCGAATACTCGTTCTCGATGAGCCGCGTTTCCTGCTGGAAACTCTCGTTCTCCACGTTGAACACGTCTTCCATGAGGTTGGTGCGCAGAAGGCGGCTCATCCATGTGCCGGACATCAGCAGGCAGACATAGCCCGCCGCAACGGTGGCGGTGTACAATGCCGCGTTTGCTTCTACGGGCAACGGCAGGGACAATATCCACCAGTTCAGAAAGAACAGCACCAGCCCTGCGGCAAGCACCGTCCAAATCCTTGCCCACGTGATTTTTTCCTCCTTGACCCCCTTCGTGCCCAGACACGAGAGTGCCAGCAGCACCAACGCAAAGAGTTTCGTATAAAGGATGGAGCGGAACAGCCCTGCGGTGCGGTCGAAATTCATCAGTACCCTGTCCACCACGCCGATGTCGATGCCCCACAGCCTTACGGCTTCGTAACAATACCAATAGAGGTGGATGACCACCATTAAAATGCTTACGGCACGCAGAAAATCCATGATTTTCGCCAATGCCCTCAAATCGTCTTCCTGTTGTGACATAAATCTGTTTCTTTTTTAAGTTGATGAAAAAATGGATTACAGCCCCAAACCCTTGCGGCGTTTCTTCCGCCTGCGTTTGAGGTCACGCTCGAAGGCGGCTTCCTGAGCCTGTGCGCCCGATGCACCGCCACCGAGCAGCCCCAAGCCGGTGGAGTGCCCCTCGTCGTGTTCCTCATAGGAACGGATGTCTGCCTGTGGCGTGTCCTCCGTGAAAGTGAACGGTATCGGCGGAGTGCCGGCATACGGCAGGGTGAAATGCTCCTGCAAGGCGTTGGCGGAAAACTCCCTGCCCAAGCGCGAGCCGTTCAGCACGCAGCCCGTGCGGTGGTCGATGAAGGTCGCCCCGTAGATGCGTCCCTCGTCCGTATGGCGGAACACCACATCCACGCCCTTTGCATGAAGCAGGCCGATGAACTCCTCCTTGCGGTATGTCCGGGCGAGCGCGGCGGCGACGGTCTTGCGTGTCCTATCCGCCAGACGCTTGTCGCGGATCTGCCCTTTGGAAAGTTCAAACCTGCGCAGCACGGCTTCATAGCCGACGGACTTCCCGATACGGGATGCCTTGAAAGGATTGCCCACTCTGTTCCCGGCATCGTCGGTGGCGGCATAGACCAGTCCGTGATACTCGCGCCCGTCCACGTTGCCACGGGCTTCCTCCACCGTGACGTTGTAGAGGGAGAGCAGGGCGCGGTATTCGCCCATCGTCTGGAACTTGTAGGTCGCCATGACCGCCTTGGCGGTGTTCGCCACCTGACGCTTCACGTCGCCTTGCGAAGCATCCACTTTCCGCAAGGGGTTGTCATGGCGGTGCTGCCTGCGGTCTGCGGGGTGCAGGCCGTACTTGCGTTCCAGCTCGGTGGTGATGCGCTTGCTGCGGCGGTGGATGAAGTCCTTGTTCAGCCGCCTGCCCCGCTCGTCCACATTGACGGAAACGATGTGCAGGTGGTGGCGGTTGATGTCCTCGTGCTTGAAGATAAGAAAGGGCTGGTCGCCGTAGCCCAGCTTTTCCAGATACTCCCGCGCAAGCTGTTCCATCTCCATGTCCGTCAGGCGGTCGTCGGGATGCGGATTGAGGGAGATGTGGATGACCTTGTTCCGTGTACGCACGTTCTCCGGCATATAGCGCCGGAAGTCCTCCACGGCACGGGCGATGTCCACCCGTCCGCTGCCGTCGTCGAATACCTTGTTCACGGCGAGGAGCTTGCCCTCGCCCTCGTTCACCTTCAGTCCGTTGTAGGCGAGTGCGCCGTACAGCGACGTGCCTACATTGATTTTTGCGACCATCTTCCCTCAAACTCTTTGGACAGTTCCATGACTTGGCGCATCAATGCCGCCAGTTCCTTCGTGCATTGCTCCAGCCGGTAGAGCAATGCCATCGCCTTTTTCTCGGAGAAATGGCAACGCAGTTCCTTGACCGTTTGGTTGTAGTTGTTGCCGATGGCACGGTACTGCGCATGAAAGGCGGAGAGCTTCGTGCAGTAGTCGAGCAGAGCCTTGTCCGTGACCAATACCCGGAAGGGCTGCCCGAAGAAGTGCGCCTTCAGGAACACCGCCTTCGCGTACACGCCGGACTTCTCGTACATGGCGAGGAACCTGAGCCATTCCCCGTCGTCAAAACGCACCATCACGCAGTGCGACTTGCGGCTTTCTTTCGGGTGCCGCCCCCACTTGGGGCTTGCAGCCCCGTTCTTGTTCTCGTTCATATTACAATGGATTTAGTGGTGTCACGGCCTAAGCGCAGCTTCCGGCAACCGCACCGCAGGTAGGAAAACAGGCTTCCCGACTTCGGAGAGGAAGCCCCTCCCCGCAAGGGGCAAGGTCGTTTCGGGAGTAACCCGAAACCCTTTGAGTAACTCAAAGGACACCTTGCTGTGTCTTAGAGGACACAAAAATCCGTAGCAGACGGATTGGGGTAAACCTGTCATTCCCGACTTGACTGGGTATCGGTCGCCCGATACCCTCCGGCTGCCCAAAAGAAGGACGGAGCCGGGGCCTGCGGTACGCGCCGGGAGCATTGCCCTGCCGCTTGGGTGCAAAGGTAGGGGGTAAATCCGGGTCGGAAAGGGGCTGAGGAACGCCACAGGCTACCACATTGGCGCCAAATGCTGCCACGCAAGGGCAAAGGGACATAAGTTCGGCGAAAGTCCCTTTCCTTTGCGGTCGGAATGGCCGGCACGCCTTCCTGCCGTCGGGCTGGCATCCTTGCCCTTCCGCCTGCATCCCTGCCTGCCCTTGTGCCTGCCTGCCGGCACGGGGGCATACAGGCAAGAACGCAACGGGACGGTCGGGATTAAAAGATGTGCAAACGGAGGAAGCGACAGGGAAAGCGGCGGCAAAGGCGGGCGAACAACGCCACAAGCTGCCACATCGGAGCCAAATGCTGCCACGCACCGGCGGAGTGATACAACCTTGGCGAAAGTCCCTTTCCTTTGCAGTCGGAATGGCCAGCACGCCTTCCTGCCGTCGGGCTGGCATCCTTGCCCTCCCGCCTGCCTTCCTGCCTGCCCCCGTGCCTGCCTGCCGGCAGAAAGGCACAAGGGCAGGACAGGATGCCGGACTGCCAGCCTGTTTGCACGGGCGGCTGCCTGCCAGACCATGAGCTGATGTTTAACGATAAATAAAAAAGAAAGCATGAAAAAAGAACCTTTGTTCATCGCCTTCTCCACCCAGAAGGGAGGGGCCGGCAAAACGACACTCACCGTGCTGATGGCGAGTTACCTGTATTACGTGAAGGGGTATGACGTGGCGGTCGTGGACTGCGACTATCCCCAGTTCAGCATCAAGGACATGCGCGAGCGTGACCTGAAGAACATCGAACGCAACCCGTACCTGCGCAAGCTGGCATACGACCAGTTCAAGCGCATCGGCAAACGTGCCTACCCGATCGTGGGCAGCCGACCCGACAATGCGATAGAAACGGTCAAACCTTTCATCGAGTCGGCGACACCGCCCGATTTCATCTTCTTCGACCTGACGGGCACGGTGAACAACCTCGGACTAATCAAGACAGTAGCGACAATGGATTACATCTTCTGCCCGATAGCCGCCGACCGTTTCATCATGGAAAGCTCGCTGAAGTATGCAAGCATCATCAACGACACGCTGATCACCACCGGCAAGTCGAACATCAAGGGTATCCGATTGCTGTGGAACATGGTGGACAAGCGCGAGAAGACCGACCTGTACGACATCTACGACAAGGTGATAGCCGGGATGGGGCTTGAAGTGCTGGACACCAGCCTGCCCGACAGCAAGCGTTTCCGCAAGGAAGGCTCGGAGGAAGGCGACCGCCCGTTTTTCCGCTCCACATTGCTGCCGCCGGACAAGGCGCTGGCAAAAGGGAGCGGCATCGACGCCCTTGCGGAAGAAATACTCGGCATCGTAAAGCGTTGAACCGATGGCGAAGAAACTCGATGTCGATATTGACCCCGGCAAGTTCCTGGACTCGTTCCGTCCGGAGATGCCCGCGCCCGCCGCCCCGGAAGAGGCCGTGACGGAAGGAAATGCCCCGGAGAAAGCGGCAAGCGCGGCGGAGAAGCCGCAGGCAAAGACGAGAAAGGAAGAGGCGAAGAAAGAAGAGGCCTATCTGGAACGCTTCCTATACGCTCCGAGAGTTCCCGTGTGTTCGGGCAAGACCGCTTACATCCGCAAAAGTTACCATGAACGGATACAGCGCATCGTGCAAGTCATCGGGAAAAACGGGCTTACGCTGTCGGTCTATGTGGACCGCGTGCTGGAGCAACACTTCCGCGAGTACGAGGAAGTGATCCGCCGGTTATACCGGAAAAATTACGAGGACATTTATTGATTATTCACCCTTAAAAACGAAAACAAGATGGGATTTTTTAATGCGAGAACAAAGAAAAAGGGGAATGGCTGCCCGGAGGCGGACACTCCCCAAGTGAAGAACCCGGAAATGGCGGATGTGGTCATCCACATCGTGGACGACGCCCGGACGGAACAGGCTGCCGGCTTCCTCCGCTACCTGAAGCCCCGGCAGGGGACACACCGCCAGTGCATTTACCTCAGCCGCGAGATGCACGGGAAACTCTCCCGTATCGTGCGGACATTGGGCGTGAACGGCAGTACCATCGGCGGGTATATCGAGAACGTGCTGGAGGAACACCTCCGGACCTACGGGGACGACATCAATGCCCTGATACGCCGTGAATCCTCTCAACCGCTTTAATCATGGCCGAGCTGTTGATTGTGCTGATGATGGCCTTCAACCTGTGGATGGTCATCTACCTGACTTGGGAACGCCGGGAAGACAACAAGGCGGAAGACGGCAAGGGGAAGGACTGCGAAATGAAAGGAATGCCCGACGATATTGTGGGGAAAAGCCGGTTCCGAATGGCGGAAAGGAAGCCACAAGCTGCCACAATGAAGCCAAATGCTGCCACGGATGCCCAAAGTGAAGATGTGGACGAAAAGGACGTTACCTTTGCCGACGAAACACCGGAACGCCATCCTCGCCAAGTGCCCGACGGGGAACTGGACGAGGTGTTTGCAGACAGCCGCGTGTCGGACATGGCAGAATATGACGAGGACGAGGAATATGACGGTGAACCCCATGAGGCGGGAGGATTGACCTTCGAGGACATCGACCTTGCCATGCGGACGGTAAAGAAACCGGCAGCCACAATGGAGGAACGCCGCCATGCCGGGATGGTGTTCTGTGACATGAAGGGCAACGAGCTGTTCGCGATGATAGAAAAGAGTTCGGAAGCGACCCGCAGGAAGCTGAACGAACTGATGGACTTCTATATGGACAGCGTTTCCGCCGCCATACGGAAGGAACCGACCCCGACGGCGGTACGGACTACAGTCCCAAACGTGCCGGACAATATTGAGGATTTCAATATCCGTGATTTTGTATAACAAGTAAAACGAAACAATGATGCGAAAAAAGAAAATCGACTACGGCTAAACTTCGGCTTGCCACCGAACCACTAAATCCACAAGCCGGCTTCATCCAAAGCCGCAAGAAGTAAAAACAAGTATCAACCGCCAAAGGGACTATCCAACCCGGAGGCACAAAAAAAGAAACGATTATGACAAAGACATTGAAGAAAAAACAAATCATTCTCGCAGCCCTTCTGCTGGCTGCAAACATCTCAGCGTCCGCACAAGGCAACGGCATGGCGGGCATCAATGAGGCTACCAACCTCGTGACCAGCTATTTTGACCCCGGCACGAAACTCATCTACGCCATCGGCGCTGTCGTCGGGCTTATCGGGGGCATCAAGGTGTATGGCAAGTTCTCGTCGGGCGACCCCGACACCTCGAAGACCGCCGCGAGCTGGTTCGGGGCGTGCATCTTCCTGATTGTGAGCGCGACGATTCTCCGTTCGTTCTTCCTTTAATAAACGTACATTCCCATACATATATAATAAGGTGTAAGGACAATGGCTGAATACCCTATCAACAAGGGCATAGGCCGTCCGGTGGAGTTCAAGGGACTGAAGGCGCAATATCTGTTCATCTTCGCAGGCGGACTGCTTGCCGCCTTCATCCTCTTTGTCATCCTGTACATGGCAGGCGCGGGCCAGTGGCTCTGCATCGGCTTCGGTGTGGTGTCGGCTTCCGCCACCGTCTGGCTCACGTTCCGGCTGAACGCGAAGTACGGCGAACACGGGCTGATGAAGCTGGGCGCGGCACGGATGCGCCCCCGCCATGTGCTCCACCGCAGACGGGTGTCCAATCTGTTAAGACGAAAGACAGTGCAAGCGAGCGGAAAGAGAACTTGTTCTCAATTTCCCGAGTGCAGACTGTCTTATGTAAAAAAGAAAGGAAGAAACGTATGAGAAATGTAATGAAAGCCACCACGCTGGAAAGCCGCTTCCCGCTGCTCTCGGTGGAACACGGGTGCATCGTCTCGAAGGACGCGGACATCACCGCCGCCTTCGAGGTGGAATTGCCGGAGGTCTATACCGTCACGGCAGAGGAGTACGAGGTCATCCATGCCACGTGGTGCAAGGCGATAAAGGTGCTGCCCGACTACTCGGTGCTGCACAAGCAGGACTGGTACGTGAAGGAGCGGTACCGCCCCGACACAGGCAGGGAGGGCATGGGCTTCCTCGCCCGCAGCTACGAGATGCACTTCAACGAGCGCCCGTTCCTGCACCACAAGTGCTACCTGTTCCTGACGAAGACGACGAAGGAGCGCATGAGACAGCAGAGCAACTGGAACACCCTGTGCCGGGGGCACATCGTGCCGAAGGAAATGCAGGACAAGGAAACGGCGGTGAAGTTCATCGAGGCGGTGGAGCAGTTCGCGCGTATCCTGAACGATTCGGGGCACATCCGGCTGCGCCGGCTCTCCGATGACGAGCTTACGGGCACGGAAAAGGAAACGGGCATTATAGGCAGGTACTTCGCGCTCTCGCCGGGCAATGTGGATTGTCTGGAGGACATGGAAATGACGGCAAGGGAGATGCGCATCGGCGACAACCGGCTGTGCCTGCACACCCTGTCGGACACGGAAGACCTGCCCGCTGCGGTGACGACGGACTGCCGTTACGAACGGCTCTCCACCGACCGCTCGGACTGCCGCCTGTCATTCGCCGCTCCCGTGGGTCTGCTGCTTCCCTGCAACCACATCTACAACCAGTACGTGTTTATCGGCAACAGCGACGAGGAACTGCGCCGCTTCGAGAAAACGGCGAGAAACATGCAGTCGCTCTCGCGGTACAGCCGCCAGAACGCCATCAACCGTGAGTGGGTGGAGGAATACCTGAACGAAGCGCACTCTCAGGGGCTGAAGTCCGTCCGCGCCCACTTCAACGTGATGGCGTGGAGCGACGACACGGAGGAACTGAAACGCATCAAGAACGATGTGGGCAGCCAGTTGGCTTCAATGGGCTGCGTGCCGCGCCACAACACGACGGACTGCCCGACGCTGTTCTGGGCGGGCATCCCCGGCAATGCGGCGGACTTCCCGGCGGAAGAAGCGTTCCACACGTTCATCGGGCAAGCGGTGTGCCTCTTCGCCGGCGAGACAAACTACAAGGACTCGCCCTCCGCCTTCGGCATCCGCATGGCGGACCGGATAAGCGGCAAGCCGCTGCACATCGACATCTCCGACCTGCCGATGAAGCGGGGTGTGACGACCAACCGAAACAAGTTCGTGCTGGGTCCTTCGGGCAGCGGCAAGTCGTTCTTCATGAACCACCTTGTCCGCCAATACTTTGAGCAAGGCTCCCATGTGGTATTGGTGGACACGGGCAATTCCTACCAAGGGCTGTGCGAGATGATACACCGCAAGACCAAAGGAAAGGACGGTATCTACTTCACCTACACGGAGGAAAAGCCCATCTCGTTCAACCCGTTCTACACGGACGACGGGGTGTTCGACGTGGAGAAGAAGGACAGCATCAAGACGCTGCTGCTTACCCTGTGGAAAAGCGAGAACGAACCCGCCACGAAAACGGAGTCGGCGGAACTGGGCAGCGCGGTGAACGCCTACATCCTGAAAATCCAGCAGGACAGGAGCATCGTGCCGTCGTTCAACTCGTTCTACGAGTACATGCGGGACGTGTACCGCAAGGAGATGGAGGAACGCTACATCAAGGTGGCGAAGACGGACTTCAACATCGACAACTTCCTGACCACTCTCCGGCAGTATTACCGGGGCGGACGGTACGACTTCCTGCTCAACTCCACGGAGAACATCGACCTGCTGCACAAGCGGTTCGTGGTCTTCGAGATTGATTCGGTGAAGGATAATGCCGAGCTTTTTCCGGTGGTTACGATTATCATCATGGAAGCATTTATCAACAAGATGCGGCGGCTGAAAGGCGTAAGGAAACAGCTCATCGTGGAAGAGGCTTGGCTGT
>ERZ827156.733-NODE-733-length-44377-cov-5.445445_pt1 | contig 44377 bp, 64 predicted proteins | sample MGYA00519919_ERZ827156 | MGnify/ENA primary metagenome ERZ827156 (study PRJEB31778, sample SAMEA3449269) | human gut metagenome | biome: human gut; feature: human-associated habitat; material: faeces | place: United Kingdom | collected 2010/2012 ... | reverse complement strand
TGTGCATGCTGCCGAAGAAGGCGTGCGACGTGAACAAGTGCGAGGTGGCGCGCATTATGAAGCTGACCAGCAAGGGCGACGTCGAGCCGCTCCCCTTCATCGTGCCGCGCAAGTTCGAGGGCTACCAGCCGGACGTGTACCCGCCCTCCTACGCGGGCATCCCCGCGCTCTCCAACGAGGAGTGGCGCGAGGGCCAGAACAGCAACCCCATTCTGATGGTGCGCGTGGGCGGAGTGTGTGACGTCTAGTCGTTGGAGCCGGGCGTCACGGAAATCTACCGCCCCGACGTCACTGGCGCCACCTACGCCCCCGAGCCTGCCGTGCCTATGCAGTCTGTGCAGCCTGCAATGCCTGCAATGCCTGTGCAGCCCGTGCAGCCTATGACGCCCATCCAGACGACGCAGCCCGTGCAGATGGCGCAGGGCGTGGGCTCGTCGCCGTCGTCGCCGTCGTCGCCGTCGTCGCCGTCGATGCGCGGACAGGTGGTGAACGCGAAGATGGTGAACGGAGTGGCGGTGGCCGCGCCGGGGTACATCCCGAAGGCGGGCAAGCTGACGATCGAGGACATCGAGGCGGAGCTGGCGCTGCTGGCGGAGAGAATGGAGTTTTTGAACAACGCCCTGGAGGAGCTGAAGAAGGAAGAATGGTGTGTTTGTCACAAACAGAAGATGCGCTTTCGAATACCTTTTCTGCGGGCTGCTCTGGGATGAGTGCCACGCCCACACGCGCCTTGTCGTCGTGCATGAAGTTGAAGTTGGCCGCTGCCGTACTCTACTCCCTTACATACCTTTATGACTCCATACCGAACTCATAGACTCCACAGAAATGCCAAACTTGTGAAGATAGTCAACCACGTCCTTTGGCACGGGCGCCGTCACCTTCCCCGTTCCGATAATCAGCATGTCTAGTTGTGAGCTCATCTGCTGCGTGGGTACCAATCGATGGGTTGTACAGCGTTACAGGCTTGATGGAATCCACGGTCAGGTCTTCCAGTTTATTTACATCCCAGAGAAGGGCAATATCGTTAAAGGCAAGAACGCCTCCTTTATAGTAGTCTCCGTTGATGAGAAATCCCTCTTCATCCAGCTCCTCGAAATAGGTGCCTTCCGCTTTCTACAATAATCACTCCCCTTCACGAAACGGCTCACATCATAGATGGTGTACTGGTCAAGGTCTCCCATTCCTCTGCAAAACAGCTTCGGCGCTATCCTCCCCAAAGACCTTGTCACTGAAGAAGCCACACGGATCATCAAGAATCAACTGGATGCTCTCACAACAAACAGGATCGCAAAAGGGAAAAGGGTAGAATTACAAGCGATTGATGATCTCGAAGGCAGTGCTCTTCATCCGTTTCCTCTCGGACGAAGGCTTTGGAGGGAAGAGAGAAGAGGGGGCATTCTCGTCCTGTCGTTCTTTTGCTCCCTTGGTCACCAATTCACTCACTGTCTTCTGGAGTCCCGCATTCTCCTTCTTCAGTTGTATCTATCCATGAACAAGCAGAAACGAAGCCAACAAGGGACTCATCTCGCCTTTGCAGATCAAACCGTAATCGCTATGTATTAGCTTCCGATCCCTCTCCTACAGAACACTCTCGAGACAGTCCTTCACTCCGCTGCAATTCCTTCTGGTAGTTCCTTAGGCTGATTCAAGTGGAAAAGCACGACTCCCGAACCGTCAACAGCACGACAGCGAGACGACGACTCCGACTCTCATCCTCCGAAGTGCAGCCGCCAATCAAGTCATCGAGTCCCTTCTTATGCCCTTCCATCCATCGACGCGCCAGCTCATAGTCCTTCACCTCCTGCACTTGTTTCTTCAACTAGGAGTGAGAACAGGAGAGAGTCCTTGCATTCTCCCGATCTCGAGCGGAAACGCGGTGTTCCATTTTGAGATTCTATGCATTCACTCAGAGAAGCGGAAAGACTTCATACTTGATGGAGAGTTGATTCTTCTTGGATTCGGTTTCTTTTAGTTTCTAGTGATTATAGCAGCAGAGAGTGGTGCACCTCTTGGAGTTCTCTCACTTGCTGACGCAGACCATGCAATTCCCTCAATTCATCCCGCCTCCTTGTGAGCAATGCACTGTTCATGCTCTTCTGGGACTCGATACGACTCTGGAGGGTCTGCAGATGAGTATCACAAGCATACCAAAACGGCGTTGTCCAGTAGTTGCTTCTCACTTGTTGAAAGCACTAAAAGTCATTCGCCATGAAAACGATGACTGTTCGGATCTGTTTGGTTCAGAAAGAGCCTTCGTACTTCGGATGGATAGATGTGACGCTTGCAAAACGGGCATTCCTTGTCATTGCCTATTCGGTGCATGCTCTCCATGCAATCAGAACACAGGATGTGTCCACAGCCAAGCGCGAGAACGTCCTTGTTCACTGTCAGTTCATCGCAAATTGGACACACAGACATGCTCTGGAATGAGAAACAGCAAGAATGAAACGCCCGCGTCTCATCTTCTCGCGACCACGTGGATGGAGGGTCACTTTTCCCGATGGATCAAGAGCTGAAGCTCACTCCCAAGCAAAAGGAAGAGGCGAAAGATTGTCTCTTCAAACTGCTCAAGGAGAATGGAACCTATGACGAGCTTTATGTGAAGTAGTTGGTGTTCCCTGATCGAGTAGCAGATTGTGCGTAGCAAGGTCGATGGAGCAGTCTTCGCGCCACAATCCCATCCGAAGAAGGAGAGCCGAAACCCTGTGCTGACTGCATTTTGTGAAAAGAGGACCAGTCCTGTCATCACTGGCTTTATCATCGACTACCTGCGCACGCTCGGCCTGAATCAGACCCTCGCCGCCTTCAAGAGCGAGGCTTCTGTGAATTCCATTCGCTTGCATTAAGCAATAGCAAGCCACGTTCTTTGAGCGCAGCGTGCTTGTCGATATGCTCTCCATACAGAGTCGCGACAATGAGCCTCTTCTATCCTGCATATATAATGCATCGGGAGAGACATCGGTGCCAGCGGGCGATCTTCAGATGAAGAGCGTGAGAAGACGCCTCGCATCAACTGATTCCTAGACAGACCGGCTCCACACTTCCTTCGATGACCAGTACGACCAGCAGAACAGCGTCGATCTCTTCAACAAGCTGAAGTTCCGTGTTTCTTCAACAAACACTCCACGGCTGCTCATCTCGCTTCACTCCCAGCTTCTCCAGGGCGGGGTTGTTGTCCATCGCCTCCTCCTTAAACTGGCTGATGTACTTCTGGTTCTCCACATTGTCGGCACACAGATTGCGAATCTACCCCTCATCCTCCCCTCTCGCCCGCACCGTGAACAGCGCCCACTCGCGCTGCAGCGGGTGCTTCGGGTGCATCTTGGTGTGGTTCAGCACCAGCTCGATCCCGCCCTTCTCCCTCAGCTTGTCCTGCGCCGCACGGCTGCCATACACGGCGTTGCCCAGCAGCTGCAGCACCGCGTCGCGCGTGCCGAAGGGCCACAGGTCGTCCTGCTGCGTGATCATCGGCTGGCCCTGCTTCTCGCCGCAGTCGCCCACGACGGGGTTGGCGAGGGGCACGGTGATCAGCGGCACGGCCAGCACGGCCAGCAGCAGCTCCAGCAGGCGATCGGACATCAGGAGCGACAGCACCTGGTCGGTGTACTGGTCTAGGGATGAGTGAGGAGGCGTGGGCCCACGGATACCGCCGGCCACGAGCGTCAGGCACACGCCGAGGGCCTCCACTAGCAGTTTCAGCGGGAACTCCGCGTCCGCGCCCAGCTTCGCCTCGTCGAAGACGCGGACGGCGCCGCGCGTCACGAGGACGTCGGCGCGGTCGACCGTGAGCCAGTGCAGGAGGAAGAACGCGGCGGGCTGGGAGAGTGTGGTGGCTAGGTGTGAGGCGGGCGGCGTAGGGCGAACGGGTGTTGGTGTCGCAGACCTTGAGGCAGTAGAAGAGGAAGAGCACCTGCGCGGGCGACACCAGCGGGAAGGAGGGCGCCCTCAGGGACAGCAGCGTCGATGTGAAGAGGCAGTGTGTGGTGTCAGCTGTCGTATCCGTTGTGGTCTTAGATGTGGTCTCGGGTGTTGTGGTGGTGGGAGTTTCAGTAGTGGTCTCAGCTGGAGTGGCGTTGGTCTCAACTGCAATGACAGGTACGGAGGAGGCAACGAGGATGGTGCGGGTGATGTAGGTGATCCACTCGGAGGAGGTGTCGGTGTAGTCCTCGGAGAGACTGCGAGCGAACAACAGGTTCACACTGTCCGCCGTGTGGGTGAACTCCGCGAGGCGAGGGAGCGATGCGCTGTCGTTCACGAAGTTGTAGCTATGGGAAAGGAGGAGGCGTGAGCGTACAGCACGGCGAGGGTGTAGGTGGTGATCTTGGTGTTGTGGGAGAAGTGCTTCAGAAGGAAACTACGGGAAAAACCGCGGGAAACGCGCACTTGAAGCAGTCGGGGAAGAAGAGGGGCCAGACGGAGTGTTTGGCCTCCTCGTTGTTGGTTAGCACGTTGAAGATGAGTTGGAGGGAAACTTGGAGAAACGTCTCGAACCACTCCGACCAGCCCATCTCACCGGCTGCCCAGAGATGCTTGTCCATTGACAGTTTGATGATCTATTCGTGACAGGGAATGAACTAGTTTACATAAAAGGGAATCTCGTGCTTCAGGATGAGCGACTGATTCTGCTCGTTGTTCGAGCAGATGTTACGCAGAATTCTGGCGAGATTCGTTGCCACAGACAGAATGCTCATGGAAACGGTTACATTCACGGGAGTATCAGCGTATGTGGAGAACTGAACGGCTAAACGTAAAGGAATTGATAGAGCTAGTGCATTTTGATATATCACAAAGGTAGTTATAGCATTGCGTGAACCACACACAGAGATCCTCCGTCAGACCGATATCGTAGCAATTCTCTCTACTGCTAAATAGCACAGATGAGTACAACCGTTCTGTGTCCACAGCAGACAGTTTTAGGATTCCCTTGGAAATACTGTCCATACGGTTGCAGTCCACTTGCAATAGACTCCCACGAAAAAGCTCACGCAGCTGTTTACGGTATTCCTTCTACGTGTCAACCTCCCCTCAGCACTCATGTACCATGCTTTGCATTCTCTCTACTCACCAATGTGTCGATCAGCACCCAAATCAGAGTGGTGAATGCGTGATTTGACTCCCCCCATTCCCCCCAAATTCGATTCCACGTCATCTCAATCCCTCTTCTCTTTCCTTCCCATGAAAAGTTTACAATGGAGAAGAGCTACACACACTACAGAGAGACCGTTCTTCCTGGAGTTGCGCTTCATTTATTCCCTTTACACTAGTGGGATACAGACAGATGCATTCTCTCAAACGTTCAGAGCATCGTGGTGATGATAGGGCTCTCTTAACGTTAGATTGACAGGCTTGTGAAGGCAGAAACGGCTTACGTGAAGGCATTGCATAGTATTCAGAGGCTTCGTCTCGATGGAAATGAGAGCGCTAAGAATCAGACGCTCTTCAGCATCCAAGTCCATCTACTGAATTTCATCACAACTTTGGAATCCCAGCATGCAGAGCTCATTAGCAACATTACCGAAGACGTCCTTCCCGACTTTCGGGAGAACCAGTCCATCCAAGACTCTTATCGCAAATGCTATGTACCATTCAACTGTTCTGTCGATGCTAGGATTCCACCCTAACGAAGAAGGTCAAGGAGGAGAGTGTTCTTCTCCAGCAGTACAATGAAGACGTTATTGCCGCCATGGATGACTTCGACGTTATCGAAGAGGAGGAGCTGCACCACCGGATAGATGAGGCGAAGAAGCAGTTCACCGCCAACCAGTCTCTCTTTTCCATGATTTGCGACAATGTGTGTGTAGCTCTTCCTTCTTCGCATCACCTGTAGCGCATCCGCAGTAACAACATCTCCATTACCGCCTCCTCGCTCAGCAAGCTCTTCGTCTATCTCTCAGCCACCACTGCCAACACGCAGGTACGTTCTGCAAAGCGGGATCATCGGTAGTTCGACATCCAGGCCGTAGTACGTCAGATCCGCCCTCTCCCCTCCCTTCAGCACTACCGCACCATCAAAGCATCCATTGGACTGTTTGGGTCACTTCAGTGGGTCTCATTCAGATGCGATTCCCCATCCAGTTCCACCGTGTCCTCTTCCTCCTCCATCGAAGCCTTCCACTCCTGGGAGCGTGACGAGAGCGAACCCGTCTTGCAGACCAAGCCATGGCACAGTGACGATCCCGTGAATCCTGAAGCACCTCACAACGCGTTGGCATGCTTCGCGCTGCTGCGGCCGCTGTACGGCGTGGTGCGTGAACACAGCGAGGAGGTGCAGCCGGAGATGATCCGGAGCGTATCGTCACTGCTGCTGGCGGGCAGCACGGAGGCGGTGGCAAAGGAGAAGGAGCGCGTGAAGGCGTACATGACCACGAGGGTGCGGTGAGGGCGTGTGGCGCGGGTAACGGCAGAGAGGTGCACGTGGTGCAGATGCTGCTCTCCGTCCTGCTCTTCTCGCAGGCCCCGTCGCTCGGACCGGCGAGTGTGCGGGCGTGTCAGGAGCTGGTGGACGCCGTGGATTTCGGCAACCCCATTCTTCCACGCGAGACGAAGGAGACTCTGCTGCTTCTGCTGCGTTCCTCCCCTGTTTGTTGAACAAACACGCCACAAGCCCAGTTGGTTCATCTCCGACTCCGTCATCTCCGGGAACCGTGTAGAGTACATGCGCAGCTTCATCACCTCCCGCTCCCCCAGCGGGCCCAGGAACTGCTTCGCGAACTGCAGGATCTCCACCAGCGTCGTGGAGTCGATCACCACGTTGCCCGCGCCCTGGCTGGCGACCACCTGCGCCTTGGTGAAGGACGCCTTGTGCAGCAGCATCAGAATGCGCATGATGAACACCTACTCCTCAACGGCGAGCCACACACCCACACTGCCCGCCAGCGTGATGGTGTCGATGGCCGACGCGGAGGCAGTCACGCCGAGCAGCGAGCACACCGAGGTGATGCGACCCTTCATGAAGTCAAGGTCGGAGATGGCCAGCTGACAGGGGTTGTCTATCCATCATCTCCCCCCACCACCCCAACAATTTGAAAAACACGGCACGGGCTGCGTCAGGGTGAAGGGGTGATGCGGCTTCTGGAAGGCGAGGTGGATTAACAGCGGCGTGATATACGACATCTGGTCTAGTGGGCAGCACAGCGAGAAGTACCCACGCACGTAGGAAGTGTCCTTGCCGTTCTTCTTCATCTCGTTCAGCATGATCTCGTGCAGCTGGCGCGACGGCGGCCATGACAGGAAGAACTCGAAGAAGTTGGTGGCGCGCTTGTTCGGCGTGCAGAAGAGCGCCGGGTCGGCGATCAGAAAGTCGAAGACGCGCGTGGTGTCGGGGTTGAGGGCGTGGGCGGCGGTGGGCAGCACGGTAGAGAAGGAGAGGGACTCCAGGGTGGCCAGGCAGTAGTCCGTCGTGGAGAGGGGGAACTTGCAGTAGTCGTCCAGGTGCGTGCTCAGCTCCTGCAGCTGCGTCTGGCAGCGACTGCGATCGATGCTCGCCACGCTGCAGGATGTGAGAAAGGTCAGTACTAGAATTCAGTGCATGGAGGAGAGCGCACAGTCTTTTGATTCTGTGCTTGGAGGGGGCTGCTGTTCGGGAGAAGGGAGGGAAGCGGAGAGATGAGCCATCGCGTTTGCATTGTTCTTTTCGATCCGCTTCTGCTTCCGAATTCTGCACTGTTTCTCCCTTTGCCGCCTGAGCGCCGATCGTACGATGCTCATGACAATTCGATTGTGTAAGGGTACTACAGTGTTACAAAACAATCTAACAATACAATTCTCTTTTCCGATGATGGGTAATAGCAAACGGACATAATCCGCCTCCGATAGCTGCAAATGGACCTTCTTCCTCATTAGCTTCCAGTACTACACTTAACCCAACCCACAACGGCTCACTTCCTCCCACGCATTCGATTCGCGCCCGCTCAGCAATACACGCAGCTCTTGCAGTGTGGAGGACAGGCCCAATTCCATTCCTTCCGTGCTCTTTCTTGTGGACATGGTTGGAAGCGAATTGTATCCATTCCTCCTACAGCTCTTTTTCGTGTCGTTCTGTTCCTCATTCTTCTGTTTTCCGAGAGAACGGAATGAGCATCCAATCGACCCTCCCTTCAAATTCTTCAGGCGGTATGGGCTCTTCCTCCTCCACTCCCCTGCCTCCTTCTTTCAGCGTTTTCATCGAACAACAGAAATAGGCCCGATTTTCCGCCATTTCAAAACAAGCAAAATCACACTCATTCCACCATGTTCTTTAAAGTACGATATGCTAGCAGAAGGCAATGACCGTGTAGAAGGAAATGGACTATATTCTATCCCTCCATCCCAAGTACTTGGGAAGAAGACTCCAGGAGACGATTAAGCGCGAGCTCTTCAACGAGGTGGAGGGAAAGTACTTTCCCGGAATCGGCTATGTGCTCATGGTGCTATCCACTCCCACAGACGCTGGAATCGGTCTTATCGATCCCAACACCGGCTTCGCCGAGTTCAAAGTCCGATACACTGCCCTTATCTACTGCCCGATTGTCGGCGAGGTGACATATGCCATCGTGACGAAGGTAACGACCGTAGTGATGGGTGGCTTGCATCAGTTGGTAGTATGCGCTCACCTGCAGATACGGCCCTGCGACGAGCATCGTCGTGAGTAAGATATCCTTATTCCCTATCGTTATTCCGTCCTTCACGGAGTAGACGCCCAATTCCACGTGGAAATATGTAAGTGACGGAGCCTTGATCTGGCGGTCCGCTGATTACGAGTCTCCGATTCAAAAGGACACGGTGATCAAGTGCAGAATTCAGGATGTAAAATATTTGAACAGCGGAATGGTCGGAATCGTGTCCAGGACTCACCAGTAGACCGTTGTTGCTTCTATCGAGGATATCACTCTCGGACCCGCGTAGTATCCTCTGTTTGTTGCAAGAAACACGCCTACTCCCTGTACACGCACGACAGGAACTCCTCCTCCGTAACCTCTTCTCCGAGGATGCGGACCGTGGACTCGATGACGCCACTGACGGACACGTCCGACGGCACGCTCACCACCTTCCCATCCTACCCCTCACAGCCATGCTCCATTCCCACCCTCAGCTCCAAGTTGGGCTGCATGAACACGGCGCGCGGCTTCTTGCGCTCCATCACCAGCCGGCGGTACTCCAGGAAGGTGTCGTCCACGCCGGTGAACTGGTTGAAGTACCGCGTGCCGGCCGCCACGTCGGCGCAGCTCTTGTACAGCTGCAGGTGCAGCAGGAAGTCGCCGATGGCGCGGCGGCCCTCCGTGCGGATCTTGCTGCGGTCCACGCGGATCACGAAGTCCGTCAGCCGGCCGTCCGCCGCGCGCGTGGGCTCGATCCACACGAGTCCCTGCGTGTGGCGCAGCAGCACCTGCAGGTACACGTGGCGCGCGCAGCAGTGCGACTGGCTCCAGCCGCCGTCCGCCACGTTGTAGGCCTGCAGCGAGACCAGCGCCATGTGCAGCTGGTGCAGCCAGTTCAAGTACATCATCTCCTCCGCCGCCGCGCCCTCGTACCCGAACACGCGCAGCACCTCGTCGAAGGTCGCTACGCCTCAGCGCCGCCCGCCGCCGCCACAGAGATACAGCCCCACGCACTCCGCGCGGCACTCCTCGTAGGTGTTCGACAGCGCCGTGAACACGCTGCTCCACGTCTCGCCCTCCTTGTACCCGCGCGTGATCGCCGCGCCGCTGAACGGGTCCACCGCCCCCGCGGGGATGGCGCCCTCCGTGAACAGCGCGCCGCTGCCGTGGCCCAGGAGCTCGTGCAGCCCCACCTGCACGCTGAAGGCCTCGTTGCCGCGGTGCATCAGCGCCTGGTCCGCCTCGCACACGAAGTCGATCTTCTCGCCGGCGGAGCGCCGCGCGTTGATGATGTTGCCCAGCGACACGTTCTTGAAGCCCTCGTTCTGCCGCACGCTGTCGTAGTTCGGGATGTTGATTCCCGCGGGAATGCCGCTCCCGAAGAAGCCCACGATGTCGATGCTGGTGAAGTCCGGCTTCAAGAACACGGGCTAGCTCTCACGCGCGGGGGGCACCCCCACCTTTTCGAACGCCTCGTCCCAGGGGAGGAGTTTCAGTAGCGTGGGGGCCTGGTCGACGAGGTCGGAGAGGATGTGCGTGTAGGCCTTGTTCATGACGGCCACGAAGCCCTCCCACTCGCCGCGCACGCCGTACGGATCGCGGTAGTTCTCGATGAACCCGATGTAGTTCTCCACCGTCGGCTTCTGGTCCCGCGTCCACAGCGCCGACCCGCGCACGTGCCGCTCCAGGCTGCCTAGGCCTCAGTCAGTACTTTTGCAAGCACCGGTGGCGAAGGACTGTTGGTACTCCGCCAGGAAGGCCTTCTGCGTGGCGTTCAGCGCGTGCCGCGCCGCCTGCTCCAGGTAGCCGTTCACGCGTGCCAGTACGGGCGCGTAGTCGCCGCCCGTCACCTCGATCTCGCGCGACTGGAAGGTCACGCGCTCGGGGGCGTGCGGCGCGGCGGAGGCCAGGCGCAGCTCCAGCCGGTCGCCGCGCTTGAAGAGGCGGTTGTTGTAGCACTCCAGCCCGCGGGCCGCGCAGAACCTGCGTCTCAGCCACAGCACCGGGGGTACTCCTGCACCGTCTTGATGTCCTCCTGCGTGATGTTGGCGCTGTAGTAGCTCGTCACGCCCACGGGGGGCAATCCGAGGCGCAGCTCGCTCGGCTCGTGGGAAAAGATCTTCTTGCCGCATACGGACCACAGGCGATCCATTCCCTCGGCGTCGTCCTTGTAGGCCAGCGTGTGATGCAAGATGCACTCGAACTCTTCGTGCGTCGCGCGAGGAAGAATCTTCGTGTCTCCGAAGCCGCTGCGTGTTAGACTGCGAGGAAAAGAAAACCGGTAGTTGCCCATGTTGCCCAGGACGTTGTACGCATAGATGAGGAAGGCGTCAACCGCTTTGGCACTCACCTGGGGATTACATATAATGGAAGAGACCACATCAGGCTCGGTTGACAGGCGAGTCTTCACTTCATCGCCACTCTCCTTTCTGAAGACGCGAAGAAAGATGGATATGATGTAGGGTGACTCGAATGAAGTCTGCACCGCCGTAATCTACAGCTGACAGAGATTGGGAGGATCCAAACTCGCCAACCCGTTGCAATTGCCTTGAAGAGGTAGTACATGTACAACTTTTCTTCCTCCGACAGCCCCTTGAAGGCCTCTTCGTAATCAAGAGAAAGACAGGTGACCGTCTCTTCACAGAGATACTACAATTCATTTGGAAGAGAGGGAGGCACATTGCTCAAATCAACAGACATTTGAAAGAAAAGTGTGGAGATGTGGGGTTGCGTTAGTGTGAATGTGAATGAATACAAGGAGTGGAGAATGGGACGGAAGGAGGGAGAGGCGGTGTGTGATAAGGGTAAGATGAAGACCCAAAACACAGCAATAGTAGTCAAGTGGTAAGATAGGTCCCTGCCACGGATCAGGCCCGGGTTCGATTCCCGGCTATTGCATTCCTATTATACTCTTTTGCCTTAACAAACAATGACTTCTCACAGGGGTATTAGTTGGGATAATGTTTTTGAGATGTCTATTTGTGAGAAAAGAAGGATAGGAGTACTGGAGGAAGTGATGAATTGTGTATTCTTGAAAGCGGTGGGGAGGTAGATGGTTGTAAGGGAAGGAATATCTATATGTGAATGGTTTGTGAGAGGGATGCTTTTGAGAGTAACATGCTGAGCATCTCGAAGGGAATTACTGCCTCCTCTTTGAGTGGTGATTGTAGCAAGTTTGGGCAAGTCTACTGATAAGGCCATTTCAGTGAATGGTTCACTCTTCATTACTAGTGTTGATTCAGAGCCTGTTTCATTAAAAGCAATTGCAGCATATCCTAGATGAATGAGAGTCAATTCAGGCATCTCTAGTCATCATTCTCCTTTCAACCCATTCACTCTCAAACACGACAAATGAAGCGCGATTGAATACTCCGTCACCAAACAGAAGTGATTTCAAACTGGACAAGTCTATTCATCATTTCCTTCTTTGGGAATCACTCTTCAATTCCAGTTTGGAAGCATACATGAAATTGCAACTCAGTTGATTCACATCTCCCATTTCAATCACTTCCAAAGAAGGCACATTCTCAATCTCACACACGGAGTAGTCAGAGAAGGAGTAACGACCTACTCTCAATTCCCTCACTCTCTCACAATTCTTCAAATAGAAATGACGAGTTGGATCATAATCATAACCATTCTTCTTCTTCGTGAAGCACTTCTCTCCAATCACCACCCTTTCCAAATGACTCAATCCAATCAACTTCAATTCATTCACAAAGGAAAAGGAATAATTACCCACTTCAAACTCCTTTAGATTTGAGAATGATGCCAAATCCAATAATGTATAACTCTTTTCATTACATGCAGTGTTGCCCACAATCATTGCTTCCACACTCTGATTCATTCTCATCAACTCATCAATAGAATGAACATTTGCTTTAGGATAGTGTTTAGGCATGTTTGGATGATTCATCAATTCACCAACATCTATTCATCATTCTCTCTGATTGTGATTACTCTTGTAAGACAATTGATTTCTGAATTCAAATGCATGAGGGAGAGTGACAGTGGTGAGAGAAGGCATGTCTGTTTGTGAGGATAGAGTGATAGGAAGTACTCTCCAGAGTGATGATACGAGGATAGCGGAATGTGTAACTATTGTATCCTTCACTAGTGAGTGTTGTGAGTTTGGGCAAGTCTATTCATCACCTCATTTCATCATCATCACTTCGCATTATCAATTCACTTGAGTCATCATCACTGAAATCAAATGCACTAATACCAAGTCGAATGGAAATCAATTCAGGCAAATCTAGTCATCATTCTCTCTTTAATCCATTCACTCTCAAATACTGCACGAGAACACTTCACGAATGCACCATAACCAAACAGAAGTGATTTCAAATTGGGCAAGTCTATTCGTCATTTCATTCTTTCAGAATCACTCTTCAATTCCAATGAAGCAAAATAGAAGATGTCACTCTCTTCTCTCAAATCTCCCATTTCAATCACTTCCAAAGAAGGTACATTCTCAATCTCACACACAGAATAATCAGAGAAGGAATAACAGCCTATCTTCAATTCTCTCAGTCTCTCACAATCCTTCAAATAGAAATGACGATCTGGATTTATCGATTCTGGATACTCTTTTTCGCACTTCGTGAAGGAGTTCTTTCCAATCACCACTCTCTCCAATTGACTCAATCCAATCAGTTTCACTTCTTTCACACACTCAAAACACCCATCACCTATCTCAATTCTCTTCAATAAGCCAAATCTCTTGAAGTCCAACTCCATCACACTCTCGTTACAGCAGCCATTACCAACAACTATTTCTCCCACATGCCATTCAAGACTCTCCCACTCTTCACTACTTGAAATAACCACTCTCTGCCCCCATTCTTCTAATTCCTTCAATTCCTTCAATTCCTTCCTCTTCTCAAACTCACCGGCATTCCCTACGATTCCCTCTTCTGCATTCATAAAAGCCGCTCGAAGCGTCAACTTCTTCAACAACGGCATATTCACCAACACAACAATCTTCACATTCATTAGGGCCTTCAGATCAGCATCCATCACACTCAATGCATTCAAGTCTATTCCTTATTCCTCTCTTCCTCTCCCACTTCTCATTTCCAACTCATTCTTCTCATTCTTTCTCCCTCGAAACACTTCCTTTCCTATCCTCAGCTCCTTTAATCCCACCAAATCCACAATCGTTGTCTTCTCACAATTCACAAAACAACCATCTCCAATCTCCACTTCTTCCACTCCACAATCCCTCATCACAAACTCACTCCACTCAACACAACTGCCACTTCCAATCTTCAAACACTTCAACTTCACACACTCCACCACTTTCAACACTCCTTTTGTCTTTGAAAAGCACCCACTTCCAATCTCCACCTTCTCTAAATACTGCTTCCCCATCAGTTCCAATCCTTTTACATTCCGAAAGCACCCATCTCCGATAATCAACTCACAAAGCACTGCGAAATGAGAAATGTCAACAGAGGCAAAGAAGGCAGGAAAGCACGCCCTGCAAGTGAACACAACTCTCCCATTGAAGTGAGAAGCACCATACAACTCCTTCCTATCACGTATGATCACTTCATTTCTTGACTCCTGTTCAAGCAAACTCGCATTGCTCATTGTCACGGTCTCGACAGCAGAGAAGGCATTCCCAAGACTCAATTGACTCAGATTCGGAATGATCACGAATGTGGCATCCTTCACATACAAAAAAGTGTTCCAGTCTACAAGAAGTGATTTCAATTGCTTCAATTCTCTCAGTACAACCTTCTCGCAATTCATAAAGCAACCATCTCCAATCTCCACTTCTTCCACTCCACAATCCCTCAATACAAACTCACTCCACCCAACACAACTACCACTGTCAATCTTCAAATGCTTCAACTTCATACAATTCACCACTTCCATTGTTCCTTCTGCCATTGAGAAGCACCCACTTCCAATCTCCATTTCTTCCACTCCACAATTCTTTAACACAAACTCGCTCCACCCAACGCAACTGTCACTGTCAATCTTCAAGTGCTTCAACTTTTCACAGTTCACCACTTCCATCGTTCCCTCCGCCATTGAGAAGCACTCCCCTCCAATCTCCACCTTTTCCAACACATCCATTCCCTCCAACTTCAATCCCGCCATATACGCAAAGCACCCATCTCCAATGATCAACTCCCTCAGGCTCTTGTACAGACCCATGTCCCAACTCGCCACCACCTCGTCATTCCCCACGCCATCCTTCACCACAATGCCCTCGCTCGTCTCATAGGTTAGAAAAAAGTCACCCGTCTCTTCCATCACAAACACATTCTCATTTGTTGGCTCCTCCTCAATCGCATCCATATTAGTCAAGCCATTCTGCCCTCCAAGCACCGTCATTTCCACTACGTTCACATGAGACTGTGCAACGCTCTTTGTAGCCTCATCCACCATCTCAGACATGCTTCCCACCTTCTTCGCCAGCTCCAACAGAAGAACAGAGTTCCCCTTCTCCGTCAATCCCCTAACACTGTCCTTCACAAACGCATGCTACACCTTAAGCCATATCGCAATCACTCACCTCCATCAACTCACTCACACTCCACCTCTTCTTCACGTCCTTCTCCAAGCACTTCCCCACAAAGTCCACAAACTCACTTGACCACTTCGAGGAGGACAGCGCAGGAGAATTCGCATTCAGCACGCGATTCCTCAGCACCTCCGACGAGCACCCAGCGAAGGGGTTCGTTCCCTCCGCCATCTCCACCAGCGAGATGCCCAGCGACCACACGTCGCTCTTCAGGTCCTCCTTGCCCCTGAACACCTCGGGCGCCATGTACAGCGGAGTGCCGCAAATCACGTCCTTTCCCTTTCGGTTCGGATCCAGCTGGGCAGCCAGACCGAAGTCGCACACCTTCGCCACGCCATTCTCGGACAGAAGCAGATTGTCCGGCTTGATGTCCTACGCATTCATCCAACCTCCACGCACTCACTCTGTGCACAATCCGCATGCTGTGAAGGTAGCTCAGCCCCAGCACGCAGCAACTCGCAATCTCACGAATCTGCTCCTCCGTCAGCCGATTGCCTCTCCGCATGTAGTTGGCCACAGAACCGCAACGACAGTACTCCATCACAATCTACATCATTACCTAATCGGCAATTCACTACCCAAACCTCATTCCCTTTCTTGATGACATCGTGATATCTCACAATGAAGGACGAGATACTGTTTCGCAGCGAATTGGCCTCCTTCTGGATTGCCTTCACATTTCCCTTTTCCTTCACCTTCTTGATGGCAACAAGCATGCAGGAATGCTTTTCCTTTGCCACCCAAACCTCGCCAAAGGACCTGCGTCTCAATCCCCTTCCAAGCATCAAACCCCTTTCCCAGCTTTCGGATAAACTCGTAGTTTCCAGCAAATGCGGAATTCATCCTGTTCTACTCACAGCGCGAAACTGTAATGCAGATTCTGAATCACTCCGCATGCCACAATTCATGGAGTTTTCATGCCCCACACAAACCAAAATGAATCTTACGTACTCCCCTCCAACAAACCCCTTAGAAACAAACGCACACCAATTCATTCAAATGTAACACTTAGAAACAAACAAACGCAATCTACACTTCTTAAACTCCCCTCCACATCCTCCGAGTACTCGAACGGCGACGAAATGCACATCGACGTGTACTCCGGATCCACATCTCTCTCGCACTACCCATCACCCTTTTCCTCACCTCTCACATGCTCCCACTGGCTGTGCGCGCTCTTCGTCTCCTCGAACAGATTCACCTCCTTCAGCGCGTCGTTGCCGTCCTCATAAATCTTCTCCAAAAAGGCGATCGGGTTGTTTGGCACCATCACGTCCACGTCCATGAACTTCATCTTCTTCAGCGGAATCAGATAGTCCGAGAAGGCCTCGTAGTTCAGGTGTCGTACGATCACGCCCACGGGCAGCTCCTCGTTGGCCGCCGCCTCGCGCAGGTTCACGCCGAAGCACACGTCGCTGTCCTCCTCGTTGCGAATGATGTCCAACCCGAACTCCGCCACCTGCTTCAGCGCGTCGCTGCCTACGCCTCACACCCTGGAATACAAACAACTGGAGATGTCAAAGTAGTCGCACTTCTTCTTGGTGAGAGGATTCAGCGTCGTGTCTTCGCGTGAAGAAACAGCCAGCAGCAGCAGAAAGGATATAGCCCTCGATGCTCTCCGCCCACGGGAACGGCACGCCGATCATCACCGCGGCAAACAGCTGCTCTAGTCTTCACGCCCACTCGCCTCACCCACCGTCCAACAGGAAGAACGGGATCGCCTGCGCGCTCAGCACCGCCGCCGTGGCGTGCAGCATCACGCGCTGCTCCCGGTAGTACGCCGGCGGGTGATAGATCTTGCCCTCCTGCGCCTCAGCCGCCTCCTCTCACCCCACCTCGTGCAGACTGTACATGGGCTCGGGCAGTCGCAGCACTGCGCCGTCGGGGTAATGAATGCTCGCCACGTGGTACTTCGTCGCGAACGCACTACTCCTCACGCCCGCTCCGCACGTGCACCGCTTGCTCTCCTCCGACAGCTGCGCCTCCTTCTGGAAGAAGAGGTTGCAGGCATCGGCGTCCTCTGCGGGAACGCCCGCCGCAGCGAGGCTGTTGAATTTGAAGATGGCGGCGGGGCAAAAGCCCACCTTCACCTCGAAGGCCTTCAGGTCCAGATAGAAGGCCTCCAGGAGGAGGGTGAGCGGGAGTGGCTGGTTGGGCCACATCTGCTTCAATGTCTCCGTGGTGGTCATGAAATAGGGCCCACCGCGCTCGCACCGCGCGTTGTTTCCCGGCAGAGAGTCGAGATAGCCGCGGCGCAGGCGCAGCGCGTGGTTGTGGTAGAGAAGCTACGCCTCAGCCCACGCGCTAACCATGACGTCGAAGCAGCTGGAGAACAGCGTGTGCGTGGCGGCGTCCTCGAGCATGGGCGAGGCGACCGCCACCTGGTTGGACTGGAGAAGGGCGAGGAGCCGCGGCAGGTTGGAGTTGTGCGTGAACTCCACCGAGGCGTCCACCACCAGCACGTACTTGGTGGTGATGGCCGCGGCGGCGCTGAGGGTGAGAGAGATGGACGGTGCTCACTCGAGAATCTTGGAGGCAGCAGTCAGGTCGTTGGGCTAAACATGAAAGAAAGGATGAAGAGAAACTCCCTCCAAGTAGATCTTCTTCAGGGGGTACCACTTGTTGAGACTACGCTGAAGGCCACGCACGGGGCTCACAGGTCGATCGATTCGGAGGGGAACTTCGTGGTCAGGCTGCAATTGCCGCACAGGATCATGATCGTCACGTCCACGTTCATGTTTGCCTAGCGTGTCACACGCATGTCTCCGCTACCTTCATCGGCGGGTTCTTCTTCACACTCTCCTCGAAGAAGTGACCAACGCCGTGCCAATCGTAGATCGTCTACGGTCGAGGCGCCAACAAGTCTGAACGGTGTTGATGGAGAAGGCGGCAAAGTCCGGAGTGAGGTTCTTCTTCTCGGAGTCGGTAACGGTCGGCGCAATGACAATCCGCTCATCCATCGTTTTCTTGGGGTCCGTCTCTTGGTGCTGAACATGAGAGGGACGAAACAGGCACACCATTCCCGAAGACAGGAGACAAGAACTCAGTTCGTCCTTCGCGGAGGAGAGGATCTTCTCCGTTCTCTGCTGAAGCCGCGTCAGCTTCGAGAGGCGCATTTTCTACTCGTCATGGGAACATGCCAAATCCACAAGACTGTCGATCTCCTTGTTCAATTGCAGAATCTACGCATGATCTGTTACACAAATCCATGCCGTGTTCTCTCTTTCCCGAAGGGAGAACTCCAGAGACGCCATCTTGTTGTATCTCTATTCCATCAGGACAGTTATAATGTCAGGACAACGCTATCCTCCGTATTGGCTTCCAGAGCGGGACATCGAGGACACTCCTTCTTTGAGACAAATGACTCCTATTTTCTTATTCTCCCCACAAGATGCAAACCGAAAACATCGCCAGCAGCAAGTTGGCCGCGAAGGCTACGAACACGACAATCACAGAGAAGAGCTGCTTATCCATCGTTTACTCCAGAAGCGCTGAAGAGGTACGCTCTGAATTGCTTGCAACAAACAACTCAATGATTCTCTTGGTCTCCCTCAAAAGCAGGTGACGGAGCACAGATTCACGCGAGATTCCTTCGCAGCAGCGCAATTTCCTTCAGGAGAGGCGTCGTCGTGGATTTGAGCTGCTCCTCGCACTCCTTCTCCACCTCCTCTCTCCTGCGGTCAAACTCGGATTGGAGTCTGCTCAGCTGCCTCTTCAACCCTTCTCTGCCTCTTACTCCTCCCTTGTCTTCCCCACTTTTCCTTTCGCTTTGCCTCGTTGCGCTGTTGCTCCTGCTTGTCCTTCTCCGCAATCGCTTCATGGAGTTGCTATGGAGAAGTCCATGCCTATTCTGTACGCGTATCTGTTCCTCCGTGTGTGAGTTGGCTGCATGCAGCTCCTCGTACCGCTTCTTCCTCCTCTCCACCAATGCAACACTCTCTTCAAACTGGCTCTCGTTCTTTGTATCGATTAGGGATTGTATACACGAAAATGTGGATATTTCAACTCCTGCTTGTATTGCGCAATGCGCCTTCCTGTCTCGCAAACGTGAAACACATTCTCCTCCTCCTTCACACGGGACAATGTGGACTGGAGCTGGGCGACTTCCTCCTGTTTGGCCTTGATTCCCTCCTGCAGCTGATGCAGCGTGGTTTCTGTGCTCTTCCTTTTCTTTTCCATGGCAGCAGCGAGCGCCGCGTTCTCCCTTCGCTGCGCCTCATTCTACCTCTGAGCCAACGCTCTTTCCCTACTCTCTTCGCCAGCTCCTCCTTTTTCTTCAACAACGACTCCTCCTCCCTCTTCATCCTCTCCCTCTCCTGCTTGTTTTCCGCAAGCCCCTTTGTTCTCTCTTCCAGCTCCTTTGTTCGCTGCGGAACACTCCCCGTTTCTTCCATTTCCTTCTTCAACGCCTCCATTCTCTGCTTCGCTTCCTCCAACACCTCCTTCTTTTTTGCCAGAGTGGACAGCAGCGTCTCCAACGTCGTCTCCCTTTCCTTCCTCTCCTTCTCACGCAGCGCAGCCCGTTCCGCCTCCTTCGCCTTCATTGCTTCCTTCTCCTTCTCCCGCTCCTTCCGAACCTCCTTCAGCGTGCTCAGAATCGCGCGCATCGTGTCCATATCCTTCGTGCTGCGCAGGTGCTCCTAATGTCTCACGCCTCCTCCTCTCATACGTTCTCCAGTGTTGTCAGCCTCTTCTGCAACTCCATGTGCTCGTGTTCCTTCTCCATCTGCTCCTCCTCGCATCGGTGCACCGCCGCCTCCACGTCCTGGATTGCCTTCGATCTCTCCTCGCACGCCTCCTTGCACGCCTTCAGCCGCTCCTGCTCCTGCTTCAACGCCCGTTCTCGCTTCTCCCCTTCCGCCTTGTGAAGAGCCAGCGTGTCGTTGTCTTTCCATCACTCTCCGACTCCACTCCCACATTCCCTCATCTCCCTCTCCAGCTGCTCCTTCGCACTCTGCCACGTGGACAGCATCCTCTCCACTTCCTGGAGCTGTTCTGCGATGCCCTGCGATTCCTGCTGCTGCTCCTCCACGTGGTGATGCGCCTGAGCGAGCTGCTCGTAGAGAATGGCGACCGTGTTTTTCAGCCCCTCGCACTCCAGCAGCAGACTGTTGCGTTTGTTGAGGATATGCGACAGGTCCGTCATCACGGTGTTGTGCTCGTTGCTGAGCTGCAGGTTCAACAGCTGCTCCTCCTGGAAGCCGTCCTCCGTGTTCTTGATTTCCGCGGATAGGTTCTTCATCTGCTCCTGCTGCTTCGTCACGGTGTCCTTGTTCACCATCTCGTCCTTCATGATTTGCACTACATCGCAATTACGAGTGACTTCCTACAGGAATACATCCGGATGTCTGTCAGGACTTCATCGGACATGGTAGCGTTTGAAACAAACCCAGAATAAAAGAGCACAGAAAGGGAGGGAATTCTCGTGCGCCCAATCAAATCTCGAGTTCCTTTTCCTTCTTCTTCATCATCTCCGTCATTTCCTTGGTCACTGCGTCCGTGATCCCGTCGATCTGCTTCTTCATCCGCTTGATGTCGTCTTCCGAAGTGCTCTTCGCCTTCTCAATCACCTTCACCTTGTCCATGTATCGCTTTCTCACGTTCCTCAGCTTTCCCTTCTGCTGCTCGTACTCGGTGCTCACTTGCTTGATCATCTTCTGGCGCGTTTCCTTCGTCGTCCTATTCCTCATCCCCCTCGAGCCTTTCACACTTGGGCACTTGAATGCGGATGCTGTTCTTGTCCATCACGGGGTTCAGATGCAGGTCACTGGATTTGAGCGTTTTCAGCAGCGCGGCGGCATTCTACACAGAACTAACAGCACTCTTTCCTACAGAGGGATCGAAGGGGGTCACCACGAAGGAGATTTGTGTTTTGGCAGCAACCTGGGCGATGGTGCTCAAAGGAACCACATTGGAGCCAGTGTCCACTTTCATTTGGTCGATCATTCTGGGGTCGAAGCGAGAGGCCTGAATTTTGGAATAGGAGTTGCTCAGATACGCGGAAACACGTTGTCGATAAAGGCACCACCCCGTCCGCTGGCACACAGGATATGTCCATGTCCTCGCGAATGGCCTTGAAATCCAGGGTCGGTACGACGACTGATTCTTGCGAGGGCTTGTCCTTCTTTCCCTTTCCTCCAGCTAGGATTCATCCGAGCGTTCAAAGTGCACCCTTCTTTCCGAAGAAGCGCATCGGGGAAGAGGTTTGCGGCAGGGCTCTACTCACCTGCACCATTGGGATTGATTTTTCTACTCGTGAATGGAGCGGAAATGCAATACGCAGGAATCGGGAAAGCATCCTGAGCGAGTAGAATAAGAATGAGCAACGCACAGTCGTTCGTCTTGTTCGGCTACACGTCAAGTATGTGTTCTTTGCAAGAGTGGTGATGTGTGTAGGCAAGGACGCGGTGCTGGAAGTGAAAACGCTCATTCATCCTCAAACGGGTATGCTTTTGAACTTGCGCAATGAACCAAAGGGAGGCAATGCAATTTCATATACGACAAGGGACAATTCCTGGAGATTCACAAAATGGACGCATACCCTTCCAGTTGGTTTGTGAATGATCAGATCATTCAGGGTAGTTGCCCCGAAAGCTGACTGAGAGGTAGATGGATCGATCACTCTCGCCACGCCAATTCACCCCCTGTTTCTGTGCATCCCCTTTCTCCAGCGCGTGAACTCCCCCATGTTCATGCAGCTGGAGGATATGTTCGTTTCGCGTGACTATCCCGATGTTGCCTGCTTGGTGCGCAATTCCACCGTCAACAACACAATCCATCTGATCTGCGAAGAGAAGCGGTCTGGAGAGGACCGTTTCTACCAATTCAGCAAATCCAAGTGTATCGAGTGGCTTCGGAGTCGCGTCACTCTCATTGAGGAGGGTGAGTGTTTTCTATTATGTTCACAGTTAGTGTTGCGGAAGGAGTGGAAGGCAAAGGAGGAGGAAGTGCATCTCGAGGCAATTCGCATGATCGATCGCTATGTGGATGATGCGCTCTTTTCCGAGCTCTGCTCCGCATTACAGTCATTCCCAAAGCGGAGACGTCACACGTAGAATCCAGCGCAGTGACTTGGTGGAGGTGGAGCTGCCCAAGGCACAACCGGAGAAGCGGCAAGAGTCAAAGCAGCCGAAGGGGAAGCGAGCGAAGCTGGAGAAGTCTGCCAAGGGGATGAAGACGATGAATTGCTTTTTCAAATCCAAATGAGGTGTTTCTTTAATCACCGTTCTGTCTCTCAACCCATCACAGTTTTCCCATTCCATCCATCAATCACTGTCATACCACCCCCTCCTCAAAGCAACACAAAACAAACACACACATCACTAGCAAGACTAAATCATTACTTAAGCAGCAATCTCCTCCTCCTTCTTCTTCAGCATCTCCTCCACGATCTTCTCGTCCAATCTACCCCTCACCCTCTCCCGCTTCCCTCACTTCGGGGCGTTCTTAAAGAGCACCAACACAACTGTCATATTATCCTTCGAGTTCTTCTCCAGGCACAGGTCCAACAAATGTTCCAGCGCCAACTCCACCGTCAACGTGCTCTACGCCTCACCCGCCTCGCCCTCGCCCACAAGGAACTGGTTCATCGTCTCCACGCACGCCTGCGGGTCGGGGATCGCGTCCCAGATGCCGTCGCACGCGAACATCAGGTACTGGTCCTCCTCGTTCCGGTCGATGATCAGCACCTCCGGCTCCGGCGACACCATCTGCTTCTCCGGCGGCAGCGCTGTGTTCGCCTTGAACGGGAAGTCGCCCAGAGCGCGCGACACTGCCAGCTCGCCGTTCACGCGACCCGCCATGACTGAGCCGCCCGCCGCGCTAATGCGCTCGTGTTCCGGCTGCTACGCGTGAAGATTAACAAGAAGAGACACATTGTCCGGCTTGTGATCCGTGCTCAGGGAGATGGCATTGCCATTGCGGGCGAGAATGCAGCGAGAGTCACCTGCGCGTGAGGAAACGAGGGAGAACGCACCGCAGTTGGCAACGATGATGTGCTGCGGAGTCACGAAGGCGGTAATGGCCGTGCTTCCACTCCTGTCATTGTCGTTCTCGCTCTGCTTGGATTTCAGCTCCTCGTCCAGCGCAAGGAAGCCCTTTCGGAATATCGTTTTGTAGTCTTCGCGGGTGGTCTACGCATCAGCGAGGCGGAGAAACACACACATCCTTCCCCTTGTACTCGGGCTGGGACAGCAATATGGGGAGGAGGCGGTTTCTGCTGCGCGTCAGACTCGAAGACAAACACAAACCAGAACTCGGAAGTGTAGGTCCCTCCGTGGCCGTCAAACACGCCGTAGAACGCGGTCTCCTCATTTCCCTCGAGACTGGTGCAGATCACGTGAGTATCCTAAACGTCACACCCAGTTTAAAAGGGGAACCTCCATCGTGATTCTCCACCCCTGCATAGAACAGCTGTACGCTCTCATCCCGTTCGCTTCCTGTGAATCGCAGGTTTTGTCTGTAAGCGGCTTATCTAGAAAGGCTCCCATTCTGCGTGTCTCCAAATGCAGTCCGATAAAAGGCCACTGTGAATGACAGCAAAGACTGTCCTAAATGCGAGTCATTTGCACTGGGGCAAAATACGCCCGATTTCTGCAGCTCTCATCCCTCACTCCCTCTTTCGCCCCACTTCACCCTCTTCTAGGAAAACCCATAGTGATACCATTCCCACCCTTTTGAGCGTTGTTGCTCTGCCCTTCTGGATCACGTGTACACACTCTGATTCCACGCCAACGGATTCGACATCGAATAGTCAAACCATTCGCATGATTTGCAAGAACAATAGCTAGACCAATTTCAATTCTTCCTTACGACATGACTCGCTTCTTCCAGGAATCGATCAGCGTGGTGCTCCTGTCCCTTGTTGTCAATTTTGCGGCTGAATGTCCACTCTTCTGCGTGGCTGGCTGATGCGTAGTCGTCGCTCGCATCTTTATCTACAACACTTCGGACTACAAGTCCATGTCGAGACAACTGAAGAAGGTGTCCGAGGAGCGTGGGGTTTGTGTTTCGGGAGTAACGCGCAGTCGATAAGAAGAAGGACCAGATTGTGTCCGCCAGCGAGGAGAAGAAGCAGAAGAAGGCGATCCAGAAGTTGAAGGACGAGGAACGCGTGCGTTCGTGGGGAGGGTGAGTTACGCCTAGACGCTGAAGCAGGAGATTTCGGGAAAGTCCATGAAGACCAACATCATCATTTCGATGCTGATGATGCTGATTATGGGCGTCTTCCGCTCTTTGTAATCCAAAAGCGCGCCGTTCACCTCTAGCTACGATGGAGTGGTGGTGGCGAAGCTTCCCTTCGAGCCGCTGCCCATGCTTCGTGGCTTCTTCCACTCCGGCATCCGCGGAACCAACTACTACGACTGCTCGATGGTGGCACGAGCGGTGCGTCGGTGAGCCGTAGATGGGCATCTACATCCTGTGCAACATGACGATTCGCCAGACGGTGCGCCCTTCTCTCCCTCCTCACGCCTAGCTGAAGATGATCATGGGCACGAACGGTCCGCGCAACGGCAGCGGCTTTGCCGCCATCTGGGAGCAGGCCGAGGAGAAGGCCGAGGCCTACTACAAGGAGGATTAATCGCTTTATGGGATGCTCTGTTTTCGCAAAACACGCCACAGAGGGGACCATGGAACACATATTATACAAGAAGAACGGGATTGGTAATCGCGTCGGCAATCTCGAAAATGTCGTCCGCAACGCCGTCCAGCGAACTACACGTCACTTCCCTCACCTAGCCCCACATCGACGCGTTGGGAGACGTGAAGATGAAGATTCCCTGCCGCTTGGTCGCCTTCTTCACGCGGTACAACGTCGTCACGGCATCGAACCGCTCCAGCACAGGCCCCAGCACGTCCAGCACCGGCTTCAGCTCCTTCTCCGGCTTCTGCGTCTCCACCGTGGTCGCGATCACCGCCACGTAAATGCCCTTGGGGCAGATCTTCAGCGTCCACGGCAGGCACAGCACGCTGATGTCCGCCTCGTGCGGCTTGTACCCCGCCTTCACCAGCTGCTTGCGGAAGAAGCTGCTGACCGACGACTTTCCCGGCTCGCAGCCCTCCACGGGGTGGTTCAGCAGGCAGATGCTGCGGATCGCCTTGCCCGTCTTCTTCTGCCGGTCTTCGCGGAACCACGTCGTGTCGCCCACCACCACCGGCGCACGGGCGGCGCGGTCGCCCACCACCACGCCGCAGACGTGGTTGTTCTCGAACACCAGCTGCTTCGACGTCCTACGCCTCACACCGCGCCGCCGCGCGCACTGCTTCAGCATCACGTCGCACAGCTCGCTGGCCTGCAGCAGCGGCTGCAGCACGTTGCAGAGGCTCTGCTTGCCGCCCACCGGGTATAGGAAGGGATGTCCGCCGCTGCGCATGTACCTACCACTCACTCAGCCGCCACACCCGCACGCGTCGATGCGGTCGAAGGTCGCGCGCGCCTCCTCCTCCTGGTAGTCGTCGTTCTCGTACAGCGCCAGGCCGTGCCCGATCATCGCCTGCGTGCCCTCGCTGATGGTGAACTTGTGGTACATGTCCTCCATGGTCGCGTTGGACAGCGGCAGCTTCGCCACGCCCGCTTCGGGGGGCTTCTCTTCGCACTGGTCCTGCACGCTCTGCAGCAGACTGCGGCAGCGGATGCGCTGCATGATGCTCAGCACGGACGAGCGACTGGCGTCCTCGGGAGAGGAGGGAAGCTGCGCATCAGCGAGGGAGAAGAGTCGTACCCTGCCGATCTTCTTCGACCGGCCGCTGTAGGCCATGTGGAGGTCGATGGGCTGCAACTCCAGACTGTCATACACGCCGATTTCCCGCAGCAACCGCGCCATGCTCCCATAGGTCACGATGACCTTCGGAATCAGGTCGATGTGGTACGCCTTGTTGCTGCCGAGCGCTTCGAAATCCTCGTCCGTGGGCTCTTCTTCCCGAAACCGGCTGAACAACTTCTACGCATGATGTAGAGACAGCGGCACATACTAACAAATCGAAGGATGTGTTATCCCATGCGAATTGCTGCTTCTTCGAAATGATGAGCACCTACTCACTCACAAGGGATATGACGGCGAGAACTCTCTTTTTTCTCTGGATCAACAGACTGGCCAGCAAACATTCGCGAAAACCAACTCCAAACAGGATGACATCGTACTCACCCCTGCCCAGAGGCGGATAGTCCCTGTCTACGAGGTGTACAACCTTGCGATCATCCATTCTTTTGCTTCAACCATTCGATGAAACGCCCACTCGTGACCAACTCCATATCGCAATGACGCGCCGCGAGTCGAAGAAACTGATCAACGGACTGGAGAACACGTCCAAGGAGGCGGTGATGTGCGGTCGTTGCTGCCTTATGGAGTAGAGGGAAGAGTCATCTTCCGACGAGTCGATTGATAGCGAGGAGGAGCAGAAGAAAATCGAGGAGCAGACGGAGAAGGTGAACAAGGAGCTGGAAGATATGGACGAGGCCGCAAAGAAGCGCATCAAGAATCTGGAATGCGAAGCACATCGCTATCTCTGGTTCCCGGACCTTGAAAATGGAAACGAAGTGAGAGTGGGCCTTGTTCAGGCGCATTCAATCCTAGTGTCGCTGCTGCTTTAATAAGCATTTCAAATCGATGGAGGCCGCGCTGGAGCATCTGAGCACAAAGCAGCACAAACATAAGTTCGCGAGGCGGAGTGGAATGAAGCCTAGAGCACGTCGCTATGTGATAGACAACTGCAAAGACAAGGAACTCATTGAGAGAAAGAAGAAGGAGGCAAAAGAGAGGATGTTGAAGTGGTAGCTGTAACTGTGTCGTTGTGAGTGTAGGATCGAGAGGAAGAGGGAGCGGAAAGCCGCTGCCAAGAAGGAGAAACTTGTGGGTCCTTGAGGTGGCTGTGATGGGTAGAAGAATCTCTCGGAGGAGGAGATCGCCAGAAGAAAGGCCAAGTTCCAGGAGAAGAAGGTGACTCTGGAAGGAGGGTTTGAGGCGTAGGCTCGCAGATTGGCGAGAAAGAAGGCGCAGGAGTCGAAAGAAGAGTAATGTCTTTTATCTCGTGTTTGCTTCCAAATCAACGCTCCATCCTTAATGGATTGGTGTGCAACAAACAGGAATACAGGCCACCAACACGATCACGCGGAATCAGGCGCAGCTCGGATCCATATTTCAAAAACACGGTTCCCGCCGTTTGCTGGGGGTTGATGCCCGAACCATCTAGTCGTTGGCAAAACAATCATCGCCTACCGCTCGTAATGATCGCGCTCGTCGCAGCCTGCACGCCAAACTACACATGATGGAGCGACGGGACGAATACCTGCTGCGCAGCGAATTTCAAAACGGCGAGGAAGGGAGCGGACTCCGGAATGCTGATACTACTCCATTAGATACAAAATCTAATACGGTGTACACCTTGTAGGGAAGTCGCGGATCGGAAGTAAGGGTGATCTTAAACGACACTTTTCCTGACCTACGCAGTATGGGACAACAAACAACAGCCAATACATCGCAAATGACTAAATGAATGACTTCTTCTTTCGCAAATCCTTCAACTCATACTCCAAATCCTCCATATTCTATACCTCAAGGATTCTACTAAGCCACACCTTCTCCAAACGATCCGTGATCACCTTGTACATGCGATACTCGGCCTTCTTCTTCTCCTCCTCACTGCTGGCCTCCACAATCGCGCGGTGGTACTCCTTCACGAGGTCCGAAAAATCGATGGGATTTCCAAACTAGGCTTCACACCCATCACGTAATCTCACAATGCAGTACACTTCGGCATTCTTTCCAGGCCATATGGACGCCAACGACAGGTCCTCGTTCTCCGGCATGATCTTCTCCATATTCAGGTGGTAATAGGGAAGAACGACTAATCGTCCATTGTTCACTCCGTTCTCGTATGTGCACGACGCATCTGCACCTTCATCGTGCATAATCGCCTCATAGATAACCCTTCCTACGCCCCACTTCATCGGACCGAGATCGCGGCCTGGAGGCGCCGTACGACCACTCGCACGATACCTCCTGCCTTCTGCATCTCGACAGGACTTGAGCTGGTCCTGGTAGGTTCGACCCTCGGGGAACATGTGGATCCAGTCTCCGTTCTTCCCTCGCTGAATGAAATCGGATAGCAGGACTTGGAACACACCAGCGCCGCGGCAAATGGGCATGATCTACTGTCCATTGGAAAACGCACACCCACCTTCACCAGACTCGAGATTCCAGCCTTGACCGGCTTGTTAAACATGATTTCTTCCGCTCCGAGATTCCAGTACCCGCAATTCCGACTCTTCACCAGCTGTGCTAGCCATGAGCGAAAACACCGGGAACTACATAATGGAATAATGCTGGGAACGATGCTCGCGCTATCCAACGTTGTGACGTGATTGCACACCGTCAGCAAACCAACACCTTCCGGACGCTTCAGTGCCTCCAGGAAGGGAGTGACATTGTAGAAGTGGGTCTTGTTGCGCACGTGCATGAGGTACTTCATAGCGTACTGAACGGCAAGAATGTCGACGAATCTACGGGTAATATCGGCTATTGTACGCGTACCGCACGCATTTGAGCACCACATTCTCCTTAGGAGAAGGCACGATTCGTGGATCGACAGTATTGCGGAAGGCCAGCGGTCGGTCCTTCTGCATGTAGCAGCGGTATCGCAGGCTGTTGAATGAGAGAAGAGGAAGCACATCTACCCACAGTACGCTTCAAGCGTACCAAATCCCGCAATCGCGCATCCCACAATCTTTGCCTTTAACGGAACCATCTTACTGCACGCCGCCTGGCTCTGTTCCTTTGATCGCTTGATTAGTGTGACGACACAAACAGAACACTAAAAGATGTCTGGCTCCTTGCTCCTCCACTCCGCCATCACGCCTTCCGCCAGTTCTTTCACATTCACCACTTGATCCTCCGCCAATCCCTGCAAACACGCAACAAGCGCTTTCTTGGCTTCCTCCTGTAGTGCTACACTCTTCAAGAGTCCTTCAATCACGTCCACCACACCCTACTCGTTCATCGCTTTTGTTATCCCTACCTCACGCACAAGGTAACTCTTCTCCCTCAGCTGGGCAAGGAACGCCGTCTCTGCCACCGCCTCCTCCCACCCACTCTCACTCATCCTCTTCACCAACGCAATCACACACTTCACTCTATCCTTCACTCTTCCCGCTCTCTCTCACGCCTCTTCGCGCACCGCCGCCGTCGCGTTCACCAGGCCCTCGTTCGCCACCCGTCTCCAGTACGTCACCGCCACCGGCTTGCACGTGTCCGCCATGCACGCCGCCACCTCGCTCAGCATCTGCTTCTGCACGCGCCAGTTGAACGTGTTGTCCTCCAGCTTCGACCACAGCGCCTCCACGCTCTTTCCATCACACACCCCTCACACCCCCACTTTTCCAATCTCCGTCTGACCCGCCTCGCCCATCTCCCGCATGAACGACGGCAGCGACTTGAGCGCCGCGATCACCACCTCCGCCGTGTCGTCGTTCAGGTACCCCAGCAGCAGCGATAACAGCTCCTTCTCCGTCTCCTCCGCGCCCACAACGCCCGCCACGACGCCCACCGACGCCGCCAGGGTCTGCTTCACGGTGTTGATGCGCACCTCCGTCAGGCGGTGGAAGCAGCCCTGCAGCCGCGGCCACTGCGCAGCGCCCAGCGCCGTCAGCACCGCGGGGAAGGTGAAGGCGCAGGCATAGCTGAGCTGGAAGTCCTCGGTCTCCTCCATGGCGTCCGGCACGAAGCAGTACAGCTGAAGAAGGGCCTCGGTCACCTCGACATGAAAAACGGGGGGTCCCACTTACGAGGGAGGAAGGCACGCAGGAGAGCACGTAGCCGGCCTGCTCCTTGACGGCCTGCCGCACCCACTTGGACCTAGCAGTGATGCTAAGCAGAAAGCACTCACGTATCGGTCGCCATGTCCGTGAACTGCTGAAGCACGCTGCTCTGACCCTCGGACAGGCCCTCCAGCAGGGGATAGACGCTGTGGACGGCGCTCTGTCGCACCACCCAGAGCTTGTGCGCGAGGAGAGAGGCGAAGAGCTTCACCAGCGTCGGCTCGTATAGCACGTCGATGTGACCCGAGAGAGAGGCCAGCGCGGAGGGCAGAGCCTTCAGCACCTCCAGCGAGCCGATGGTGGCCAGAACGGAGAGCTCGGAGAAGAAGTAGTTGGCGTTGGTGGTGGGAGAGAGGAAGTGAACGACGCAGGGAAGACAGCGACAGGCGAAGACTTGATGCGAATCGCTGTTGGAGTGCATCAGCTGCAACGTGAAGGAAGGAAGGAACAAGGACCTCGATGGTGGTAGAGACGATGTGCTCCATGAGAAACGCCTCCGGGAAGAGCGGCACGATCACGGTGAGGAAGTGCAGATACGCATCCACCAGCTCCTTCTAGCCATCATTGCAATGGGAGAGGAATACAGAATCGCAGTTCTTCATCACCATGGACCAAAACAGCGGAAGGATCAGTCCCTCCGCCACACCGCACCCATCATCCATATTGTCTTCCGCAAATGTGCTCACGATCGTACCGAAAACGGTGCACAGCTCAATCTGAATGGCCTCCACCGGATCGTTCGAAACCTCTTCCAACAGCGGAAGAATGTGCTCCTTGATATTGTCCATACTATATTTCCGAATGGCGTCGTTCATCAAGCGGACATGCACCAAACTAGCCATAACACATCTCTCGTGCATTCCATACCGCTGTGCATCGATTGTTGCAGTGGCGTACGTCTCAATCCTTTCGAGTTCGCTCAACGACAAATCCACAGCGAATTCGTTCATCAAATCACTGTTAAAGTCTACGATTTACGCTTGCAGGAGAAGGAGCACCATCCTCACTAAAGGTCATGGCAACGTCAGCATCGATCGATTCCATTCCAAAAACAGCCGTGAAACACTACTATGGAATTCAAATAACAGAATTCAAACAAAAGGAGCAACGAGTGGACTGATTCGACGGAGAGAATGATTGGCAAACAAACACGCCTCCATTCAATAGAATTGGTAAAACTCACTTTGAGCATATAACGAGGACAAACACAGAGTTACACACTGTTGTCACTCTCTTCGGCATCCTTCAACAACTCTTCATCACTGAGAGACTTGTCCATGTTCGGATCCACGGGCTACGCGTCACTAGAGGCTCCGGCACTCACAATACTCACAGACGCTGCGGCAACTTCTTGTTCGGTCACAATCGGAATGGGATTGCTGTTCTGCGAAATAGATGGGGCGCTCATTTCAATTCCGTGCTTCTCTCTCCTACGCAGTGAACCACGAATCCAGGCTTCAATACTTCTTCAGCAGCGATTCGTACTCCTCCATTTCCTCCTAGATCGTTAAAACAAGGCACAGATACGCACATCAATAGAAGACGTCGATAGAACTCTCTTGATGACGAGAATGATAAACACCACCAATCCGAGAGTGAGGAGAGCAGTAGAGAAGGCAAGAGAAAGCGACATTTTGCAAGCCAAAACCCAGAGAGAATCGGCCCGAAAAGTGGCAATGGCTGACTCTTGTCTTTTCTTCTTTTGCATCCATTGTGTAGATGTCGATGCAAGGACCCACAGGGTTGGTGACGGAGGTGCAACCCACTAGAAGGAGATGGAACAAACAGAAGACAACACGCTTTTCCACTAATTCTGTTCACACTTCCAAACCTCCATACAAAGAGGGAGCAACTACACATCACAAACAGCCACGATTCGCACCTCATCCAGGTTAATCGGCTCCGGCATGTCCGTGTTGGTGATACTATCATCGCTAATGACGTCCACTACCTGCTCTATCGAGTTGATGCTCATCTTCTTCACTCTACTCCTCACACCGAATCATCACCCCCACGGTTCGTTCGACCCCTCCGCTCTCCAGTCGTTGATATTCTTCAGCCAGCGCTCCAGCCCCGCATTCACGAAGGGTCCCTGCTCTCCCTCTGGGAACCACTGCGTGGGCGCTGGGTTGGGCTTGCGGTGCAGTGACTGCGCTACTGTTGAGACGGAACAGCGACCCAACCAATGACATCCGAGAAGAGCGTGAACACGGTGTAGTTGTAGGGGATGCAGGAGGTGCCGTCGATGAAGCGCACTTGCAGGAACTCGTTGATCTACTCATCCAGCAACACCGTTGCCGCCACCTTGTTCAGAAGGCTGTCCATCGCCGACATCAAGTCGATCTTCATCAGCCCGGACAACACGAAGATGCCCTCGGGCGTCTTCTGCAGGCACGACGCCACGTCGATCACGCAGGGGATGGTGGTGAAGGTGAAGGTGATGCCGAGGTCGCCCAGCACCACGCGAATGAAGTCATCATCCGACGGCAGACCGCTCTTCTCCTCATTCTTCGTGTCCGTGGTGCGCGGCTTGCCTGGAGTTTGCTCTGGCTCTTCCTGGCAGTGGCTCGCAGGCAGGGCATCCGTACAGTTGATTTCCTCCTCACAAGTCGGCGTGATTCCATCATCCTTGTCGGGGGTCGTAATCGGATCGAGATCGAACGGAGAGGTGTTCGCGCTGACACCGCCATCCGACTCGTCCATCGTCGAGTAGAGGAGACGAGTCAATTCGCCCAGGTTGTTGTCAGCCTATCCATGAAAAGGAAAGGGGATTATGAACAGCGTTCAGCAGTAGCGCCTGGCCGCCGGGGCGCAACAGCGATTTGCTCTTGCGAATCACCAGTTCAGCTGCATCACGGTTTAGAGGCATTCCGAACACGAGCACAAGATCGAACCGCTCCAACGTTTCATAGGTGAAGAAATGGGGAAAAGGAGACACCTCAATACTGTGGAGGGAAGACTGGCGTTCAGACGCAAACTCTCTCTACTAGTTACCGCATTTCGAATCCCTTGCATCAAACAGTTTTGCGTCATAGGGCTCTACAACTACATACCTAAACCTCACACTCTCCTCCTCCAACAATACCTAAAACGAGACATCGCCTTCTTGATTAGCTGGATAATGTGAATGTCGACACGATAGTCACAGCTGAACACACTCAACACACGGATCTGCTCCCGATAGCGCCTACGGGCATAAGACGGGATGAGCTGAAAGATACAAGAATGCGGGAGACACCTTGGTGAACCACTTCTCAAATGACTCTGTTAGCGTCGTTTTGTCCCAAAACATCTTCTTCATCTTCAGCATGTCCTGGGTGGACAAGGAACCAATGCTCTCCATGCACTGCGACATGTTGGCGAATGGAAATGTGACTTGCTCGATTCACTCAGACAACAAACAAGCATTGTCCGATACTGGAAATGCACTCCAAATGCAATCCTTCACAGAAGAGCTCACATGTGCGATTGCTGTACTAGACGACTACGGACAGTACGAAGATGCCTTGTGGTAAAGGAGAGAGTGGAGAGTTGAAGAGCAGGCTCATGGAAGTGTTGAGGAGTGCTGATTCACGCAATGTCGCAAAGATCCACAAACCCATTCCAATCAATCCTCCCATGTCGGGTACGGTGTGCTGTTCGGGATTGAGCGCTAGAAGAAGAGCGGATCGCCGTTATGAATATCAAATCATTGTACACACGAGAACAATACGAATTGATTCATGCCTATGAGAGAACGAAAGAGGTACCATCTCTTTCTCTCCCAGAACTCTTCTTTTACGCAGATTCGGTATATAGAGTATGGGCAGAATCAAGTGTAAATGCTAGTTGTGGAATGCGCAGTACTCCGAGAATCCAAAGAGCTCCCTGATTACAACAGTCGAAACGGAGTTGTGCAGACGGTTTGAAGCCAACCAAAGCAACGCCTTCTGCTCCTACGTGTTGGGGTGCATTTGGAAGAGGAAGGACGACAAGCGAGCGTCCTCCGCCTTCCTCGCCTCCATCTCCCAGTTCCCCTACTTCTGGTCCTGCTGGCGAGCCCTCTCCGACGTGGTGGTGACTTCCGCGGATTTCAACGCCCTCAGCGACTCGATCGACAGCAGTTTCATCCTCAAGTACTTCTTCCTCCTGCTCACCACCAACCGCCTCACGCAGGTCCTCGCCTCTCTCCCCCTCCACGCCTAGTCCTCCACGCCGCTCTCCCTCTACCACACACTCGCCTCCGTGTTCCCCTCCAACGCCTTCCTCCGCCTCCAGCTCGCCACCTACTACTACAACCACCACCGTACGCACTCCCACGCCTGTTCACGCTAGTGCTCGCTTCCCTCGAACAAACCCTACACTCTTTCGCCACACCGCCCACCTTCACGCGCGCCGACGCCGACGCCTTCGTCACGCTCTCCTGCAATCTCCTCTACCTCCAGCGCGACGCCGCGGGACTGGGCGCTCTCTGCCAGACGCTCGCCCGTGAGGACCCGCTGTTGCCGTCCCTGCCGCTGGTGCAGGGCTCCTACTGGAGCGTGCTGGGACAGCACGAGAAGGCTGTGCTGTGCATGACCGAGGCGACGGAGAAGACGCCGAGCGGCACGGCGTGGCTGCTGCTGGGACACGAGTGGGCGTGGGGGAGTGGACTCATGAGCAGGTACGTGGATCTGAAAAACCCCAAGGCGGCGGCGGCCTGCTACCAGCGCGCGGTTCGCGCCAATCCCCGCGATTACCGCGGGTACTTCGCTCTGGGTCGCGTGTACGAGGCGGAGGGCAGCGGCGCGTTGGCGTACTACTACCTGATGCGGACTGTGGCGTTGCAGTGAGAGAGAAGAAGGGAGATGAGGGCTAGAGAGAAGCTGCCTGTGCTGTGGCTGGCGCTGGGCGACTTCCTGCGGAGCGAGGGGAAGGAGGAGCAGGCGCTGGAGGCGTACGCGCATGGGAGGAGGAGTGACGGGCGGTTGGAGAGTCGTGAAGGGAGAGTGTGTTTGATGCGAGTGTGCTGGGCGAGTGTGGCGAGGGGCGTGTTGGGAGAGGAGGATGTGAGGAACGCTGTGCTGTGGCTACGGGAGGCATGTGCGTGTCAAGACGGCGAATTGGCTTCGGAGGAGGGAGTGAAGATTCTTCGTGCGGTGATGGGTGTGTATGAGGAGCGAGGTGGAGGAGAAGGACTGGAGCTGTGTGAGGAGTTGGAGAAGTGCAGCGATGTGGGAGTGAGAGAAGAAGTGGCGGTGTGGAAGAGGCGGTTTGAGGAGAAGGAGATGTCTGTGTCGATGGATTGTAGTGAGTAGGGTGTTTGTTGGAGATGTGTGGAGGAAAGAGGAGAGAGAATGGAACAGGAGGATTTGGTAGTGAGCAACACCTCTTCGAGGACTGGGGAAATATCTATGGATGAGACAGAGGAGGCAAGTGCGACTCTCCACGTGAGTGTTTCTTCTGCACTTGAATCCCCGAGGAAGAAACAACGTTGTGAGAGAAGGGATGTCTAGGAGTGAAGTGAAAGAGAAGAAGGATACTCTCCAGAACAACAAAGGAGGGGGCGTAAAACGAAAAACTGTTTGGCTTCACATCCTCCGTCACGAGCTTCCTTAGTTTGGGTAAATCTAACGATCATCACGGCTGACATCAACCACTTCGCATGATCAATTCAGTGGATTCATCCTTCTCACGGAAACGCATTGCATTCGTGCCCAATTGAAGCGTAACCAATTCGGGCATGTCTATTCGTGAGTCTCTTTCTACTGGATTCACCCTCAAGCACAACACGAGAACAATCACGAAACATGGCCTTTCCGAACACGAGTGACTTCAACTTGGGCAAGTCTATTCATCATTTCTTGTTTTGAGAATCACTCTTCATCGTCAAGGAGGCACAATAGAAGCTGCAGTTCGTCACGCTACGATCTCCCATGTCAAACACCTCTAAGGACTCCAGATTCTCCATTTCACACGAGGAATAAAAGCCGAAGGACTCGTAACCCATCCTCACTCTCTCCAGTCTTTCACAATCCTTGAGGATGAAACGATGAATGACGGTATTGGACGGGTCATCCTTGTACCTGAAACAGTGATTGCCAATCACCACTTTCGCCAAGTGCTTCATCCCAACCATCCGCACTTGCTTCACACGACCGAAGCACCAATCCCCAATGAACACAACTCGTAGGCGAGGGAAGAGAACAAAGTCCAACACTTGCCATTCGTCACCATTACAACACTTGTATGCAACTGTCAATTCCTCTATCGAAGTGTAAATGAACTGATCCGTCAACAACCCCTTTGTCATCTTCTCATTATGCGTGTCATTCATCCATGTCCCATCGTGCATCGTTTTGCCATTTCGGTCATACTGAATGCCTCTTCCCCATCGCTTTCCTTTAAACCACTCTCCTTTATACTCCACCTTCTGAATGTCAGAGTAGTATTGAGTGCCATAGCATACATTCACATCTTTGAGTCGGAATCCCTCATAGGGTGATGGTACAAGTCGCCCCTGACCGATTTGTCAACCCCCTCGCTGCTCATGTCTGATTCTACCTATGAGTCTAAGAAACAAACCCCTAAAGTAGTAGGAGTTGCTTCGTCGTGTTTCCTGAGATATGACGAAAATGAGCATTTCGCGGTTGAAATATGCACTGTTTTGGAGCCTTTTGGGGTGTATCTCAGGATTGATGAAGAAGCAACTCCTACCATTTTCAGGATTTGTTTGCTAGACTCATAGGTATCACCGGCAATTGTTGCAATTGGGAGTTGACAAATCGGTCAGGGGCGACTTGTACTCTTCCCCCCCTCATAGGACCTTCTGTTCTCACTGTCATACAACACGCCCCAACCATACGGTTGATCGCGAAGTACATCTCCTTCCCATCTTTCTCCATCATCATTCAAATCCAACACTTGATTGTGCTGAATGCCACTCACCTCCTCTTCATTCACTCGCAACAACTGATGCGATTTAACATCCACTTCGATCACTCGATTCACACTCAATTCCATTACCACAGAAGACCTCTCAGCAACTCCCGCAAACGACCAGGCAACACCCTGCTGATTAGGCAACCGAAGAGAGGAATCGGTTAACGAAAGACGTTTCAACCGTCTATACAACGCCTCATCTCTTTCAACCCGAATCATTTGACTCAGAATGGTGGAAAAGCCACGACTTCTCACTCTCTTGAACGATTCGCTCACGAAGGGATGCTACGCCTAAGTTCTCCATTTCGTTCTCACATCCTTCAACTCATTCACACTCCATCTCTCCCTCACATCCCTCACCAAACACTGATTAACGAAGTCCACAAACGCAGTGGACCCCTTCTCCCTTGAAAGAGAAGGCGGTTCTCCATCACACACTCTTCTCTTCACTTCTTCCCGATCGCAGCCCTCAAAGGGATTCTTTCCCTCAGCCATCTCAATCAACGATATGCCAAGAGACCACACATCACTCTTCACATCCGGCATACCATCAAACACTTCAGGAGCCATGTACCAACAGACCTCCTCACTTGGTTGGGCTGCAATAGCAGCATCACACAGCTTCACAACACCATCGTGATGCAACAACATGTTGTTCGGCTTGATGTTCTACACACTCATCACCCATCCTGTTCACTTGCCTGATGCGCCTTCAAAGAATCGTGAAAGGATTCTAATCCCCGCAAGCAACACGCTGCAATCTCGCGGAGTTCGTTCTCATCACATCGGCTTCCTGCCTTCAAGTAATCACCAAGAGAGCCTCCACAACAGTACTCCTCCACCAGCTACAGTTAATCCACATCGGAAACAGTCTCACCCACAACTCACTCCCTTTTTGTTGGATTGCAATCAATCCCACAACAAACGTGGAAGTGCACAAATCACACATACTCGTCTTCGCATTGATTTCACTCACGACCTCCTTATTCTTCACTCTCTTTATTGCCACAAGAGTCTTTGAAGTCTTCTCTCTTCCCAACCACACTTCACCAAAGGCTCTACGCTTCATTCACAATTCCAGTACTAACCCCGCTCCCAATTTGCGAATCAATTTGTACTCTTTTTTACTATTCAAATCCATTCGTATCTGCTCTTCATAGAGAGTGATTCTGTTCTCGTTAACACTTCATCATTTCCACTCCATTCATATTCACCATTCAAATTATCGCAAACAAAAGTGATTGCATAGCAAATCCATGCACCATTCAGGAGAATCACTCTCACGTGTCAAAACAAACAAACCCCTTCACCAAATGAATGAAATCCCATTCCATGTTCCAAATACATGAACCATTCCTCAACTCCCTCTCCCACACCATTCGCACTCCTTTCATCACCCATTGCATACCATTGCATCCAACAATCCATCCATGCATCGATTCAACACTCCGCCCATCACACTCCTATTCAACCCAAACTCCACCCTTTCTCTCTTCTCCATCATCCCTTCATTCCCTAGTGCAGACCATCATTCCTAAACCCATCATTTCCTTCACACACCCTTTTCATTTCCTTCACCCTCGCAGTGCATTGAATTCACTCCCTCATCCCATAATTGGATCCACTTCCGCTTCTCACTCACTCCCACACAACTCCATCTGTTTCAGTTCATTCTTACCCTATCATGCATTGCATGCATTGCATGCATATCGAACAGCCACTAGACTGGAGATTCTTCCCCATGATGGATAGATGGAAGGGAGTGTGGATTGAAGAAGGGGAGGAGGTTTGCGTTTCTACCCATCTCCTAATTCATTAGAGAGTGCGTGGAAGAATACGGATGTGAATAGGAGAAGCCACGCCTCTCAAACAGCGCGAACACCCAGAAGCGTTCCATATCTGGAGATGATTGATGGATTGAATCGAGTCTCATGGAAAACACGCAGAAATGCTGTCAAAGAGGGAGTTTCCTTCAGTGACTCGGTCTTGTGACAATTGTGTCACTGAATTGTGATTTTAAGCAATCCACGCACTTTCACGCCTTATGAAGATGCAGGATTGCATGGGGAAGTGGAGTTTGAGAAGAATGCCATGTTGTGATGGAGAGCAGTGCGACTAGGGATAGGCGGACTTGATTCCTGTATGGCTGGTGAATGGCTGGGTGGATTGGGTGGAGATGAAAGATGGCATACTCCTCATTCTCTTCATTCTCCTCTCCATTGGATTGTAGCCATTGGATTGTAGCTTGCATGTAGAATCGCTTCCAACCCAAATCAACGGATTGGAACACAGAATGCCATCTTGGACTCCTTGCCATTCCATCTCTATTGCTTCTATTCATCCTTCTATTCCATTCTGCAGCGTCTGAACTCAGTTTGGAGAGGCTGTCAAGATGGCATTCTCCTCCAATCGCGCTCATTCTCCTCCATTCTCCTCTTCATGGAATGGACAAGCAAATGAGCAGGAACGAGAGGATTCCCGTGAGTATGCCATCTTCTCCATGGCTTTCATTCCTTCCTTGGCTTTGTTGTTGTTCTTCTCACGTGTGGGAGAGCGAAGGTGCTCTTCCTGAGTGAATGGAGATTGACGAGATTGTGTTCCCCTTCCTGTTATCCTCATCCATGGCAAGAACACACACTACAGAATGCGATGATTAGTGTATGGAAGACGTGTGTTGAAGATGCTCATTTCCACTCGTGTTTCAGAAGACACACAGTACGCATAGCCACATCCCACAACAAATGGAAACACATCCTTCTCATACACAGTATTCGCGATCTGAAGGAGAGAGGGAAGGGAAGACGTCTCCATGTTCACAATGCTCTCTCTACAGGGTGTCTGCTTCCTCGCCTTCTCCTGATCGTAACACTCCAAGTAGTGGACACAATTCACCACACCCACTTCAGGACGCAACCCAGCTCCACGCAACAGGCCAGCCAACTCCTCTTCCGTGAATCCATCACAGTACGGAGGCTCGGTCACGAAACGATGGTATTCGGGCGAATGACTACGCTCAATCCTCTCCTCCATGCCCACGCATCCAGCTTCAAATCAGCAATCACAAGTCGACCTCCTGGGTTGAGATAGGACTTCTGCTCATCACGCCTCATACAAAGAACAACCAGGAGGGAAACACAGCCAGCAGGATCTGGAATGTGGTGGAACGCCTTCAGCGATACGATCACATCGAATTTCTCTCCATTCAGCTGGTCTAGTCCTCACTTCTCCTCATTCACCCCACCTGCCCGATCCAGGAAAACACATGCGGATCTGAATACACCACCCAAATTACGCTGCTTCACCTAATGGGAACTCCAGAATGCAACAACCACTCGCTCATCGAACGAAGCAATCATCTTTTCAGAAGAATCCACTCCCAGGCACGCTTTAAAGCCAATGGCTTCCTGGAGCATAAACGAAAACGAACCCACGCCACACCCAAAGTCCTATTCGTCCAACTTCACTCCTTTCCATACCATCACACGATCTTCGGATCGTACCCATCCACTGCGCTTGATGAAAGAGGCAACCTGCTTGGAACACAGATCGTGGATGTCCTGTGTCTCCACGAACTGGGAAGCCGCATTGTCGAACAAAGAGGGATTTGAAGAAGACATACAGTACAAAAAGCAATAACTCACACTACTTCTATTGGAGTCGTTTCAGCGGACTCCACAACCTCACTCTGTGATTTCACACTCTCCTCCTTGTCCGCGATCTGCAAACAACACTCGCTCGCCGTCTTGATCGCCTACGCCTCACCTCGCTCCTTCACCTCCACCTCCTCCGCCTTCGTCAACTGCTCCGCAATCGTGTTCTGCACGTGCAGCTTCAGCCGCGTCAGCTCGTTCGCTTGCTTCATCTTCTCCGCCGTCAGATTGCTCACCTCCGTGCACAGTCTAGTCCTCACACACACACACCACACACCACTTCTTGCGATTCCTCTTCTCCTCCTCCAAGAACGCACGCCGCTTGTGGAACAGAGTCGTGTCGCCATCCTCTTCTGTTAGCTGTACCTTTCCCGCGGCTTCCTCCACTGAGTCAAACGCGGGGGTTCTATTCCATGTCACGCACCACCCAGCACGTACGAGAAGGACTGGTAGTTCACCAGCGTTCTCTTCATACTGCTAATCTCGGACTCCATTCGGTTCAAGTCCACCAACAGCGTATCCGATGACTGCATTTCCTTCTCGATCTTCTCTGTAATGGAGTGTAACTCTCCGTAGATCGTTCGCGAAGCCGCCTTCAACTTTATCAGATTCATCTTGATTTCCCTCTCCCTCCTCTTCTTCTTCATGTTGTCCTCTTCCTGATCATGATTTGCATCCAAGTGGCTCCAACCGCACTCTCCTTCCCGAACACCATCACGCCTTCCTTTATCGCGTCGATAATAGCAGAGGCCGCTCGCACATCGCTCTCGTTCGATTCGTTCATGCTGCGGAGGAGAACAACAAACACGACAAAAGAACGATGACAACAGTGGGATCACTCCCTTTCGACTCCACGGCTGCGTGGTCCTCCACAGATGCTCCAGCCCCTCCTCGCGCTCACAGCCGTACTGCTTCTCCATCTCCGTCTCAAACGCCTTCACACCCTTCCAGAACGTCTCCTTCTCCTCGTTGGTGCAGTACACCATGAACTCCCGCACGGGAGGGTTCCCCAGCACCACCGAGGACAGCACCATTCCATCCACGCCTCGCCGCCTCGCGAACGCCTCCAGCACGTCCTCGAAGCCCTCGCGCCCCACCACCTCCCGCAGCGGCATCAGCGCCACGCTCCAGCCCAGCACCCTGCCCCGCACGCTCCACTGCTTGTAGTCGTACGCCAACACCTCCTCCGTAGTCAGCGACCGCCAGAAGGCCTCGTCGTACTTGGCGCCACTCAGGCGATTGAAGAGTTCTTGCTGTGAAAGCGTGTGTGAGTTGAGTAGTTGTGACGGGGTGTGTGAGTTGAGTAGTTGTGACGGTGTGTGTGAGTTGAACAGTTCTTGCTGTGACGGTGTGTGTGACTCGAGTTCTTGTTGTGACGGTGTGAAATGACGCTGCTCCTCCAGCCAGCGCACGGCCGCCACATCCTCCTCCGTGGTCTTGTTGTTGGCGGAGGAGAGATTCAGCGTGTCCAGCAGGATGGCGCCCTCCAGCAACGCCGCACAGTCCGCCAGGGATGCTGGGGTGAGTTGTGCGCTGGATTGAAGGAGGGAGGCGATGAGGGTGCAACAGGAACCCACGCCTCGTCCTACCCATCACTGTCACAGAGAAGACGCACCCTCAGTGGGAGAGAAGGAGATGGTGCGTTTGGCAAGAGGATACAACCCCTCATCCTTCCGGTGGTCGATGATCTCACATACGCACTACCGCTAATCCCATGCACATGTACCCACATCCTCAAATCCGTGAAAGACGGGAGAGAGCTCATTGTGGTCCACCAAGTGAAGACACACTCGCTCCTTCTGCGTTCTCATCGCTTCGATACACTCCGGCAGATACAGGAGAGTGTCCTCATCAACAGATGCAAGGGAAAACAGCTGTTGCACCTCCGGTCTCAAACGAATCCCCTTCCGCTCCAATGGAAGGATCGGCATGCACACGCGATTTGCATTCTCTCCCTTATGCACTCAAGGCCATCCCAATCCCAAACCCGTGACAGAAGGAAGGCATACACGATACTGCTGCAGATGCTATCACAATCCGCTGCCTACATTGCACACACTCCAATCGACTACTTGGTTGCCCACAACCACATCCAGAATCGACTCTCCACTCTTCACCCAGTTTTGAAACAGGGACGAGGTGGCTTTCAAATAGCGAGAGAGAGACAGCATCCGCTTCACCAATTGTCTGTTTCTTGCTCGCCCCCACTCCCCCCGTTTTCCCATCCATCGATGCGTTTCCACGTTACTCTCCACACGAGTGCTCGACAAACAAGCATCCATGAGTAAAGCGATCGACGACCCCGTCATTATCTCCGTCCCCGCCGACTATATCCAGGAGGGCAAGATCCGAGCTGCTATTGCAAGCTCCTCGAACGACTATTGCAGTAGGTTTGTGTTGGATTGGGTGGAGCACATGGCTGACACTGCATAGCAATGAAAAGCTTCCCGATTCCGAACTTGGGTGATTGTACTCTGGAGACGCTGATGGTAGGATGTTGCTTTTGCGCGGGGTGACTGTGTAGCACTTGAGCGACGATATGGCGAAGATGGACGGCACGCTGCGTTCGCTGTTGGAGAAGATCGCGAAGACGTACCACGACATGTCGCTGGACGGCAGCAACGCGAAGCTGACGATCAACGGCCAGTCGCTGAGCCAGCTGCTGGAGGACTTCCACTGGGACGAAACGCGCTTCCCCGTGAAGTCTGCGCTGAACGAGCACAAGAACACGATCCAGCAGGACATGAAGCACGGGGAGAACGAGATGAAGAAGATGATTCAGAAGTATCAGGACGTGCACTCGAACGTGATTGCGCTGAAGCGTAAGCGCGGGTAGTGTTTTGAACTGGGTGTGATGCGCAGAACGAACATCCTGACGACGCCACTGTCGTTGCTGCTGAAGGAGGAGGAGGTGATGAAGAACACGGGCATGACGCTGAAGCAGGTGTTCGTGGAAACAGAGTACCTGCAGACGGTGGTGCTGATCCTGTCCTCGTGGGTGCGGTGAGGGCGAGTAACGCGCAGGTCGCAGGAGAAGGAGTTTTTGGCGAAGTACAAGAACCTGGGGTGCGACGAGGAGGACAAGGTGGTGAAGGTGGTGCCTGAGAGCGGTCGGCGCCTGCTGGTGGACGGCGACGGGTACACGCTGTACTCGGTGGTGGTGCTGAAGAAGTACCTGAAGAAGATCCAGGAGGCGTGTCGCGAGAACCGGTACACGCTGCGTGTGTACGAGGGCGGCGAGAACAGCGCGAAGAAGGAGGAGGAGGACGAGGTGGTGTTGGCGGAGAACGAGGCGAAGGAGAAGAAGGTGAAGGTGTTGGAGGGCGTGGCGCGTGAGGCGTAGTCGGACCTGCTGCAGTGGTGCCGTCCGAACTATGCGGAGCTGGCGAGCGAGTGGGTGCATCTGAAGTGTCTGCGCGTGTACACGGAGAGTCTGCTGCGCTACGGGCTGCACACGACGCTGTACACATTCATCCTGTTCGTAGGGGCGCGTGGGCGTGTTGAGGCGTAGCCGAAGGTGAAGGTGGTGGCGAAGTTGCAGAAGGGTCTGGAGACGTGAGCGTGGGACGAGGCGGTGAGGCGTAGGCTGTTCGCGGGGCTGGGAGGAAGTGTGGACGCGTACGGCGCGATGAAGGACGACAATCTGGTGATTAGCGCCGTGGCGGGAAGTGAGTCGACCTCGTATACCTATGCCTGTGTGTCTGTGGAGAGATTGTCTGCCTGGTGTGTTTGTTTGAGTGAGTTTGTGTGAATGGGGAGTGTAGTTATTCGGGAGAGTGATTTCCACGCACAAATCCGCGAATGGAACATGGTTCCAGAACAATCCAGAACAATCAAACTCTTCGCCTCCCAACCCATCCTCATTATTTATTTCATTTCAATCTTTCAAATCATGAGCTTT
>ERZ827156.725-NODE-725-length-44584-cov-4.053740_pt1 | contig 44584 bp, 52 predicted proteins | sample MGYA00519919_ERZ827156 | MGnify/ENA primary metagenome ERZ827156 (study PRJEB31778, sample SAMEA3449269) | human gut metagenome | biome: human gut; feature: human-associated habitat; material: faeces | place: United Kingdom | collected 2010/2012 ... | reverse complement strand
TTCGCGACGTGCACGGGGCTGACCATCGCGCATCGACTGAACACCATCATGGATGTGCATCGCGTGTGCGTGATGGACAAGGGCGTGGTGGCGGAGTACGACACGCCTGCGAACCTGCTGCGGAAGGAGGGCGGTATCTTTAGAGGCATGGTGATTGCCGCGAACGACCCGACGCTGTTCGACATGGTGCCTGGCTGTGAGGACATGAAGGAGTTGCTGAAGGGGTAGTTTTATTTGTTTGACACTGTTTTCAACACACACATCAGTTCTTCACTTCAACAGACTGCTCTTCCTCCATCTTCTCCTCCTCCTTTCTCTCCTCTTCCTCTCTCTGTCTCTCCTCCTCCTCCTTCTTCAATCTCTCCTCCTCCTCCTTCAGTCTCTCCTCCTCCTCCTTCTTCAATCTCCCCTCAATCATCTTCGCATCGGGCCTACGCCTCCACACCGCCTCCCGCTCCTACTCATACATCTGCTTCAGCGGCACCAGCAACACCGTCATGTTATCCTTGCTGCCCTTATCCAGGCAAATGTCCAGGAAGCGGCCCAGCGCCTCCTCCACCTTCTCGTAGCTCTGCAGGCACTCCTTCATTACAGGCGCCATATCCTCCGGCTGGAAAACGTCCCAAATGCCGTCGCAGGCAAACAGCAGGTAGTTATCCTCGTCGCTGCGGTCGAGAATGGTGATGTCCGGCTCGCATGACACCGCCTGGTCGTTGGGATCTTCTTTGCTGTCATCCTTGTACACAAAGTCGCCGAGGGTGCGAGAAACGGCCAGATCGCCGTTGATGCGATTGTTCATGACGAAGCCCTCCGCTCTCATGATGCGCTCCTTCTCTTCGGGCTAGGGTTAATGCACAGGAAAGGAATCACGTTGTTGGGCTTGTGATCTTTGGTCGAGAAAGTGGGATTCTCGTGGCTGCACAGCACGCATCTCGAATCTCCAAGGTTGGCAATGATGTAGCGTTTGGGAGTAATAAAACCGCAAACCGCCGTCGTTCCACTGTTCTACTCCTCAATGGAAGACGTCATCGCTACAATTCCCTTCTTTCGCATGTCGCCATCCAGTTCCATGTACGCCTGCTTGAACAGATCCGCCGCTTCCTCCTGTGTTACGGCCTACAGTTGAAGGCATGTAAATAGTGGAAACCTCAAAGTCGCAGTCCTTGAAATTCGTGTGCAGCACCTCCACCGCGTGCTCTGCGCTACGGAATCAGAGACATAACCGAGGGAGCTACCAGTGCTTGGCCGCGTCAGAGCCTCCGTGCCCGTCGTACACAGCAAAGAACGCGACACTGGGCTGATTCAGAAACGCAACGTCAATCACGTGAGCATCCTACGCCAACAACCAATATTCGCTGCCCTACCTCCATCGAGACTCTCCATCCCTGCATTTCCACAAGGGCTCCCGATTTCCCCTCAAACTCGAAGGTTTGCACCTTCTTCTCCGTCACTGGCTTGTTTAGAATGCTCCCCATACTTTTCTATCGTTAATGAATGAGAACTATCCTGAATTGAGATGAGAACAGTCATGGAGACAATTACCGCGGGAATCCGTCGAAGACAACATAACAGAAACTGATTCCGTTATCTCAGGAAATGCATGACAAAACAAACAGACAACAAACATCACTCTTTCATAAACACACGGACCATCGGGTCAGAGGCAATGCGGCTGTAGGTGTAACCGGATTCTCTGAAGTACTCCTTCATCTCCTTGATGTTCTGGAAGGCGGGACTCACGTCTCCGCTGGTAATGACGATGTACTGTCGCACCATCAAACAGTACTGCGGAATAAGCTCCTTCATCACCGTCCAGTCTAGTCCTCACCGCCTTGCAAGAAAACAACCGTTGTCTCTCAAATCCATGAACACGGTGTCAATACTCACACCGCTCTTGCGGATCAGGTCATTCATGACCGTGGTCACTTCCGCTACAGAATCCGCATTCAGTACGGGAATCTCGTTGTACTGCTCCTTCGAGGCAGAATCGTTCGAAGTGACGGACTTGTGGTTGGTGGAGTGAATGGACTAGCATGAAGGGAGATCGGAGAGTTCACATAGACAATGGGATGAAGCGAGGTCAGTCCGAGCATGGGCAATTCAAATTCACGCTCATCATGATCACCCACGGAAACAACGACCCTATTCCTCACCATGATGAGAGCAACCGTACATTCCCTCCCTGCCCTCCATTCTGAGAGTATAGAAACTGGTGACAAGATCGACGCTGTGAGAAAGGCTATCTGTACGTGATCAGGATTGGATGATACAACTCTTCTCAGCCTGCATCAGCTTTACGCCCCTTCTGTTCTCATCTAATGTATAATGCCAGAATCGCAAAACATACTCTCCATGACAGCTTCCGTCATGTGCTTGTATTTGTCGCTGTTCAAGTCAATATCAAATTCTAATCCATGAGTTCATTCATCGTACAGGGTACTCGGGAATCCTTCGGGGATGCTAGCCGTTTCCATTGATGCTGAATGTGTCGACGAAGAGTAATATGCAATCGATAGAGAAACGAGGATGAACGCAATACTGCCGGTAAGCACACCCGTTAGCACTTTCATTGAAATGATATGCGCGAAACAGCCGAGAGGGAGTTTCATCGGACCATCTTCATCCCTTTGGGGTTGCATTGTGCTCCTTCCAAACAGAGATAATCCTCTACGTAACGGAACGAGGGAGAATTCCATGATCATCCAATTCCAGATTCCCAAACCATGAAGGGTTGTGAACGCTTCAGAATTACCCCAGAACGGGGTTGCATCGATGGGAGGAATCGCATCGAGGAACTATCAAAACGAAGATGAATGACAGAGAGAGGGAGATCGTATTCATTTTCAAACTACCATGACGAAGATAACTTATCAGTGTGATGATGAGGCTATTTACGTCGGGGAAGGCGCGAGGGTGCCAGCTGTAGTCAGTACAGTGCCACCGGAGGAGGAGCTATCGCGCTTATCGCGAAGGGTACATGAGGAGATGGATAGAGTCTCCTATTCGCATTTGTTCTCGCCCGGAGTTCTTCGGCATATTGCAACAGTAGATCTGTGTTATCGTGATGAGACATAGGAGTTTGTGGACAATCCGGAGTATGTAAGCTCTCGTCGCACAATTCGCAGCGAGAGACAGGAATCCAATGGCGTTTCCTCATCATCCGACTGCAGTATTCGCAAAGCAACGGAGAACTTCGTTCTCTCGTTTGTGCTTTCCAATGTCGATCGAATGGACGTTGTCCTCCCGAATCGTGTTCACTACTAGAAGGAACTCATGAATCTATTGACATCGAGCGTATCTAATAGTGATAAGAACAATCGCATCTCTGCGCTGCTTTCCCCCTTCTCCTTTCCCCAGTCCTTAGAGCAAACCCTGGCAAGCCTTCTTCAGAAGGCACAGCAGACACTTCTCTTCTGTGTCCTCCTCTCTCCTTCTTCCATGCAGTCCCAGCTCGTTGCCATTCTCCAAGAAGAGTGCTTCACTCTCTCTCTGTACCTTAACCCTTCTTCTGTTCCGCCTAGATATGATTCCATTGACACACACATCCAATCCGCTTCTGCCCTCACAGACTTCCGTGCTGTATCCTTCGACAGTGAAGGCTCAGTGGCGTTTCGTTCCGCCTCTTCCGTTTCCCTCGCCACAAACAACCACGCGTCCCTCTTTCTCTTCCCCGCTCTCCTGTCTCGCTCCTGCACCCTCACGCTCTCCTCTTCCTCCGCAATGGGCAGCATCGGGCTCTTTTCTCTCTCCCGTGGCGATGCAAAGAGCATCGAAGGCATCGCCAAGTTCTCTCTCGCTGCAAACACGCCAACGCGTCTCCACACCCACACAGACCAGATCGTGTACCCTCTCTCACTCTTTCTGATGGGTAGCATAGAGGACTGCGATGGACACAACACAGTGGTTTCGCTGGCCGATCGCAGTCGAGAGGACGCGTGCCTCTGCCTCCTTCTCCAGCCCGCCTGCTCCGTAACGGTGGACTGCTCCTGCGCAGACATGACGGAAATCGGCCTTTTTCCAGGCATCGCCACGACGCTCCATTTTCAGTGCGGAGAGATGGTGTCGCCAGAGGTGCGTGTGAAGGAGAAGGAGGATGTGGTGGTGGAGTGCGTCGCGAGATGGTGGCATTTGCGGGAGTGCGAAGAACTGCTAGTGATTTCGAGTGGAGTCAAGCGAGTGAGCGTGAGCGTCGACCAGAGCCGATTGGTAATTCGGGAGAACGAGCGGGCGTTGTGCGAATCGCTGCCTGTCGCCATTCGCGAAGGAGAGTGGCTTCGCCTGCGCTTCGCAAGAACCAACCATCGCTGCGAGGTGATCCTCGCGCAGTCCCACTCCTACACCGCCTCCTTTACCTGCGCCTTCGCCTCCTTCCGCCTGCAGATCGGGAACGCCGCCTGCTTCGACCTGTTGTCGCTCCAGTCTTCTCTTCCCTCCCTCACTCTCCACCTCCCGTCGACTTCCCGCCCTCTCATCATCTCTAGTCATCACCCCTCCTCCTCATTCTCCTCTCCCTTCTCCTGTCGCCACTCCACCATCATCACTTCCCACGCCCTTCCCGTCACACACTCCTCTCTGCTCGCCACGCTGCACCGCCTCTCCGCGGACAAAGCCCCGCCTGCCAACGCCCTGGAGCTCTTCCACCGGAGGATGCAACTGTCGTCTCTCTTTTTCCCATTTCCCCTAGAATCCACGCCATGTCGCTCGCCCACCACCAGAGCGTTCCCTCACCGCTTGCCGGCTACTCCCAAAACAAGGACTATTCTGCTCCTCTGCTCCTCCTCCTGCTCCACATTCCCTCGCACCCGCGCCTTCTCTCCTTTCTCGACTTCCTCCTCTCTCTCCACTCCGCCCCCGAATCCAGCGCCGTGCTGCTGCGCGTGCTGCTGAGCATCCTGAAGATGCGAACCGAGACCGACAAACTGCAGGCCTGTCTGTCGGAGGAGAACCAGGGCGACGAAAACGCCTCGATTTCGGACAGTGTGTGGAACGAGTGGGCTTCTCGCCGCGGGTTGACAGTAGAGACGAGTGGGGCTACGCCCGCATTCTCCAAATCATCTCCACGCGCTTCGCCTCCTTCTTCGCTTCCGCGGAAGAGCAGCTGGAATACCTGCTGTCCGTCGCGACGCTCATCGACTCTCCCGCCCTCGCCCCCAAGCCGCACACCGAACAGTCCCTGTATGAAGACCTATTGGGGGCCATATGCCAGAACCAGTACCTATTATACCAGCTGATGGAGCAGTGGATTCCCCGCGCGGACTGCGTTCACTGGCAGCGGGACCTGCCCGTGACGGACGTGGCAGCCATCCGCTTCGATGAGGGCGCCAGCAGCGTCGGCGTGAGCATCAGCGAGAAGGGGCAGCAAGTGACCAACACGAACCCCAACCGCATGAAGTTCAACGCGGCGGTGATGACGCCCGCGCCGGAGAATGGCGTGTACGAGATCAGCCTGCGCGTGGAGCAGGACAAGACGGGCGACGAGATGATCTGCGTCGGGCTGTGCTGCCTGCCGCTGAAGGAGCTGGACTACGAGGAGAGTCAGGAGATGTGGGTGTACCGCTGCTATAACGGAGAGTGCTACGCGCAGGGGCGGCGGCTTGACCGCGTCCTCGAGCGATTGCACAAGGGTGGTCATGTAGGAGGCTTGCGAGCGTAGGCGGAACTATTACGCTGACGCTCGACACCATCCAATGCACCTGCGCGCTGCGTGTGAACGCGACGGACTACGGCGTCGTGTTCCAGTCGCTCCCGCAGGCCGTTCACCCCTTCGTCCTCTTCTACAACTCGCAGCCGCCGCAGCGCTGCGTGCGCTGCGAGGGCGTGCACTGCCTGGGCCAGGCCGAGGCCTCCGTCAGCACGTCGGTGGACGGCTGCGACGGCGGCCGTATGTCGTCCAAGCTGCCGCTCTTCGTCCACCACCTCACGGAGTAGCGCTGGCGCTGGGCCTTCAGCGTAGGTGCTTCTTCTGCACGGGCGACAAGTCCCTGCTGTTCACGCTGCAGAGCCTGCTGGACCGCCTGTTCTCCTCGGCGTCGCTGCTGCACCACGCCCACGCCCGCCTGCACGACTGCCTCCCGCCGCTGTCCTCGCTCGCAGACGGCGTGCTGCGCTGGTGCGACGCGTGCTGGTGCGCAATAGGAGGCGCTGTGACGGGTAGCAAGCGCGCGTCGGACACGGTGCAGTCCCTTCCCTTTCACCCGCCGCGCTCGGCGCTGCTGGCGGTGGAGGAGGAAGGAACGCTCCTGCGCCACACGGGAAGCCGACCGCACTGGTGCTTCGAGACCTTTGCGCTGCCGCCCCGCGAGAGCGAGCAGTGGACGGTGCGCGTGGAGTACGAGGGCGGGCAGGAGGAGATGGAGGTGATGGTCGGCGTGGTGGAGGAGGTGGTGAACTCGGGTGGGGGTTGGCGCGCGGCGTGAGAGGCAGAGGATGCGGAGTTCAACGCCTTCCTGGGCAGCGAGAAGACATCCTACGGCTACAAGACGACCGGCCAGTTGTAGGATTGATGTAGTATGTGGAGCGTAGATTCCACGGCAATTTCTGCACCAGCAACGTGGTCAGCTACCACGGCCCCTGCTTCCGCGTCTGCTTCGACGCCTCGCTCCACCAGCTGCGCCTCCTGCTCGGCGACAGCGACGCCATCGTGCTGTTCGACGGGCTCCCCGAGAAGTGGGTGCCCGCGGTCGCGCTGTGGAGGCCGGGCGACAGCGTGCGCGTGAAACTGCTGCCGGAGACAGCCGCGAGCGCGTCGCAGCAATGTGAGCTGGAGAAGAACGACGTGACGGTGCTGAATGCGGTGTCCGACGACGCGTTCGAGCTGTTCTCGCTGCTCCTGAAGGACGTGGTGTCCCAGCTGCGAGACGGACGGGAGGAGAGCCGTCTGTGGGCGTTTCGCGACCGTTTCATCCACAGGGAGAACTATCTGTGCGGGTACGTGTTTCCGCTCCTCGCCTCCGTGTCGCTGCTCCGCCTCTCCTTCGCCCAGTGGACCGCGCTGGCCGATCTGCTCCTCGTCGTCATCAAGCAGCTGGAGATGGAGGCGTTCCACCACCCGCTCACGCCGGCCAAGGAGTTCCTCGACTGTCTGGCGCTTCACTTCGTGCTCTCTCCCCTGCGGGACGACCCGGTGGTGTGTGAGGACCGCTTTCTGCAGAACGGCTTGCGCCTGAGCGAGCTGCCGCGGGAGGACGAGGGCGTGGCGTGCGAGGAGGACCGAAGCGAGGACGAGCGGGAGCTCAGTCAGTGCAGGACGCTCCTCGCGAACAGCACGGCGGAATCCCAGCAGCTGTACCGGAGTTTGATGCAGGTGACCAGTCTGCCGTCGCTGAAACTCCGCAGCGACAAGGCCTTCTTGAAGCGCTGCTACTGCTGCTTCACCTACTGCTGCCACCACCTCTCTCTCGTGGGCTTGTCACTGCTGACAAGGGGTTTCATGGAATAGAGTCACGGAATACGCGCAATTCCTTCCCACCTCCGCGTTGGGGTGCCCCAACATTTTGAAGATCCTGTGGCGCTTCGGCGTGATGCAGCTGCTGAGCCAGGACGCCGACCTGTCCGCCGTGGAGCTGGGCGTTCTTCGCGTCTCCAGCCTGTTCAGCTTCACCGAGGCGAGCAAGCCCAACACCTCCATGTCCATCGAGAGCGAGGACATTTATGGGCCCACGCTCCCACGCTCCGTGCACCTCCTCTACTCTCTCCCTCGCTCCAACGCGCTGGTGGCCACAGCGGTGGGGAGTCACGGATAGCACGCGGTCATGCAGTCGCTGTCCTCGCTGCTGCACCGGGAGTGCGCCCCAGACGCGCTGCAGCTGCTGACGGCGCAGTACGAGAAGGCGCTGCAGCGCATCAAAGTCGGCGAGAAGATGAACGCCGCGCTGCAGCTGCTGACGAACCGGTCCTCGCTCTCCGTGCTCACCACCTGCCTGAAATCCGCCCCGTTTCTGGAGTTGCAGTCCGATCGCCCCTTCGCCGCTAGCCTGTCTTCGCTGCGGCTGGTGCACCCCGTCATTGCATCGCGCATTCACCTGCAGCACCAGCACTGCTTCTCCCTGCTCACCTCCCTTGTGTACGACCGCATCATGAACCGCAACGACGGCAGCGAACTCTTCCTTCTCGTCGCCTTCATTGACTCTTCTCATTTCTAGTACCTCCAAAACGTGGAGTATTTCTGGAACGAGGAGGACCTGGCAGTGTTCATCCAGTTGGACCTGTTTCGCAGCATCACGCAGCTCTTCCACCACCTTCTGCGGCGCGAGCCTTCTCTCCCACTCATTCTCATCACCATCCTGCAGATGGAGCGTGCTACGGAACTGTTGCTCCTCTTCTGCCGAAAGGGAGAGGGAGGACCCGCCGGCGAAACCTCGAGGAGTTTCAGCCGCGTGTCCTCCTCTGTGGATTCCAGCACCTGCCGAAGCGGCTTCCCTCCCGCGGTGAAGTCCCTCATCGACTCGCTGATGGTCTTCTTCTTCAGCACGTTGGAGCTGCTGGCGTCGCCGCCGCTGCTGGCCTTCGTCACGCCGGACGTGGTGAAGCACACGGTGCGCGCCCTGCAGGAGCTGCTGCCCTTCGGCGAGTGCGTGGTCAGCGAGTGGGGGCGTGTCCTGATGCAGTGCGGCGGCACGAGCGACGAGCAGGTGCAAATCGAGATCCTGAAGGCGGTGCGCGTGCTGGCGGGGCTGATCAACGACGAGAAGGGTGAGGACTACCGCTTCATCGCGGACGAGGTGGTGGACATTCTGGTGGGCAGCTACTCGCTCGCACCGTCGCTCTCGCACTGGTTCCAGCGGCAGGAGGAGTCCGTCGTGCTGATCCGCACGCTGCTGCAGCGGCCCTGCTTCCGCACCTATCTCCACGCGCACGTCCTGTCGCTGCTCACCTCGCCCAGCCAGGCGCGGCAGTTGGCGGGAGTGGCGATTTGCGGCGGAGAACTGATTGGGCTGTACGAGGGGTGCCAGGCAGTGTTCACGCCGCGCGTATGCGAGGTAAACGAAAAGAACTGCGGGAGTGACCTGTACGAGGGGAAGAAGCCGTGCGTGGTGCTGGAGCTACTGCCGGAGCGCGACGTGGTGAGCGTGGTACTGGCGGGCGAGCAGGAGAAGAAGGAGGTGCCCTTCGTCGCCGTGGACCACGCGTCGCCGCTGCCCATCCGTCTGAGCCTGCTGAATCCCGCCATTGTAAACAGACTGCTGGAGATGCAGAAAACTCTGCAGCGTAGCGAGCTCTCGTGAGATACGCGTTTTTAGTGTTATCCACAGACAGGGCGGCGACCCGCTGCTCGCCAAGCAGCTCGAAGCGTCCCTTCTCAAGGCGCTCGCGACGCTGACCTCGCAAATGACGTCGTTTCGGGTGGAGAAGGGAACCGAGTGGCTCAACGGCCTGTGCCAGGCGTGTCTTGTCTCCACGGACACACCGGGCGTTTCCGTTGTTCCGGAGATGGTGTTTGTCTCCTTCTTCACGCTCTTCCAGGAGTACGCTGCGCGGTGGGGGTGTCCCCTAGATTCAACCACACGACGCCCTCCTTCTCCTCGTCCTCGTCCTCCTCCAGCGCCAGCGCGGTGGAGGAGTGGGAGGTGAGCGAGAACGAGCAGGAGTGGCGCCTGCTGAGCAAGGAGAACAGCCGGACGATCAGCACGCTGATGCGCTGCGAGATCGGCGCCTGCCTCGTCAAGCTGCTGAACAACGAGAAGTACCTGCTGGACACCGCCGAGCACACGCTCTCCAACGTGAGCGATGGGTGGGTCCTCGCCGCTCTCTTCACGGTAGGACCACGCTGCACGTGCGGCCCTCGCACACGCAGTACTCGGCTGTTTTCAGCTCGCTGCTCTCCATGGGCTTCGGCGAGCCGCTGGTGGCGCTGGCGATCGAGGCGGAGGGCGAGGACATCCAGCGCTGTCTCGCCTTTCTCCTGTCCCTGCAGCAGCCCCCCTCTCGCTCCCTCTCCATCACCTCGCCGCTGCCCTCCGTTCCCTTTGATGGCAAGGTGGAGTCCATGGCAGGGTCTGTGACAGAGTCGGGCTGCACAGGGACACTTCCAGCTATGGCGGAGAACCCGGTGCTGCGCTCCTGGTGCGAGGCGGACGATGTGATGATGGACGCGACGAAGAAGTTCTTTGGGAGCTACGGCGTCCGCGAGGTGCTGGAGGCGAAGGAGGGCAGGCGATTGTGGAATGGCACATTTCGCCGCGATTTCGCGTCCGGCCAGCTCCACCGTTTGCGTTTCCCTATCACATTCCCTGTAGATTCCTACTCGCTCGCGTTCTCCGCCGCGCAATGCGTGCTGGCCAATCGTTTGCGCCGCTCTCTTCCTGTTCCGTAGTGAGTAAGATCGCCACGCTGTTTTCCCGCGTTCTTCTGTTTAACGCGTTGCTTGCCGGAGGGCTGGCAGAGCAGCTTACGGCCGAACAGAGCGAGAGGGCGTGGCGCGTGGAGAAGGTGTTGCTGCTGCAGGACGAGGAGGGTCGAGTGAGGAGTGCGTTGATGGAGTGGATGGGGACGATGCTGCGAAAAGAGAGGGGTCACACGCTGTGCGTGGCGATGATGGTGGACGTGTCGCAGAGCGTGCTGCTGATGAAGAACGGCGAGTATGGCGAGTGCGTGAAGCAGATCCGCAGCGCGGAGTGGAACACGGACTCGAGTCTTTGTGGCTCCCCCCAGCTGCGCTGTCTCCTCTTCGCCACGCGTGTCCTCACGGAGCTGTTCGCGAAGGAGACAGTACCATGGAACGCCACGCTGACGGACTACTTTCAGTGGCTGGTGCGCCTGTGGTGCGAGCTGGGCGCCGCTGCCTCGCGTCTACTCCGATGCGTGGCCTTTCATTCGCTCCTCCTCCTCCTTCCCCTCTGCAAGCCGGAGCTGCAGGACTGGTTCGCAGCGCAGATTCGCCCCTTCACGCGGCCCGCCGTGGTTCTTCCGCTGCTGACGGACGAGGCGGGGCAGTGGCCCATTCTCTCCCACTCGCTCCAACAGCAGCTCCAACTCGCCGTGGAGGCCACCTTCTTCAGTCCACCCGCCGAGGAGCAGCCGCAGCCCACCGGCCTCCACTTTCCTCCCGCCGCGACGCTCCTCGTCAAGCTCAGCTCCGTGCCCGCCCCGTGGACGCTGGAGTGGTGGCTGAAGGTTTCAGAGCCGCACACCCTCACTCTCTTCAGCGGCACGAATCAATCCATCCGACTGGAGGTGGGCGAAACGGACAGCGTGCTCGCGATCTGCGCGGAAACTGAAACGGCTCGCATCGCGGCTCCAATTCGGCCCGGATTCTGGCATCATCTCGTGCTCAGTGCAGATTCGGTGGCTCTGGTTCGTTTACTTGCTTCTCTTGAGGGTAGGAGTGGTCTCTGAGCGTGGACGGCGCACTCGTCTCGTCTTCTCTCTTCACGTCGCCGCTCCACATCGACCAAATCGGCAATTGCGCAAATACCTCCGATTTCTGGATCACGGAGATCCGCTGCTGGAGCTGTCGTCGCAGCGCGGAGCTCCTGCGCCACCACGCCGCGCGTTCTCTGCATCTGCCACTCACCGAGCGACAGCTCCTTCTCTACCTGCCTTGCTGGACCCGCGGAGACGACGCTCTCATGCCTGTCGATCCGCTGAACCGAAACACCGCACTCCAAGCGAACGGCGTTTCGCCCTGTGTGCTGAATGAAACGCCCGTGCAGCAGCGCGCACCGAATGGCCTCCCGCTGGTGGCGAGCCAGCACGGCGTGTCTCGTTTCAACGCGCTGCCGAGCGTGGGCGGAAAGTGGGGCGAAAAGTGGAGCACCAGTTGCTGGATACGCGTGTACGGCGACGAGCAGACCCGCCGCGTGGAGGTGGAGCTGCCGGACGAGGAGACGAGCTTCGAGCTGGCGGGCAAGGAGGAGTTGGAGATCACCGAGGTGCACACGGTGGGTCTCATCACAAACACTCACGTCCTAGTGCGCGGCGCAGTCCCCGGAGTGGCTGGAGGGGTTCTCGATGACGCTGAAGCGCGCGGGTCTGCACCTGGCCTTCTCCTTCGCCTCGCGGCTGACCAGCGCCACGCCCGCCTTCCAGCCGCCCACGTCGCTGTGCTTCCACCGCCACCTCCACTCGCCGGTGCTCGCGCTGCCCTCGCCCTCGCTCGTCGCCAACAAGTCGGACATCAAGCAGTGGGGCCTGGCCATGGCGGTGCTTCGTCCCGAGGACGCGGAGGCCTCCGCGCCGCAGGGCTTCACCGCGGGCGTGTGGTGTTGGGACGTCTTCATCAAGCAGTGTACCACGCAGTACATGGGCGTGGGCGTGGCGGCGCTGGGCACCAAGCTCACCTCCTACCTGGGCCGAGACTTCACCGGCTGGTCCTTCCAGCCCACCGGCGAGAAGTGGACGGCCAACGTGGGCGCTCCGTACGGACCCGTGCGCCCCGCGTTCGAGCAGAACGACGTGCTGAGCGTGGAGGTGGACATGACGAAGGGCACGCTGGCGTTCTACAAAAACCACCACTATCTGGGCGTCGCGTTCAAGGGTATCCACCGGAGTGCGGTGGTCGCCCAGCACGGCGTGTTCCCCGCGGTGACATGTTATCGCACCGGCGACGAGATGCAGTTGTTGGGGCTGCGCAACGGCGTGATCGAGGACTCCTTCGCCGACGACCGCGTGTCGTGGAGGCAGACGTGGAGAAACGGCACGCGCCACGGCTACGGCGTGATCCGCATGCGCGACGGCAGCGTGCAGCACAGCGCGTGGCGGCAGGGCGTGCGCGAGCCCCTGACGGTGGTGGAGCAGGCGGGCGTCTGGACGGTGAAGTGGGAGTCCGCCAACGGGTGGGTCCGCGCCTCCGCTAACCAGATTCGGGAGTATTTCGGGAAGGAGCGTGTGCTAAGTCCGCAGGAGTGCGTGGCGGCGCTGCAGGCGGCGGAAATGGGGGAGATTTCGGCGGTTCCCTCGCGCGAGCACCGCTGCGAAGTGACGGGCGAGGGCCTGCTGTCGCCCGCGGCGCTGTTCACCCTGTCCCCGACGCACTGCGCAGCGGGCATCGTGCTGTCGCCGGACCTGTCGACGGCCACGTGCACGACGAACAACCGGTGCATGGTGCTGGGGTCACGGTGCTTCACGGAGGGCAGGCACTACTGGGAGGTGGCGGTGAACGACTGCGACTTCGGCACGGTGTTCATCGGCGTGGCGGCGCGGCTGGCGGGCAGCAGCCACCAGTGTTGGCGCGACTACGGGTTCGTGAACAACCGGACGTTCCAGGACCATGCGACGGAGTGCTACTACGGTGTGCAGTACAGCCGCGGCGACGTGATCGGCGTGCTGCTGGACCTGGACGTGGGCGAGCTGTCCTTCTTCAAGATGGGAAAGGAGTTCTACTACTCGCACCACAACGTCCTGAGTCTGGGCGTGGCGGCGCACCACCTCCGCGGCCGCGAGCAGCACGCGCACACGCCGCTGTACCCCTCCTTCGGCTTCAAGCGTGCCGGCGACTCCATCTCCGTGCGGCCCGTGGCGGTGGAGGAGGAGGGCGAGGAAACGAGCTGGTGGCGGCGGTTGCTGTTTGTGCAGGGAGCCATGCGCGCGGTGGAGACGGGCGGTCCAGAAATCCTGCCGGATTGGATGAAGGGGGAGATTCTGAACCGCTTCGAAGCGCTGTACAAACGGAACCGGATTCGGGTGGAGGTGCACGGCAAAATCGGCGTGGTTTTGGACACCGACGCGTCCGCGTTTGATTCGGTGCCCGGCGGAAAGCGGCTCGTTTTCGGGCAGGTTCTCAGCGACCAGAACGGGTGGAAGATGGTGCTGGGGACCCAGTTCGGGCGGGTTTGGTACATGGCCGACAATGGGGCCGATTTCTGGTACTTCTCGGACGACGAGCTGAAGCAGCAGTCGGCGGGCGAGAGGCCGTCTGAGGCGTCTGAGGCGGAGGCGAACGAGGCGAGCGGCAGGCTGGACTGGGCAGCGGTGCTGTCGCCCGTGCTGCTGCGGAAGCTGAAGCACAAAGCGCTGGAGGTGTGCGAGAGTGCCGGACTGCCGTTCTCGTGCCTGTCGCTGCGCCAGCAGGGACGTATCGTGTGCGAGGAGCTGAGCGAGGCGGAGAAGGGCGTGGGCATCTGCTTCCTGCAGCTGCTGAACGAGCACGGCAGCAGGGCCATTCCCTTCCTGCCTCTGGAGGACGAGGGAGGCGTGGACGCATCCTCCTTTGCGGGATTCATAAAACAGGGTGGGAGTGTGGTGAATCAGGGTGTGAATGTGAGAAGTGAAGAGAATGTGAGGAATGAAGATAGACTTCATCACATCACATCATCACACCCCCTCTCCCTATTCAGCAGACAGAAGGACCTGTTCCTGTTCACCACAAAGAAGCGGGTGCTGGTGGCTTCTCTAGACCTGCTCTCCTTCTTCACGGCCTCCGCGGACCTCTTCGAGCGCCCCTTCTCCATTCCAGAAATCAAGGTGAATCGGGTGATGGCACAGCGCGCCGTTCTTGCCTCTCCAGAAGACGCCGTTCAGAAGTCCGTGTTCGCCCAGCTGGTGAAGGGACTGGAAGTGCTCCCCATTGCCCATTTTCGGCGCGATTTCTGCCACGCGGAGGATGCTGGGCAGAAGCGTGCGTTCTTCGTGCGGCTGATTGGAGAGGGCGTTTACGACTCTGGCGGTCCCTACCGCGAAATCATCGGGACAGCGGCGGGCGTGGAGGCGGTGAGCGTGCTGGGTCTGGCGAAGCTGACGGCGAACTGCGACAACGGGCTGACGCGAGATGAGGAGTACGTGGTGGCGGACTTCCGAACCGACTCAAAACGGGGAGAGTTCTACCGGTACGAGTACTACTGGGGCCTGCTGATCGGGCTGGCGCTGCGCGGATCAGTGTCGCTGCCTCTGCCGCTGAGTCCGCTGGTGCTGAAGATGCTGTGCGGCGAGAAGGTGGGCGTGGAGGACCTGAGGAAGTGCGAGGAGGCGTTCCTGAGTCTGTGCACGAAGTGGGAGGAGGTGGTGAGTGCGTTCGGGTCCATTCGCGAGGTGGTGGAAGTGCTGCCGGTGGAGGAGGAGCGGAAGAAGGAGTTGCTGCTGGGCGTGGGCGAGCTGGAGAGAGACGAGTGGTGTGTGCGCATGATGGAGTGCATGGTGGAGAAGAAGCGGAACGATGCGTGGAGGGTGGTGAGCGGCGTCCATGCGATTGTTCCCGCGGCGCTGCTGGCTCTGTTCTCCCCGGAGGAGATGCACGCGCTGCTGTGCGGCTCGGACCGCATGGAGGCGAGCGACCTGCGACGCATCGCCGAGTATGCCGACGGTGTGCGGGAGAGCGATGTGACGGTGCAGCGCTTCTGGCGAGTGGTGGCGCAGCTGACGCGGAAGGAACGTTCGCTGTTGCTGCAGTTTGTCTGTGCGAGGAGCCGGCTGCCCGCACCACCCGCGCCGCCCATTTCGTTCAAGATCGTGCTCGTGGAGGCGGGGGACGACGCACTGCCGCAGAGCCAGACGTGCTTTTCGATCCTGAAACTGCCGAGATACAGCAGTGATGAAGTGATGCGGCGACGACTGGTGTATGCCATCAACAGCGCGACGACGATGGAGCTGGACGTGCAGCTGCACGACGCCGAGGGTTGGGAGTAGGAAATCGCTTGTTTGTTATGAACCGTAATCATTGATTCTTTTCACCCCTTCCATGCTGCTTCCCTTTACGATTCTGTTCCTTTTAGGCCTCGTCAGTTGCGCTGTAAGAGGCGTTCTCCGCTCCTAAGCGTAGAATGTGGTGTTCACGATCAAGGACACAGGAAATGTGTTCACCAGCCAAAACAATCATCCCTGGTATTGCTCCAAGATGCAGTTTGGAGATTATCTCCTTTCTTGCGCCCAGGGTCAGAACCGCAAGACCAGCATTCTCTGCGCCATTCCGCGTTTTCAGGAAGGTGTTTCTTTCCAGAACGTCCTGATCGAAGCGTCTTCTCTCGTTGAGAGTGAATCTTTGCTGTTTAAATGAAGGATAGAGGGTAAATCCAGTTACAACGTTCATATTCCCAACGTGAACGCGACTCAGCACTTTCTAGAAGAATTGACCGATCAGAAGGAAGCGAAGCTGTATTGCTTGTCCACGTTGGAGTCGTCCTGTCCTCGTGGATTCCACGTGATTCAGGTGTGCGTTGGCGAGAAGAGTCAGGAGTAGAGTATGAAGGAGATTTCGTTGCAGGAGTACGGCATTATCTTCCGGCCTATTGAGAACACCGTTCGTTTCATCGATCATCGTGATGCGTAGACTCCCTTGACGCTTCAGGACGTGCAATCCTATCTAGAGAACCACAAGCGCAGAGTGCTGCTCATCTCTGCAGCTGACGTCCCCAGCATGGATCTCCCGCCAAAGGATGTGGTCATTCTCATCGGCGGCTCCCTGTTCATCATCCTTCTCTTTTGCATCGGAATGTGCACCCGCCGGAGTCAGCACAACAAGCAAGAATTGCCTGTTTTCAACAAACACAAGAGGGCTACTTCTTCTTCTTTTTCATGTGTTCGGAGTCGACGAACCCGCACTTCTCCAGCACATTTCGCGTCGCATTGTTGATGTGCTTGAATCGATCTGTGTGTCACTCTCCCCACGAATAGGATACCAGGACCGAGCAGAATGCCTCCCCACCACCGAGACACCACCACGATCACATTCTTCACATCCATCATATTCAACTAGGGCTCACTCATCAGAGTATTACCTACAAGATGGAGCATCCGACTCCCAGCGGCCGACTCCCCATCATCGTCATTGTCCTGAATCCACACCCCGCGCTCCTCATCGTAGATCCGATATGCGTACATGTTGTGTGTTGCGCTATACATCACGGCCACACAGTATCGCCCACCGTTGAATCTTGTTGTTGCTGTGCAGGTATTGCAGGACCAGTTTCACGTCCTCTTCGCTGTGCACCTCCGCGCAGTGCGCCTGGAATGTGCTCTTCCGGTCCGTGAACGCCTCGTCGGAGAAGACCTCGGGCTAGCCGTGACGCGACCCTTCAAAGCAAACGCAGTGCGCGGGCTTGACGAATGGGCAGCTCGTCGCTCCGTCCCTGAACTCCTTCTCGGGAAGAGGCACCACCTCCTTCTTCTCCACCACCTCCTCCGCCTCCTCTTTGGGCTCCTCCTTGACTTCATGCGCGGAAGACACATCGAGTGGCGTGGGATGGACATTCTCGCGCAGCCACTCCACCCAGTTGTACACGCAGACACACCCCGGATTCTCCATATACACCTCCATCTGCGAATTCACCCAGCAAGCCCGCTCCTACCAACTTCTCTTCAATATCGGCAATAGCACTCTCCGACAGCCACTCTGCGTACACCGAAAACTTGGGATAGCAGGTAGAGGGGTAATCCTTGTGGTAGTGGACCGTCAGCACCAGTTCGGATCTGCCCATGTCGTTGGGAATAGAAATGACGAACGAATTTGGTGGTTTCCTAGGGAAGGGAGGGACGGGAAACACGGCTCACAGCTCGAAGTTCTCCGCATAAATCGCTTCCAGGGCGCAAATCTCGTCCTGCTGCTGTTGGTCGTTGTCGTCCATGCAATGGAAATGCCGAGTGGCTCAGAGCGACTGCAACAAACGCAGCCAAATGTACTTAAAAGACGTGTTTTCCTCGGCAAAATAGAGACCCATCTTGCTGAAGCCGCTCATGCGCGTCAAAAACAGGTAGTCGCACTTCCCGAGGAGCATCTGGTCCAGCACGGCCTTCATTACCGCCTCCTGCGTGACCTTGGCGGCGCGGACGCCTCCCACGTGCGATCGTCGGAATCCCTCCGTCGTGACCACCATGCCCGGGAAGCTGCGCCGCATCAGCGCCTCCTCCTCGGACGAGTCGGTGGACAGGAAGATCTTCACGCCGCCCTTGTGGCTTCGCCGCTGCTGCGCCACGAACTTCTTCAGCCGCTTGATGAACGCGTCCACGTGCTTCTGCTCCAAAAACGGGCGCGAATCCGTCCAGTCGCTCTTGCCCTGCCCCATCCGGATATGCACCCCGATGCGCACGCCGTCGCCCAGCGCCGCCTCGAACTTCTCCAGCCACGCCTGCACCTGCGCGGACGGCCGGAACAGGCTCTTCACGCAGCGCCCGTAGTAGCGGTCCACCGTGCCGTACAGCTCATGCCCGCGCACGCCGCGCTCGAAGCGGCTGAAGAGGAGCCCGAGGTCGGCGAGCAGGCCGTTGGCGCGGCCGTTGCGGATGAAGCGGTCGGCGAGCACGTGGAGCGTGTTGAGCTGAATGGTGCCGCCGACGGACTTGAGGGTGCTGATTCGGGAGGCATAGTCCTTGGGCTCCTGACCGGTGATGGTGACGGCGTAGGGGGACTTGAAGGAGGGCGGTGCGTGCTGCAGTACCTTCTCTAAAGGTGAGGGCGCAGGAGGAGGAGGACTCTTCGAGATGAGGGTAGAATTCAATGGCATGTGCAGCAGGCCGAAGTCGAAGAGATCGCGGGTGATTACGGTGGAATAGACTGCGGGTGAGGAGCGGAGAGAGACGCAACAGCGAATGGCGCGGCCCGTGTAGAATCCGATGAACAGGGCGTCGCAGATGCCGATGAGCTCGCCGGAGAGGCCCGTCGTTCCCCGCTTGATGTAGACGACGGTATGGGCCGTTTTGTAGTTGCTACTCGTCACAGAAGCGAATTCTCCCCCACCGCTCCTGCGTCAGTTTGTACTTGTTGAAGAACTTCTGCCATCGGTGGTTCCCGCCTCCACCCCGCGAAATGTGCTTTACCGGTGGGAATTGGGTGAGCAGCGGCAGCGGCTCCGTATCGTTCACCTCGATATGCTCATCTGTCAGGACAACATCCGGAGTCATCGTTATCGACGGGAAGGAAGAAAACGCATCGAGAGAGGGTTCCGGTTCCTCCTCTATTCTTTAATGCGTCTAGATATAGAGCACCACTTGCAAGCAACGGAGACGGAGTTTGGAAGAGATCCGGAGACACAGCGCTGTACAGAGTCATATTCATGACCTCTTCTGTGAATGGGTTCGGATGGAGATGGCCTATTGGATAAAATGAAGAATACAGTCAAAACGAATGACTCTGGAATGCGCAACGAAACAGGTTACGTATAGCACAGTCACATAGACCAAAGTGAAGGTAAGCAAAAGACACCGTCCCATTTCTTGGATAAGAAATGAATGGCCATAGTCTTTCTTTGCATCACACTTTCTTCCTCCTCTGTAATCTATAACCCCCAAAAAAGAAGAGGATGATTCGGCTTGGCTGCAATCGAAGGATCTTGCATAACACGCTATTCAGTCCCCTAGCAAGGCCGCTGCTTTCCCGCTTTTCCGAGTATTCCAAAGGGGTGTGCAGAGTGACGATTAGATTCGTGGGGAAGTTTGGACCCAACACACAGAACATTGTGGACAACTACTACGACGTTCCGCTAGAGAACTGCAGGACGTTCAGCATTATTGCCCACATCGACCACGGGAAGAGTACCCTGGCCGATGCGATCATGAAGCAGGCGGGCAACATTCCCAAGGACGCGCAGGCACAGTTCCTCGACAACCTGGAGGTGGAGCGCGAGAGGGGCATCACGGTCAAAGCGCAGACCGCCAGCATGCTGGTGCGCTCCAAGCAGGACAACGAGAACTACCTCCTCAACCTCATCGACACGCCTGGCCACGTGGACTTCTCCTACGAGGTGGAGAAGAGCCTCGCTGCCTGTCAGGGCGTCTTGATGCTGGTCGATTCCACGCAGGGCGTTCAGGCGCAGACGCTCTCCACCTACCGCAGCGCGCTGAAGCACGCAGGGACTGAGGCGACGGGTAACACGTAGAATCTGGACGTGATTCCGGTAATCACGAAGATTGACCTGCCGCACGCGGACATCGCGTCGTGCAAGAAGCAGATCATGGAGGTGATGCACGTGAAGGAGGAAGCGATCCTCTGCTGCTCCGCGAAGCAGAACCGGGGCATTGACGACATCTTCTCTCGGATCATCGACGGAATCATCTGGCCACAAGGCGACCGCGCCGCTCCCTTCCGCGCGCGCATCTGCGACTGCTGGTACGACACGTACAAGGGCATCATCTGCTCCATCCAGGTGGAGGACGGCGCCGTGCGGCGCGGCGACCGCGTACTGCTGTACCACTCGGACCAGCCGTACGAGGTGATGGAGCTGGGTTTGCTCCTGCCCTTCTCCGTACCCGTGGGCCGGCTGCACGCGGGCAACGTGGGGTACATCGTGCTGGGCTGCCGCGACAACTCCAAGATCTTGTTGGGCGACACGCTGATCCCCGGCGTCAACTACGCGCAGAAGAAGCTGCCGAAGCCCGCGCCGCTGCCGCACTTCAAGCCGGCGACGCCGATGGTGTATGCGTCGGTGTTCCCGGTGGACCAGTCGTCGTTCGAGGACATGCGGACGGCGCTGGAGAAGCTGCTGCTGAACGACAACAGCGTGACGGTGAGCCAGGAGAACAGCCAGGCGCTGGGCATGGGTTTCCGCTGCGGGTACCTCGGCGTGCTGCACATGAACATCTTCCAGGAGCGGCTGTTCCAGGAGTTCGGCATGCCGGTGCTGGTGACGGCGCCGTTCGTGCCGCACAAGGCGGTGCTGAAGCGCTCGGGGAAGGAGATCGACGTGAACAAGCCCAGCGAGATGCCGCCGCCGTCGGAGCTGGCGAGCATCTTGCAGCCGATGAGCGACATCACGATCCTGACGCCGAAGGAGTACATCGGGCCGCTGATGAAGCTGTGCCGCGACCGGCGCGGTGTGGAGCGCGTGGGGGCGAGCGGCGGGCGTGAGGCGTAGAACGTGCAGTACGTGGACGACAAGCTGGTGATGCTGGAGTACCACATCCCGTGGGCGGAGATCGTGGTGGACTTCTACGACACGATGAAGAACGTGAGCAGCGGCTACGCGTCAGTGGAGTACGAGGACGCGGGCTGGGAGGAGGACGACGTGGTGAAGGTGGACATTCTGGTGAACGGCAACCCGATCGACGCGCTGTCCTTCGTGTCGAACCGCCGGCGCGTGGAGGAGGAGGGCCGCCGCATCCTGCTGCGGCTGAAGGAGACCATTTCGCGGCAGCAGTACGAGGTGATCCTGCAGGCGGCGGTGGGCGCGAAGATCTTCGCGAAGGAGCGCATCCCGCCGTACCGCAAGGACGTGCTGGTGAAGGGCGGCAAGCTGGTGGGCGGCGGTGACCAGACGCGCAAGCAGAAGCTGCTGGAGGCGCAGAAGCGCGGGAAGAAGAAGCTGCGGACGATCGGCAACGTGGAGATCCCGCAGGAGGCGTTTTTCGCGGTGTTGAATCGCAGCAACCGGTCGTGAGTGGAACAAACAGCGCATTCGGAGAAGCCCAGCAGCGGCGCCGCCTCCCGCCTCCTCCTTCTTTTAGTCTTCTTTGTGTGCTGTTTCTTGAAGAGAATTATGATGAAAAGCAGGAGACCCGATAACAGGAAGAGGAGGGGGCGGAAGGAGCGCGGAGCATACACAGCCTGCAGCACGATGGCCAGGTGGTGGCCTGCCAGACACAGCTGCGTGTGAGGGGGAAAGAAGAAAGGCACTTGGTCCAGCAGGAGGTTCTGAATCTGCTCCAGCTGCTCGGGACTCAGACGGTCGTCACTCCGATTCTGCAGCACTGCATCGATCGCCTTCCTCTTCTCGTGGGATGCTTCGGCCCAGCGAAGGAGGAGTGTGGAGATGTCGCCGGAGCGCTCTTTCGCCGTGCAGCGACTGCCGATGCTCTTCCCTAACTGCCGGATGAGGTCGAGAGACCGCGAGGAGAAGGGCAAATCGCGCGGATTGGCAATGGCGCCTGCCACGTGGTCCGTGAAGAAGTGCACGTTTTCCGTGATGCTACCGACGGTCACGGTTTGCAGGGAACCGTCTAACGCATGACTGATTCGCCCACTCCCAACACTGCTGAGAAGCGTCGGTATGATAGGGTTGGTGGAGGTCACCCACCACGTGCACGAGAAACCGCAGCTCCTTTCCCTACACGAAACGGAGTCATCCCAGTGTTTACATGATTGGAGAGGCGCTTCATTTCATTTATCAATGCGTTCGTTTGCGAAAGGACCGATTCCGAGCCCTATAGGAGAGAGGAGGAGATGGATGCAACATCCCAGTTCGGCATGTCAACAACATGCCATCGCCACGTATATTCATATCGCGGAGTCTTTTTGATTTCGTCTGCCCAGCAAGCCTAGATTGGAGAGGAGGGTCGCAATCCGACTGCTGAGTAGGCCTCGTTGATGTTCTAGACATGATGTGTTTACACTATCCTTACGAGACTGTCTTCTTGCAGATTTGACAATTCGAATCGTATCTTCTTCTATCATTCACATCTCATCTTTATGAATTGCTTGAAGATGGAAGGAAAGGTCATGAAGTGCAATGTCGAGAATGACGCCATGACCAATATCTGGAGATGATAACACGACAGCAAGCACGAACTGTGCCAGCACTGCACTGTGGAGAAAAGGAGAGCCCACCCGATCAGAGCACTCCACATTTCTAACAAACAGCGCAGAGAAAAGGCAACTACACATTCAATATTTCGACAGGCCCCGGAAGGCTGTCCGCAAACGACGGCTTCTGCACGCGAAGCGTTCCATTCACTGCAATGCGCTCCTGCAACCCCTTCGTCCCCAGGCCCGCCAGCTCGTCGGGGAGATCTACCGGATGGAACTGGGCGTACGTCAGCGGAGTGAAGATCTGCTCGTAGGAGGGCGACATGATGCGGCTGGGCGACACGTGCCTCTTCTTTCCCACCCACACCACGCAAACGAACCCCACGCACAAAATCTCAAGCCCCAGCACGCAGACGCTGATCACGAAGAACGTGTTGGAAATGATCAATTGCTCTTCGTGCGAGGTGCCGAAGCAGGCAGCATCCGTGGCGTTCTTGAGGTGCCGGTCTGAGCAGCCCTGCGTGAAGAGGGAGGAGGAAACCACGGGATCCACATTCAAGCGAATCTACGCATCAACACGACATGGGATGCCAACGGCCAGAAAAACGGTGGATTTGGGGGGAGTGGGACGGTAGATGTAGGGGGACCAGGCGGAGGAGGAGAAACACCCAACGACTTTGGGATTGACTAGATCGGACGTGTCGAGGGAAATGAGCCCCGCCTCCTGCTTCACGCGGTAGCAGACACGGTGGAGAAACATGGTGATGTTGCAGCTCGCCGCCTTCGTGTTCCAGGTCCCGCCCTTCTGCCCGCAGATCTCCACGCACTCCGGAATGGTGCTGCAGCGGAGCTCTGCCTTGGTCATGAACACTTGGTACACGCGGTTGATGTGGTCCTCGAAAACGGACTCGTTCTTGCGGCTGTACAGCGTGAACACGAACTCATCAGAGGAAAAGGAAATGGGCGTGAGGAAAAAGGACGTCGGCGAGTAGAGACAGCCGCTCGGAGGGTCGTTTGTTCGGTTGCACGTGTCGCTGACGGGGAAATAGGGGCCGTTGCTCTCTTCCTTCTTCTTCATTTGCGTATCATTGACCCAAAACGATTGGGAAAGGAATAGAGAGCGTTGCTTCAGCCACTCGTTCGTTCGTTCATTGTAGCTACGTTTCACGTTTCCTCGTCACCCCTACTGCTGGATAAAAGAGGGACGGTAGTTTGGAGAGTTGGAAATGATAAAACCCAAGAGCAGGAATACGAGAGGAGTCAAGAGCAACAAGGAGATCAGACTGCCATACTTTTCTAATAGTTTGCGATAGTTCACACCACGCAGAAAGGGACTCTCTCCCGCCATTCTATTGAATTGTGGTTGGGAGTTTCACCGGGAGAATTGTGTTCATCATTGTGTGGAAGGGAAGAGTGAGGTGAATCCATGGGAGTAGAGTGACAATAGGGATGTGAGTAGGAAAGAAGGACGGGGATGTATGAAACAGAGAAGGGCAATGGGAGGGTGGGGTTTCCATCGATGCATTGACTTTCGTTTTCTCCTTACTCACCATTTTCCATTCCATTCCTCATACATATTCTACGACTTACAGCCCATTTCAACTCATCTAATGCATCTCACTCTTTTCAATGAATGCATGATCCCTCGCATTCCCGCAACACGGAGAAGGCACGTGAACGGTTTCAGCGAGACTGGAATCTTCACGAAAGACTGGCCGAAATCAAGCCTTCTTTTGCCAAGAGGGATATGCAACACAAAAGGGTTGGAAGCATGTCTGCTTTGTAGCGAAATTCATGTGAGCACTCACAAACAGAGCGACTGTTCTGGTAATTGCGCTGATAACGCTGATCGTCTTCATCGTTTTGCGTACGGTGAGGCAGAAAAGCAAGGAAATCAAGTATCACATTTAGTGCGCCTTATTTCACGTGTAGGGGTGTGTTTCATCTCCCCAAGGTGCCATTCAGCTATGACAAATCGGATGTGTTTTCCATGGGCAAGATCCGTCAGGAGTATCAGGCAGTGAGAAAATGGTACATTGAACAGAACAAGAAACTCACTGTACTGCATTGAGCCCGTCCTTCCCACGTAGGAACACAAGGCGAAGGAAGAAGACGTGGTATCAAATCCATTTTTCGTGCAGAGCGTCTCCTCCATGCAGATGAGCTCCATTTCCCAAATGATGCTGGGAAGAAAGCGTGCGTGCTATAAATCTCTGTCTGGGAAGGACATCCTCGTCTACCAGCTCATGGAATACTACAGCATTCTGTACATCTCCCCGTTCTTCTCCAGCATAGGGATATTCCTCGCGAGAAGATCGCCTCTCTCTTCGACAAGGTGGAGCACGCCTACTGCCCCAAGGACTCGTTCCTTGCGGAGCGCGGAAAGCCGCACTCTCTGTACATCTTCCCTGTTCCCTTCACGTACAGCGTCCTCCTGTCGTCGGGACAGGTGCTGATCCAGGAGGAGGGGAAGGAGGACATTCTGTGGGAGTGCAAGTCCGTTTCTTCCTATCTCACCTCCTGGGAGTTCCTCCAGCAGCTCGTCGCTCCGGACAGTGCGTCGGTAGGCACCCACTCCCATCATCACTCCAGAGAATCACTGTACGCGCGGTCACGCCGTGCGAGTACTGCGTCTTCCACGTGAAGGCGGCGCTGAAGCAGGAGGAGCACGACACCATCTGCCGCCTCGTGGAGAAGGGCGTGGGCCGCCTGCAGCGCCTGATCACCTGTCCCGCCATCCAGTGAGTGCTGCGCGGGCGCTTCATTCACAGAGAGCTGAGCGCGTGCTTGGGCGCGGGCGAGGCGGAGGCGTCGCTGCAGATCGCGACGATGTACCCGATGCTGTACGAGTGCGTGATGGACGACCAGCGCAGCGGCGTGGAGATGCGTCAGTGTGTGGAGGAGATCGTGCGCGGCGAGGGCGACGAGGTGTTGGTGCTGAAGAAGAGTCAGCTGGTGGCCTTGCCGCCCTACACCATGTGCGCCTTCTCGCTCGGACTCACTCGCAGTGTGGTGGTTTTGCGCGGCCGCATCGTGGCGCCGGAGGGCGAGATCTCGGTGATCGTAAGGTCCTCCTGGCGGGGTGTGAGGTAGTACGACCGCGCGAGCATCCTGCCGCGGCGCAAGAGCTCCTTCTACGTGCTGTCGGAGGAGGCGTCGCTGCTGTTCGTGCCGTACAACGGGAACCTGAGCTGCATGAGCCTGTCGTGCCTGGAGTTCATCTTGCGGTACTTCACGGCGCGCGTGGAGGAGGAGGTGGGCTTCATCGACCGCCGCATCCAGTGGCTGGAACGCGAGCGCGGCGACTGCATGATCAAGGAGAAGGACGTGGTGGAGAGCACGTGAGTGCTTCTCACCGCCTTCAGCGTAGCATCGTCATTGTGTCGGGACGTGTGCGGTCGACGCGGTCGAGCGCGGGGAGGCAGGAGTCGCGGTACAAGCTGAAGTACCGCCTGAGCTACGACAGCCGGCACGTGTTCAGCGAGAAGGAGAAGGAGGAGGTGGCGCACCGCATGAAGGAGAAGGAGGAGGAGCGGCTGGCGGGGCAGCGCGCCGACGAGGTGGTGGTGAGTGTATGTCGTCGCGCGCGGCGCTGAGCGGTAGGAGTACGGCAACAGCACGGCGCTGTTCATCAACCGCTGTCTGAACCACAAGGAGGCATCCGTCAACCTGTACTGCGGTGGGCATCGGTCGGGCGTGTGAGGCGTAGCGCGCCGCACGGAGGTGCTGTCCATCCCTACGGAGGTGCTGGTGCAGCTGATCCAGTCGCGGCCCGTCCCGCTGCTCAACTACATCAACGCGCATTCGATTGTGGGTGCTTTTCTGTTGCTGTCTTTGTGTCGTTTTCATGTCATTCGTTTTCTTTCTGTTGCTGTCTTTGTGTCGTTTTCATGTCATTCGTTGTGTTACTGTCATTCTCTTCTTCATTTCTCTTCATAACCTCCTCACACACCTCCACTCTCATAACACCCAACTCCCCATTTGCTTCGCAATTGCTCACCCCTCATAGGACCTCTCCGTGAAGCAGAAGCGACAGATATCCTTGCATCCCCGCGGTTCGCGCCTTAACCCCACCTCCAGAACATCTCCACCATCGCCGCCACGCAGAACTCCTCCTCGCTCGCCAGCTTCTCGCGCCTTCTCTACTCCGCGCTGAACGCCATTCAGCCCGCCAACTATGTCACCTCCGCCGACCGCAAGCGCGCCAGCCACCTCGCCTTTCAGGAAGGCGCGCGCCGCACGCTGCTGGTGGGCGACGGGACGGTGAAGGGCTGGAACCAGCAACAGCTGGACATCGTAGCGGCGAGGCGCGGCGTGAAGGGTAGAGCGATCTGGTGCTGCTGGTGGTGAACGTGTGCGACTCGCCGCTGTCGGAGAGTGACTACGTGACGCTGGGCGAGATGATGATGGGCATTCGCCGCGAGATCGTGTTCCTGCGCGAGTGCGAGGACGGCATGGAGGACGAGGCCTACGAGAAGAAGCTCGCCGAGTGGCGCCAGGTGCTGTGGGTTTGCTGGCGGGTGCTGAGCGGTAGTCTGTCGCTGGCTCCACAAAAAGTCTACCACGTAAGGATCCACCGCGACTCGCCGCTGCGCGACCTGACCAACAACCGGTCCGACATGCGCCGGCTGGCGCGGTACCTGACCAACACCAGCATCGGCGTGGTGATGAGCGGTGGTGGTGCACGCGGCTACGCGCACGTGGGCGTGCTGCGCGCGATGGACGAGCTGAACATCCCCGTAGATTACGTGGGCGGCACGAGCATGGGCGCGCTGGTGGGCGGCGTGGCGTGCTGCAACCGCGGGGACTACGTGCTGACGCGCAAGACGGTGAAGGAGTGCGCGGCGCTGCTGGGTTCGCTGCCGCAGCAGCTGCTGGACGTGACGCTGCCGGTGCTGAGCTACGTGGGTGCGCTGCGGCGGCGTGAGGGGTAGACGAAGGGCAACCTGATCAACAACGTGGCGAAGAAGGCGTTCGCGCTGCGGCAGATCGAGAACACGCCCGTACCCTTCTACTGCATCTGCACTGACATCACCAACTGCCGAGTGGCCCCCCGTTTTCAAGCTCACGCGTAGGAGTGCGTGGCGCAGAACGGCCCGCTATGGCGCTTCGTGCGCGGCTCGATGAGTCTGATCAACCTCTTCCCGCCCATCGGCGATCTGACGGTGCATCTGCCCGTGGCGGCTGACGCATAGAGCCCGCACCCCAACATGCTGGTGGATGGCGGCTACTGCAACAACGTGCCGTCGGATGTGATGTGCCAGCTGTTCCACCCCAACACGGTGATCACGGTCAACGTGGAGGGCTACCCCGACGAGGACACGGCGCCCGTGTACGACACGCAGTCGGGCTTCTCGCTGTTCATCAAGCAGACCTTCCCGCGGCTGTTCGGCGAGCAGATCAGCAAGTCGAGCATCCTGCAGAAGCTGGTGTACACGTGGAGCGAGAACCGTCGTACGGAGAACCTGCTGGTGAAGTCGGACGTGGTGGTGCGGCCCCCGCTGCGCGACGTGTACCTGGCGGACAACAGCCGGTACGACGAGATCGAGAACCGAGGGTACAACGAGGGCAAGCAGCGGCTGATGGAGTGGCTCCGCCTCGTGCCCAAGGATTCGTGGGCGCTGCGGGAAGCGGCTAAGGAGTAGGGATTTGTACAATGCCCTTTTCGTGACCCCAAAGTACCCGTTTTCCGAGCGAAGAGCCTCCTTGCTTCGCTCATCCTCCTGTACATAGCTTTTCTCGCTTGTTTGTTCGCAGTAGGGAACGTGGATTATAACATGCTTTGATTGGAAAGGAAAGCAACTTGTTTGAAGCAGAAGAGAAAATAGGGACACAAACGCACAAATACCCCATTATTGCTGCGACCCAAAAGAATCCCCCATCCTATTGTTGACAGATGGCTTCCATTATTGATAGCATCAAGGGCGGGATCGTGGTGTCGTGTCAGGCCCACGAGGAGGACGGACTTTACGGCCCCGAGAACATGGCGCTGATGGCGAAGGCCGCCGAGCTCGGTGGCGCGGTGGGCATCCGTGCCGACGACCCGAATCACATTGCAGCGATCCACCGCACGGTGAAGCTCCCCATTATCGGAATCTACAAGGAGGACGTGGAGGGCTATGAGACCCGCATCACACTGAACATGGACCGCGTGAAGGCGATTTACGAGGCGGGCTCGTCGATTATCGCACTGGACGTGACCAATCGTCCCCACCCCTACGGAACGACGGGTCTGGAGATGATCAAGCAGATCAAGGAGCAGTTTGGCTGTCTCGTCATGGCGGATATCTCCACATTCGAGGAGGGCGTGGCCGCGGCCGAAGCCGGTCTCGTGGCGACGACGCTGTCCGGATACACGTCGTACTCGCCGCATATGGAGGGTCCCGACTATGCCCTGGTAAAGCGTTTGGCGCAGACTGTGAAGGTTCCGGTGATCTGCGAGGGCCGTATCGCCAGTCCGGAGCACGCGCGTCGACTCCTCCGCATGGGCGCGCACGCCATCGTGGTGGGCAGCATGATCACGCGTCCGATGTGGATCACCAAGCAGTACGCCGAGGCGATGAAGCAGACGGTGCGCGCGATGACGGGCTGCGCGTACGCGCTGGACATCGGCGGCACGAAGATCGCGGCCTCTATCGTGAACGGCGCGGGCCAGCTGCTGGTGGGTCCCATCAAGGCGAGCTGCCCGCAGGACAGTCGCGACAGCGTGGTGGCGGCGTGTCTCGCCCTGCTGCGCCAGCTGTCCCAGCGGAGCGAGGCGTCCTCGCTACGCCCGATCGCGGTGGGCGTGAGCACCGGCGGGACGATCAGTCGCGACGGGCGCGTCCTGTACGCGACCTCCTCCATCCCCGACTGGCAGGGCTGTCCGCTGCGCGAGATCATCGCCAAGGAGATGGGCCTGCCTGTGGTCGTGTGCAACGACGGCAACTGCGCCGCGGTGGCCGAGGCGCGGCTGGGCAGCGGCGCGGCGTGCGAGTCGACGCTGTGCCTGACGGTGGGCACGGGCCTGGGCGGCGGCGTGGTGATGAACAGCGAGCTGGTGTGCGGCAGCGAGCGCATGGCGCAGTGCTTCGGACATATGGTGGTCTGCCGCGACGGCCGCCGCAAGGGCGAGAACGCCGGCGCCGCGGAGAGCTACGTGAGCGGGCAGGCGCTGTGCGAGCGGTACAACGAGCGTGTGGAGGCAGCGAAGCGTGCGGCCAGCGGGAAGGAGGTGGGCGAGCGCGCGGAGGCGGGCGAGGCGGAGGCAGTGGCGTGCGTGAAGGAGATGGGCGAGTGGCTGGGCGTGGCGCTGGCGTCCATGTGCGCGTGCCTGAACCCCGAGGTGGTGTGCATCGGCGGGTCCGTGGCGGACCTGGGAGAGCTGTTCCTAGCCCCCGTGCGCGAGTCCTTCAAGCAGAACGCCTTCGTGACGATCAAGGACACGCCGATTGTGAAGGCCCGGTTCGGCAACGACGCCGGCGTGGTGGGAGCCGCACTGCTGGCTCTGGAGCACTGTTAGATGGCGTGTGTTTGTGGAAACAAGCAGCAAAATAAATCACTCCTGATACTGCGGGTTCAAAACTTGCGCGAGCCAATCAAAGCCCTCCTTCAGCCCCTTCCCGATTTTGGCATCCGTTTCCACGATAGTCCACTGACGGTCGCGAATACTCGACAGATCAAGAGCCTCTGAAACCTAGTCGTCAGCCGCCACGACGAGCCCCACTTGGCTGCCATTCAGGGCGCCCTTCACATCCTGCTTGTTGGCAAAAACAAGAAGACACACTCCTTGCAGTTCCTCTTCCTACTGTTCATTCCGCAGGGGACAGTTACATTCAAAATGGCCATTAACTCGGTCTTTGCAATGGGAATACGATCAGTGTCAGCACTGTCAACCACAAACACAATAGCGTCTACGGGTGACGTGGACAAAGAGGAAACGACCCGTGTTGGGGTAATAACATCGCCAGAAAGGACGAATGCTCGTCTGGCCGCCAAGATCCCACATTTGGAATGTTAAATTGTTGTACTTGATCTATTGCATCAGCAGGAGCACAGTACAGTCCACAGTCTCCACATTAAAACCAATCGTAGGAACGGTGGAAATGGGTTCATTGAGCTGCAAGCGATCTACGCGGTGACCCTCGCCGTCTGCAGAAAACAGAGAATAGTGGTCTTTCCGGCATTATCAAGACCAAGGATCAGAATGCGCTGCTCCTTGGAGCCAAACAGTGATTCCAGTATGCTCGAGAAAAACGCCCCCATTCCAGTGTGTCGATGATGGATATAATGAAGGCCAAAATTCCGAGCTGATTTGGCTTCAAAAAAGAAGAATGATCCGAAGAGCTGCATTTGCGGGTTCCTGGTTTGGAGGTGCTAAACAGAGTTCATGGCGTAGGTACCCGGGAAAAGCGTCGGTTGTGAAGGATCGCATCTCGGGTATTCCTCCTCTCGTTTCCTCCTTACGGTAGGGTGGTTTCACGAGGTGGCGACGAACGGCGTGGAAAAGGTCAAGGGCGTGATCGTGCCTCACGCGGGCTGGACGTTTCCTCATATCGTCTTCTTCACACGTAGATACTCGGGACGCATCGCTGCCGAGGCGTTTGCCCACATGAGAGGGATGGATGTGGAGCGCGTGATTGTGTTGGGCCCTTGCCACCGCTACTACACGACGAAGTGCATGCTGACACAGGCCACGCAACTCCAGACCCCGGCCGGTGTGTTTGAGGTGGATACGGAGGCGCAGGCCAATCTGAACAAGGACGTTGCGTTTGAAGCATGAAGATGATGCGTAGGGAATCTATGGAATGTGCAGAATGCGTGATGAGGAGAATGAGCACAGGTGGCTTCCCTTTCGTTACGGTTACCGTGTAGTCTTGAAATTGAGCTGCCCTTCGTGTACGAGCTGTTTGGAGACAAGGTGAAGGTGGTGATGATGATGGTGGGCTGTGTGAACACCAAGCAGAAGGAGATGTATGCAGAGTGAGTACGCATGCCCTCCCTCACGCCGTAGATCGCTGGTTCCCTACATGAAGGACCCCAAGACGGTGTTCGTGATTAGCTCCGATTTTTGTCACTGGGGCGACAACTTCGAGTTCATGCCGTACGACAAGTCGAAGGGCGCCATCTGGGAGTCGATCAAGGCGATGGATCTGGAGGGCGCGGGCTACATCGAGAAGAACGACGCGGAGGCAGGAGCGGAGGCGCGCGGTGAAGCGTAGGGCTTCGCGGAGTACATCGAGGAGACGGGCAACACCATCTGCGGACACAACTGCATCGAGATCTACCTGCGCGCGCTGGCGAAGAGCGGGCTGTCGGTGAAGAACGAGGTGATGATGTACGGGCAGAGCAACCGCGTGGAGAGCTTCGACGAGACGAGCGTGAGCTACTGCGCCATGAGAACCTCTATAGAATGTCGTGTTTGTTGGAAACACATCACAGTTGGCTTTTCACCTCACTCAGGACAGCGTTCAGACTGCCCACCATCGCCTCCAGCTCGACGATGCGCGCCTCCTTGCTCTCCACCGTCTCCGTCGCCTGCAGCAGCAGCTCCTTGGTCTCCCGGTAGAGCGCCACGCACTCCTGGTACATGCCCTTCAGCGCCTTGTACTTCTCGCTTGCCGTCTGGTACTCCGTCTGCAGGTACGCCACGGTGGCCTGCAGCTGCTCCTTCTTTTCCACCGCCTCCTGGTACTTCCGCTGTTGCTTGCGGCTGTCCGACTCCGTCTCCTCGCGCTCGATGGTCAGCTGCTGCGCCAGCGACTCGTTGTCCTCCTTCAGCTGCGAGTAGGACGTGGTCAGTGCGGCCAGCTGCGACGCCAGCGATGTGATGTCCTCCTCCTTCTCTCCCAGCGCCGTCTCCTTCTCCATCAGATGGCTTTGGGTGGAGGCAAGGCTTGCTTCGATTTCGGTTTGCGTTTGTTGGAGGGCGTTGAGTTGCTCTTCTTTCTCTGATAGTGATTGTTGGAGGGAGGTGATGTGTGTTTCCTTCTCTGATAGTGATTGTTGGAGGCTACTCAGCTCCTCCTCTTTCTCCGTCACAGTCTGTTGCAGAGAGTTGATCTGCTCCTCTTTCTCCGCTATTGCCTGCTGGCATGCCATCAAACTCGCTTCAGTGTCGCGCAGCGTCTGTTGAACACTACTTAACTCCTCTTCCTTCTCCTTCAGCTGTCTTTGCAAACCAGAACATGCCTCCTCCTTCTCGCTCACCGCCTGCTGAAGCGAATTGATTTCCGTCTCCTTCGCCTCCACGCTCGCTTCAAGCTGTGCGCTCTTCTCCTTCTCTGCCTCAATCGCCTTCTCTCTCACACTCAATTCCTCCTCCTTCTCTCTCACCGCCTGCTGCAGCAACGCCGTTTGTGCCTCCTTCACCTTCACACTCTCTTCCAATTCCTTTCCCTTCTTCTTCTCTTCCTCCATCGCCTTCTCTCTCACACTCAATTCCTCCTCCTTCTCCTTCAGCTGTCTTTGCAAATCCGTCTCCTTCTCCTTCAGCTCGCCAGCCAGCGTCGCCTCCTCCTCCTTCTGACGCAATAATTCCCTGCATGCCTCCCACCCCTTCTGAGCTTCGTCCAACGCCTGCTGGAGGGATTGCACTTGATTCGTCTTTTCCTTCACCGACTCCCTGCAAGCATTCAATTCCCCTTCTGCTTTGTTTGCCGCTTCTTGAAGCCTCTCCACCACCGCCTCCTTCTCCTTCATATGCTCTTCCAACTCTGCAATTCTCTCCTCCTTCTCCTTTACATTCTCCTCCTTCTCCTTTACACTCTCCTCCAAACCCTTCTTACACACACTCCACTCCTCTTCCTTCTCCTTCACATTCTCCTCCAACTCTGCAATCCTCTCTTCCTTCTCCTTCAGCTGCTGCTGCAGCAACGCCACTTCCTCTCGCTGCGACGCCTGACACGACACGAACTCCTCCTTCTCGTTCAGGGACTGTTGGCACGACACGAACTCGCTCTCCTCTTTCTGCACCTGCTCCTCCTTCTTCTCCAGCTCCTGCTGAAGCGAAGTGATCTGCGCTTCCTTCTCCTGCACGCTCGCGCTCAGCTGGGCAATCTTATCCTTCTCGAACTCCACCGCCTTCTTGCATACGCTCAGCTCCTCCTCCTTCTGCTTCAACGCCTGCTGAAGCGAGGTCACTTGTGCTTCCTTCTCCGTCTCTGACTCCTGTAACGCCTCCTTCACATTCTTCTCCAACTCAGCGTTCTTCTCCTCCAACAGCCGAACAGACTCTTCCTTCTCCTTCAACGCCTGTTGGAGAGAATCCATTCTCTTGTCTCTTTCCACAACACTCTTCTCCAACTCCCCCTCCTTCTCCTTCAACGCCTGTTGCAGAAACGCCTCCTTCTCCTTCATCTCAGCAATCTCCTTCTCCTTCGCCTCCACCACCCTCTCACAATCCCTTCTTTCCTTCTCCAAAGCCTCCTTCTCCCCCTTCCGATCTGAACTCTCTTCCTGTGCTCGCTGCAAAGACACTGTCTTCTCCTCCAATGCCTTCTTACAGACACTCAATTCCTCCTCCTTCTCCTTCAACGACCCCTGAAGCGCGATGAGCTCCTTATCCTTCTCTGCACACGCATTCTGCAGCGTGCTCTGTTCCAACAGAACTCTCTCCAGTTCCTCACTCTTCTTTCTCGCATTCTCCTTCTCATTGCAGATCTCCTCCTTGATTGCCTCCACAATGGCATTCATCGTATTGATTTCGTTTTCCTTGTCACTCAACTCCTTTATCCTCCTTTCTTCGCTCTCTCTTCGCTGCGTTTCCAACTCTACGCATCACTGCACGTCACAACGCACACTTTCATTCATTTCACGCAATATCAATTTGAGCTGTTTCAATTCCTCATCCTTCTTCTCCAATAACTCCGCATTATCCTGTTGATCTTGAGTCAGCACTGATAGCCGCTTCTCCATGGCTTCGTTTCTTTCTAGCAACTCGTCGAATTTCATATCCGCTTGCACTTCCTTCCTTTCTCCTTGTGCTGACACCATCATGCTTTTCACGGCTCCGCTTCCATCCACATTGAGATTCACTCCATTTTCATCGAAGATCTCGCTTGGATTTGCAGATGCGTCCCCTACACAGAGTCAGTTCTCTCCTTCTTTTGTCATCACGCACATGGCAGTACCTTGCAATGAAGTCGCAGAATTTGAGGGAAGAGTGGATGATCGCTCCTCCGATTCATTGCTCTCCTCGCCTCCCAAAAGACCGGGCAGGAGATATCCCAGTCCCTTCGAAAGCATAATTACGGAATGGACTGGCGAATCGAATCTTTAAGTGGGTCAAAAACGCATCCACATGATTTCTGTTATAGAAACGCTGTCGTAGACGTGGTTCTAGCCATATCTCACCATGAACAACGAAGAGAAGAAGGAAGACACTGCTCAAATCGATATCGAAGTGCTTTTGTTTTGGATTTGTGAGGTGTAGAATTCGGAAGCGACCGCACAGGAGTTCGACGGAAACACACATGAGGAGGTAGCCGAAGTAATCGAGGAGCCCAACGAACGAGCCACTTCGTTTGTTGAGGAGACGACTCGCGTTTGCGGCTGCTTTTGATCCTAACGTGTAGGCACATAATTATGAAGAGGATCATTCAAATGCTGACTCTGATAACGATAGTATTGACGAACTTTGCCAGCAGCGCAAGAACGAGGCGCATGCTCCACAGAGAGCGCCAGCGGAGCGAGAGCTGCCGAGATACATGCGGCGAACGATGAGCCAGGCCGTCCGCGAGGGAATTCAATTGGAGGAGAACCACCGCCGCTCGCTGGCCGCCATGCCTCGCACGTACCGCCCGTCCGGAGCCATTACGCTGCCGCCCATCGAGGAGGCGCCCCATTTCATGCGCGAGACGATGAGCTACATCTCTCTGGTGGCCAGCACGCCGGCGAAGCCGCGCATCCACCCGAGCCAGATCAAGGAGGTGGACTGGAAGAACCGCCCGCGGTACATGCAGGAGACGGCGAGTTACCGCCACTACACGGAGAAGGAGGCGCCGCGCCGGCCGGTGAGTCCGAAGCAGATCAAGGAGGTGGACTGGGAGCACAAGCCGCACTACATGCAGCCGACGAAGGCGTACGAGCAGCAGGTGGAGAAGGAGCCGCAGCCGCGCACGGTGAGTCCGAAGCAGATCCGGGAGGTGGATTGGAAGAATCGCCCGCGGTACATGCAGCCGACCAAGGCGTACGAGCAGCTGGTGGCGCCCGTGGCGGTGTACAGTCCGCGGCGCGTGGCGGCGAAGCAGATCCGGGAGGTGGACGCCCAGCACCTGCCGCGCTACATGCAGCTCACCAAGGCTACCAAGGCCCTACCCGCTGTGCCTGCTGTGCCAGCCACACCCACCGTGAAGCCTGTGAAGCCCGTAAAGCCTGCAAAGCCTGCAAAGCCCGTGAAGGCGGCAACGGGGAAGGAGGAGCTGCCGCACTTCATGCAGAGCACGCGGAGCTGCGAGTCGGCGCTGGAGAAGAAGAAGGCGGAGGAGGAGCGGAGACGGAAGCAGGAGGAGCAGAAGCAGCAACAGAAGGAGGCGCTGCAGGCGTTGCAGGCGCGATGGAAGCGCAACCAGACGAACCTCCAAGCCATCCGCAAGAAGAAAGAGTAGTTGCCCTGTTTCCAACAAACACAAGACAGTTGTTGTTGCTGCTGCTGTTGCTGCGCCTGATACTCCACCTGCCTCATCTTCTTGATGAGCGTCTGGTAGGTGCTCACGGGAACGCTCACCTTGCTGGGGTTGCCGTCCTTCGACTTGGTGAAGAGAGAGAGAAGATACACGCTGGTGTGCAAGCCGGAGTACTCCGTCACGTCAATTAGCTCTGCAAATTAGTGAAATATAACATATCCTACTGCCGCTGTTCACGTCGGTGATAAACTTGCGGATGATGTTGGCGTTCTGCTGCAGCATCTTTTGGATCTCCTCGGCGGGCAGGAGATAGTAGTTCTGGCCCGTCGGCATCTGCATGGGCTTGACAGCGGGCTACGAGAGAATGGGCGCGCAACGGACGTACAATGTAGGGCGCAAGGATCTGGCTCTTCTGCACGTTCGGATTCGGCGGCCGAATCTGCTGCGCGCTCTGCTGGACGGGCATGGTGCCCTGCGCCGGCTGATTTGTGGCCGCGCCCATCGTCTGCTGCGGGTTGGGTCGCTGCATGTACTGCTGGGACTGATATGCTGTGTAATTGGTCATGCCGGGGTTGTAGGCCGCGGAACCAGCCTGATAGCCCGCATTCATCGCGCTCTGACCAGGCGCTAGACGTAAAGACATAAAAGGGAGCCGACCTCCTGCCATTTGATTCTGGGGATTATACATGCTGCTGTGGACGGAATGCACCGGAACGGAAATAATTCCCTTCTCCAAAATGGCTTTTCTGTTTGAAGGACACCGACGACGATTCGATTTCTTGGGGATTGTGGGATGCGCGTGCGAAACAATTAGCAGCGCAAACGAGAAGAGGAGGTAACGAACAAACAGGAACACGTTAGTAAAACACACGAGACCACCTGTCATTGCGGGAAAACACGTGGCGGTTGCGAATCACGAGCTCGTACGCGTCCTCCACGGCAGCGACGACAGAGAGCACGTTGGGGTAGATGTCAAAATCGGCGTACTTCCGCCGGTAGAGGAAGAAGGTGCCCTTCTGGTAGAGCGCCTCCTCCTTCTTCAGGTACTTGGGCACGAAGCTGTGGTTGTAGTTGGTCACGCTGATGTAGTGGAGCTGCGAGATGAAGGCGATGTTGGCGAAGCACATCTCGAAGAAGTAGGGAGGGTTGCACTCGATCAGCACGGTGCCGGGGCGCATGAAGAACACGTTGGCCATGGCGGAGCCGTGGCCGCCCAGCAGGATGTCCGTCTCGTAGAACAGCCGCACCTGCCCGGCGTAGCTCTGTCCGCCGAGCGGCATGCGCGTGGTGTTGAGCCGCTACGAGTGAGTGGGGCGGGCGACGCGCACGCCGGCGAAGCGACGCTCGATGGCGTGGACGTACAGCGGTAGCTTGCGCCAGCGGCGCGTGGCGAAGCGCTCGACGATGCTGAGGTGGGGCGCGGGCTGCGCAGGCGCGGCGGCGAGCACCAGCGCGTACTTGTAGGAGAGCGCGCGCATCCAGTCGGCGGAGAAGAAGCCGGCGAAGATGCCGCCGTCCTTGTTGTAGGCCATGCGGTCCATGAGCGTGGCGCCGTGGAAGCAGAGGAAGCGCGGCGAGTGGAAGCGGCGCTGGAGGAGAATGATGTCCTGGCGCTTCCAGACGCGCGGCGCGAGGCCGGCGGGGAAGGAGTCGACGAGCAGACGCAGGTACTGCTTGGACCACTCGTACTCGTTGAAGTCACGGAAGGTCGGCAGGAAGAGGTTGTGCAGCTGGGAATGAAACCGCGCTGCGACGCGCACCTGCGGGAACTCGGCGGGCGCGAGCAGCTTCAGGAGGAGCAGGTTGACGCTCTCGGCGAAGTGGGTGATGTGGCGCGTGTGGAAGGCGACGCCGATGAAGTTGCCCGTGGTGTTCAGCCAGAGCGCGTCGGCCACGGGCGGCTTCTCGCGGTGGAACTCGAAGTGCCAGCCGAAGCGGAAGACTAGGCGTGAGGCGGCGCGGCGGGCCGTACACTGCTTGCCGTAGCGGCGGATGTCCACGCGGCGGCCGTCCAAGAAGTAGACGTGGAAGGTGGCGGCCTTGCGCTCGTAGCAGAGGTTGGCGCTGCGGATCCAGCCGGAGTCGGCGTCCAGCGCGTAGCCGACGCGGAACTGGGAGTAGGTGCTAGCGGTGAGAGGAAGGGAGCGGCGATACGAATCCCACGGCTTGTCGAACTTGGTCTTGGTTCTACGCGGTATGCAAGATATACTGGCTTACACATTGCGGTAGTTGGCGAGGATGGTCTCTTGGAGAAGAGCAAAGCGAGATTGCCAATCTTCGTCGGCGCGGTAGGGCTGCGCGTACCAATCCTCCTCGTCCTCGAGCGCGGCTGTGTAGCAGGGGTAGTGCCTGCCCACCACTCTCTCCGGCGTGGAGAGGGCGTAGGAATCAAGGGCCTCTGCATCCACGTCGCGATAGGCCAGACCCAGGTGCATGTAGAAGTGTTTCTGTTTCCAAAACGGAGCATCGCTCTCATCGGGAGTGCTTTCCTCCGGCACGGAAGTCCGCTGCACATGTACTCTCGGTACTCCTGTGCGGTCTTGCTCTATGGGTGACCCTTCGCAAACGGAGGAACGAGGAGGTTTGGGAGGTTGCGTGGTTTGCACTTCAACGGGAGCAGCGGTCTGAAGAGAAGAAACAGCAATCGCTTCCGAGGGGGCTGCGGTGGAAGGAATAACGCGTGCTGCGCTGAAGATCAACAAACCGCAACTGCGATTACGTTGGCTGAACATCGCTGAAGACGATGGGAGAGGGGGGCTGCGCTCGGGCCCATCGCGATTCCCGACTCTTCCAAATGACGCTGCTTCCCCCCAGGAGCAGAAAGAGGGATAGGAAGAGGCAGAGGAAGAGAATGAGGCTTCTCTTCATGTGTAGTATGTGGAATAGGTCAATAGCAAGGAGACTTGTATATAATAAGAGTGCACTTTCACATAGAATAGTACAACAAAGAGATCATGATGATTACGCATAGGATTGCACAACAAACAGATCACTGCGACTTCAGCTCGTTGAGCTGAGAGTTAATTGCCAAAATATCGGTCATGTCCATGTACTGTCCTCCCTCCGTCAGGTCCTGAATGAGCCCGATCAAGGTCTCTCTCTTCTCCGTCACGGCGGGCAGGTTGGGCTCCGCCATCAGACTCAGCAGGTAGCGCTTGGCCTCCTTCAGCACGTTGCGCAGCTTGTTGGCCTTGTCGATCTCCTCGTTGTCCAGCATGTCGTTGCGCACGCGCAGCACCACGTTGTCGGTGGTGTTCTCCTTCCGGTTGGAGATGATCACCGTCAGGGAGCCGCGGCACGTGATGTCCGCCTTCAGCGACAGCTCGACGTTCTCCGCCTCGGTGGGCTCCATGATGGCGAAGTTGATGCCGCCGAGGTACTTCATGGTCTTGCCGTCCTCGCTGCTGAAGAACTCGATGGGCACGTAGCTCATGAAGTCCATGGGCGGGTTCACGTTGCGGTTGGAGCGCACCTTCCGCTCGCCGTTGCTGTTGGCCTTGAACTGGTGGCCCTTGTTGAACAGCGTCAGGTAGCCCTTGCCGACGGAGTAGTACACGGTCAGCGGGATGCAGGGCATCGGGTCCATCGTGTCCATTTCGGGGTTGACCACCACCTCCTCCTCGCCCTCCGTGCTGTTGCGGATCACCAGCGAGTCGCCGTTCACCAGCGCGTGCGCCTGGATGGCGGCGCCGGCAGCCACGGCCTCGTCGATGTTGACCCGGGTGGTGTCGATCTCGCGGTTGAAGTACGTGTTGAGCGTCTGCATCACGTAGGGGATGCGCGTGGAGCCGCCCACGGGGATGACGTAGTCGATGTTCTCGGGCTTGAGGCCGAGCTGCTCCAGGCAGCGCGTGATGTAGCCCGTGGTCACGTCGATGTAGCGGCCGATCAGGCGCTCGAACTCGGCGCGCGTCAGCTCGTGCTCGTAGGTCACCGCCTTGTTGTTCACTGTGTCCTGGCACCCGAACTGCAGGGAGTAGGTCACGTCGCCGGAGAGGGCCATCTTCGCTCTCTCCGCAATGTCCTTCAGCTTGCGCAGGTCCTTCTTGCGGGAGTAGATATCGATGTCATCCTTCTCGCGCAGCTCGTCCGCCACCATCTTCACGATGGCGTTGTCGAAGTCGGCGCCGCCGAGGTGCGAGTGGCCGTCGCTGGTCATGATGTGGTACTTACCGCCCATGATGCGGACGATGCAGCAGTCGAAGGTGCCGCCGCCGAGATCGTACACCAGGACGGTGGCGTTCTCGATGTTGTTGGCGTGGCCGTAGGCGATGGCCGCGGCCACGGGCTCGTGAAGGCACTCCAGCACCTTCAGCCCCGCCTTCTCGCCCGCCTCCTTCGTCTCTCGGATCTGCTCTTTGTTGAAGTAGGAGGGGATGGTGATCACCGCCTCCGTCACGCCGCCCTTGGCGTAGTTCTTGAGGGTGCGGAGGATCTCCGCGTCCACGTCCACGGCCGTGAGCGTCACCTGGCTGTTATTGGCTCCGGTGACACTGTAGAGGGGCTGGCCGTTGTCGCCCTCCACAATGTCGAAGGGCCAGTAGTGGAGATCCACGCGGATGTATCCATCGTCCATTTTGCGGCCAATGACACGCTTCGGCTCATAGATTTCGTTTTCAGGGTTTGTCTTGAGGATGTTCTTGGCACGCGCACGCTGCGCGAATTTCAGACTGTCCGGAGCACTCGTCGTGTCCACCACGACTCTGGAAGGGGTAATGGTCAACCCATTCGGTCCAGGGACGACAGCCGGATGGTTGTCGGTATACGTATAAATCTCGGAGTTGGTCGTACCGAGATCAATACCAACGGACTGGAGAGGCGCAGACATTGTTCGGCAAAAAAAGAATAACTGCTTTACAGTGGGTGGCCGTTTCTTAGTCGACATACATTCAGTGTAGCGGCTAACTGAACGTCCCTGTGGTTAGCGCATCGGAGACGATGGAAAAGTGAACTCTCGGCAGGGAATCCGATCGGGGCGACTTTTCCCTCCAACCCTGCTTTTGTTTATGTTTATTCGCTGATTGCGTTGTACAGTGGATAGGGAGTGGAAGTCAGGGATCATACGTAGAGATGAGCGATTCCCCCTCGCAGTCGAAACAGGAGCCGAATCTGACAGAACTGTCACAGCCCAGTGACGGGCAGCCGGAGAAGGAGAAAACGGAGGTGCACGATGAGTCCATCGCCTACTTTCAAAAACGGCTAAGTGATATCGAGAAACAACTGGACGAGGTGATCGACTGTGAGGGTGAAAGCGATGATTGAGCAACAGCCATGCAGACCGATCTGGAAGCGACGTTTGGCCAGCTTCTATCGGGCATTGTGTCCTCCATACAGGACGCCGCAGCACCCATTCAGACGAGAGTGGAGGAGTGGGAGTCGGAAAGAAGAGTGAGACGTAGAATGCAGACCAAGACGGCCCAGCGTGCCGAACTCGCCAGTCACTTGGAGAATGCGGAGAGGGCGATTAGCACGTTCTACCAGTGTTTGGAGGGGAGGGAGTAGTGAGAGAGCTGTTTGTTGGAAATGGATCCAAAGCGTCGAAGAACGAAGGAGGGAAATGCGTCCTAAGTTGGCTTCGAGAAGGAGCAGGGCTGGGTCAAGAAATCTCGGGAATTTTCCATGCATCAGCCTTTCCTCTTTTCATAATTCGTGAATACTTGCTAGTGCTTGCGTGCATTTCGTAACAAAACTCTGATCAAAATGTCGAACAGCTATCAGGATTGGGCTCCAGCCGGTTGGGACAAGAGACATGTGAAGCCAACCGAATCGAAAGAGAAGCAGGTGAATATTGCGAGAAGACTGGGAAACACCGTTGTAACTGCTGCCAAGTGTAGGTTGCGAGGAAGGGGCGCTGAGAGGTAGACGATGCCGGAAGGAACAAGAACAATGCGACCGGCACCAATATGTATGCGCGAAAGGTCGAGGAGGAAGATGAAGTGTTCACTCTTCCTAAGGTCGATCTTTCGTTCCGCCTCCGTTTACAGAAGGCTCGTACTGAGAAGAAACTCTCTCAGAAAGAGCTTGCGATGGTGGGTGGCGTGTGTTCGAGTTGATGGGTAGAAACTGAATGTTCAAGCGTCTGTAATCCAAGATTACGAGTCCGGAAAGATCATTCCGAACCCGAATTTGATTTCCAAGATGGAAAGAATCCTCGGTGTAAAGCTCCGAGAAAGCAAGAAGTAATTCTGGTACTTTTGTGTCTCCTCCTTGTTGTACATTCGTTTCTGGGACGGCAATCAATTCATGGAGAAGTCGGTGATTGACTCATTGCTGCAGGCGTTTGATACTATAGTGTCTGACGCGCTGCAGAGGTGCACAAATGCGGAGGAGCAGCGGGTGATAATGACTATGGTCGCTAAGGGTTAGCAAGTGTCCGATCTTTGCAGCACATTCAAACTGCACTTTGAGCAACGTGTTCTTTCTATGCTTTTGAAGGGGGAAGATGGTTATTGCTATTCTCTGTATGTAACGCATAGAGGAAGATCGGATGCGCATTGTAAACCTCCAAAAGCGCATTATGGAGCTGGAGAATGAGATCCAGTCCCTCTCCACTCGACTCGTGAAAATACGCGAGGAAGTGGTTTTAAGACTGTGTCATGACGATAGGCGCATGCGCAAATCGATGAGAAGAGTAGTGGGTTTGATGTGAAGCAGTGCGTGAAGACGACTCCAGATACGTAACTACAGTTTTCGGTATTCATTATAGACGCACACATTCTCGGTTTCGCAAGGGATTGGAGAGCGATGTGACGCGGGACGTGAACGAGGTGCTGGATCTCCTCAACTGCGGACTGGTGAAGGAGGCGGGAAACGAGCTGCGTCGCACAAAGCGAACAGCCAGTGTGATTCAAGTAATCGATTGCTATAATAATGAGGGGTAGAAGGAGCTGGGAAAGGAGCTGTCACAAGTGGATCGTGTCATGGCGAGTGTATCCTGATTTGGTGTTTGTTTTTATCGTATTTTCGATTCTCTCCTCCTCCCAAGAATTAACATACCCGAACTCTCTCTCTGGATGGAAATCACGCCTCAACTACGAATCGCGGTTATGTCAGGAATATGGCGCAATCCAACGAAAGCAGCAAAGAAGCCTCTTTCCCACAAATCCTTGTCGTTATTTCGTATTGTTGTGTAGGCGCACTCTCTGACTCATGCATTCTAACGACGTAGTCTTTTAGAAGAATGTCCAACGTTCTTGTGATTGGTGGAGGTGGTCGCGAGCACACGATTGCCTGGAAGCTTGCTCAGAGCGAGAAGGTGAAGCACGTGTTTGTGGCCCCGGGGAATGGTGGTACTGCGAGTATGGAGAAGGTGAGCAACGTGGCGATCAGCGAGAAGGACCACGACAAGATCATCGCGTTCTGCCATGAAAACGTGCGCTTTGCCGTGTGGAGTGAGGATTAGGCGATTAGCCTGGTGGCCGTGGGTCCTGAGGTGCCGCTGGTGGCCGGACTCGCTGACAAGCTGGAGAAGGAGTCGATCCACTGGTGAGCGCTTGTCGTCCCGTTCATCGTAGCTTCGGTCCCTGCGCGAGAGCGGCCATGATCGAGGGCTCGAAGCAGTTCTCGAAGGACCTGATGAAGAAGTACGGCATCCTGACCGCCGAGTACGAGTGCTTCGACAATTACGAGAAGGCGCTCGCCTACGTGAAGTCCGTCGACCATCCCGTGGTGATCAAGGCCTCCGGCCTGGCCGCGGGCAAGGGCGTGCTGCTGCCCGAGAGAGGACAGGAGGAGGCGGCCCTGAAGGAGGTGATGGTGGACGCTGAGTTTGGCGCGGCCGGCGACGTGGTGGTGATCGAGGAGCGCCTGGTGCGTGCGAGGCGGCGGGCTTACGCGTAGGAGGGCGAGGAGGTGTCGCTGCTGTGCTTCACCATCGTCGGCTGGGGCGCGCTGACGGATATCGGCGCGTCGCTGACCAGCCTGCGCATGGTGCGCCGCACGCAGGAGCTGGAGGAAGCGTATTCACAGCTCGAAGACCTCAACCGCGAGATGCGCGCCCAGCGGCACGACTTTATGAATCACATTCAGGTGGTTTACAGCCTGATTGAGATGAACGAGCCGAGCGAGGCGATGACCTATATGGACAAGCTCTACGGCGACATGCAGCGCGTCAGCCGCATGATGCGCACGGCCTGTCCGGCAGTCAACGCGCTGATTCAGGCAAAGGTGGTCGAGGCCAGCCAGCGCGGCGCAGAGCTGAAGCTTTCCATTGCGGCGAAGTGGGATGATCCGCTGATGCCCGCGTGGGAAATCTGCCGCGTGCTGGCCAATCTCATCGACAACGCGCTGGATGCGGCGACGAGCGCCCAACTGCCCGAGGGCGAAAAGCCGACGGTCGAGCTGGTTTTGGGCGAGGATTTGCGCAGTTGGTTCTTCTCCGTGCGCAACAACGGGCCGGCTATTCCCGAAAAGGCGCGCGTCAAAATCTTTGAGCCGGGCTTCACCACCAAAAAGACGGGGCAGGGCATGGGGTTGTTCATCGTGAATCAGACGGTCACGGAAATGGGCGGGCGGATCACGGTTGAATCCCATGACGGGGACACGGTGTTCTCCGGCTTTGTGCCGCGCAAGCGTCTCAAGCTCGGCGATGGCGCGGACGAAAGCCCAAAAGAAACGCCTCAAACGCCGGATGAAGCGCGTAAATATGAAGAAAACGCGC
>ERZ827156.720-NODE-720-length-44828-cov-4.796038_pt1 | contig 44828 bp, 41 predicted proteins | sample MGYA00519919_ERZ827156 | MGnify/ENA primary metagenome ERZ827156 (study PRJEB31778, sample SAMEA3449269) | human gut metagenome | biome: human gut; feature: human-associated habitat; material: faeces | place: United Kingdom | collected 2010/2012 ... | reverse complement strand
GAAACAGACCCGGAAGATCGTTCTCTCGACCGTTTCGAAGGTGGTGGTCAAAACCCTGACCGCTCCCGAAAACAACACGCTCTTCAACCTAAAAAAGCTCGGCGGGGAGGTGACTTTCTCCTGGTCGAAACCCGTATGGCTCGGCAATGAGAACGCCATAAGCTATACATTCGTGATCGACCAAGCCGACGGGGACTTCTCCAGCCCGCTCTACAGCGCGGAGCTGACTGCCGATGCGGACAAACCCGCCGCGACGAGCACCGCGGTGACCAAGGAAAAACTGGCTGAGCTCTACAACGCTTCGCCCGCAGCCGCCACGGAGGCCCCCTACGAGCTGAAATGGGGGGTCTACGCCAAACTCGACGTAAACAATACGCTCTCGGAAGAGATCCGCACGTTCTCGATCATTCCGAAGGAAAAAGCAGCCGATTTCGTGCCGGGCGATCCGCTTTACATCGGCATCCCCGGATCGACCGAGGACGGCCAGCAGACCAGTTATATCACAGCAGGCTACTATACGACGGACAACAACAGTTGGCACGACCGTGCCGAAGATTTCCAGGAGAAAATGGAGTTCCCCTACTACGAAATCTTCACCCAGCTGAAAAAAGGCGAAAAGTACTTCTTCTATACGTTGAACGACGACAATGAAAAGGCGCGCTTCTTCAAAGCCAGCACAACCGACGGGTTTGCCGAAACGGAAGAGCAGGATGCACAGGTCGAGGTTGCAAGGGACGGTATTTACCGCATCCGTATCAAGGCAGACGGAACGACGGCAGTTCATATGCGCGAGATCGAATATATTCATCTGCGGTTCGGATGGGGAGGCTATGGCGATAATAAATTCACCGACGCGGAGATGGACTACAAGAGCAAGGGCGTGTGGAATCTTACCTCCTACAACGTCATACTGAAGGATATGGGAAACTACAAGGAAGACCGTTACCGCTTCGTCCTGAAATTTAAAGATTGGAGCAATCCGCAGGGACTGGCCCAGAATACGGTATCTACCGGCAATCGTCCCGGGAAAGATCAGGATGCTTCGTACTGGAACGTGCAACTCTCCTACATGGGATGGGATACGCGCGTATTCAAATATCCGGACTGGCTCTGCGACGAGACGAATCTGGCCAAATGGTGCACCGATGTCAATCTGTATATGAATGCGGACAAGGGACACTACACCCATGAGTTTGTGAATCCCGTAGAAACCAAGGCATTCGCCGACGGCGATCCGCTCTACATCGACGGAACGGGAACCGAAGCAGGGCAGAAAATGTCCTATATCACCGCCGACTCTTACAACACCGCGATCGGCCAGTCTGGCGAGATCGACGCGTTTAAGGAACAGGACTACAAGTACGAGATCTTCACCAAAATCGCGGCCGGAAGCAAATTCTATTTCCGATCGGCTACCGGCACCGACTTTTACACGCTCAATGCCGCAGGTACGGAAATAAAGAAAATCAACGCCGCATCCGAAGCCGAGGGTACGGTCGCAGACGAGGGAATCTACCGAATCCGCTTCAATGTAGTTTCGGGCAAGGCCTACGTCGCCCCTGTCGAGAATGTGGAGCACTTCTTCTGCTGGACTTCGAAGCTCACGGCCATGACCTACGAAGGAAAAGGCGTGTGGGCTGCAAAGAACATGAACATCGCGCTTCAGAGTACGTCGTGGGGATTCGACGAACGCTACAAGTTCAAACTGACGATCGGCGGCGAGGCACAGCCCTTCGGACGCATGTCCACAAACGGCGACCGACCCAATGCTTCGACGGCGGCGGATTACTGGTACGTCCAGCCTTCCAAACCGAACCAGTGGGACCCCGCCTTCAAATATCCCGACGAACTGTGTGACGGCAGCAACCTCACGCGATGGTATGCCGATCTCTACCTTTACATGAACGATGACAAGGGGCATTACACCCATGAATTCAAGAATAGACATGAATAAAATGACAAGCATACTCGCAATTTTTTGCGGGGTCCTGGCGGCTTGCAGCCGGTCGGAGTCAGCTCCGGCCGGCCCGGGCGCGCCGACGACCCCGAATGAGCCGGTCGTAACAACGCTGACGGCCCCCAAAGACGGACTTACGACCAATCTGGATGCGCTGGAGTCGCTCACTTTCTGGTGGAAGCCCGCCGAGGGTGAAATCGACGGTTACGAATTGGCCTTCTTCGCGGAAGGAAGCGACCCGGCAACGCCCGCTGCCACATTCTCTGCAGGCATCAAGGCCGAACTTACCCTCACCCGCAACGAATTGAAAACCCTGTATGAAGCAACCCGAAAGGAGGACACCGCCTCGCTCTTATGGAGTGTGAACACCCTTTCGGACGGGAAGAAATACGTCAGCAAGGCGTCGCGCAGGCTGACCGTCACCAATAGGGTGGTTCCCCTCGTCGTCGAAGCACTCTTCACGCCGGAGAACGACAGCCGGGCGCACCTAGTTCTTTTGGACGGCAATCTCGGATTCAGTTGGGCGGCAGCCTCCGGCAGCGGCACGAAACCCCCGTCTTACACCCTGCTCTTCGACCGCAACGACGGCGACTTCTCGGCTCCTCTGGCTGCATTCGATGCGGGGGATAAAACCCGGCTCGATCTGACGAAAGAGCAAATCCGCAAACTCTTCGACGACCATGCCGCAGACCAAAGCCAATGCCTCGCGCTCGACTGGACCGTACGCAGCAGCGTGGAGGAAAATGACTGGCTGTCATCGCAACGGTATCGGCTGACCGTAACGACGCTCCCGGTAGCCTATTCAAATCCGATTTTCTCCGCCTTTTCGCTGCCCGATCCCGATGTGATCCGCGCCGACGACGGCAGTTTCTACCTCTACGCCACCGAGCACAGGCGCAACGACCCCGACATGAAGAACAGTCCGATCATGCGCTCGACCGATCTGATCAACTGGACGCGTGTGGGATCGATCTTTACGGACTCGACCCACCCGCAGATCACCGATCAGAGTGCGGGAATCTGGGCTCCTTCGGTCAACAAGGTTGGCAACAAATACGTGATCTACTACTCGCAGCCGGGTAAGAACTACAAACACGCCATAGGTGTGGCCGTAGCCGACTCGCCTACGGGTCCTTTCACCGATCTGGGCAAACTGATCGACAGCAACGAGCAGGGAGTGGACATCTCGATCGATGCCTATCTTTACCAGGAAAACGGGCGGAACTACCTGTTTTGGGGGAGTTTCCGCAACATCAGCGTACTCGAACTGACCGAAGACGGAACGGCCATCAAGAATAAGGCGTCGCAAAAACGGCGCGAAGTGGCCGGAGGACAGTACGAAGCCGCGGTCGTTTTGAAACGCGACGGCTGGTACTACCTGATTCTCTCCACGGGAGACTATTCGAAAGGCGGCACCTATCGGATCGTCGTCGGCAGATCGCAGAGCATCTTCGGCCCCTATGTGGACAAGTCCGGGAACGACATGATGAGCGTTCACCACGCATTGGTGCTGAAAGGCAACGACACCTTCTCCTCGCCGGGGCACTGCTCGCGCATCATCACCGACGACGCGGGACAGGACTGGATCCTCTACCACGCCTATCCCAACGACAAGGATTTCCGCTGCCTGATGCTCGACCGGGTCGACTGGGTCGACGGCTGGCCGGTTTCGCCGGGTCAGCAGCCGACATCGCAATCGGTAGACAGGCCCGTTTTCAACCGTTGACCTTAACGAGACGAAACAGATCGTAATACCTGCGGCAGTCTTGCCGCAGGTATCGTATCGAAGCAAGCCCAAAAGGGGACAACCGTCACGTTATCCGTCTGAAAGCGGAATGCGACCGGAAAAACAGATATACCGATTTGCCTGAAACCATCGTAATTGCAAAGAGCAGCATCCGAGGGGGGGCGATGGATCTCTTGGGGCACATGTATCCTTACGATACCGTCAGGGCGAATGTAATGCTCCGGATCAGTTCGGACTACGTGATCGTCCCTAACAGCGGTTCGACCCTGAAACTGGAGGTGTCGGGAACATTTGGAATACCCAGACGCGGATGCCCCCGGCGGCCAGGTTAATTTGACCCTTTGCGCCAAAATGGAGCTAACCTTTTAGCCCAAAATAAATTGGATATAATGACTTTTATTTCCTATCTTTATTTGGTTTATATTGGACACTCTCAGCAACACGAACTACAATCCACAGGTTACCAGTCACAAAAAAAACGCCACTAACTATAATAAAAACCGAACTACCATGACCGCCAGGCACGCCATTTTACCTTGTTCGCTACTTGGAACGCTTGGAATTCTATCATCCTATGACCAAGCCAAGGCAGACAACCGACCCAACATCCTCATAATCCTCGCCGACGACCTCGGGTACTCCGACCTCGGTTGCTATGGCGGGGAGATAGAAACCCCGAACCTCGACGCTCTCGCGGAAAACGGGATAAGATTCAACTCGTTTTACAACACCAGCCGCAGTTGCCCCACCCGCGCGTCACTGCTAACCGGACTTTACCAGCACCAGGCAGGCATAGGCAGGATGACTTTCAACGACCATTTGCGTGGTTACGAAGGGACACTTTCCCACAATGCGGTAACGATAGCCGAGGTACTCGGCGAAGCGGGATACAACACGGGGATGGTGGGCAAATGGCACATCGCCGAAACGCCCCTCAAACCAGACCAGCGCCAATGGCTCGCGCATCAGGTCTACTACCCGGAATTCACGGACAAAGCCAACTATCCGACATACAGGGGATTCCAGGACTTTTATGGGACCATATACGGCGTGGTCGATTACTTCGATCCATTCAGCCTTGTTAACGGCGAAGAGCCTGTCAGGGAAGTCCCTTCCGATTATTACATAACCACAGCCCTGTCCGACTCTGCGTCGTCTTACATAGACCGTTACGCCAAATCGGACAAACCTTTCTTTATGTATCTGGCGTACACTGCTCCCCACTGGCCGCTGCACGCCCTTCCGGAAGACATTGCAAAATACGAGGACACATACAAGGTCGGCTGGGAAGAGATCCGCAACAAACGCTACGAGCGTATGAAGGAACTCGGTATATTCCCCGGTCAGGACAATTACCTGAGCAAACGTCAGTTCGACGACAAATGGGAAGACAACCCTACAAAAGAATGGGACACCCGGGCGATGGCGGTACACGCCGCCATGGTCGACCGCATGGACAAGGGCATAGGCGAAGTGATAGAGGCCCTGCGCAGGAACGGTATGCTCGACAATACTCTCATCATCTTCATGTCCGACAACGGTTGCAGCAATGAGGATGCCCAAAACTATTCGCCGGGCGAGAACGACCGTGGGGACATGACACGCGACGGACGGCAGGTGATATACCCGAGGCAGAAAAAGGTACTCCCCGGTCCGCAGACCACATACGCCTCGATCGGGGCACGGTGGGCAAACGTAGCGAACACACCTTTCCGCTTCTGGAAGGCCCAGCAATACGACGGCGGAATTTGCACCCCAATGATAGCGCACTGGCCCAAGGGGATCGCGAAAAAATACGAAGGTTCGATCAACGCCTCACGGGGACATGTCATGGACATTATGGCCACCTGCGTGGATCTTGCCAAAGCCGAATACCCATCGGAATACAACGGCAATGAAATAATACCGATGGAAGGCAAGAGCCTTAAACCGATCTTTAAGAAAGGCACCCGTCAGGGACACGAATATCTCGGGTTCGAGCATTTCAACCAGCGGGCGTTCCTTTCCCGCGACGGCTGGAAGATCGTGGGTCCCGGCGTTCGCGCGAAGTGGGAACTCTACAACCTCAACAACGACCGCACCGAAATGCACAATGTAGCCGACGAATATCCTGAAAAAGTAGCCGAGTTGGCCAAAGCCTACGAAGAGTGGGCGGAAAGATGCTTCGTCGTGCCTTACCCGGGACAAAAGCGGGACGAACAGGGACAATAAAACATAAATAATTTTACGAAACACTAATCAATCATTATACAACAAATGAGAAAAACAATTTTCAGTATTATGCTTGCCGCCTTCGCAGTCGTTGGCGTAGCAAACGCTCAATGGGCGCCTGCAGGCGACAGGATCAAAACCCCGTGGGCCGAGAAGATCGACCCGAACAACGTACTCCCGGAGTATCCCCGACCCCAGATGACCCGTTCGGATTGGAAAAACCTCAACGGCCTTTGGGACTACGCTATCCGCAATAAAGGCGAAGAGCGACCTACAACCTTCGACGGCAAGATATTAGTTCCATATGCTATTGAATCTTCACTTTCCGGCGTTATGAAAAATGTCAGCAACGAACAGGAATTGTGGTACAACACAACCTTCGAGGTTCCGAGGAAGTGGAGAGGCAAGGACCTTATCCTTCATTTCGGCGCTGTGGACTGGAAGGCGGACGTTTTCGTGAACGACAAGTTCATAGGTACACACACCAACGGTTACGTACCCTTCTCGTTCAACGTAACGCCTTTCCTCAAGGGCAGCGGCAAACAGAAGCTCACAGTACGTGTTTGGGACCCGACCAACCATGGCTACCAAGCACGCGGTAAACAGATCCACAACCCGCACGGAATATGGTACACTCCCGTTACAGGTATCTGGCAGACAGTGTGGATGGAACCGGTTGCAAAAACACACATCACAAACATCAAAACCATCCCGAACCTCGACGACAAGAATTGGGCTGTTACTGTCGACGTGGATAACGCCAAAGAAGATGACATGGTCGAAGTGGCCATCATGGACGGCGAAGAGCTGGTAGCGGTAGAACGCACGGCACCCGGCACCAAGATAATCGTTAAAATAGAAGATCCGAAACTTTGGTCTCCGGATTTCCCGTTCCTCTACGATATGAAAGTAAGCGTCGTGAACAACGAAAAGACGGTAGATGAAGTAGGTTCCTACGCCGCTATGCGTAAAATCTCCAAGAAACGCGACAAGAAGGGCATTTACCGCATGGAGCTCAATAACAAGCCTCTCTTTCAGTTCGGTCTGCTTGATCAGGGCTGGTGGCCCGACGGGTTGTACACCCAGCCTTCGGACGAAGCCCTCGTATTCGACATACAGAAAACGCTCGACCTCGGTTACAACATGATCCGTAAACACGTGAAAGTGGAACCGGCGCGCTGGTACTACTACTGCGACAAAATGGGTATGCTCGTATGGCAGGATATGCCAAGCAGCAGCGCTGACAAAGGCGGAGACGCACGTTGGGACAAGAACACATTCATGGGCGGTAAAGACGCGATACGTTCTGAAGAATCAAAAGCAAATTACCGTAAGGAATGGAAAGAGATCATGGATTACTGCATGTCGTTCCCTTCGATAGTGGTATGGGTTCCGTTCAACGAGGCATGGGGACAATTCGAGACCGAACCGGTTGCGAAATGGACCAAGGAGTACGATCCTTCGCGTCTCGTTAACCCTGCCAGTGGCGGTAACCATACCCAGGCTGACGATATTCTCGACACACACGAATATCCGAATCCCGGCATGGTCCTCTACAACGGTGAAAAAGTGAACGTACTCGGCGAATACGGTGGTATAGGTTACGCTATCGAAGGACACACTTGGGTAGACAGCAAAAACAACTGGGGCTACTCCGGCCTCAAGAAAGACGCCGACGAACTCACCGAGGAATACCGCCGGTATGCCGACATGCTCAAAGAGTTTATCAAAGTCGCATACGCCAGCGCGGTTTACACGCAGACTACCGACGTGGAAGTCGAAGTGAACGGCCTTATCACCTACGACCGCAAGATCGTCAAGGTTGACGAAAAGAAGTTCAAAGAGATCAACCAAAGTGTCATCAACTCAATGAACGAATAAGCGTCAGCTATCTATCTCCCGAACTTCCCGTCGTTCCGCGAGGGCGTAGCGCTGGGGTCGTTCCTCGAGATGACGTTCGGCATTCCGGTCTTCATCAACAACGACGGCGACCTGTTCGCCTACGGCGAGGCCCTGGGCGGTGCCCTGCCCGAGGTGAACGCACGGCCCGAAAAAGCCGGAAGCGCGAAGCGCTATAAGAACCTGCTGGGCTACACCTTCGGCACGGGATTCGGCGTGGGTATGGTGGTGAACGGCGAACTGAACCGCGGCGACAACTCGTGCGTCGAGACGTTCTGCCTGCGTCACAAGAAGATGCCCGACGTCATCGTCGAAGAGGGCGTGGCCGTGCGCGCCGTGAAGCGCGTCTACGGCGAGCCCGCGGGCAATCCCGACCACGGATTGGAGCCCAAGGAGATCTGCGAGATCGCCGACGGGAAGCGCGAGGGCGACCGTGAGGCCACCAAGGCCGCGTTCGCCGAGCTGGGCGAGATCGCCGGCGACGCCATGGCCACGGCCGTGACCCTCACCGACAGCCTGATCGTCATCGGCGGCGGCATCACGGCGGCCCGCAAATACATTATGACGGCGCTGCTCGTTGAGCTGCGCGCGAAGATGCGGCAGCTCAACGGCGAACCCTCGACCGCGTGCAGATGCGGGTCTACGATCTGGACGACGAGGGCAACGAAACACCGGTCCGGCAGGGCAAGACGCTGCTCGTTCCGGCTGCGACCCGCAGCATCCGCTTCGTCCCGGAGGGAGCGATGAAAATCCTGACCAGCCGCCTGTAACCATGCGAAAAGGAGTTGCGACACTCATCGCGCTGTCGGTCGCCGGCTGCTGCCTTGCGCAGCGGCCGGTCGACAGCGTGGACCCCTTCATCGGAACGACCAATTTCGGCACCTGCAATCCGGGGGCCGTCTGTCCGAACGGCATGATGTCCGTCGTGCCGTTCAATGTCATGGGCTCCGCGGAGAACCTCTACGACAAGGACGCCTGCTGGTGGTCCACGACCTACGAGTTCCGCACAACTTTTTCACCGGATTCGCGCACGGCGCCCTCAGCGGCGTCGGCTGTCCCGAGTTGGGCGCGCTGCCGACCATGACCACCGCCGGAGAACTCGACGTCGATTACAGGCACTACGGATCGGCCTATTCCGACGAGACCGTCTCGCCGGGCTACTACGCCGCGACGCTCGACCGCTACGGCATCCGCGCCGAAGCCGCCGCCACGCCCCGCACGTCGGTCGAGCGGTACACCTTTCCGAAGGGTACGGGTCGTATATTGGAAAACACGGTAAACTTGACCCAGTAGCGACGGATAAAACAGCCCCGTTGAAAACGGATGAAATTGACCATCACAAAACGGTGGAAATTGACCCACCAAAAACGGAGCAAAGTGACCCATTCGTGGATTTGAGTAAAAAGTAGTTGTTCAAAGGCTTAAAAGGAGTTGGATTTTGTTAGCTTGACTATCAAAAGCAAACCAAAATCCAGAGACGACGCCTAACAGGACTTTGAAAATGAATAAATTACGAACGATTATCCGTTTATACACCGATCGCGTGGGCTTACGGGCTATCACCGAGATGGCCCGCACCTCGCGCAACACGGTAAAAAGTACGTCAACAAGTGGAACGCTATCGCGCAGCCCACCCCGACGGATACAGTCTGACCCAGTTCCGTGTAGCTCTGCGTCGTTACGAGCGTGTTAGCACCCCATCCATGCGTATGGAGCATAAGGCCGGGGATAAGTTGTTCGTCGACTATACAGGCGCCAAGTTGTGGATCTACCCGCCTGGGGAACAGCCCCGCGAGGTAGAGGTGTTCGTTGCTATCCTGGAGTGCAGCCTGCTTACTTATGTGGAGGCTGTGGAGAGTCAACGCAAGGAGGACTTTATCACAGCCTGTGAGAACGCATTCTATTACTATGGCGGCGTTCCTCGCGCTATCGTTCCTGACAATCTGAAGAGCGCCGTCACCAAAGCCAGCCGTTACGAAGCGATCCTGAACACGGAGTTCGAGCGGTTCGGGGAGCATTACGGCGTGACGGCTTATCCTACCCGCGCCCGCAGCCCCAAGGATCAGGCCAATAAGATGTGTTCAGGTATCCTGAACTTCGCCCGCAAAGCAGGCCCGGAGCGGCTTGCGACAGCCTGCCGCCTTGCCGACAGCTATGGCAAGTACAGCTTCAGGGAGATACAGGATATACTTCAGAATAAATCCGAAGCGATAGGCCTTCCCGAGGAGCCTGCCGATATGCCCGAACATGAAAATATCAGAGGCAAAGAGTATTATAAGTAAAAACCTTAATCAATAAACCATGAACAATCAGACCTTAGAGAAACTGCGCCAGATGCGCCTGTTCGGCATGCATGACGCTTTTAAGACCTCCCTGGAGAACACCATCAAAGAGAAGATGACCCAGGACCAGTTCGTCTCACACTTGGTTCAAAGCGAGTTCGACAATCGTAAAAACCGGGCTGTTGAGCGCGCGGTCAGAGCCGCCCAGTTCCGTTATAACGCCGCACTGAATGATGTCGACTATACCTTCGAACGGGGCCTCGACCGTAATCAGGTCGAACGCCTTGCCGCTATGGAGTTCGTGCGCGACCACAAGGATCTTATCATTACGGGACCGACAGGAACGGGCAAGAGTTATCTGGCCACTTCGCTCGGTTATAAGGCCTGTCAGGACGGCTTCCGGGTAATGTATGCAAGTACGGCCAAACTGATGAGCCAACTCAAAATATCCAAGTACACCACTCGCTGCGCGTCGAGTTGTTCGGCGAGTCGATAAGGAAAAGAAAATCTAAATCAGAAAATGCCTATGGATAGACGCCTGCGGCGTGTAAAAGATCTACTCTTGTTCTTTTATAGCCAATTATTATCTTTGTAGTGTCGGTCGACACAATCCCGACCGTTTTATGGGCGAGAACTAAATAGGGTTCTCGCATAAAAGGGACAAAAGACCTACAAGAAATATGTTGTTTAACCCGGGCAAAATCACATCCTTTTAGACCCTAATCCGGACAACAACTTTTTACGCTTTTTGCTCACCAACTTTAGGGGGTCATCTTACCCCGTTTTTAAGGGGTCAGTTTAGCCGTTTTTTCCATTCTAAATCATTACCTCATAAAAAAGCAATGCCGTAACTCATTCAGTTACAGCATTGCTTTGTAAATCCTCGGAAACCGGAACAAGAGACCGATTTTTTCGTATATTGATACCGCAACAACGCTTTCACGGGCCAGGAGGCGCAACCGCCCCGGATGCAATCCGGTTTTGCGGCCGCCCGTTTTTTCATGTTTACAGACAATGACCGCCAAACTGCTGCTCATACTCCGCTTCTACCGCTCGGCGATGCTCCTCTTCTGCGGAGCGGCGAGCCTCGCCCTGGCATGGGTCGCCAAGGTCCACGGAACGCCGATCGTCCCGGCCCTGCTGTTGGGAAAGGCTTTGATTTACCCGCTTTTCCTCTACGTGTGGATCATCCCGCGCTATTCCGATGAATTCTACTATTACCGCAACCTCGGCATCCGCCGCCGAACACTGCTGGGCGTAAGCTGCGCGGTGGATTTCGGGTTATGCTGTCTTTTGCTGAACTATTCCGCCGCCCTGCTGCATGCCGCCCGCTGAAAAACATATTCTCGAAATCGACTCCGCAGAGCTGGCGTTCGGCGAACGGCGCATTCTCTCGGGAGTTTACCTGCTCGTCGAAACAGGCGGCGTGACGGCTGTGCTCGGGCGCAACGGATGCGGAAAAAGCTGTCTGATGAAGATTCTGTCGGGGTCGCTGAAAGCGGGATTCTGCTCAATGCGCATCGACGGGAAATGGCACAGACGGTTTACCGAAAAGGAGATTCGCTACCTTCCGCAGCATCCGTTCATTCCCGGATGGTTGCGGCTGGAACGCGCGCTCGGCGATTTCGGGCTGCAAAGGGAAGACCTGGAACGGAGGTTTCCGGAGTTCATTTCCCTGCGCGGAACCCGCATCGGGGAGCTGTCGGGCGGGGAACAGCGGATTCTGGAATGTTTCATCATCCTGCGCAGCCCGGCCCGGTTCATCCTGCTCGACGAGCCGTTCTCGCAGATTGCACCCCTGCACGTTGCAACGCTCCAAACACTCATCCGGCAGGAAAAGACCACGAAAGGGATTTTGCTCACCGACCACATGTACCGCCACGTGACCGGCATTGCCGACCGGCTGTACGTAATGGCCGACGGGCAGGCCTATCCGTGCGAAAACGACGAAGACCTGGTCCGGCGGGGCTATCTGAACCATCTCTGAACGGTCACAGCCGGCGGTAGTGGCAGTAGAGCAATTCGCCGTCGTCGCCCCGCAGGTGCATGCCGCCGCCCTGGCAGTAGCGGAACATCGAGCAATCGGCGCATTCGCCCCTGCGCGCCCATTCGCGGTCGCGGAACGGCTCGAAGCGGTTCTGCCACACGTCCCAGAACCGATCCCGGTAGATGTTTCCCTGATGGTAGTTGGCGCGGATCGACGTGCACCCCGAAATGGCCCCGTCGACACGGATCGAAGCCACCGAAACACCCGCGGCGCATTGGTAGAAATGGTCGCGGACCTCGGCCTCGTAACCGCCCAGGAAGCCTTCGCAGGCATAGCTGACCTCGATCCGGCCCTCCTGCCGCGTGCGGCGGATGAACTCCAGCATCTCCCGGAACTGGGCGTCGGTCATCCGCAGCGTCGGGTCGTTCTTGGCACGCCCCATCGGGAAAATCGAGAAGAGCCGCCAGTGGCGCACCCCCTCCGAAAGGAGCATGTCGCGGAAGGCCTCCAGCTGCGGGACCATCGCCCCCGTGACGCAGGTGACCACGTCGTACGACAGCGAGGGTTCGCGCACGATCATCCGCACGGCCTCCAGCGCGCGGTCGTAACTGCGGGGATTGCCGCGGATATAGTTGTGTTCGCGCTCGAAACCGTCGAGGCTCACCGAAACCGATTTCAGCCCCGCGTCGAGCAGACGGCCGAAACGTTCCGGGGTCAGGGCCATGCCGTTGGTCACCATGCCCCACGGGTAGCCGCGGCGCGTGACCTCGGCGCCCGCCTCCTCCAGGTCCGCGCGGACGAGCACTTCGCCGCCCGAGAAGATGACCAGCACGTCGGCCGGATCGACGTGGGGCGTCACCTCCTCGTCGAGCACCTTCAGAAAATCAGCCAGCGGCATGTCCGCCACGCCGGGGTCCACCCGGCAGTCGCTGCCGCAATGGCGGCACGAAAGGTTGCAGCGCAGCGTGCACTCCCAGAATAGCGTATCGAGACGGTGTTCGCGCACCGTCGAAGCATAGAGTTCGGAAAAAATATTGAGGGCCAGTCGTTTGCGAAGCCCCAGCCGGCGGCGTGACATGGCTTATTTCCTGCCGACGGAAGGGTCCTCCTCCTGCGGACGTTCGGCCACGGGAGGCAGCGAATCGGGACGTTCGCGTTCCAGGCGTTTGAGCCGCTCGTTGCGGACGCTGTCCTGCCGGGGCGTCCGCACGCCGTACATGACCACCACGCGGCGGGGAAATTCGGGGTATCCCTTTACGGCCGTCGTATCGGCGCCCTGCGTCTTCGCGGTGTCCTCCTTGGGAGCGTTTTTCACCGACGTACAGGCTGCGGAGAAGCCCAGAAGGGCTGCCAGCGCGAGTTTCAGATTTCTGTTCATAACGCCATGAGGTTTAACATTCTCAATGCAAAGATAAGAATTTTCCGCACAAGACGAAAAAACATGCCAAAAAGTTTTGAAAGCCAATGTTTTTTATTTTACTTTGCCGAACACATTAACACTTTAATTCTCTATTTTTATGACAGGTAAGGTAAAATGGTTCGATGGCAAGAAAGGCTACGGATTCATTACGGCGGAGAACGGAAAAGAGATTTTCGTACACTTCTCGGGCATCGCAAAGGACGGCTTCAAGTCGCTCAACGAAGGTCAGGCAGTCGAGTTCGAAGTTGGCTCCGGTGCCAAGGGAGAACAGGCTATTAACGTAACTGTAGTTGAGTAATCGCGCAAACTATAATTACAGAGAGCAAAAAAGGAGGTCCCCTCGAACCGGAGGCCTCCTTTTTTCTTGCCCGTTTGAAAAAAAAGCAGTACTTTTGGGCGTCCGAAACCGAAAAAAAGGTTCTCAAAACATAAAAACCCTATCAAAACCATGAAAGAAGCAATCGCAATTCTGACCGGCGGCGGACCGGCTCCCGGCATGAATACCGTAGTGGGCAGTGTCGCCAAAACGTTTCTGCGCCAGGGCTATCGCGTCATCGGCCTGCACGAAGGTTACACGGGCCTGTTCAACCCCTCGCCCCGCACCGTAGACATCGACTACCCGATGGCCGACGGCATCTTCAACCAGGGAGGTTCGTTCCTGCAGATGAGCCGTTTCAAACCCAAGGACTCGGATTTCGAGAACAACTTCAACCTCAAGTTCTTCACCGACAACAACATCAAACTGCTGGTGACCGTCGGCGGCGACGACACGGCTTCGACCGCCAACCGTATCGCCAAGTTCCTCGAGGCCAAGAAATACCCCATCGCCAACATCCACGTGCCGAAGACCATCGACAACGACCTGCCGCTTCCGAAGGGCACGCCGACGTTCGGCTACGAGTCGGCCAAGGACAAGGGCGCAGTCATCGCCCGCGCCGTCTACGTCGACGCACGCACGAGCGGCAACTGGTTCGTGCTGGCTGCCATGGGCCGTTCGGCCGGCCACCTGGCATTCGGCATCGGCGAGGCCTGCCACTACCCGATGATCGTCATTCCCGAGATGTTCGACAAGACGGAAATCACCGTCGAGAAGATCGTCAACCTGGTGATTTCGTCGATCATCAAGCGTAAGATCATGGGCATGGACTACGGCGCAGCGGTGATTTCCGAAGGCGTGTTCCACGCGCTGTCGGACGAGGAGATCCGCAAGAGCGGCATCCACTTCACCTACGACGAGCACGGACATCCCGAGCTGGGCAAGGTGTCGAAGGCGCACATCTTCAACGAGATGATCGAGATGAAGCTCAAGGAGCTGGGTCTCAAGGTCAAGAGCCGTCCGGTGGAGCTGGGCTACGAAATCCGCTGCCAGACCCCGATCGCCTACGACCTGACCTACTGCTCGGAGCTGGGTATCGGCGTGCACAAGCTCTTCGCCGAGGGCAAGACGGGCTGCATGGTTTACGTGGATTCGGAGGGCAACGTCTCGCCGCTCTACCTCAAGGACTTGCAGGACCCCACGACGGGCAAGATTCCGCCCCGTCTGGTGGACATCAAGTCGGACAAGTTCACGTCGGTGGTGGAGACCATTCTCAACGCCATCACCCCGGCCGACTACGAAGCCGCCAAGGCTTACGTTCCCAATCCCGAGGAGTACGACTTCCACAAGATCCTGAACTGGAAATAATCCGGTCGCAATCCCATACTCTGATCCCCGCCTCAACAAGGCGGGGATTTTTTTCGCAAAATATTTGCTCGGGGGGGGGATTTCGTATATTTGCATCCCAGAACAATCCAATTCATCATGGAAAAGACCGAAAAACCGGTGTTCGAGCCAATGCCCGAAACACCTGCGGAGCCGGCATCCACGGCCTCCGAATCCGCCGGACAGCCGGCGGCATCGCTCGCCGAAGCGAAAAAGAACATCCTCATCGGACTGCTGTGGTGCGTCGGCGGACTGGCTTTCAGTTTCATCTCCTACTACCTCACCGAAGCCGGAGGCCGTTACGTCATCGCCACGGGAGCCATCCTCTGGGGTGCCTGGCAGGCAATCATGGGATTATACGTCTGGCTGAAAATCAAGCATGGAGCCGGCGAATACGCCGCCTTTTGGCGCATGCTCGCAACAGCCGTCTGCACCGCCCTGCTCATCGGATACCTCACGGTGCTCTCCACGCAGCTGGTGGACGAAGGCGGCGAGCTGCCGCTGCTCGACACCGAACAGACCTATGATTGCACGGACCTCGGGCTGCGAATCCGGATTCCGGCCGGATACTCCGCCCTCGAAGAGAGCATTGAACCCGAAACCGACTCAACCTACGCCCGCTACACGATGTACGTCCTCGACGGCGAATGGGAATTCAACATCGACGCCCTGCAAGATGTCTTCGATCCCGAGGCGAAGAGCATCGCCGACCTCTCGGACTACTGCGCGAGCCGCGATTCGGCCTACTACGACGGCGGGATCATCAAGGCCTCGCGCCCCCTCGTATCGAACGGCACCGACATGCTGTACAGCGAAGGCCGCCGGACCGAATATCCGGGATTCGTATTCACGGCCTACGACCTCAAACAGGGGCAGTCGCTCATCACCGTCGGCATCAGCTACCCCTCGAAGGAATACGGCAAGACGAGTACCCTCCGACGCGTCGAAGAACTGCTCCGAGGCATTGAGCTGACGCAGCCGGAGGAGACGGCAGGAACGGCAGAATAAAAATGATTCGCACGACAGAGAAGGGCAGCCTCCGGGCCATGAGTGGTCAAAAGATCGCAATCAACAGATATTCAGAATAATCCGACAGAGGGGTTGTTATTTTTTCTTGCAATGCAAGTCCGGCAGCCCGAACCGACGCAGCGACCGAGGGTAAAACAGCTCGCTGATTTTACCGAGGTGCAAGGAGGAAGCCGAAGGCAAGCCCCCGGCTGCGGAGGGCTGCAACATACATGTTTTGCCACTCCGCTGGCTTCGGGTTGAAAAACAGAGCGATTATTCAAGAGTAAAACTCAATGTAACAGCTTGTCACAATCTGCCGACCACGCGAGGCCTCCGGGCCGCTTTTTTATCCGAAGAGCGTCGGTTCGGGGGCGGGCGGCACGGGAGCCGCCGGACAGAGGTTGACGACCTCCAGTCCCCGGCCGAGGGCGCGGCGGACGGTGTAGCGGGTGCCGCCGGGCGAACCGTCGTACCACGCCACCAGGACGCGGGCGTTGTCCACCAGAAAATCGTTGCGCACGGCATAGCAGCCCCGGTGGTAGGCCGGCGCAAGCACTTCGACGGAATCGGCCTCGGCCAGCACGCGCCGGAAGCGTTCGCGGTCGGCCGGGGAGAAGCGCATCTCCTGCCCCCGGAACGGAACCGCAGCGACGAGCCGCACGCCGGGCGCACGCTCCCGGAGTTCCAGCACCGCCTCGGCGGCGGCCAAATCGAAACCCACGGCCATGCCGCTCAAAAAGGTCCGGAAACCCCGCGCGTACAACTCCCCCACCGTCCGGCGCAGGGCGTCCGCAGCCGCGCCGCGATAGGTGCGGTGGCCGGTAAAGGCGACGGATGTGCGGGGATCGGCGATCATGCGTCCAAAGGTAAGGCTTTGGCCCGGACTTTGCAAGCCCCATTGCTGAATTAAAACTTTCAGCAACTATGAAAAACACAGGAATTGCCATCGTATCGCTCGTGGGCGGCATGATCATCGGTTCGGCCCTCACAATGCTCTTCACGCCCCAGTCCGGTCCGGAACTGCGCCAGAAAATCAAGGATTCGATCGACGACGAGATCGACAAGGTGAAAGACAAACTCGGCAAAGTCGAGAGGGAGATCGAGGAAGCCCGCTGCAAATGTGACGAAAAATGACCCTCCCGGCACGACGCAACAATGGAGAATAAACCTTCCGGCGGCCGTTTCATAGCCGCGCTGCTGTTTTTCGCAACGACTGCGGGCATTGCCATCCTGCTGCTGCTCACGGCGCTGGTTATCTGGCTTTCGTCCGTTACGGGTTCGTTCATCGCCTCGGCGCTGATCGCAGGCGGCTTTTTCGCCGTCCTCGCACTCCTCGTCTACCTGTTCGCGATCCGCGACGCCGTGGAACAGATCCGCAGGCAGGCCGAAACGGTTTACGAGGTGGCCCATGCAGCGCAAACGGGCTACGAATGGCTCGCCGGAAAGGTTTCTCTGTTTCTGAAGCTCCGCGAGGAGTTGCAGAAAAAATGAAAAGCCGGAGCAGCATGCTGCTCCGGCTTTTTCGATAACGCCACTGCCGAGTGCGTCACAACGGAACGTCCGCTTCGACATATACCCGCGTATAGCTCTCATTGATACGCAGAAAGAGTTCGAAGCGATTGCTGAACCAGTCGCCGAGCCGGAATACCAGCTTCCCGCCGCGCCGCTCGCATTCGATAGCATAGCCGTCGTCGTCGAAAACGTGTTCGACATCGCCGGCCGGCAGCGACAGCGACACCTCCTGTTCGAGATGGTCGTAGTTGGAACGGTCGATCCGCAACACCGTACTCCCGTATTCGGGCAGTTTATAGGGCTTGGGCAGGTCGGTAACGTACCGGATCGCTGCGCCGACGGTCCTGGACTCCTCCGTAAGCGGCGACACCACGTAGATCTTCAGGTAATTCATCTTCTGACCCCCGATGGGCATGGCATGCTTTCCGGAGGGAAACGACATCAACACCCCTGGACGCACGGCCACGTAACCATGACCGGCCTGCACGGCAGCTGCCGACGCTCCCGTCACCAGCGACTTGGGCGCAACGGCCCCCAGACCGCCGACCTTGCCGAGCGCAAAAAGAACGCAATTGTCTCCGCTCACGAAATTCTGCGCCTTGTCGATATAGATGCCCGAATCGTCCAGCATGGTTTTGCCGTTGCTTTCATCCATCATATTGAGGGTGACGGTCCCTTCGGGATCGCCGGGAATCTTGTCGTCGGAGCAGGAAGAAACGCCGACAGCGAATGCCGCAAGCAGCAGCGGCAGAAGGAGCTTTTTCATTTCAAAATCGTCTTGTGTGAAGTGTAGCCGCGGCAAATATACGCAAAAAACAGCACTTACTCCCATCATATTGCATATATCTTTGATAGCATCATCACGAGACGATAATCCAACTATTTCAAACTCTTCTCCTTTAAACGGACATACTCCTGTACCCCAGCTTCGTTCATCTGAACGGCATAATTTTTTGGCCGTTTTCTCTATACGAAGCCGCAATATCTCCCGTTTGTAGGCTTCTTCCGTACGGTCTTGCCTTCAGGAAGCACCTCCTTAAACTCAGCATCAGCACGGATCAGCCCCTCCAGACCGCCTTGTTCATCCTGCTTTAACCATTTGCGAAAAGCGGCATCAGACACGTAGTGAAGCGTACAGAAATCACTCTATTTAAGTCGACCGTTCAACTTGAACTGGCGAATCAGAAACTCTTTTTCAAGAGGATTCAGATGTGCCATAAAAATTTCTCCTTACCGGTGGATGAAATTGAGGGCTGCCTTTTGTCCGTCAGAAGTCTCCTCTGTAGTGAGGGACATAGCCCCTCACTACAGAGGAGACTTTCAATAAACACCAAAGATACAACTTAACCCGTTGTGCATTTAGTATAAATGTATAAAAAAGATGTTCATGTTAGATAAAATCCGTATATTTATATATCTATCAATCACACAAATACAAAAAAGCAGTTTTAATATAAGTTACGAAAAAATGTTGGAAACCTTACAAGGCATAGAGCAAAAATCAAATTTTCGCAATCAACATCGTCTGCCCCGTATGAGCGATATCGAGGTTCCCACCCTCTTTCTGACGGCGAAATATATGGGCATAGATTCGGAATACCGATTGTTTCGTATGCTTCCCGATTATTTGCGACCCCGAATTGAGCGTAGCGTCTACAACCGCTGTCACAGAGCCTTACCCCCCCCATTTGTCCGCTCTTCGCAAACGTATGGGCTAAAACATCTCCTCGGCTCCAGACTATCTGATTGTAGACAGTATGCCGCTGGAAGTATGCAGGATCAGTCGTAGTTTACGCTCAACGGTCTGCAAACAGGAATATTATTCTGCTCCCGACAAGGGATTCTGTGCTTCGCAACAGACTTGCTATTATGGCTATAAGCTGCATGTCGTCTGCTCGTTGGAGGGAGTGATCCGCAGTTTCGACCTCTCGAAAGCTTCGGTACATGATATTTATTATCTGAAAAATGTCAAGGAACTTTATCGGGACTGCGTCCTGTTGGACGACAGAGGCTATCTGAGCACCGACTACCGGTTGGATCTGTTCGAGAGTCAACGAATTGTGTTGGAAGTGCCCATACGACGAAATCAGAACGATTACAAGCTGCAACATCCTCTATTCCGACGCTGTCGAAAAAGAATCGAAACGCTTTTCTCGCAACTTTGTGACCCGTTTATGATCCAACGAAACTATGCCAAATAATTCAACGAATTCAGAACCAGGATAATCGCTTAAATGCACAACGAGGAACTTCAATCTTTTTCTACCTTCTCTTGTCTACTTTTTCGGCAGCAACAGCGTTTACCGAAAATATTTCGCGTAACTCAAAACACAGCTTGCACGCAAGTCCCGAACATGCAATGTCTCAGAGGCTCAAAAACGGGTCGAACAGCACGCCCCGTTGCCGCTTGTTCGCCGGCCAGCATAAAGAGGCGAACTAACTGTTCCCAAAGCCGACTTCGGGAACAAAACAGGTATAAAACGGAGGTCCTCTGCGGTCAATCCATCATGAATGATTGACGTCTCGCCTTTCGAAGCGGAATAGGCCTCGGTTCCGGCTTCGCTATGCAGGTAGCGGGTCGAGCAGAGGTTGATGATGCAGTCGCATTGCTGATTGCCGTTCTGCTGGCGGTGGAGAGCCAGTTGGCGGGAGGTGATGAAGACCGGGCGTAGGTTGGTGGCCATCAGCCGGTCGAACTCCTTGATCGAAAGTTCGGTGAGGGGCTTGAAGTGGCTGATTCCGACGTTGTTCACCAGGATGTCGATGTTGCCCAATGTCTCGAAGATCTCCTGCATACATCTTTTGAGGCTGACGGCATTGGTAACATCCAACAGATAGAAACGGGCACCGGCCTCTGCTGCGGTTTGGGCCCCGAGGACGGGATCAAGGTCGCAGAAGACTACTTGATCGCCTTGTCAGGCAAAGACTTCAACGATTCCTTTTCCGATTCCGTGGGCACCGTCCGTAACGAATACGCGTCTTTTCATGGCTTTCGGATTTTTTCTAGAAAAAAAGTGCAAGCCGGCCGCAGAGACAAAATTTTGTCGTCGATTTTGCAGTAGACGCGCCGGGTGAAGCGGATTCCGCTGGGGATGCGCCTGCAGGGGAGTTGCTTCGAGATTTTGACTGGTGCATGAGATTCCCCGGATCAGCGTAGATAATGTTGCGAGAAGAAAAGACGGATTACCGTTGCTTTCGAAAATGGGGTAAGCATCCAGCTTACAAGGTCCACTTCTCCTATTTAAACATGGGGTCCGGATTCAATTGATACTCTACACGATGAATAAGATCAAGCATCTGTAGAAAGATTTTCGGCTGGTTATCTACCCTTTAGGCACCTGGATCGCAGGACAGTCTCCGCCGGCACGAAGAATAAATTCAGCCGTCTTATGCCTTTGGGCATCATATAATTCCTTTTTGATAGTGCTACGGCAGATGACCACTGTCTCGGAAGTGTCCGTATGCCGATGGATAGGAATCTCTGTGTCACACATCAAGACATTGAACATCTTTTGAGAGGAATCTTCGGATGCAATCTTCAGATCATAATTCATCCTACGGCGGGGGGCTTCTGCCTGTTTCTGGATGCTGTCAATAGGTTGCTGTCAAGTCGCATATGTTAGAGATTGTTCGGATCCCAATCTGCTATTTAACAATCGCTTCTTTAATGCAATCAACTATGTAATGGACGTCGTCATCTGATACATATGGGCCGGCAGGGAGACAGAAGCCAACCTTGAACAGATCTTCCTCAATACCATTGGTGTAAACCGGAGCATTGGCATATACAGGCTGCTTGTGCATGGGTTTCCATGTCGGGCGAGTCTCGGTCTTCTTGCCATGCATGAAAACGCGAAGAGCCTCGACATTATCGTTCGGCTGGCAATCTGTTGTTGCGCTTTCAACAGCATGAATTACTCCGGCAGCACCTCCGACTGCTGTTTTAATTACCTCCTTATATGCATTCTCCTGTCCCTGGATATGAACCGACGGGTCGAGTGTCGCTGCACAGAGCCAGAAGTTTCCATCGAAACGAGGATCTTCCGGCTGCTTGTGGATGTGGATACCGGGTATATCAGCCAACAACTCCTCGTATAATTTCTGTACATGCTTGTGGTGAGCGATATGCGAGTTAAGTACGGTCATCTGACCGCGACCAATACCGGCACATACATTCGACATACGGTAATTGTATCCGGTAGCAGTATGCTGATAATAGGGATATGCATCACGGGCCTGAGTAGCATACCACATGATTTCATTTGCCTCTTCTGGATTCCGACAGATAAGTGCACCTCCACCTGAGGTTGTAATCATTTTGTTCCCGTTGAAAGAGAGTACTCCGTAGCGGCCGAAAGTGCCGAGGACTTGTCCATCAAAGCGAGATCCCATGCCCTCGGCAGCATCCTCAACCACCGGGATACTATATTTGTCAGCAATCGCCATAATTTTATCGATATGGTATGGCATACCATAAAGAGCAACCGGAATGATGGCTTTAGGATATTTGCCGGTCTTCTCTTTACGGTCAATTATGGCTTTCTCCAGCAATTGAGGGTCCATATTCCATGTCTCGCCCTCTGATCCTATGAAAATCGGTTTGGCTCCGAGGTAGGTAATCGGATGAGATGAAGCACAGAATGTATAGCTCTGTACCAATACCTCATCTCCGGCCTTTACGCCACACCCGATAAGAGCCAGATGTACAGCTGCTGTCCCGGCAGAAAGGCAGACTACCTTCCTGTCAAGCGGCTGACTGCCATCGCTCTTGCTATTGGCAAATGCTTCCAGATCCTTTTCGAAGGCATTCACGTTCGGTCCCATGGGAACCACCCAGTTTGTGTCAAAGGCCTCTTTGACATATTTCTGTTCCCATCCCTCTTCTGACATGTGAGCCAGACAGAGATAAATCGTTTTTCTTTCTTCTGACATAATTTTGATTTTATGTTTGGCGTATTAGTTCATAGTTATCAGATATATACAGCGTTGTATTGTTCGCTATACTTCCTCTCCTGCAAACTTAACCTTGAAATGAAGTACGGTTGCTAAGATTATTTCAATGTCCTTGAGGAAAGAATAATGTCTATAGTAGTAACAGTTCAGTCGAACCTTATCCGGATAAATTACGTTGTCATTATACTCTGTAGCAATTACCTGCATTGGGCGAGAGTCTCCTTCAGCCTGTTTTTTCTTTACATATTCGGATATCATTTCATCTTCCAGACGGTATTTCAACGTTGCAGGACCTGTTATTCCGGGACGGAGCTTGAGTACATCACGGTCGGCACCTTCGAGTTTGTCTGCATATCCGGGGACATCCGGGCGAGGGCCAACAAAGGACATATTTCCAATCAGTACATCCCACAATCCCGGTAGCTCGTCCAATTTATAGTGGCGCAGCGTTGCTCCGAAAGGCGTGATTCGAGAGTCGCCCGCAACGGATACAGTTGAACCGTTGTGATTGACAGTCATAGTACGGAACTTATGGCAATTGAATAGTTTCCCGTTTTTACCGACACGCTTTTGGACGAAGAATGCAGGGCCTCCAGGCATTTTAATTTTTACCATGATGGCTACGATGAGTAGTATGGGCCATAAAAAAAGAAGACCGAGAAATGCTACGGCCCTATCAAAAATCCATTTCAGTACCATATTATCAGTTTTCAAGATTTCGTTTTTGCTAGGCTAAAAAACTGTGTAGGCTTTTATCGTTTATTATTTAGTCCAAATTTACTTTTTGAAAGAATATCATCCGTCTTTTCTTCAAAGACTTTCATTACAATTGCTATTTCTGTCCTTCTTCAATTTGGCCAGATACTTTGTTTATGTAATTAATATGCTTTGAAACAATTAGATATATCCCATTAGAACTAATTCTGCTCAATGCATTTAGATGACCATTCTTTGTCCAATAGGTCAAAGGGATAACATCGAATTTAGCACACTCTTTCTCTTCCCTGATGCTAGCAAGGGGGTCTCATTCACATATGTCACCTTTATTTCGGCATCTTTTCCTACATAACTTTTCAGTACTTTGAGCATCTCTTTTTCGCGATGATAAGTGTCGCTTGTACAATTAATTTTCATTTCGAATTCTTGTGGTGCATGCTGGATGAACTGCCATTGTAGCAAATCGGAGTATTCCCACATCGCATTTATTATTGTTATAGGAGAAAGCAGATCCCCGTTGGTTGCTGTAATAAAATCCACTCGTCTGTCTTCAACCCTCTTCAATACTTTACCGTGGATTCCGCATTCACACTCGTGAGACATTACACCAAGGTCTCCTGTATCATATCTTATCATAGGCATGGCCTTGTTATAAAGATCTGTTACCACGATACGTCCAAGCTTTCCATCTTCTACGGAAATATCCTTTTCCAAGTCTAAAATCTCAACATAGAAGCTAGCTGTATTGATGTGATATTCCGTTCCTAATTTACATTGTTGAGAGATAAGTCCACACTCCTGGTTAGAATAGCGCGATATCACCGGACAACCGAATAAGTCTTTAATACCTTGGCGTGCATCATCAGGAAATGATTCAGACATAGTGATGAAACATGCCACCCTTGCCTTTGTTTTACGTCCTGTGCGTTTCATCCATTGGTACAAAGCTGTTATTGATGAGGCATAAGCCAAGATACTTTTTTCCTGATAATCATTTTCTAGTTTTTCAAGAAATCTTCAAGGCTCTCGTCTGATAAGTTATCACTTGACTGCATCACCATATTTGTTAGAAGAGTCTTTAGTTTGCTTTTCCTGTTAAGATGATTCCAGACTCTTATGTAATAGAGTCTTGTGCCAAGATGAAAGCCTGCAAGATCTGAACAGACTAGTAAGTCAGCTTGCGCCTGCAAGCGTTTTCCCGGGTCTTGCAACACTGCAAATGGAGTGCCGGTTGAACCGGATGTTGTCTCACGATGTAAAGGTTTTCCTAACCAACTTTGCGCTATGAAGTTATTTCCTCCGGCTTTAATAATGCTTTTATTTACAATTGGCAGTTCTTCAAACTTGTAATTAATGTATTGCTTATAGTAAGGGACCTCTTGTGTTGCCCATCTCACAAGGGCCTCACGCTGGTAGATGTTCTCCTCTCCAGTTTTAAATCCGTTGCTTACTTGGTCATAAGCTTTTTTAATTTCCCCCCCCCAAGGAATTTGTCTTTTAACCAGAATACTTTTGCGCATAGTGTCATAATAGTTGTATAATATGCTCTTATTTTTCTATCTTTATTTTTGGTAAAAACTCGATATAGTAATAACCATTTTCTAAGGTTTTATGTATTTTTATCTCATTTGAAGCTTTGGCCGAAGCCATAGAGGCATAGTTTTCAGATGAGATGGATCCGAACATGCGCAAATCTAAATGTTGAGATACCTTTGTCATTGCAACTCCCATTAATTTTGCAATGCCACGGCCTTGCAAATCTTTGTGTACCATCTTTCCTCGAAAGCATTTCCCATTCACAAATGCTCGCAGGAAGAAATAGCCTACGAGCTCGTTGTCGGATAAAACCAAAAATGTCAAGAATGCCTTATTATTCACCACCTTCCTGACCGCTTTCTCATCAAATTCATGAGGTCGAAAGAATTTAAAAGCTCCTTCGGGTTGCTCTCTAAAGAAATGCACTAAAATATCTACATCATTGTTCGTTGCCAAGCGGATGATATACTTTGGGCTTATACCTTCCAATATCTTATTAACTTTGGCTAATTGTTTCTTGTGTAACATATAGAATAGAGACGCGTTTCCCCATTCTATTGCCTCCCACAAGAAACTGAATTTGTCTTTTATTATATGTGCTAATTTGTATAACATTTTAGTTGCTTATATGCAGTATTTCATTATGATATTGTATGTATGTTGTACGGTATAGTTATTTAAATAGAATTGGTAGCCGTTTTCTCCCATTTGCTTGATGTCTGAGTTTATCATTTTGTTGAGTTTCTCGGTAAAAGTATTCACATCGTTACTTGGAGCCCAAATACCATAGCCATTCTTTTCGGCAATGCTACCTGTATCGCAGTTTGGATCTGTGCATGCAAGGATAGGCTTACGGCTCATTAAATAAGATAATAGACGACTTGGATAATTAGGAATTGTAAACCGATAATCCAGAAAGATCAATCCTACGTCACATGCTTCAGTCAAATAATAGTAGTCCTCTTTGGGTAGCCGCCTAAAAAGAGATACGCTCTGTGGCTTCTCTTCATTCACAAATTTCTCCAATTTGTTGTATTCAGTACCATTACCTACCACAAGAAAATGACAATCGGTTCGGTCTTTGTTGGCTCGAAGGCATTCAATTAGAAACGGAATGCCTTGAGGTTTTCCAAGGTTCCCACCATAGATGAAGATTGGACAATCGATAGGTAGGTTGTACTTCTTGCGAATCTCGACTCGTTGTTCTTCGGAGAGTGAAATCGATGCAACAAGATTGCAACTGTTCGGACAAATCTCCACTTTTTCAGGTTTGATTTCGGGATTATGAGCCAATATAAACTTTACATTGGCCGGACTCATGCAGCCAATCACATCCGAAATGGCATAGAGTTTTTTCTCTTTTTTGCGGAATGAACGGTACAACATACCCTTCAGCCCATTCTTTTTAAGTAGCCCCAGATCTACAGCATTTTGAGGAAAGATGTCCTTCAGCATTAAGTACGATACAGCCTGCGGGTTTTGTCTCTTTGCGTATTCTATCACTTTAGCAAACGTGATGGGTGGGGTAGAGTACAAGATGAGGTCGAATCTCACATGGCCAAGATACTTCTTTAAGGCCGCTTTAAACTGTGCTTCCAACATAACCTGCCCAAGACCTTTCTCAATAATATTAGTTTTCTCGACGTTAAGAGTTTGTACGCCTAAGATATGTATACCAGCCTCTTTAAAGAGAACAGTCTTTCTACCAGACCTTCGTTCAAAAGGCATCATTACATATACCTCGTGTCCTTCATCATAGAACCTACGTGCCAGATCTGTATATATGCCATTTGCCGAAATTTTCAGCATCTGGTTTGACATTGTCAAGAACAATACATTCATATATTTTTATGTTTTATTTTCATTGTGGTAACTTCCTCCCAACGCCAATGATAAACAGTCAAAACACGAGTTTTTATTATAGGAAGTCTATCAATAGCCAAGGCCTCTGATTTTGTGTTCTCTAAACTTTCTCTGCTGTTTTTTGCTTTTCTGTGATGCGAAATATTACCGTAAACAATGTGTCTCTGAATAGAAGAAATCGGAGGAATACCCTGTTTACAAGAAGCAAATCTATTGATTTCTATGTGTTTATTTACTTGTTAAGTAAACATTCGTATAGGTCAATATATTTATCGAAGCACTTGTTCTTATCGAAATGTTCTTCTGCCCGTTTACGGCAGGCTGTCGAAGAAAGAGGCTGCTCTTTCAGATTTATAATAGCTTTTGCCAAAGCTGCCACATTCCCTTGCTCAATTACAACCCCCGTCTTCTCATCTACAGCCTCTGATGCACCACCCGTACGATAGGTTATTATAGGAATACCACATGCTAAAGCTTCAAGATTGACTGTTGGGAAGGTATCGGCATATGTAGGGTTGATGAGAACATCTGATTCAGAGTAGAGTTGTGCCAATTCTTGCGCGGTCTGTGTCCGCAGGATGCCATGAATGCCTGCTGGAAGATTCTTTACTTGATCAGTAGAGAGACCTACCATCGTAATCTTATACTCCTCCTTTGGTAACATCTCTCGAAGTTTGTAAATGTCTAATTCTCCTTTATATGCCATCCATACATTCGAAACGGCAATAATGCGAAAAGGACGGTTGAGGGGTGATGATTGAGTGTTGGATGTTGTCTGCTTGAAGACAGACAAATCCACACCATTCTTTATTACCTCAATGCGTTTATCCTTAAGGAATGATTTTTTCACGAGACTGCTCATCCAATCTGAGCATGGCACGATAGTTAGGTTCTTGCATTTGCTAAAGAGGCTTTTTTTTAGCAAAAAGTTCTCACGAGAGCGATCAACAAATCTATTCCTCTGTACGCATTTGCCACATTCCGTTTGCCACTTCATGCAGTTCTGCTGGACGAAGTGATAGCAATGACCGGTAAATGCCCAGCAATCGTGGAATGTCCATACCACCTGTATCTCAGTCTGGTTGAGGTATTCAAATAGGATAGCATAATTTAGAAAATGGTCGTGGATGTTATGTAATTGCACTACATCTGGCTTTATTTCGGTTATCCGACGAACAAGAGCCTTTGTGGCTCTATCGGAACTACGCCCTTCCATATCCAGTAGATAGTTGTAGGCAAAGTGGATGTAGTTATCCATCTTTGAGCCTACTTTTACAAGATTGCTCTTGGAAGTGGTCATCTTTCGTCCATATGCTATGTACGAATTCCATCCACGTTTCATCGCCGACTGTCCGATAGCTTCTGCTATCTTTCCCGTTGAACCCCAGTTAGCTGTTACGTTAATCTGTAAGAGTGTTGGCATATTATTTATATTGCTTTAGAACAAGGACCATGCGATATTGAACAATCCCGTCCTTTCTGGAGGTCATCGATTAATAAGAGAAGGTTTTTGGCTGCATTGGCTGGAGACCAAACATCTCGCATATTCTCATAGCCCTGAATTGCGATTTGCTTTCTTTCTATTGGATGATTTAGTAACAATTCTACCTTTTCAGTAAGTGAAGACAGCGCCTTTTCATCTATTTGGAGTTTTTCCCCTATAAAACCTGAATCCGTATTTGCACTCTTGAATGTTATGCCAGAAACTCCATCTTCAACAAGGAACGGAATAGATCCAATACCATCGGAGCCCACAAGTATACATCCGTTGCTCATAGATTCATTGGAAACTGCACCCCAGCCTTCATTTCTATCGGATGTAAATAAGAATATCTCATGCTTGCGCATTTCTTGAAGTATTTTTGCATTCGGCATGTTTCCCTTGAATGTTATCATGTCTGTGACCCCTAAGTCTGATGCGAGTCTCTTGGCTTCTTTAAGTTTCTCACCGGAGCCGAACATGTCGAGAGAGAAGCGATAGCCTTTTTCCTTGAGTCGTTTTGCCATTAAGATAGGTAGTTCCGGATGTTTCCATTTCAGAAATCTACTGCACCACATAAGTGATGTAGTTTCTGATGAACGAACATTTTGTGACGCTTTAACGTCAAAATTTTTATCCACTGTGGTGAAATACCCCCACTTGTAACAACGATTCTTGTAAGTATGCAATTTATATTGATCACTTGCCCCGAAAGCGCTTGCGCATAACTTGTAAAATGGCTTTCTCCAGAACAGAATACGATAGTAGCATAATGATTTGATGAGTCTTGGAGAAAGTAGGTTAAGCCAACCTCGTTTCAACCAACGCTCAGATACTTCAAAAGAAATCTTGTCTGTGTTTTTGGCGCGAATTACTTCAAGGTACAGCACCTCCGGACCACCAAAAAGAGCTACATCTGCAGTCTTTGCTAACTCTATCGCCTTTTGCCGATTTTCTTCATTTTCCCAGGCCCTCAATACATATGACACCTGCGAGTAGTCGGTATAACCTCCTTTCTTTAGCCAGTCGTACATCGGAACAGTCTCAACGAAGATGTAATCAATGCCTTCCGTTGAAGCCAGTTCGTCTGCAACAAGTTTCTGATGGTGATTGAGAAAATTGGAGAAATATGCTATTATCATATATTACAAGCGGATTTTATCAATTTAGCATAATTCTTAACCATACATTCGGTTGTAAAATGAGTATAAGCAAAGTTATAGGCCGCCTCGACATTGTTTTTGTTAAAAGATGGATTATCCAATAAACTGCAGACCACCTTGAAGTAAGCATCGGCATTGTTACTTTCAACTAAATGGCCATATTTCCCGTTGTCTGTTATATCTATAGGACCACCTGCTCCTCTCCAGGCAATGATAGGTTTCCTTCTTAACATGCCCTCAACCAAACTACGGCCAAAACCTTCTGTACGTGAGAATGATATCAGGATATCAGTTTCTGCAAAGAGATTTTCCCCTGATACAAAACCGCAAAAATTTATATATGGTTTTATTCCGAGAATCTTTATCTCATGCGCAATCTTTGTCTGATATTCGTTATCACCATCAGGATCTCCATACAAATTTAAAATGGCATTAATGCCGTGATCTCGCAAAAGTTTTATCAATCTAATGCCCTCAATCTGATTTTTTAAATCGGATATAAATCCCATTGTGCTGATTCTCAGATAATCCTTTGAGAGATCTTTATGAGGGTAGTCAAATGCAGGCATTGGTAATCCATTATGAATGAGAGTTACTCTATTTTCTGGCATACCGCATTGGATTAATAAGTCTGTTTGCTTCTTTGAAATACCTACAGCAAAATCAATACAATGGTGTTTTAATTTCTGGATAATAATTTTACTTGCAATACCTTTATCTTGAAAATTACCACCTCTGTTAATGTAAATCTCATTTATATGTTTTGATGGTATTAACGACAATAGAGCAGATGTAACAGGCTGATTTGTAATAACCCAGGTGTCTCTGTCTAAGAAGGGCCTTATAGTTCTATATAAATCTAGAATAGTATAGAGAGTCTCACAAACCTTATTTTTGGACATTGTCCATACGGATTTCTTAGTTGTCTTTACAATAACATTCAAGGGAAAGTCTGTTGTTGACATTTCGCTACCATTGGGGCATACAACTATTATTTTAAACTCAGAAAAATGACTTAGGCCCTTGACAATTGATATCGTACTTTGAGGAACTCCTCCTCTATTGTCAATGAACTCGCTTGGAAATATTAATGTTTTCATTTATAATGATATATCTATACATGATTGCACATAAGATACAGTAGAAAATAGAGTTTATTCCAATAATAAATCTTGCATTGGTAATAAAATCATTAGCAAACATTGCCATTGTAACAATAAATAAGAAGAGATATTTTCCTTTAAATTGGAAAGCCCAGTTGAGTAATTTAATGTTAGTAATGAGATAACATAAGCAGCCTGCGATGCCAGTTGTAATCAGAGAATGAGAGAGGAAACTATGCTGAATAGCTGATGGCTTTCCGATGAACAGAAATGTAGATCCTTCAAACTCGAGCATATGCTGTATTGGTTTTACGTTAATGCTCATAATTCGAGAGTCCCAAAAGTCATTACCAGCGCCATTTATCTTCTCGCTTAAGTAACTTTGACTGTATTCATAAAATGAAGAATCTACAAAAGTTAAAATATACTTATAAAGTATGGGACCTATGATAATTAATAATGAAATTGCAAATATCTCGGATCCATATACTTTCTGGTGTGATAAGAATCTGAATAATAAAAAGCTAATTACGAGCATCATCATAGCATATCTACTTGAACAAAATACAATAATGACAGCCATAATTATAATACCAAGCAGTACGTATGATTTCAATAACTTTGTATAATATAGAAACTCAAATAAGATTGAAAATAATAAAGCTGTGAATGCAACATTATTACGTCCATATCCGAAGTCTAGAGTCGCAAGATTCTCAGAGTATGTTTCCTGCATCATTGTCCGATAATTGAGCAGGAATACAACAAGGAAAGCTGAACCTATTACAATAAGTTTCTTTATATCTTGTATGGATTTAATATTATTGGATAATGAAAAATATATGACGACCCCCCATAAGTAATTTCTAAAATAGTTGATAAATATTGTATTTGTTAAATCCCCATTTATAAGTGCTGCGGCAATCATAAATGGGACATATATTGCGGTTAATGTAAAAAAACGATCTGTTAACCATTGATGAGTTATAAACTTATATGACGATATTATTAATAAAAGTGCACATGCTATATCGGCGTATGTAATACCTGCAGCAATACTATAATAACTGCCAATTAAAGCTCCGACAGATAATGCATATACTAAGAATTTCATGCGTACTTTATTTTTTCTTGAATAAAAAGATTGACATAACATCTTCTCTTGAAGGAAGAGTATAGAAGTCTTTCATAGATAATTCTGTAATTCTTGTAATGTTTATCTGTAATAGGAAGGCCGTTGTAAAGGTTACTAATACAGTAACAACAGAACATCCGATAACGCCAAACTGAGGTATGATAAAATAGTTTAAAATAGCGCTTAGAATTATACCTATAACAAGATTCTTCATGATGCTTAATGGCGAGCCTTGTGATGATAAGATTCCGTAGCTAACTTCTTTTGCCCCGTTCGCAATCATTGTAAGTGCCAATAATCGGAGAACAGGGGCGGCTGTTTGGTATTCTGTACCATATAATATTCGGATAAAAATAGGGGCGAAAATGATTAGGCCTATTGCCAATAACGTATTTACAAAGGCTAATAGGAGGGAGACTCTTCTGACCTGTAATTTAAGTTCTTTCCCCTTTACCAGACTCCATTTTGAATAAAGGAGAGGCCCGACCGAAGAGGCTATTACAGTGCCTATAATCAATAAAGAATTTGCTCGACTATAATAACCAACATTTAGGAAGCCTTCCGATATGGAGAACCATGTTAAGAAATATACAGGGATACTCGTTAGAATAAGTGATGCTATATTATTGCCTGCTAGTTTGACGCCCCATTTTACTATGTTATAAAACAATTTTTTATCTATTCCATCTTGAAAAGAAAAACGTCTATGAAAATAATGGTAAAGAATTGACAAGGACAAGATGCTTCCAATGCCAGACAAGGCGAGAAGGAACCCTACATTCAACTTATTCCAGATAAATAATGCAACTAATAGAATAATAAAGGTAAATACTTTTGTTGAATATTTTACTACTTGGTTTTTTACAACATCCATTTTTGCCAAAAGGACAGGTGTAAAGATATTGTTCAAAAGCAAAGCATTTGTTCCCAAACAAAATAGAGTAATACACCAAACATTTTCCTTCCCAAAGTAGTCTGGCTTGAGCATTATTATTGCAAATAATACTAAACTTGCAAAAGATGCAATTGGGATCGTTGCATTTATGGTTGTAGATAATACCTTTCGTTCGTCAACTTTCAATGCATTTATAAAATAAATACAAGACTGACCAAGTCCTAATGCGCAAAATGTTGCAAATAGATTTTGTGTTGTAATGAATATCTGGTATCGTCCGATTTCAGAAGGGCCTAATACTCGAGATTCAATAACGTTTATTAACATATTGAATATAATAAGGCCCAAAGATGCAGCTATGCTAAAAATAGTTGACTGCTTAAAGTTCATTTTTTGATATGGTAATAGTCAAAAACCGCTTTTATCTGTCTGTCATTTCCTCCATTTATGACATTGATATTTTGCAATGAGGATGTCTCATCTATATCTAACGGTATAAATAAACTATCGAAGTGAGGTGTTGGAATATGCTCACACAGCGTACCTTTGAGCATGGTCATTACTTTGAACCATACATCATCTGCATGAGGGCATAATTTTAAGAATAAGTTTTTATTTGTCATATCCTCATGATAGCAATGAGGAGGATAGATAATACCAGATACTCCCGTTGGGAAATTGTATATATCACAACCTTTTGCACCTCTAACTACCCACTCAAGATAAGGTCTTGGTGAGCCGTCTTCGTTGAACAAGATATAATGACCTCTATAAAAATAAATCTTGCTAGAGTCTTTTTTGTAAGCACGATATAAACGCTCAACGAAATCAATTGGATATATGATATCGTCATCGACAGAGATGATTACAGCATTTGGAAAATTGATAAGAGCAGGAACGAGCTTTGTGTATGATTTTATATCTTCACACAATCTAATCTCAAGACCTCTTGCCTCTTGCCTATGGAGTGCAATAGGGATACTCTCATATGTATTGTACGCAGTCTGATCAAGCCATAATATAATCTTATTAGGTTTTATTGTTTGATGAAGCAAACTTTCAATTGTCAGATATAATAATTGAAGTTTATTTCCGTATGATGTCAAAGAAATTATTAGTTGGCCTTCAGGATATGATTCATCTGTAGTGCCTATTTCTTGGGAGGTTAAGTACAGATTATGATAATTTTGACGTACTACTCCATTGTATATTTTATTATCAATATTTGATAACTTGCCGTATAAGTTCTTGATTTTTTGAAATATTGGCATCTTAATCTGCTTTTATAAATGTATTGTAAATAGATTTCTCTTTTGCCTTAGAATACATCTCTTTGTTCTTAGTTTTTATCAATTTTGCAGGATTCCCGCCTATTACAGAACACGGAGGAAAATTCTTAGTAACTACGGAGTTTGCGGCTACGACGCTCCCCTCTCCAATTGATACTCCTGGACAAATAAAAACTCGAGCTCCTATCCAACAATTTTCTCCGATAACAACAGGCTTCAACGATAGTTCTTCAGCAAATGGGAGAATTTCCGAGTCATAGATATGATTTACCGAAAATATCATTACATCTGGTCCAGTTATAGTTCCAGAACCGATTTCCACTCCACCCTGAGCATTAATGAAGATATTCTCTCCAAGTACAATATTGTCATGAAGAATTAGATTCTCAGTATGCCCTAGTTTGAAATTTGGACAAATCTTTATATTCGTACCGAAATATCTAAATTTAAGTTTTTTTAGCTTGTATTGATTCCAATATCGTACAATAGCCGAATGTAATGAAAGTAACGAAATCATTTATTCACAATAAAAACCTTGATATCCATATTTGACAAACCACTTCCTCTTTGACACTGCGAATGGATCATAAAGCATAGAATGTGGTTTTATGTCTCTTGTAACTGTGATATTTGCGCCAATAATTGAATCATGGCCTATTGTTACAGGTCCAGCCACAACACTATTGGGTGAGATCTGGACATTATCCTCGATTATCGGTAATGTATGTTGTTTTATCTTCCCTGATTTATCAATATATTTACCAGATTTTCCGCCGTTCCCGCCAATAGTTACATTCTGATTTATTTGTACATTGTTACCTATGGACTGTGCTGCTATTATTATATTGAAAGGATGAGGTATTCTTAATGGAATTCCAATAGAACTACAACTACACTCAATATGATATGAGTGATGTAACCTATGTCGACAGAATTTACCTATGCTTGAATACCTATATCTTATTAGAAATAAAACCTGAGTGTTCGGTGAAAAGAGTATCCGAAGAAATAACTTAATCTTGGATCGTAACCCATTTTGTTGATCATTAGCATAAAGGCAATTATAATCTTTCAAAAACGCATTCCATTTTTCCATATTACTATCCTATAATGTATTTCTTTACCGTTGTCTTTGATATTAAATACGTTGCGATTGCGGATATGATAAAGACGATAGAACTAGAGACTAAACAATTCCAAGTTTCTGTTTGGGGAAAGATATATAATAGCTTAAAGAATAGCCAGTGCGTCAAATATATACCGAATGTTAATCCTCCGAGCCTGCATATGAATTTATATGTAGAATCATTTATTGTAAGTTTCTCAAATAGTCTTTTTGTTAGAATAAAAATTGAGACGCTGATGAACAAATTCGAGATAGAGCAGTATGCTATAATCTTATCCATCGAGATGCCAAAAGCTGAAAGTATCAATACGAGTATACAACCAGAGCACATCAGAATAATAGGAAATAACTTACCTACTTCAAACCTGCGAAGATATGCGCCAACTAATATATATCCGAAATATCCATAGAAACTTATGAGTGCCGTAATGGGGTTTGTAAACAACATACCGTTGTGGTCGGTTTTAAATGTAAGGAACTCATCAAAGAAATTTCCATTAAATATTAAAGTCAAGGACCAGATTAGTATATATAGTTGGAGCTCTTGCTTTGTGGCATTACTTATAAAACTAGATCCCATTGGAATTAGTAAAGTAATACCAATGAGTGCATATAAGTACCATAAATGAGGAGCTTGAGTTGCATGAGCCAAATCATATATCATTGATTTTGGGCTGCTAAAACACAGTGTGTATATCACAAGCCAGATAATTAATGGGTAAATTATTCTTGTAAGTCGTTTTTTGAAGAATGTAAAAGTGTTGTCTTTTATGGGAAAAGAAAAATAACCGCTGATAATAAAAAACAATGGTACGGCCAACCGGCCTATGACGAAACAAGCATTAAGGCAATAATTGCCCAAAATACTGACTTTCCCCCCCCCTGAAATGAACTCATAAATCTGATAGCGAGAGTGATAAAGTATAACAAGGATGCAGGCTAATAACCTAAGGATTTCTATAAATATTTCTTTTTTTCTTTCCATTTAATTTTGTATAATGATTTAACGTAATCTTTTCATCTCATTCTTTCTAGTTCTAATATCAATTTGCTCAATATCCTCCTCTCCAATAAGCGGATTGCCATTCTGTACCTCAATAAAAGGGTGAGAGTAAAACCCTTTATGGCATGAAAATGTTCAGCGGGAATAACAATCAAGTCGCCTGCTTTTTTTGTGCTTTACCGTTTATTACGAAAAAGTCTGCACTTCGCTAAATGTCCAGACGTTACTTAAGGTAGTGGTGGTAAATTTGATAAGAAATGGCCTTGCCTGGTTTTAGAGCGATACTCTTGGTGAGTTGATGCTACTTATTTTTGTAGATAGAGTCATCAAGCACACGATGTTCTAGAGACGTTCTTTATACGTAGCTAGTTAGGTTTTCTGCCGTTTTTTTGATTTCTTCCGAATATTCTTTACTGCACACTAGGATTCCATTGGGGCTTGCTGCAACAACAACATCCTTGATCCCTTCAACGTAGATGGGGCACTGAAGCTCGTTAATGATATGTGTATTCTCACAATGTGGGCCCATGATGGCATTGCCAATAATGTGGTGTTTGAGTTCTTCGGAGAGAGAGTTCCATGTTCCAAGGTCTTTCCACTGACCAGAAAAAGGAACGACAGCAATGTCTTGAGCTTTCTCGGCTACTTCGTAATCAAATGATATTTTGGGAAATTCTTGATAGCGGTTTCTTATGTCTTCAAAACAGTTACTTTGAATGTGCTTGTGAATTATATCCATCATGTAGCCAAGGCGGAAGGCGAAAACTCCACCATTCCAAAGAGCGTTTTGCTTGAGGAGTTCCTTGACAACTTTGGTAGATGGTTTCTCTGTAAATCTCGATACCTTTAGAAATTCCTTTGATTCTTCTATAACTTCCTCTTGTGGGATTATATAACCATATTTTTCGCTTGGGTATGTAGGCTTTATTCCCATCAATACCAAATCTGCGACATTTTGCTCTACGCACTCAATCATCTTGGCGATAGCTCGGAAATAACCTGCATCTGTATAAGGATCACATGGCATGATGACTATTACCTCATCGTTATTACAGCCTTTAGAGAATTTGAGGTAGCTTGTAGCGAGGGCAACTGCCGGAAAGGTGTCACGACGTTCTGGTTCGGTTACTATTGAGATTGTATCACCTAATTGCTGGGTGATGATATCAATTTGACTGGCGTTTGTTGCTATGGTGATTGCATTGATTTGCATTATTTCCTTTGCCTGTCGCACTACTCGTTGAACCATAGATTCCATAGTACCGTCCTCCTTCTCAATAAGAGGTAAGAATTGTTTGCTACGAACATTGTCTGAAAGAGGCCATAGCCGCTTGCCGCTGCCGCCGGAGAGTAATACTAATTGCATATATTAAATTGGGCATTCGTTTAATGTTGATTGGGTGTTTTTTATTCTTACAAAGAATATATTTACACTATGATAGTTAAAGTAAGAGCCCTAAGAATTTGAAAGATTTTCTGCGAGATTTTTAATTAATCATATTGTATTTATTTTGAAGTGCGTGAGAGTATTGAACTCTGACTTTCGCCCACCTGTGCACGCACTTAGCCATATTGCCTAAATTATTTCCTCTTCACCTCGGAAGTGTACGTTGAGTTCATGGAGAGGTGCAAGAAGAACACCGAGAGGGGTCCCTTGGGTCATCTTTGCGAATGCATTAACATCTTTAGGGAAACATTTGCCTCCGTAGCCGAACTTACCATCAGGACCGGGAACATAGGTGTGTGTGTCGTTGATGTACCCAGAAAGGAGTACGCCGGTATGAACTGTACGCCAATCGGCACCCATTTTCTCACAGTATTCACGACAAGCGTTAAAGTAGGTCACTTTGTATGCTCCAAACACATTGTGCATATATTTCGTGAGTTCTGCCTCAAGAGGGGTCATAACGGTAAACTTCTTACCTATGAAAATCTTTGTTAAGAGCTCTAAAGCTCCAGTGAAGACCATGGTCTGTTTTTTGAAGTCCTCGATGTGAGTGCGTTCGGTAAGGAACTCTGGCATGTAGTGTACGTGATGACCTGTTTCCTTTGAGAGCAGTTCACTACTACCTGGAAGGATAGTGGTACGCACGAAGACTGGTACGTCCGGGAGCGCAGAGATGAGTTCTTTCATGAGGGAGAGGTCTTGTGTTCCATCGTCCTCAGTACGGACATGAATCTGCAGAAACGCAATGTCTATGTCTTTCATGTCATCATGGTATCCCTTGGCTGGATCGCTGATGAATAATTTACATTCAGGATTATTGTGTTCCAACCAATCTTTCAGGGCTCCGCCAACGAAGCCGCATCCGATAATTCCAACGTTGATCATAGTTGTGATTTTTTATTATTGTTTGTGGATCTTGGTTTATGGATAAAGTCCTACTATCTTGTAGCAAGAGAGCAATCTGTGAGGTTTGCCTATATCCTATGATTATATTGTACTCATCTCTATAGACATCTGTAAGATTGTGTTTTGCAGTGTCATTTCCTCCACACCATCTTGTTCACTACGCCAACGTAGCTCTGGATGATTTTCACCACCTTGGTGGAGACATTTTCATCCGTGTAGTCAGGAACCGGGGTGCCGTAGTCGCCGTTCTTGACAAGTTCTACTGCAGTGTCGACGGATTGGAGAAGTCCTTTGGTGTCGATGCCGGAGAGAATAAAGCCTGCCTTGTCGAGGGATTCGGGACGTTCGGTCGAGGTACGGATGCAAACTGCCGGAAAAGGATGTCCTACGCTGGTGAAGAAAGAACTCTCTTCGGGAAGGGTGCCCGAGTCGGATACGACTGCGAACGCGTTCATCTGAAGGCAGTTGTAGTCGTGGAATCCCAGCGGCTGCTGAACCTGTACGCGCGGATCAAGCTTGAACCCGGTAGCCTCGAGACGATGACGGCTGCGGGGGTGGCAGCTGTAGAGAATCGGCATGTCATACTTCTCGGCCATTGCGTTGATTGCATTGAAAAGGCTGAGGAAGTTCTTCTCCGTGTCGATGTTCTCCTCGCGGTGAGCACTCAACAGGATGTAATGCCCCTTCTTGAGTCCGAGTCTCTCGTGTACGTCGGATGCCTCAATCTCGGCAAGGTTCTGGTGGAGTACCTCGGCCATGGGCGAACCGGTGACGTATGTACGCTCACGGGGAAGTCCGCATTCTGCCAGGTATCTTCTTGCATGCTCGGAGTAGGCGAGATTGACGTCCGAGATGATGTCCACGATGCGGCGGTTCGTCTCCTCCGGCAGGCACTCGTCTTTGCAGCGGTTGCCGGCCTCCATGTGGAAAATCGGAATGTGGAGCCGTTTTGCCCCGATGACACTCAAACAACTGTTGGTGTCGCCAAGAACGAGTACGGCATCCGGTTTGGTTGCAGCGAAAAGCTTGTAGCTGCAGTTGATGATGTTGCCGCAGGTCGCACCGAGGTCATCTCCGACTGCATCCATGTAGACCTCCGGTTCGGCGAGTTTCAGGTCGCGGAAGAAGATACCGTTGAGGTTGTAGTCGTAGTTCTGTCCGGTATGGGCCAGAATCACATCGAAATATTTGCGGCATTTGGAGATGACAGCAGCAAGCCGGATGATCTCCGGACGGGTGCCGACGATGATGCAGAGTTTGATTTTGCCGTTATTTTGCCAGTGAATGTCACTGTAATCGAATTTCGGAGTTTTGGTTTCCATAGATCGTTTTGATTATTCAGCCATCTTGCGGCTTTTATTCGCTTGCTACGGGGTCGAAGAAAGTATCCGGCCGCTCCGGGTTGAAAACCTCGTTGCAGTACATGACCGTGACAAGATCCTGAGTCTTCGAGAGGTTGATGATGTTGTGCGTATATCCGGGCAGCATGATGACGCTCTGAATCTTGTCGCCCGAGACTTCGAACTCGATGACCTCGTCCGTACCCTCTTTCCGCTGCTGGATCAGGCCGTGGCCGGAAACAACGATGAACTGCTCCCATTTGGTGTGGTGCCAGTGCTGACCTTTGGTGATACCCGGTTTGCTGATATTGATACTTACCTGTCCGCAGTTGAGTGTGCGAACCAGCTCGGTAAAGGAGCCACGGTCGTCGCAGTTCATCTTCAGGTCAAAAATGGCCTTATCCTTGGGAAGATAGCTCAAATAGGTGCTGTAAAGCCTCTTGGCAAGGCTGTCGGCCGGAATCTCGGGGATCATCAGCGTCTTCGGCATGTCGTGGAACTGGTGCAGAAGGTCGACGATTTCGCCCAGCGTAGCCTTGTGAGTGACGGGGCAGTAGCAGTAACGTCCTTCAGCCGAGGGCAATACGGTCAGTCCTTCGAACTCGCAGTGGTGCTCCTGGCCTTTCAGCGCGGCGATCATCTCTTCAACAAGGTCGTCGATGTAAAGGACCTCGAGCTCCACTTTTGGATCGTTGACCGTGATGGGCAGCTCGTTGGCGATGTTGTTGCAGAACGTGGCGATGGCGCTGTTGTAGTTGGGGCGGCACCATTTCCCGTAGAGATTGGGGAACCGGTAAACAAGAACTTTTACGCCGTTTTCCTCGCCATATTGGAGGAAGAGATCTTCGCCCGCCTTCTTGCTGCGCCCGTATTCGCTGTTGCCGAAACGACCGGTAAGAGAGGCCTGGGCCGAACTCGAGAGCATGACTGGGGCCTTGTTCCCATGCTTCTTCAGCGTGTCCAGAAGCGTTGAGGCAAAGCCGAAGTTGCCGGTCATGAACTCTTCGGGGTTCTGAGGCCGGTTCACACCCGCAAGGTTGAATACAAAATCGCATTCGGAGCACCAGGCATCCAGCTGCTCCATGGTGCTGTCCAGGTCATACTCAAAGACCTCATCGATCTGAAGGTCTCCGTAGTACTTGGCCTTGCCTGTTTTGATGTTATTAAGTTGGGAGCAAAGGTTCCGACCAACGAAACCCTTTGCTCCGGTTACCAGAATTTTCATCTGTTATTCGCTTCTATAGTCGCGGGACTTTGCTTTGGGCTGCAGACCGAGGTCTTCGCGGATGAAATTGAGCTTGAGGAGCAGCGCCTTCATGCCTTCGACATCGAGTCGCTTGGTGTTGTGGCTGTGATAGTCCTCCATGCGGCTGATGGCATCGTCGCCTTCCGTGAAGAATTTGTCGTAGTTCAGGTCACGGGCGTCGCAGGGAATGCGGAAGTAGTTGCCGCAATCTTCCGAACGAAGCATCTCTTCACGCGTAACAAGCGTTTCATAGAGTTTCTCACCGTGACGGGTGCCGATGATTTTCACCTCGGTCTCTCCGTATTTGGGATTCACCTTGGCGTAAACCTGCTTGAGGGCCTCTGCAAGCACGTCGAGGGTTGCGGCCGGGGCTTTCTGAACGAAGAGATCGCCGTTGTTGCCATGCTCAAAGGCATACATGACAAGATCGACAGCATCATCAAGCGTCATCATGAAGCGGGTCATGTTGGGATCCGTGATGGTGATCGGCTTGCCCTCTATCATCTGCTCAACCCAAAGCGGAATCACGGAACCACGGCTGGCCATTACGTTTCCATAGCGGGTGCAGCAGATGGTGGTCTTTGCATCCGGCCCCAGTGCACGCCCCTGGGCAATGGCAACCTTCTCCATCATGGCCTTGGAGATACCCATGGCGTTGATTGGGTAGGCTGCTTTGTCCGTAGAGAGGACGACGACATTCTTAACACCATGAGCTATAGCGGAGAGAAGTACATTGTTGGTGCCTTCTACATTCGTACGCACAGCCTCCATCGGATAGAATTCGCAAGAGGGTACCTGCTTCAGTGCGGCCGCCGAGAAGACATAATCGACTCCGTTCATTGCAAAATCTATAGCCTCACGGTTGCGTACATTTCCAATATAGAATTTTACTTTGTTCGAAACGTCCGGACGATTAGCCTGAAGGAAGTGGCGCATGTCATCCTGTTTCTTCTCGTCGCGGGAGAAGATACGAATTTCCCGGATGTCAGAGTCGAGAAAACGACGCAGAACTGCGTTGCCGAAACTTCCCGTACCGCCTGTGATTAACAGGACTTTGTCTTTGAAAATGCTCATAATATCTATATGTATTATAATTATTTTTTACTGTAGAGTTTTTTGCTCCGAGTCTTGAGACCGCATTAAGTCGGCGCACAAGACGCCAATTCGAGTTTATTTTGGAGGGGCTATTTTGTTTCTTTGTCGAATTCCTCAAATCGCGAGTTCTTGGATTTGAACTCGGGGACGATCTTCTTCATCAGGCGAACCATATCCGGAATGATGACGGCACGCGAAAGCTCCTCCAGCTCTTGTGCACCCTTGAGGGCATCGATATAGTCGTACTCGCGGACCTTGGCGATGCGGATGCGGTCGTGCGATGTCGGAAGCGTGTTCTCCGTGTTCGACAGCACCTCTTCGTAGAGTTTCTCGCCCGGGCGTAATCCCGTGTATTCGATCTTGATGTCCTTGTCGACCTCCAGACCGGCCAGTTCGATCATGCGCTTGGCCAGATGGGCGATCTTCACTGACTTACCCATGTCGAAGACAAAGATCTGGGTGCCCGTCGACATCGTGGCGGCCTCCATCACCAGACGGCAGGCCTCCGGAATCGTCATGAAGAAGCGCGTGATGTCGGGGTGCGTCACCGTAACCGGACCGCCCTTGGCGATCTGCTCGCGGAAGCGCGGGATCACCGAGCCGTTCGAGCCCAGCACGTTGCCGAAACGCGTCGTGACGAACTTCGTTTTGCCCTTCACCTTGCCGGCTTCGATGGCCAGACCGAGCGACTGCACGTAGATCTCGGCCAGACGTTTCGTACAGCCCATGATGTTGGTCGGGTTGACGGCCTTGTCCGTCGAGATCATGACCATCTTCTCGACGTCGTATTCGATACACTTGTCGGCCACGTTACGCGAACCGGCGACGTTGGCCAGCACGGCTTCGCAGGGGTTCTCCTCCATCAGCGGCACGTGCTTGTAGGCTGCCGCGTGGAAGACCACCTGCGGGCGGTAGGTGCGGAAGGCGAAGTCCAGACGCGGGATCATGCGCACGTCGCCGATTACGGGGATGAACTTCAGATTGGGGAAGCGGTCCTCCAGCTCGAGGCGGATGTTGTGCATCGGCGTCTCGGAGTTGTCGAACAGCACGAGTTCCTTGACTCCGAACGTCGCCAGCTGGCGGCACAACTCCGAACCGATGGACCCCGCCGCGCCCGTAACCAGGATCGTCTTGCCGCGGAAGTTGGCGATGATCTCGTTCATCGAGATCTTGATCTCTTCACGTCCCAGCAGGTCCTCGATCCTGATCTCGCGGATTGCCTGACGCTGCACCTTGCCGTCGACCACCTCGTCGATCGAGGGAGCGATCAGCACCTTGAGGTTGCAGTCCATACAATAATGGATTAGGCGCTCCTGCTCTTCGCGAGCCTCATGGACGTGGGCGAAGAGAATGGCGTCAATATCCTTGCAGTTGTGCAGGTACTTGACATTCTCTTCGGTCTCGAAGTAGTAGACCGGGAGATCGGCCAGCATATGATTCTTCAGTGTTTTGCCGTAGGTCAGGAAACCGACGACCTGATACTCTTGAGAATTTTGGAGTTGGGTCACCAACGAAACGCCCTTGTCGCCGGTTCCGTAGATCAGGATCCGCTGGCATTTGCAATGCCTTTGACGGCTGTCTTTGAGCCAGTCATAGACGACAACCATGGCAACGCGCATAATCACCAGTCCTGAAAGGCTCAACAATATGTCAAACAACAGAGTGATCCAGATCGCTGGAAATGTCGGGCCAGCGACACCCAAAGCCAATATAACTGCGATCCCAATTCCCTTGAAAACAACGGCGACACTCAAACGGCCCAAACCCCGCAAGGTGGCGTGACGGATGATTGATTTGTGGGTTTGGAGCAACACGAACGCGATCCAGGAAAAGACAACGGATCCTCCGAGCCACCAGCCGATTGTTTTCCAGATAAGGGCTTCAGCACCCAAAAGAATGCTTGCAACTAACAGCGAGATGATAGAGGCCCCGACCGAAACCAACAGGTCCAATGCAAGAATCAACCGTGAACTGATATAACGATCCAGTCGCAGTTTTTCAATTAAACGATACATGATTTGATGTATGAATATTTTATTTGTTTGAAATTCGAAGACCGAAAACGGCCTGCTCGGATCTCGAATCCATGCCCCCCTCTCCTCCGTGGCCAAACTGACGGTCGAAATCGGCCAAGAGGCGAATCAGCTGTGCCTTGCTCTTTTTGAGTGATTCTTCCGTGAGCCAGGGATCAATCAAGGCGTGTGCTTGGTCGCATGTGACTACTTTGGCCTCAATTTCCGCAAAACGATACGAACATCGGGAATCGTAAAGAATTACAAAAACTCTTTCACCGCGTGTTCATGCCATGCACGATACTCTGCGGCGGAGAATTCTGCCGCCAGCAGTTTCTTGTAATCGTGCTTGTCACAAACCGGAATATGCTGCTGGATGTAAGCCCGCAACTCGCTGTCGGGAATGCTGACCATCACCACCGGAAAAGGATAGTCCTTATGGCTGAACAAGGTGGTTTCTCCTTTCCGGAAGAGCCGCTCCAACTGGAAGGCCGACTCTTCGAAAGCATGCCAATAGTCTTCCGTCCCGTATAGCCGGATGTATCTTTTGTTGTCCTGTTCCTTGCGGAGTATCTCGATCATACGGGTCTCGACCAGACGTTTCAATGACATCCACGCAGGCTCGACATTCGGTTTGCCGTTCATAGTTTTCTAATTCGATTGTATCTGCTTTGCTTGACGGATGACCTGCAATCAGGAAATAACCTCGATCAAGTCGGGATGCACCTCTGCGGCAACAGCCATGACACCTTCCAGCAGGACGACGACCCGGCGGTTTCTTTTGCCCTGCACCT
>ERZ827156.718-NODE-718-length-44962-cov-14.101788_pt1 | contig 44962 bp, 37 predicted proteins | sample MGYA00519919_ERZ827156 | MGnify/ENA primary metagenome ERZ827156 (study PRJEB31778, sample SAMEA3449269) | human gut metagenome | biome: human gut; feature: human-associated habitat; material: faeces | place: United Kingdom | collected 2010/2012 ... | reverse complement strand
AGAAAAAACTTCTATTGTTCTTCTTACACTTCATCGGCACATCCATCTGTAACTGGCGAAGTTTATCGTCAGAGACGGCTTTCGTAATCAATTCGCCGGGTTCCCGCGACAACTCTTCCGCCGACACATAACACCTGCCACCAAACAAGTTTACATTTACAATGTCTGAAAATACATCTTTGTACTGTAGTAAATTTTTCTCTGCTAAATCCTTTGCTCCCAAATGGTATCCTCCTTAATTAGTCAAATTCTTTTGTTTCTATCATTACAAGGAGAACCTCTTCGCCCCACCCTTGTTTGTATATATACTAGCACAATCAAAGCGCAAAGTCAATATATTTACTTACAATTGTCAGGCGACTTACGCACCTCAAAAAGAACCTTAAATCGTGCCAAACAAGCCAAATTCCGGCATATAAAAAGAGCGTAAAACGACACCACCAATAGGATGGGCGTTCTACGCTCAAAGTTTTTTCAAACCCCGTCTTTATATTACTTCCTTATGTTACTTCTTTATCTTTACCTTTTTCACCGTACTCCACTTTCCGTACACTTTTTTCTTACCATTCATTTTATAGGCACGAACTCGAATGTAATACGTTTTCTTCTTTTTCAGTTTCTTAATGGTGTACTTGGTTTTCTTTGTCTGTATGCTCTTTTTCTTTTTGAACTTTTTGTTTAGGGCATACTGAAGCTGGTAGCCTTTGGCATCTTTAACCGCATTCCAGCGAACAACAAGTTTTCTGCCTTTTTTATTCTTTGGCACTCGCAAAATAACCTTTGATAATGTTTTCTTACCTGATATCTTATCCGAGTTATCCGGCGTAACCGAAGGTGTTACCGTTGGTGCTATGGTCGGCTTTAAAGTTGGAATTGCAGTTGGGACAGTAGTCGGCTTGACTGTTGGCGTCGCCGTCGGTTGTTTCGTTGGCACAGCAGTTGGCGTTACCGTCGGTGTTGGCGTTGGTGATATGGTTGGTGTTGGTGTGGCATCTGGTGCCACTTCCTTTTCCAACACAATGCTATTATTCCAAAGCTCATATTCCGTTTCTTCCTGACTCACTTCCAAATACAATATCTTCGTTCCGGATATATCATTTCTTGTGGCTTTATTCCATATCTCCACAAGTGAAATATCTTTCAATTGTCCCGATGATAATGTTCCCAATGTTTCTGTATGTATTACATTACCGTTTTCTCCACCATCTTTAACAACAAAAGATACCTTTTCTGCCTCATTACCACCATTATTGGTTACTGTTATTAAATCATTATTTTTCGCTGTAACAGCAAGATCACTTGTTGTCGTTTCAATCGTTTGTTTCGCTGTCAACTGCTGTTCGAATGTTTCATCCGATGTAACGGAAGCCGTAATATCCGAAGTAGTAAAGTCTGCCGGAACAGAAACCAGTATCTCCTGCTCACTCTGCATACCAGCAGCTAATTTATCTACAAATGGTCCCTCATACAACACATTACCGGAAGCATCCTTTACTGTGATTTTCACATGGTTCAAATCGGTTGTACCGGTATTTGATACAGTAATCAAAATCGGATTTTCTTTGTCCGCACCAAAACTTAGAACATCATAAGCAATATTGGTAACCTCCGCCTGACTCCGTTTGGTCTCATATTTATATTTTAATACCGTCGCACCATATGGATTTTCTTTTGAAGTATCCACTTCCTGCTCCGTATAAACAACTCCCGGTTCTTCACTATTTTCTAATAGCGCAAAGCCACTGACATAGCCCCCATCTTCGGTAAGTGCAGCAGCAATGGATTCCTCTCCTAGCCTTTGTTTATAAATTTCGCTATTAAAGTTATCCTGCCCAATCCAGTAAACGGCATCTTCATATACATCATACGAAGAACTGCAGGCAATCCTCAAATTTTCTGTCTCCCCACCGGCATAGCACATAAGCGTTCCGTCCTGAATAAAGTAAATCTTTCCATCGATGCATTTTACTGCCTGCATTCCGGTATCCGCAGTTGCGATTGTTTCACCATTTACCAAAAGGGTCTCCCCCTGAACCATAGCCAGTGAAAATTCGTCTCCAACATAACCATACGCAAAGTCACTGATTGTATCATCAGTACGGTATAATTCTTCCGGAGCAGACCAACTGTCCTCAGTCATTTTACTTCGATAAATCTTTGTCTTACCTTCTTCTAACAATGCATCACCAGAAGAGTTTTCGCCCCAAACGGCATACAAATCTGTTCCGTCTGACGCAAACTGGTATTTATAACTCCAATTTTTTCCCGCTTCACGCAATGTAACAACCTTATCGAAAGTTTGGCTTTCTTCATCATATCTTGCAACTTTTAATGTCAAGTGCTGCAGGATTTCCTCCTCGGACATATCTTCCGTAATTGCCACATCGCTGTTTTCGTACATCACATAAGTAAATCCATTGTGAGAAAACATCTGTGCTGCCGTATCCAGCCGTCCCGTCTTGTCAACCGGTTTGCCATCACTCCATGCTCCATTCTGATATAAACGGTACATCAGTGTTGTCTGACCACCGGAATTTTCCTCGGTATCATCCAAATATGTCATAATTGCTGTTCCATCCGCAAACGTCGTTATTGTCGGCTTTGCATTTTCATAAACAAGCGATTCCTGTGCCGAATCCAGGAGATTCTGACTCTTTTTAACCGATTGAATCTCTTTTTTTGTCACAGGCGCACTTCTCTTATACGTCATTTTGCTGATACTTTTTGTCGTCTTACCTAAGTTTGGATACAACTCCAATCGGGAAAACTTCCAGTCTTTATACCCTGACAATCCCGGCACTATCGTATCTGCCTGAATATAAAGTTTTCCGGTCAGATAAGCCGACACGGAATTCGAAAAACTCTTCCATGGAAAAGAGGCTTTTCCGCCGATTTCTCCCTCAATACCGCCTTTTATATCAACAACTACCGCATCTGCGCCCAAGGTGATATGCGGCTTGATTGCAAGATTTAACTCTCCACTTGGTGTAATGACTTTTTGCGGATTCATCGTAAGACAGATTTTTCCATCGACGCTTCCGGAAACACCAAATTCCGAATACACAATCCACCAAAGCGGCACTTTTACACTTCCGCCGGCTTCCAGTGCCGCTGTCATGCCACCTTCTTCAAAACCGATTACACTGCCATTATCATCTAATTTTAGTTTTACATAACCTGCCGCATTACCGTTCACATGAAATGCCGCACTTCCGTTTACTTTCTTTAACTTTCCTCGAAGTTTGGAAAACTGATTCCATAATTTCGTCGTATTAACTTTCCCACCACAAGATTTAACCAGTGATTTTACTTCCTGATACGATTCACGCCAATAAGTGTCATTCGGGTCTTTTTTCACAGTGGCACTATTTTTTGACTTGATTCCTAATAACACTTCCGCCGTCTTATTCTTGGCATCAATATTCACCGTCATGTTAGCAGCATCGAAAAAGGATAAATCCATCGACATCTTTTGTTTGAAAATATTGAATGTATTGTTGCCAATACTGATTTCCGGTCCTTTTAATTCGGCAGAGCCAAGGTTTGAAAAATCAGGCAGAGACTTTTCAATATTGGTAATGTATTTTTTGTCTTCAGTGCTAATAACAGGCGTTGGAGTAGGTTTTGATGTCGGCGTAGGTGTTGATGTTGCCTGTGACGAGCCGCTGCCCCCTTCCGCGGTAACTTTTCCTGCATAACTCCAAAGATTAGAAGATGAAAGATTTAAATGCAAAGCGGGTCGAACCGCATCACCATCAAAGTAGACACTAAAGCCAGTGCTACTGCCGTAGCCATTGCTACCCACATCGGACGCATCACCACTACCATCGCCCGGCGACCGCAGCCACCAATCGCCGTTCCCCTCGTACTCCGTACTCGCGGACGTCCACGCTCCGCACTCTTTTGCATATGCTGTATTTTTTGCTTCTCTTGTTTCACTTTCGGTTCTAAACTCGCCATTAAATCCATAAGCCGTATTACTTGCTTCTGCAATGGACAAAAGATACACTTTATCTGTGGTATTCTCTCCACCTTCTGTATCATAATATGGATTGTCATCGTTCACAACTGTTGTATTTTTGATTGCCACCTGTTCTGCCGATGTAAATGCCGTATTTAAAAATGTATCATTCAACCAGGTACGAAGAGTACACGTTGCCCATGTTACATCCGTATATTCCTCATTATACGGTTTATCATCCAAGTTTTGGTCTGCCAGCAAAAAGGCATCATTTCCATTCACGGAAAGAACTCGCCATTTAATTGGTTCTTTTGTTGAACTGTTACTTTGATAATAGTTTCCAAAATAGATACAATCCCATGTTGTTACACCGTTTTCATTGGTAGTTGGGTTTTGCAAACCAACCGCTGCTTTCACCGGTTTGGATTGCCCCAGCGTAATCTCGCACAGAGATAGCACCATTACCAATGCCAGCAATCTTGCCAACAGGCGTTTTGTTTTTCTCTTCATAATGATTCCTCCTATTTTTACTTCATTTGATTTACGTTCTATCGTCAAAACAAATTGGCAAATTACGTTTACAAAATTTACCATGCTGTATATGTCATATACTAGCACATATCAAGTAATGTTTCAATAATCCACTTTACAAGCGCCACCTTACATGATCTCCTCCACAACCTTCCGCAACTTTTCCAAACTCCCATCAAACAGCCGCTCTGCCAATGCATTTATTTCATAAACCTGCGTCTGCTCCTTCGTCACAAGAGGCTGACAGACAAACTTTGGTTCAATCCGCCTTATGGCACCCTTTTCCACGCACTTTTTAATAATTGTATAAGTCGTATTGCGGTTCCAGCCAACGCGCGCTGACAAAATCGGAACAATTTCACCCGCGCGGAGTTCACCCTCCTCCCACAAAAGTTCCATCACCTTAAGTTCGGATTCGCATAACTTAATGCCCTCTTTTTTATTCATCAGTCTCTTCCTTTCTCATTGTGAAATCCGAAAATGCTGCCTGGCCTCCATGCTCTTTCGTCGCATAACAGAACAGTCCCGGACGCACACCACAAAAATGATCCAACTTAAAATACAGAGAAAATGGCTCTGCAAGAATCTGCCAATTACCATCCTGCTTCCACTCAAACACTGCCGTATCTTTCATTCTAGTAAAATCAATTTTCACACGAAGTGTAACTTTGGCAGAAGAAAGCGGAATTTTCTCCTGTACTGCCGGCAGACTGTCATCTTCTTTCGAGTTCATCTGTCCATCTGCCACACCGTCTTTTGCCAGTTTCACAAGAAAATATTTTCCATTTTCCCTCGTAATTCCGGCTAATGCATAGTCACTTTGCAGCATACAAAGTCCCGCTATATCTCCATCGGATAACGCCGAACCATCTACGGTTACTGTTACAACACCTCCCGGATACGGCATCCTCTGAGTCAGCGTATTTGGTGCCTGTGTTACATTATTGCATATTTTTCCGGTCTGCAAAATCAACCGGTGATTCAAAAGTTTCCACCTGCTGTCATCCGGCACATGATTCCACTGCCAGTAATTATGAAGAGAAGAAAAATCTTCATCTCCATATAAAGGTGCATATTTGTGAGCCGGTTTTGTATCCTCTAAAAGCAGTTTATCTTCTACTTTTCCATCTACGCCAAATACCGGAAAATCATTTTCAAACTGAACCGGAACAAGAACCGGCAGTCTTCCCACGGCACCGCTGTCACGAAACAGCATAGCATACCATTTTCCACTTGTTGTGCTCACAATTCCTCCCTGGGCAACTCCCTGATTGCAGTAACCGCCGTCGGTGTCAAGCACTTCTCCACCGGTATAAGGACCTGCGAGCGAATCACTTACATAACAAGCCTGCGAACGTCTCGTATTGTCCCCTTTGCGGTAATGGATAAAAAACAAATAATATTTCCCATTGATTTTGTACCAATGGGTTCCCTCATAACCAAGATACACTTCGTCCAGGTCCTCAACCAAAAGTTTATGTAAACCGCCCTCTTTGGGCGCCGTCATTTCTTCATTCAATTCCATCACATAAATCTGGCGGTTTCCGTAGGCAAGGAAAGCACGTCCCTCATCAAACAAAAGCGAGCAGTCATGGTAAAAGCCCTCAATTTCATTTTTCTGCCATGGACCTTTTAAGTCCGGCGCGCGGAACAAATACGTTTTTCCCGTGTCATTGGCAACAAAGATCAGATAAAACATACCTTTTTCATAGCGGAGTGTGGCAGCCCACATTCCTTGTCCATAAGCATTTTTTCCATTCTTTAAGCACTCTTGATCCGTAAGTTCAAGTGTCTCATACACATAAGAATAAATTTCCCAGTCCGCCAGATTATAGGAGCGCAGAATCACACATCCCGGCATAAAATGCATCGTGGTACTTACCATATAATACGTGTCGTCTACCCGAATTACATCCGGGTCCGGATAATCCAACGGGAGCACCGGATTTACTTTTTTCCATTTTTCTTCCATTTCTGTTCCTCCAATTCATGTAATTTGCGAATTTCTTCTGTCTCAACCGACTCTTTCGCATATCTTGCCTTTTCATATAATTGAGTCAAATATTCATCCGCCTTTTCCCCGGATAAATAAGTCTCCTTTAGTTCCTGCGGCGTCTGTGAGCACGGAACCGAATTCTTTTGTGCACCAGCTTGAATCTGTTTGTAAAACGCCTTTCGGACAAATCCATCGTTACCTGCCGGGAACTTCTTTTCCCGTTTTGCCACCGGTACAAGCCGTATATGTTCCTCATCCTCTTTTGTAATGGTCACCTGTTCCACAAATTCATAGGAAGGCTTTTTGCGGTGAAATACCAGATAACAAATCAATTTAAAAATGCCATAAGCAGCCAGAATAACTACCGCCACAATCAGTACAATCAATACAGTATACCGCAGTAGTGTAAGCCAGAAATTACCCTTTTGCTCTTCCTGTTGCTGCCGTACCACAGACTCTCTTGACTGGCTTTCCGGTCCCGCTGCCGGCTCTTCCTTCTCTTTTGTTTCCTCTACCGCAGCCTTTTCTTTTGAATCCCTTTCAAAATTCCATTCCGGTTTATATCCTGCCGCCACAAATAAAAGCAAAACCGTAAGAATTCCCGCGGCATAGAAAGGAATCCAGTCCTTTTTGCGATTCACATTTATGCGGCGTTTCGTTTCCTTAGAAACACTTGGATTGCAGCCTACTACAAGATACTGCCCACGCCAGTATTCACCGGCAAATCCAACAACAATCGCCGCCAGATAGAAAATGCTGCACAGCCAGAAACTATCATCGGCCGCCTCTAAAATAGTTCCCGGCATCATAAAGAGTCCGGCTAACACAAGTGCCCCCACATGACAGGACGCAACTTTTCTTTCCTCCCGCTTTTCTTTCTGATAAAAATGCCGGTAAAATAATATTGGCACAAAAACAAAAAAGACAAAACGCCCATAAGAATACACATCGCCGGCATCAAACCAATGAACCAAAGAGGTAAAACCCCCAAGAATTAACAGCTCATAATAAAGAAATGCCAAAAAACGGCACCGCCTGCGGATCTTCACTACATCCCCCTCCATTTCACAAGACATTTTGCAATTGACGGAGGTATCTCCCGAAATTCATTATCCTCTCCATACTCCGAAAAAGTTGGAGCAATCCACGTCAAAGATTCGTTCCGGTGCAGCATATCGGAAACTGCCTTTTGCATTGGCTTTTTTCCTGCCGCAGAAATGAGAATCACATACTGCTCCCTGCGGATTTTTTCGCACTCTCTTATCACAAAATCTTCCCCTTTGCTAAGCGGGTGCTCATAAGAAATCAGTGCCAGAGCACGACGTACCGCCGCAATCTGGGTTCTTCCGGTTCCTTCCATGGAATATTTCTCATCACCGGAAATAACTAACTTTGTTTCTACACCTTCTTTGCTTAAATAATAAACAAAGGAATACGCAAGACGAATACTCTCTTCCATCAAATCAACGGAGATAAAAACACCGGGCGACTCCAGGTTGAGTAGAATTACAACAGGAGTAGAAGCCGTATATTCCGCTGTTTTCACCTGCCAGTTTCCCATTCTCGCCGACGCCTTCCAGTGAATTTTACGCATCGAATCTTCCGGCGTATACTCTCGGACACCACCACTTAAGAACGGGTCTTCAAACAGTGGCACATTCGTTTTACACGAACCTGTCATGTGCCGGAACACCGGCATCAATTTTCGAATATTCATACGGGACGGGTATACCAAAAGCGAAACTTCCACCGGAATTTTGTGGACAAACGTATGACGGCAGAACAAATCATAACTGACTAGTTCTGCCTCTTGAATCTGATAAAATCCACGTTTTTTGCAGGTAAATTTTAATTTTCGGCGCACTTTCTCAAAGCCATCCACACTCATGACATCATTCCGGTAAAAATGGTCTGAAACCGTTCCGCTCTCCGCCCCCTCAAACTGCAAAAAGCGGGAGGATAAAAACTTCACACACATAATCGGCAGACCCATTTTTTTCTTATTCACTGCTGTTTCATATAAAAACAACGTATCGCCCTCTCCTGCCTGTTCCTCCGAAAAGGCAAGTGTCACTTCAAAGTTTTCCATCCAATGTCTGCTGTAATGAAACGTATGAATGAAATAAACGGTAAACAGCACAAGGGCAAGAAATAACATGATTATCACTTGGCAAAATCCTCCGTCGGTGCTGTTACAAAATGCGTAATTTCCTCAATGTAATCGGACGCTTTTTTATTTGTGCTGTACACGTCTTCCAAAATCAGCCGGTGTGAAAGCACAAATGGTGCCAGATACTTCACCGTCTCCGGTGTCACAAAATGCTCACCCTTTAATGCCGAATAACATTTTGCTGCACGCAAAAATACAAGTGCTCCACGCGGACTTACGCCGAGTGCAATGTTATTATGCTTGCGGGTAGCTTCCACAAGGTCTAAAATATAATCCTCAATCACGGGTGCCGCATAAACCTCTTCGCACTGCTTTTGCATCGCCGCCAATTCTTCTTTTGTGCAGACAGACTCAAGTGTCAAAAGCGGATTATCTGCTGCAAAACGATGCAGAATTTCACGCTCTCCTTCGCGGTTTGGATATCCCATCGGAATCTGCATGATAAAACGGTCAAGCTGTGCTTCCGGAAGTGGAAATGTACCGGAAGATTCTACCGGGTTCTGCGTCGCAATTACAAAAAACGGGTCCGGTAATTCCATGGTGACACCGTCAATCGTTGCCTGATGTTCCTCCATACTCTCTAACAGACTTGACTGCGTACGCGGCGTCGCGCGGTTAATCTCATCTGCCAGCAGAATATTCGTGAAAATGCCACCCGGACGAAATTCAAATTCTGAATTTTTCTGATTAAAAAAGTGGATTCCCGTCACATCCCCCGGAAGTAAATCCGGTGTAAACTGGATTCTCTGAAAATCCAGTGAAAGTGATGCTGCTAACGCTTTTGCAAGCATCGTCTTTCCGGTTCCCGGCACATCCTCAAGCAGAATATGACCACCTGCTAAAAGTGCCGTAAGAACCAAATCAATCGTCTCAGACTTTCCAACGATTACCTTCTCCATGTTCGACTTAATCTGATGAAAATCCATCACCCCTGCTGCCCCCTTTTGTTATTTCTTTTTATAACTCTTTCATTAAGTTTACCATCTCAATGGCAGAACATGCAACATCATATCCTTTATTTCCTGCTTTTGTACCGGCACGCTCAATTGCCTGCTCAATATTATCGGTTGTCAATACACCAAACAGAGTCGGTACTCCGGTATTTAAACCAACGGTTGCAACTCCTTTGCTTACCTCTGCGCAGACATAATCATAATGAGAAGTTGAACCTTTGATTACGGCACCAAGGCAGATTACTGCATCATATTTTCCACTTGCTGCCATCTTCTGTGCAACAATCGGAATTTCAAATGCGCCAGGCACATAAGCAAGTTCCACATCCTTTGTATCCACGCCATGACGTACTAAGGCATCCTCTGCACCGCCAATCAGTTTGTTTACAATAAACTCGTTAAATCTTGCTGCCACAATACCAACTTTGAGTCCTTTTCCAATTACGTTTCCTTCTAATGTTTTCATTTTCATTTCCTCACTTTCTTTTATTTATCTTTTTTCGCACGTGTTACATCATAGTGCGTCATATGCTGCATTTTTTCCTGCTTTGTCACAAGGTACTTATAATCCTCCGGCTTTGGTGCAATTTCAATCGGAACACGCTCCACAATTTCAATTCCATAGCCGGCAAGTCCTGCAATTTTAGTCGGGTTATTCGTCAAAAGACGAAGTTTTTTCACGCCCAAATCATATAAAATCTGGGCACCGATTCCATACTCTCTTAAGTCCGGAGCAAATCCCAATTTTACATTTGCCTCTACCGTATCATACCCCTGCTCCTGCAGTTCATAAGCTTTCAATTTGTTCAAAAGGCCGATTCCTCTGCCTTCCTGTCTCATATAAAGAAGAATTCCTCTGCCTTCCTTGGCAATCATGCGCATGGCACTTTCTAACTGCTCGCCGCAGTCACAGCGGCAGGAGCCAAATACATCACCGGTCAGACATTCCGAATGAACACGGCAAAGTACCGGTTCACCATCCGACACATCTCCCATCGTAAGAGCAACATGATGCTCACCGTTTGTAATATTCTGATATCCGTGAATTCGGAAATTTCCATATTTCGTTGGAAGTTTTGCCTCGGCTTCTTTTTTTACAAGACTTTCTTTTTCCAAACGTTTCTTAATTAAATCCTCGATTGTAATTACATGAAGATTATGCTCTTTAGCAAATTCTAAAAGTTCAGTTGTACGCATCATCGTACCATCCTCACGCATAATCTCACAGCAAAGACCACACTCTTTCAGACCGGCTAACCGCATCAAATCCACCGTTGCCTCTGTGTGTCCGGCACGCTTTAACACGCCTCCTTCTCTTGCTTCAAGAGGGAACATGTGTCCCGGTCTTCGAAAATCTTCCGGTTTCACGTCATCTTCGACACACTTCATTGCCGTCAGCGAACGCTCTACCGCAGAAATACCGGTTGTTGTGTCCACATGGTCAATCGAAACGGTAAATGCCGTTGAATGGTTATCTGTATTCACCGCTACCATCTGGTCAAGTCCCAGTTTTTTCGTCATCTCTTTACTCATCGGCATACAGATTAATCCTTTTGCCAGACTTGCCATCGCATTTACATTTTCTGTCGTAGCAAATTCTGCGGCACAAATTAAATCGCCTTCATTTTCACGGTCCGGGTCATCAATTACTAAAATTAATTTTCCATCTCTTAAATCCTGTAATGCCTCATCAATCGTTGCAAATCCTGCCATTATTCTCGTTCCTTTCTGTATTAAAATCCGTTTTCTGCTAAAAATTCTAACGTAATCTTACTTTCTTTTTCAGGAGTTTTTTGCGGCTGCAAAAGTTTTTCCACATACTTTCCAATAATGTCTGTTTCCAGATTTACCACATCACCGGTTTTCCGGTCAGAAAGCACCGTATTTGCCTGAGTGTGCGGAATAATTGACACCTGAAAATCCGTATCGGAAACTGTCGCCACGGTAAGACTGATTCCATCAATTGTGATGGATCCTTTTTCTACAATGTAGCGAAGCACTTCCGGTGCCGCCTCAATTCGGTACCACACCGCCGTTTCGTCCTTTTCTATTTTGACAATAGTTCCGGTCCCATCCACATGCCCTGCCACGATATGTCCGCCAAATCGTCCATCCGCCGGCATCGCACGCTCTAAATTCACACGGCTTCCCGGCTGCAGTAAACCGAGGGAACTCCGGTTCATCGTCTCTGCCATCACATCTGCATCGTAACCATCACTTCGCAGGCTTGTCACGGTCAGACACACGCCATTCACAGCAATACTGTCACCAATCTGCGTACCCTCTAACACTTTTTCACAGCGAATCGATAAGACCGCCGACTGGCTTCCCCGTTCAATTTTCTGAATGGTTCCCATCTCTTCTACAATTCCTGTAAACACCGCTTATCCCTCCTTTTTTGCTTCACATGTCCGCTCACACAGATGTCACTGCCAAAGTTTTGTACCGTAACATCCGTAATTTCCACGGCGTCACTCATTTTTTCAATTCCTTTTCCCAAAACCGGCGATAATGCATCTTTGCCGCCAATCATCTTCGGCGCAATATAACAGTAAACTTTCTGCACCAAACCGGATGTCAAAAAGGAACCATGGATGGCGCCGCCACCCTCTACTAAAACACTGTCAATTTCCATACTGCCTAATTCCATCATCAGCTTTTCCAAATCCACTTGTCCATCTTTTTCAGCCTTAATTAACTGAACACCCGCCTCCATGAGTGCTTTTTGCTTTTCCTCATTTTCTTCGGCATAGCAGACAATCGTTTCGATATCCTTTGCCGTTTTCACAAGCTGGCACTCAAGTGGAATCTGCAAATGCGAATCACATACAATCCGAACCGGGTCCACACCATTTTCAATGCGGCAGTTGAGCATCGGATCATCTGCAAGCACGGTTCCGATTCCCACTAAAATTCCGCGGTATTTTTTTCGCAAAAAATGTGTATGTTCTCTCGCCTTTTCTCCGGTCACCCATTTGGAATCGCCGGAAAACGAAGCAATTTTACCATCTAACGTCATCGCATACTTCATCGCCACATAAGGCATTTTTGTTGTAATATAATGAAAAAATATTTCATTTAACGAAAGGCACTCTTCTTCTAAAAGACCGGTCTCTACTTCTACACCATGGTCTCTTAAAATCTGTACACCTTTTCCTGCCACTTTCGGATTCGGGTCCATCGAGCCAACATATACTTTTCCAATGCCACGCTCCAATATAATATCCGTACACGGAGGCGTCTTTCCCTGATGACAACACGGCTCTAACGTCACATACATTGTGGCTCCTGTTAAATCTTCGCTGCATTTTGTGAGGGCGTTGCGCTCTGCATGATATTCGCCGCACCGCTCATGATATCCTTCGGTGACAATCCTGCCATCTTTCACAACCACGCAGCCGACCATCGGATTCGGGGAAGTATATCCCATCGCTTTTTTTGCAAGTTCCAGGGCACGTTTCATGTAATCTTGATTTGTCATAACAGCCTCCTTTCTAAATTAAAGAAACCCTGGGTACCAAAAAAGATACTCAGGGTTTTCTGACATTCACAAATCGTTTATCTTCTTTCATCCAGACTATACTGTCGGCTTCGGAATTTCACCGAATCGGCAACCAAGGTCGCTCGCGGGCTTTACCGCCGGTGGGGAATTGCACCCCGCCCTGAAGATTTCTTTTACTCACGAGTTTTATGATAGCACGATGTGGCGTTTCTGTCAAATGGGTTGTGTCAAGTGTTCGCTGTCACTTTTTTTGTTTTCCGTAATTCCGTAGAAAAATTTTGCGTCTCGTGGGCGCTCTCGCTTAACAAACGCGTAAGGGTATGGGCATGCAAAATACGCAAGCCTCATACCCACGTGTTTGTACCCACGAGTCACAAAGTTTTTCTACGGAATTACTGGAATCCAAAGGAACCGGCAACGAACATTTTCCACAGCCAAATTATTCCTATTTTCTTTTACCTATCTTTGATAACTAAGAGAAAAAAATGCTTACATAAATTTAAAAAGTATGTTATACTGCTACAGGCAATTGAATATGGTTAGAATTGGAAACGCACAATCCTCCGGGATGATAACGAACAACACATAAAATTTTAGTTATCAAACAGGAGGATTTTTTTATGCCAAAAAACAAATTTCAAGATGTCATATTTACAATTATCATGGCCACAATTATGGTGTATGGAATGGTGGTCTACAACGTAGCCTTAAATACCGGAGGCGTATCAGGAGAGACTTTTCTTGCTGCTCTTCACGAATTGCCGATTATGGTACCAATCGCATTTGTTTTAGAATTTTTCGTCGTTGGGAAAATTGCAAAGATATTGGCATTTACTGTTATGCGCCCGAATGACAGACCACAGTTTATTACCTACGCAATTTCAATTTGTATCTGCTGCATTATGTGCCCGATTATGAGTCTTGCTGCAACCATTTTATTCAAGGACACAAAAACATTTGGAACATGGATTCAGACATGGGGAATGAATTTTCCAATGGCAATCTGCTATCAGATGTTCTACTGTGGTCCGCTTGTAAGACTAATTTTTAGAACTATTTTTTGTAGGTCAAAGGGGAAATAAGTTTATGGATGTTGGTTTATTCCAAACGTCTGACGTTTTTTAATTTTCGTAATGAAGAAGAAAATCAGTTCTTCTTCATTACGAAAATTTTTAATACTCTGTCAACTAAAAATTGGCACATATCAAAATCAAAATATATTTTCACCTTTAATTTCTTCAAGAATTGACTGGTTCATATCTACATAAGAGTTCCACACCGATTGTTCCTCTGCAACACCGGCAAACAATGCCAATTGCTGTATTTTTTTTATTAATTCTTCTGCCGTACATTTTGTCCAACTGACTACTCTTTCATTTGTAATTGAAACAATTGTATGCGCTGCTTTATTTCTTGCTTTCTCTTCCGCATAACGAAGACTGTCAACTAGCGCATTGATTTTTTCATTATTGGAAAAATGCATAATGATTACTTTCAAATGTGAAGAATATACAATTCCTCCTCGAAAGCCACCTCGTTTGCTATATTCCTCCTCTAGGACAGCCCCAACTTCTGTGCCTTCTAACTTGGACATATTCCATCTGATGCCATTTTCCTTTTCATTGCAGTACTCCATAATATTAATATGGCACTGACGTAATAATGTCCGACAAAACAATTCAAACACTGCGGGAGTAATCGCACGAATAAAATCCGCATATTCTTTACGAATAACCTTAATTTCCAATAATAATATGAACTCTAGCAAATCACAATTATCCTGATTTTTGACAGGCATCGGCTGATACTTAATTTGTTTTGCCAATTCATTTACTTCTCTTGTATTTAACTGTACTCTGGCATTCGCTTGTTCAATCATTAACAAGGCTTTTTCCGAAATATGATTTTCCAAATCTTTTGCCACCTCATACGCCGCCGGATAATCATACGCCATTAAATGTTTTTCTAAAATATTGGTTTTTAACAGTTTAATGAGATTTAATGACTTTACCTCTTCACAACGTGAAGTAACATCTGCGTTCTCCTCGTTATCCTCATCTAACAGCCACTGTTCTTCCACCTCGTACTTACGGACGTTTTCATCCATATAATTACTTCTTTTTAAAGGCGTTGATACTTGAATTGGTTTAAAGGAAAATTCAGCTAACGTTGCCAATATAATAAGTGCATTTTTCATCGCTGGTGTTCCGGATGATACATTCAAAAACAATTCATCCTCCGAATTCATTTGTGAAGTAATCTGACCTATACATGTCCGAAAATCATCATAGAAATATTCATAATCCTGCACTTCTTTCAGCTCATCTCTAGTAATAATTTCAATATCAAAAGGATGCGATATTTTCTTCGATAATTCCTCCAAGCAATAAACATAACGGTTGTCCTGAAGATGGTGTTGATACATCTCTCCCGTCAAATAAAGAATCACCTTATCCGGCAAATAATATCTGCATATATGTAACATGGAACCGTCTCGAAAATTTCTTATCGGGTCTGAACCGCCAATCGGTGAAAATAATATTTTAGCCATAATCCTATCTCTCCTTATATAATAATACAATCGTCATTTTGTACTTTTTCATTTTTGCCAAGTATTGTTACCTGACCTTGTCCAACAATTTTGTAAATCCGAATACTATCTTCCTCGTCAACATAAACACCAATTTCCCGAAGAAGTTTATTGTACAACGAAAAAGAAATTAATGCTTCAAATGCTGACTTTTGTACACGAAAACCATAGCCCTGCAAAAATTTTGCCAAACGAACTCTTTTTGCATTGTCAACAATATCATAAATAATTAAAACATATGCCTTTTTCTCCTGTGTATTTTCTTCTACTGTTGAGAAAAAATAATCTTCCATATTTGCACACTCCTTCCGCTTTTCACCGTATTCTTACCGGCTGGTACAAATCCATGTCCTCTTCTTGCATAGCATAAATTAAAGAATCAATCTGCAATTCTAAAGACCTGCGGAAAGAAACACGATACTCGATATGCTTTAAATAAGAATTATCTGTCCCCATGCGCTTTTCCATTTTATTAATAAATATTTTCATAGCATCACGACTCAAAAAGACGCCATTGCCATAAGTGTCATAGCTAAATTGTTCTATTTTTATCTCATGACCATTAATCAAATTCATTACAACTGCGTCCACAATGACCGCACGCCACTCTTCCATTAAGTCACTCGCTAACGTTGGATGTTTTTCCCTATCTTGATGCATAAAACCAAAATACGGATTTAATCCTCTGTTTTCCAGTTTCCCATATATCTCATTCATAAGCATGGAATATCCTAAACTAAGCATCGAATTAAATGCATCCTTCGGTGGCCGCCGGCTTCTTTTTTCAAACCTAAAGTCTGACTCCACCAAACGTCCAAGTGTAGAAAAATAATATCTTGCCGCAGCTCCTTCATACCCCATAATTTGGTCTATCGACGTACACGTAAAAACCTTTCTCTCTAAAATTTTCATATTTTGCGTAGCTTCTTGCACATTCATCTGCCGACTTCTTCCATATCGGTCCAACACAACAATTTGGTTATGTATTTTTGCCCTGACAATTTTCTTACTAAATTCTAATGTGAATGGCTTATGAAATAATTCACACTGCCTTCGCTGACGTTCAACATTTACATGACCGGTAGATTCTAACCGACCAAAATACTGACCGCCTTTTGAATAAAACGAAACAGGAATTCCTCTTTTCATACATTGCTACATACACTGTGTTGTCATTTGTGGATTTCCAAAAAAGCTGATACTTTCCAATGTTTCTGCCGGTATCTTAGTGATAGCCCCATCCTTTTTCTTCACACTAAAAGTGTTCTCTTCAAAAGACACTTTTGCCGAAGATTCCGTAACAAATAAATACCCCATAACACTGTACCTCCAATCCCATAATTGTGCGTACTAAAAACTCACAAAGAATACTACCTCCCACAGAATTACCATTATGAAAATCACTATTAATAGTAAATTATATTATGATACTCTTTACCCGATAAAAAATGCTGTCACAAAACAAGATGATTACCCTGAAATTGAATTTACAAAAAGCACTTGCTATTCCATTAACTGTGAACAATTACTTTTTGCATCCTGTGTATCTTTCTCAAGCAAATATTCTGCCGTTTTACAGAATTTATAATAAGCGTAACATACAATCAATCAATTTGCACCCTAATTACAAGTGTTTTTTGTTCTATATTACACAAGCAGTTTTATTCGTCCCCTTAGAGGGGACCATCTTCTCTACCAATCAGAAAAAAATCCAAACAAAACATTGGATGAGTTTTCGTCCCCTCGAAGGGGGCCCATCTTCTCTACATTTATGTATTTGCCTAATGAAAAAGAATGGGTAAAGGTTTCCGTCCCCTCGAAGAGGACCCATCTTCTCTACAGATGAAAGAAGATGTTAAAGATCGATGGATTCGAAGTTTCCGTCCCCCCGAGGGGGACCCATCTTCTCTACTTAATCAAAACATTATAAACAATACAATTAATGGTTTCCGTCCCCCTCGAAGGGGACCCATCTTCTCTACAATCTTGAAAACTATCTTGAAGAATGGGCGTACTTAGAGTTTCCGTCCCCACAAGGGGGACCCATCTTCTCTACTTATGAAAATTTCAGCATGTAATACTTGTGGGGGGTTCCGTCCCCACGAAGGAGCCCCATCTTCTCTACTATTTAAACCGATTGCTACGACAATGAAGATGGGTATTGAGTTTCCGTCCCCTCGAAGGGGACCCATCTTCTCTACTCAATTCACATGCCGAAAGAAGCAGCTCGGATTTTATTTCCGCCCCCACGAAGGGGATCCATCTTCTCTACTTTGTCTCTAAAGGCAGCAGGACAAAAAGCCTTTGAGTTTCCGTCCCCTCGACGGGGACCCATCTTCTCTACATTACATAGAATTTTGTAACCTTAATGCTGCGCAAGGGTTTCCGTCCCCTCGAAGAGGACCCATCTTCTCTACGACAAGCAGATTGAGGAAATGACACCAAAGGCGAATTATTTCCGTCCCCTCGACGGGGACCCATCTTCTCTACGCAATCAACAACGCAGATGCAAGCCTTGATGATATGGGATTTCCGTCCCCACGAAGGGGACCCATCTTCTCTACAGTCTACAGGAAATAGCAATAAACTATAACCTTTGATTTCCGTCCCCACGAAAGGGACCCATCTTCTCTACTAGGAGGTGTTTTAATGATTAAAAACTGTATAAATATTTCCGTCCCCACGAAGGGGACCCATCTTCTCTACATGGTAGATGAATGCTACGATATTGCCGATAGGGCTTTCCGTCCCCACGAAGGGGACCCATCTTCTCTACGGTAAACTAACAGTTAGCACCGTGAGACAATGGGCTTTCCGTCCCCACGAAGGGGACCCATCTTCTCTACCCCGTCCGAGCTATACACGAATTTTCGCATAATTACAGCCCACTTTTCGTGGTAAAAGAAAATAGGTATTATTTTCATTAGTCACTCTCCTAACAAACACCATGTATCAACGTATTTTCGGCATGCGTGGAAAAACATTAATCAATTTCCATCCGACACTGTCCAAATTGATACCTTTTTCCCTCAAACTCGGTACACTTCAAAATATGTGGTGAAACACCCAGTTCGGCATCTCCCGCATTCTTTGAAGCTTTGTTCTTTGAATTTTTTTTCTTTGAAGCTTTGTCCTTTGTCAAAATTGCAATTGTAGCAGAAAGCGCTTGCTTCTCCTCAAACAGCGAATTAATAATTGTCTTCGTATGAAAACCGCTTCCTCCGCCAAGCCAAACAGTAGAATCCCCCGGATAATCTGTCGACTTAAACTTGGATAGATAATTATTATAATATTGATCCGAAAAATATGTAACCGCATCCATAATGTTTTGTTTCGTTATAGAGCAAATTCGTGAATCAATTGTCAATGAGAAACAAATATCCACTCCTGGTCGTATTGATTCCCTCAACATATTAATGTTATGTGACTTTCCATCCAAATTTTCATCTGCTTTTTGACATAAAACCAAATCCTCTATAGATAATGGCTCACTATCACTCACAACAAGTCCCGACATCATGTCATTCACTGCATTCATATTTTTTACCGGTTTACCTCTCTCATCTCTCCTTTGAATCGTATGAAAAATACTCGTTTCAATTTCTCCGATTTGTTCCTTGAGAAATTTATTAGGTCCTTTATACTCCCTCATTGCTCCGTTAATATGCCATCCCCATTTTTCACATTCTTCCGCATTATGAGCCATATAAGAAAGCAAAATTGTCCGAAGCATTCCTTTTAAAGATGAACCAGGGATATACGGATTATTATAAGAATCCTTAATACATTCAAACACATTAATTGCATTCTTTTCCAGCAAAAAATTTCCGCAGGATAGGCGATATTTTACCCATGGCAAATAGTCTTTAGCACTTACCTTATTATTTTTAAACCATTGATACAATCCTGCCTTTCCGTCAATTTTATCATTTCCTAATAAATAATTTTCAAACTTCCTGCCCAAATGCATCCGCTCAAGTCCCTGACACATTTTTCCTATATCAAAAACAAGAATTTCCTTCTTATATCGGTCTAGTAAATATTCTTTTTTATTAAGTTCTTTTCCAGAACCAACAAAGACCGGACCTTCTGTATGAAGAACCAACTTATAATGTTGTAAAAAACTACTCATCCTCAACCTCCCTTTCTAGAGCGCCCAAAACATGGCTTTCCCATAACGGTAAACTGGATGTTCTCCACCAACACTCACTTCATATATATCTCCTTCAAAGGGATGCATAAAACGAGAACCAGCTTTCAAAAAATATTGTTCCGATTTTTTTCTCGCCGCCAAAAACGACTGCGATTGTACAAAACCACTTCTTTTCTCTACCAAATACTCCGCATTTTCTAATGCCCGAGCCATTTCCTCTGCTTTTGGCAGCGAAGTAGAAAGAAGCATATACCCCTTATCCGAAGAAGTTGTTGCAAATCTTTCTTTCGGCACCGGCACCATCTTCATCACCTCGAATCGTCCATATCCAGACGAGCGCTTTCCCCCTATACCGGAAAAAGATAACATATCCAATAAATCTAAAAATACATCTTCAAATTCTTCTTCCAATCCTGCCAAAAAATATAACCCATTATCTTCTGCATATGAATATGTTCCAACATAATAAGGCTCTGTATCTTCTAGTCCTTTAATAGCAACCGATACCTTAACTTGCCCACTCCCAAGGCTTGCGAATTTATCACCCTCCTTTTTTACATCAAGCTCTCCCTGCAAATACTCCTCCATCTTATCTACCGGCACATAATTTAACTTTTTTGCCTTCTTCTTCAATACCGAATTGCCAACATCCTCGTTTCTTTGTATGTATACCAACGGTTTTGGCAAATAATAGGTGTCTCCTATGTATGGAAATGCATCAGACAAAACAACATTTCCTTTTTTCGTATTTTCCAATAATTGTTGTGCCACCTGCTCACCACTTTTTACAGCCTCAATAAATAAAGCAGAAAAAAGAGTATCTGCATGAAAAGTCATATTGCTGCTATCCAAGTTGCCATCCCCAAAATGAACACCATACGGAAACGAAAGCCGAAACATATAATATTTCATAACACGCCTCCCTTAATCACTAAAGACACTTAAAATACGATTACATTCATCCACCACATCATAATCTACATCACCTGCAACGGCATCGGCACACAAGTTTTCTAAACGAACTTTTCCATATCCTCTTGTACCGTGACCGCCTAAATAATCATATTGAAGAAGTTTGAATCCCTCTACCAAAAGTTTAAAATCCTCTATCACATCGGCGTCCGGTTCAACATCATAAACAATATCCAAATCAAATTGTGCCCCACGTATTACACGCTCAATTTGCCGAGGCATTGCCATCGCGGTAAGACGATTTATTGTATTTTCAAATTTAACTTCCGTTCCTCGGTTGGGCAGCTCCTTATAATTTGCCATAAGCATATCAGAGAAAATCAAACGACTATTTTTTGCACGTTCTCCCGGTTTCGCCGCACTGCCAAACAAATTGACAATACATTCAGCATCATCTTTATGAAAAGTAAACACCTCTTTATTATACTGTTTTGCCAAGAGAGTGCGTAATTTCCCCTTCAACGTACTTCCCGGCAGCATAGGCGTCTTTGTCTGTGCATCTCTTATAACCGGAGAATCAACGGCACCAATTGCAGCAAATCCATCTGAGGTTCCAATATGCATACCTGTCATAACTTCAATTTTTCCTGTAATCTGAATTTTTCCAAACATAATTCTAACTCCTTTCCGCTTTAATAATCTCTACCACCATTAAATTTAAAATAGGCAACCAAAGCTTCCATATAGCTGCTAAAAAGTATGTAACGTTCCCGACTTCCTTGTATTTCATCAATACACGGTATAATCTGTGCTTCCTCCACAAATTTTTTTACATCCTTCCGATTGCGCCCGGCTTCATACAAAACATGAACCTTCAAAAAATTAATTTTACCGTTTATCTCGTCACTTAATTCATCCTCTGTCAACGGCATAATCTCATTATAAATATCCATTGTCATTGCTAACAGTCCACGTATCTTTGTCGTTGTAAGATCAAAACTTTTATCTTTTTGAAGCTTGTCCATCACTTTTTGTGCCTTATCTACATAATCTTTTTTATTTAGTATCATAATTTTTATCCTCCTTCCGATTTAAATAAACATAAACATAGATTGCTGTTATTAATTGTTTGCTATCCTTTTCGTTATTTGACCATTGATACATTTTTTTTGAAAATTCCCGATAGGATTCTTTTTTCTCCTTCTCTTTTGGCTCCAAACGTGCAAGGACATAGGCAAAGCGAGCTAAATTTATTTTTTCCTCACGATCTCGAATCAAGTCCAACAGTCGGTATAAAAATGCCATTCCGCGCTCGCCTTGATTATCAAAGAAATCGGTAAGTGTCTGTAACTTTTCTTGTATTACCGAATGAATAAATGTGCTCCAATCGTAGGTACTGCCCTCTTCAAACAAACATATTGCATTTTTACCCGGAAAATCCTTCGCCTTTTGTTCAAGTTCTTCAACCTCACGTGCACATACACTTAGTGGATATTTTGCTGGAAATACGCCAATTCCTGCAGATATATGCAAGGCTCCAATTGCATATTGCTCCAGTGCTTTATGAATATCAATTGCACACGCAATTACTTCATTCCACGCACCAACAAGAAATAAATCATCACCGCCGGAATACACAATCGTCACTTTCCTAGGTCCTGCCTCTGACAATAAAGATGAAGACCCCTGATTCAAAATCTGGTTAATATGAAATTTGAAAAACAAGGACATCTGCCTTGATAAAGTCGCCATACGCGACAGAGTCTTTTTCGACTTTTCAAAACCGGCAACAAATGTCTGTCCTAAATCGTCCACATCCGCCCGAAGCACAGCAATCCGATTGATACCCGTTGACTGCTTCGCGTAAATATCGGTTGTACCATTATCCGTGTAGTCACCTACCCAAATCTTAGTTTCTAATTTTTCTCCCGTATAATACTTATTCTTAGCATAAGTGCGGACATATCCATTCTGAAGCTGCACATCGCGCAATTCTTTCTCATTTTGTGCGTGCAAACTTTTTCCACCCGGAAGTAAAAGTCCCTCTTCATCCTCAAGCACAGTAAAAAATTCTTTTTTCAAAATAGCAGCAGAAAAGTTTTTAATCTTACTGCACAAAGGACATAACTCTTCATCATCCAAAACATCCGTTGACTTGCATACCTTACATTCTCTTGTATGTTCCTGTTTTCTAAAATCATTCAGCATAAGCAATTGTTCCGGCGAATAGCGATGATTTTTTTGTTTGGAAATTCTGGCACTAAGTTCTCGAATTACCGCTTCATAACTTCCCCCTTCACTATTTTCCAGATCATACGCAGAACACTCTACCGAATCCATCGCAACATACAAAGATATATTAAACTCACGAATAAACCATTCTGTCCATTCACTTCGAATGCTATCTATCTGCTGTCTCACAGTCTGCGTGTTAGGTATCAACACAGTACATCTTCCACCACCGGAAAAAATAAGGTTTGCACGACTCAAATTCAGTCTTGTCAGCAATTCATCAACCATATGTTCCATCATAATTTCCAAGTAAAAAGAACGAGAACGCAACATTTTCAAAGCGCCTGAAGAATGAATTGTATAAATAAACTTTTGGATTCCTGATATATCCAATGACAACATGCGAAACGCTTTCTCATTATAAAAGTTCTCAGCTTCTTCCATGCAATGTTGTTTATAATTTGTTCTTCCCGCCTCCTCTAAATACTGATAAATACAACTTGCATAAGCTGCTGTTAATTTTACATGATCATACAGAGAAATATCCACCAGTTCTCCTGTTGAAGTTGACGATGGAATATAACTCAAATAAGCCTCTAATGCTGATAACAGAGAAGAAATATACTCTTCTCGATTCAAATCAATTCCTTGCACAGTGTCTTTCAGATTTCGAATAACATTTTGATAGTACTGTTCATCAAAGCGAGGCTCTTCATCCACCGGCATATTTATTACTTTTTCATCATTTAATGAAATTGGCTTGTAAAAATACTCCTCTTTGTTTCCATTCAAAATGTTAAACACACTCTGCATCGGGATTTGAGGTTTAAAGCCAAAACCACCATCCTCTCTTTTTCTTCGATCCGTAGCCGCAGAAATATTATCTGCAATATAAACAATATAAGCAATCGAATCATCCGGAATCTGTGCATGAGCCAACAACTTGCCATGATGATAATGCACAGAATCTAAAACACTTTTGTTATTTACGCCCAACTCCTTCAGAAATTCATATCCTAATACACTGTGATTTCTCCCATCGCCGGTACGATATAAAACCTTCCCAATATCGTGAAGAAGTGCGCCAACTACAATGTTAATCTCTTGTTCGGTCAAATCATTCCCTCCGTTCTATTATTTCATTTGCTCCCATCCCTATCGCTGCCTTTATTCCAATTCCTGAATATCCTGCGTAACGCCACAACACGTTTGCCAAATTTACCAATGCCTGCGGCCCTTTCACTTTCACAACAATCATTCCCACATAGGAAGGAATCTTTGCCCCCTCCAAATGGAACAATGTACTGCGAATGTTATACCGGATAATTTCAGAATACTGAACTAATTGTCCCAATGTCTCTTCGTCATACAAGGTTTCATTTGATGAAAATGCATCATACTTTTTCATGATACTTCGATATATCTTATCCAACTGCGGCCAAAAAAGATAATTACCATTTGATTTAAAAGCAGTAGGTGATACAAAACGAATCCGAATATAGCGGCTGCACTCTCCAAAATAATATTTCTCAATTAAGTTCTGTCTTGAACTCGTCCTCAAATTCTTGTCGACAATTTTAAATTTCACATCATCTCTTTCAACAACAAAAGAAGAAAATTCTGTGCTCATAAGTGGAACAATAATGTGATTATACGCCTCCTCGTTTAATGTATTAATTCGCCATGTAATTTTGTCTTTCTGGGATATAATGCATTGGCTGTAAGGATGTAACTGACTAAGATGTAATTCACTTGCATATTCCTTGTCAATTTGTTCCATCAAAATCGCTTGAAAAATAGATGATTTCTGATTCGTGACGGAATACTGTGACAATGGCTCTATCACCATTTCCAAAGATGCTAATATTTTTTCCACCCTCTTTCCTTATATTTTTACAAATTATAACATATTTTTTAGTAAATTGGAATATCTTTCTTTCCTTATTGATGTTTTTCCATCAAATGCTTTACTTCCTCTTCCAAGTCCTTGAATGTATGCAGAATAATCTCTCCGCCATTAAAACAAAGAAAATCAGATGCACTTGTAGTTTACCTGTAGTTTAACATATTGCATCTATTTTCTTCCTTTCCTCATCAAAGAGCAAACATCTCTTTACAAATCCGTTTGCCGGTTTCTGTCTTAAAAATATTTTGGTATGCATTTAACGCCGCTTCTTTTGACAAATTGTCTTCAAAAAGATTTACAAGAAAATCGGCTTCCACAAGAATCTGGTAATCCAAACCGTCAATATTATGATAGGTGTGATGATGTGCAATCAAATACTGCACTCTTTCTGAAACTTGTTTTTCAAATCCCAATTCTCCGAGCAGTCTGGCAGCTATCGCCGGCCCCTCTTTTTCCTGCAATTTACCGCTGCAGTCGCCGTACTTTTCTTCGCACAAATGAATTCCGATATCGTGTGTAAGTGCTGCTGCCTCCAAAACAAATAATGTTTCTTTGTCTACTTTTTCACATTCCGCAATTAACTTGGCATAACTGTGCACCTTGCAGAAATGCTGGATTCTCTTTGCATCGCCTTTGTATAATCCAAGCATGGCTAAATGTAATTGATTAAGCATTTTGATTCTCCTTGTGTAATATTACAAACATTATAACATATTTTTCCCTTGTGTGCCAAAAACAGCGCATCCATTAATACTCAATGGTAATTATTCGACATTCTTCACAACAGTTTGCTGCCACATTTGTCCTATGATTCGGTTTTAATTTCGTCACCTCCACAAAACCATCTGCTTTTTTCGCATTTTGAAATACTCCCGGTACTTCATTAGCAAAACTAAATGCTCCATCCTTGCTGCAAAACAAATATCCTTTTCTCATTTCTTTTCCACATTTTGAACACTTCATAATTCATCTCTCCTATTCATCGTAAATTTCTTCCAAAATACCGTAGTACTTTTCTTTTATAATCCATATAATCTTTTCCAAAAGTTTGAAGAAGAAAAAACTCCTCCACTTTGACAATCTGTAGATGAAACATTACCATGGCAGCTACTGACAAAACCAATAACCCCCATTGAAAAAACATCAAAAGAATTCCTATGTAAACCAAATCAAATCCCAGAAAAGCAGGATTACGGCTGATTTGATAAATGCCATTGGTAATAAGCTCTGTCTTGTCCGTTTCGGAGACACCAGCACGCCAACTATTCTTCATCGTCACAACGGAAGTTACAAATACAATATCCCCCACTGCCGCAATAAGAGCACCCTTGATTCTCGCACCAAATGGCAGCATGGTCTGATTAAATACAATACATATAACTTCTACCAGAGGAACTAATATTGTCGTAATTTTCATAAGTGTTTCAATCACTTTGGCAGTCCCTGTTTTGCCTTTTCCTATTTGATCCGTCTGGATTCCCTGCCGCTTTTGCAAAAACATTTTTCCAAAATAACACCCATAAAACACAAGCAAAAGAATTATTGCTGTCACTTGAAATAGCATTTTTTCACTCCTTCCAACCTTTGTTTGCTAACATTATATAACTGTTTTATTATCTTTGATAGGTTTTGTTTTCATTAAAATGTGTTTATTTTATAGACATGGGAAAATTACGATAATAACTTTTGTATCTCCTGAACTTTTGCATTCGTTAAGTTTCGATTTGCGCCATTATGTATCACATGGTTAATGTCCTGTGCTGATTCCAGCACCTGTTTACAGTCCACCGGCGAATTACCCTGCACAAAAAATGTATATCCCTCAACCCAAACATCAACACCATAATATTTTAAAAACTGTGCCAACAAATATACCTGCCGGTTCACTTGCTTTATTGGATTTTTTACGATTTTTGTATAGGAATTTCCACTACTGCTAATCTTTGTTTTCACCCATTCATAATCATTATCCGTCCCCATTAAACTGCCACTGTAATTCTTTACTTCAATAATAAATATCCCTCTATTATTCACAATGATATGGTCCAATTCTGTCCTTTTTCCTTCAATTTCAATCGACACATTTGAAAAAAGCAGATCCTTTTCCTTTAGCACTTGGCAAATTAAGTCACAGACATAATTCTCTCCTTGACGTCCTGCTCTCTTTTGACCAGACTCATACCCCTGACTTTTACATAGAAAAATTACCAGCAGGAGCATGCAAAAAACGAAAACAGGTCCAAGTCCTGCAATTAAAGCCGTTTCCATTTTCGCTCACCTCCTGCGTCATATACTTTTACTTATCTCTCTCGTTGACCTAAAATTTATTTTTTTCTATTCCAGTCAACCCATTCACTAAAATCGGATGACCTATTTATATGTTTTCAATATTACGGTCAACTGCAACTACCATACCGCCCACCACCAGTTCCATAACCCTAAAACACATCCGACTTCAATGTCTCTGCCACGTTATCTTTCTGAATCTTTCTCATCGCGTAGAGCATCGTGCAAAACACAACAAAGAACACACTAAACACGGCAATCACAACACTGTACCACGGAATGTAAAAATCGAGAATCATCTGATTTCTAAGTGAAAGATAAATCAGGTACGTTACTCCCACGGAAGCAATCAGTCCAAAAAATAATCCTTTGCAGCCATACAAAATACATTCCAAATTCATCATTTTATAAAATCCGTGCCTGGTCATTCCAACGGAACGAAGCACAGCAAATTCACGACGCCGCAGCAAAATATTCGTCGAAATAGTGTTAAACACATTCGCAATCGAAATCAGCGAAATCAAAATAATAAATCCATAAGAAAAGATTTTGATGACTAACATCATTGCTCTGACATCCTGTATTTCTCTTGCGTAATTATACAAATCCCCCGTGGAACGGTCATTGTTTTCCAGCACCTGACACATTTTCTCAGACGTCTCTGTCGGGTTATCTGAATTGTAAAGCATTACCATTAGTTTTTCAATCCCTGCCGGACAGATTTTTGCCATCGCACGTTCCGGCATGAAAAGAACAAGACCAGATCCAACTTCATTCTCCATACCAAACGGCGCTTTGTCCAAAGTTTTTCCAATGGTAATTTTTCTTGTGTTGTAAAATTCTTTATACGGCACAAAACGTTCAGAATTAGGCTCTGGCTCTTCGTTCAAATACTTCTCCATCCGGCACTCAAGTTCGCCATTTTTTCCTACTCTGCGCATATACACATCTTCATAATGCTTTGGCAGTTTTTTCGGGAAACACACTTCCACTTCATTTGGTATTTTATTAAACAATGGATACTTGTACATTTTGCCATCTCTCGTCTGATTCGACATCGCATCATATGCAAGAGCATCAAATTTCCCATTTGCGCCATTTTGCTTTACACACTCGTCAAATGCCTGATTCTCCATGAACACAACCGTTAGATTATCCACAAGCTGCGTTTTGGATTTAACCACATTTCCCTTTTCATCAACAGGCTCATTTAACTGTCCACCTTCTCCATCAACACCATTTCTGTATTCTTCCGAAATGCTCGAATCCGGCACAACGGCTGATATTGATGATTCTGTCGACAAATTAAAATAATACGACGATTTCGTCACGCCCTTAGTCACACGCAATTTATCATACAAAGCCTTACTGTCATCCGCCAAATCATCACTGACTTTTATATCACAGCTTACGGTCGATATCATAGTATTGATAGCAGTAGACATATAATCACAAAAACTAGTGGCAGAAATAAATAACACAACGCTGACAAACAAGGAAAAAACAGTTGCTCTGTATTTTTTTCGGTTTCTCTTGAAATTCTTGGAAGCAAGTGTTCCCTCTAAACCAAATAATTTGCCGGTAAGTTTCCATGTTTTTACTTTGTTTGCACGAATTTTAATATCCTGCGACTGGCGTATTACTTCGATTGCTGAAGTGCGCAGTGCCTTTCTCGCCGGCAGATACGCAGAAATCAAAACCGTGAAAAAGCCAATCAATGCTGCCAGCAAAACAGCCCAGCCGGCCGCTGACATATGAAGTCTGACTGCTTCTCCATATTCCTCAATTCCCTGGTTTAACATATTGGACATCAGATCACTGACAAAGTAAAAAGTAACCGACATGCCACCAATTCCAGCTAAAACACCGATTGGAATTCCAATGACGCTCAATACCGACGCCTCATATAATACATTGCGTCGAAGCTGCTTTCTCGTCGCTCCGATGGAGGATAAAAGTCCATACTGACGCTTTCTCTCGTTGACCGAAATAGAAAAAGAATTTCCAATCAAAGCAATTGAGCCAAACATAATAATTGCAATTAAAATGCCCATCAGTCCACCCAGCACTCTAAACACAGAACCACTTGCATTACCACTGTAAATTAAATACATACGGTTGGTATCTTTCAACGGATCTGCTACCGTCCCTTTCATTTTCTGCGGTTTTATCTGCTTTAAAAAGTCCGCGGTCTTCCTGCCATCTTTCAAACTCACATAAACACTTCCACCATAATCCGGTCCACCGTTCGCTGCCTTCGTAAACACATAATAGCCCGCTGACATTGACTGGTCATAGAGCGGATTTAAATAAATACCAACAACATGATATGCCGCTTTCCCTGATTCTACAAACGTCTCATCATCTTCGTTGAGATAAGAATCATCTTCCCACAGCTGATTTTTATTTTTCAAAATGCGAAGTCCTTTTGGCAGAGAAATCACATCTCCCACCTGATAAGAAACACCTGCATTTGTCTCTAACGAAGCCGGCAGAATAATTTCATTTTCATTCTTTGGCATCCGTCCCTCTTTCATATAAAAAGGGAGAAGAGTTTCATAGTCACCGTTCAAACCACCAATGTATAAATACGGAGAGGTTTCATTTTTACTGTGCGGAAGTTTCGCATAACCAATATTCTGAATGGATACCTGTTTTTCTACTTCCTTCTTTTTTGAAATCTCGTCTATCTGCTTCATTGAAATATTCGACACAACACCATGCCAGCAGCCATTTTGTTTCTCCGTAACTTCCAGTAAAAATTGCTGCACACTGCTGACCGTTGTTGTTACTGCCGTCAACATAGCAGTTGATAAAATAATGCCAATAATCGTAACAATCGTTCTTGTACGGTTTAATTTTAATGACTTAATTGCAAATTTATGAAATACATTCATCCCCGAATCACCTCATCTCTTGTAATCCCGCCATCTTCAATTGCGATGATTCGGTCTGCCTGCAATGCGATATTTTCATCATGTGTAATCACAATCAATGTCTGATTGTACTTCTTATTTGACGCTTTTAGTAACTGAATAATTTCCTGACTATTCTTGGAATCAAGGTTTCCCGTCGGCTCATCTGCCAGTACAACAAGCGGCGACGTCATCAATGCCCGTCCAATCGATGTCCTCTGCTGCTGACCACCGGATAATTCATTGGGAAGTTTTTTCTCCTTACCTTCCAGTCCCAGTGTCGCAACCAACTCCGTCAAAAATTCCTGATTCACTTCCCGCCCGTCCATCAAAACCGGAAGTGTCATATTTTCCACAACATTCAAAATAGGAATTAAATTGTAAAACTGATAAATAAGTCCAACCTGTCTGCGTCTGAAAATTGCTAACTGGTCTTCTTTCTGTTGATACACATCGACACCGTCGAAATAAACTTTTCCTTTCGTTGGACGGTCCACACCGCCGAGAATATGCAAAAGTGTCGATTTACCGGAACCGCTTGGTCCGATGATTGCAACAAATTCTCCTTTTTTTACAGAAAAAGAAACATCATTTAGTGCTACGACCTCATTTTCACCTTTTCCATATACCTTTGATAAATGTTCTACCTGAATCATATTCATCCTCCTCATTATTTCGAATTCTTCTTTAGTGTAGCAGGATGGAATGACTCTGCCGTGACTCTTAAGTGACAATTTTGTCACTTACACCGTTCCCTTATAAAACCGAATTTCAAATTTCGCTCCGCCATTTATCCCATTCGTTGCGGAAAGTGTCCCCTCCTGTGCCACAACAATCATGCGCGCCAACGCAAGACCAATCCCCACACTGCTGTCTGCGGAATTTTTTCCTTTATAAAAACGCTCGAAAATATGCGGTAAATCTTCTTTGTCAATTCCAGCTCCATTATCCGAAACTGTAATTTCCGTATATAAATGATTTTCCGCTGCCCGAATGCAAATCTCCCCACCGGCCGGCGTATGTTCCATGCAATTCTTTACAATATTTCCAACTGCCTCGCGAAGCCAGTATTCATCACCACGAAGCGAAACCATGTCCGTGCAGTCAATAACCAGATTCTGCTCTCTTAACTCCATCGGAATCAAGAAATCTTGCACCGACTTTTTCAGTAAATCCGACACATTAACCGTCTTTTTTTTCATAGACACCGTTCCTGCGTCCAATTTCGCCATCTTTAATAACGCTTCAATCAGCCAGTCCATATGAACTAAGAGCTGCTCCAGTTCATGTAATAATCTCTGCCTGTCCGCCTCATTCTTTTCTCCCCGCAAACGCGAAACAATTAAATTTATTGCCGTGAGCGGCGTTCGAATCTGGTGGGAAATATCCGCAATAGAATTCAGCAGATACTTTTTATCTTCCATCAAAAGATTTGCCTGATGATTTAATTTATTCATCATTTTCCGGATTTCTGTCCGCAAAATAGCAAGTTCGCCTTCCTTTTCTCCCCCTACATCGACGTATTCAAATACATGCAGAAAATGCTGGACTTCATCTGCCAGTCCGGCGATTTTGCGATACCGGATAACAGAAGAGCTAAAGTGTATCACGGCAAAGATAACTGCACAAAAAAGGCACAAATAAAGTCCCCTCACCGATGCCAAATACCACCCCAAAAAGGCTGTCAGCAAAACTGCAAACAGCCAAATAATTCCCTCTTTTTTTATTTCCGGATTTCTAAAATACCCCATAGCCCATCCCCCGTATTGTTTTTATAATCTCCGGTTTCGCCGGTTCTTTCTCAATCTTTTCCCGAAGTCTTTTAATATAAACAGTAAGCGTATTGTCATTCACAAAGTCACCTGCCACGTCCCAGATTGCCTCTAACAGCTTCTCTCTGGAAAGAATCATTCCTTTGTTTTGGAATAATATCAATAAAATCCGGTACTCTAAAGCGGATAAAAATATTTCATTACCATCACGCTTTACCACTGCTTTTCCGGTATCAATCGTAATACCGCCGGATTCCAAAACTGCTGAGGCTTTCCCACTGCGTCGCAGTACAACACCAATTCTCGATACCAGTTCACGTGGGCGGAATGGTTTACTGATATAATCATCCGCCCCCATATCAAGTCCTGTCACAACACTGTATTCATCGCCGGATGCCGTAAGAAATATTACCGGTATATCTGTATTCTGCTTAATGTAGGAACAGATTGCAAAGCCATTGCCATCCGCAAGTGAGATATCTAACAGTACAAGGTCATAATACTTTTCTTCTAAAAGTTCAATAGCCTGTTTCTGTCCAAATACTGACTCAACAAAAAAACCTTCCTGTTGTAAAAACACACAAAGATTTTCTACAATCGTCTCATCATCTTCTACCAGTAATAGTTTACTCATTTTATGCCTCTTTCAGCAGTGCAAAGCTCTTCAAACTTGCATTTCCCTGACCACGAAAAGTAAAGTACAATGGCTGTACACCATCCGGTATTGAAATTTCCGTTTCATAATCTTCCCATACATTCGTATAAACAATGTGTAATTTCGCAAGCACTTCCCCATCAATTTCATTTCGCACCTCAATATCGCCATCTGCATATCCTCTTGTTGTAATGCGAATTCTCCTAACTCCTTGTATATCAAAATATTTAAATCCTGCCGTAGCTGAATTTTGAATATTACCAATATACCCAATTTCTTCATCGCCATCTCTGCCATCCTGCATAACTTTTGGGAATTCATCACCCCCAACGTAAACCGATTCTTTATCTGTATACAAATGACATGCCAGATATGCCGGATATTCACCCTCGCCTCTTAATGGTCCTCCATTTAAGCCACAAGACGTAATTTCGGCCTGTTTAATATTCCCTTTATCATCAATCTCAAGAAGTTCCGCACAGCCTTGTCTGCTATACCAGGAACCATTTGTGTGACGATGATAAAAAATGTACCAATCCTCGCCTATCTGCACCATACTTCCGTGATTGTTTGCGCCATAGGCCACAGGACGGTCTGCCTTTTTATAAGAATCAATTCCTAAATCACAGTTACTGACAATGACGCCTTGATACGTAAATCCACTCACCGGGTTATCGCTTACAGCATAGCAAAGTTCATGCATAACTTCTGATGAGTAAATGAAATAGTATGTGTTTCCTCTCTTGCGGATAGAGGAAGCCTCAAAAAATGCGTGGCCTTCAAATCCAGTTCCTTCACTATATTCACATCCTGGCACAACCCGCACGGGCTCTTCTTCAATCGTCAACATATCGGATCCTAATACTGTCACAAAAGCCCCAGTTCTCGATTTATCACCCGAGGCACAAGCTCCAGTGTATAAATAAGTTTTATCTCCTTCTGTCAATACGCCCGGATCAAACTGCGGTTCATCCGTTTCCCGCTCACCAAGACGTACACCATTTTTATCATGGACATATCCTAAAAATTCATATTTTCCAGCCGGCGTATCGCAAACGGCTACTGAAACGATTGAAACTTTATCCAGCACATAATACAGATAGTATCGACCATCCGGTCCTACTGTTACATCCGGTGCATACAAGCACATTTTCCCATCCGGATTTAACGGATCATCTGTTTTTCGATAAATAGTTCCCTCGTATCTCCAGTTACCCAAATCATCCACTGGTGCAGACCAGCAAACGTAATCCCCCATACAAAATACATAACCATTGTAAAAATCATGTGAGCCATACACATAAACTCGTCCATTAAATACATATGGTTCCCCATCCGGTACATACTCCCAAGATGGCAAGTATGGATTCAAAGCCTGTTTTTTCATTCCTAATATCCTCCTTTACCTGCTTTCCCTCAAATTTTCTCTTATAGCAAGCATTTTACCACAAGTAATAAAAAGTGAAAACCCTAAAAAAAAGAAAGTGTCGAAAATACTTAGTTCTCAACACTTTCCTTACGTTTTAATTAGACAAATAAATTATTTATATAGTCAGTACCATATAACGTATGAGAAAGTAACAGAATGAACATGTGGAAGACTGTAAGTGCCAGGATTCGTGGAGCATCAACAGAATTAAAAGATATGGGCGAAGATACCGATGGTATGGTTCAGTCCACATCAAAACTACAAGCCTTAGTAAAAGGTATAACAGGCGTAGATATTCTTGAATCTGATGGAAAAACATTCAAAGATATATATACTATTGTTAGTGGAATTTCAGATAAATGGGCAACTTTAGATGATATTGACCAGGCATCTTTGCTTGAAGCTTTGGCAGGAAAAAATCAAAGCAACGCTCTTGCTGCCGCTCTTAGTCAACCTGACATTTTAAAGAAAGCCTACGAAGAAGCTACAAATGCGGAAGGATCGGCTCGTAAGGAAAATGAAGAGTATTCAAAATCTGTACAGGCATCCATCGAGTTGACAAAAGCAAAATTAGACGAATTATCAAACGACTTCCTCTCAGCAGATTTCCTTAAGGGCGCAATTGATGCAGGTGGTAAGTTAATTGATATTTTAGATGGAATTGTAAAGAGTGGTAATGTAATACCTGCTATTGCAACTGCAATTTCCGCAGCACTCTCCTTTAAAAATGTCGGTAGGGATAAAATGTATTCCCTCGCTTGTTTTGAATATGCCGACAACATACATAATTTACTATGGATACATAGGTTTAGAGTATGTTAGCCGTGAGATACACGGTGATAAATAAATAACAGGGACAATATTCGGGGACATAGGTACAACGATTGGATAATGCCAATGTATCACTACACTTCTATTATGGCGACATAATACGAATCGTAACAACGTGACGCTCCTATCATCCGTAGGGACAGATCTCTTTGAGATAAGCCCTCACAGTAGCGACAACTCCCACAGTAAATTATATGCAACGATGTTTACTGAATATGCGCTCGGTACTACCTGACATAACAGGGCAAATCTGAACAATTTGCATAAATGCAGAAACTTATCTTCTGTTGTTTGAGCCAACTGTTCCTTGGTAGATAAGATGGAACAAAACAGAGAATAAATATACATAGAAGACTGTCGTGATGACCAGTCCTCAAAAAAAGAGAATAAAAGGAAATTAAATATAATTATGAACAATTAGTAGAAGAAAAAATGTTTAGTCCATCATGTCGGTGATGTACTTTACAAAATGAAAAAGCAAACAGAAACCGTTAGACGGTTGAGCCAAATAATCAAAAAGGCTAATAAATTAAATATTCATTAACACATTAATGACCGTGCTTTGGCGAGTGGCGGTCATTCTTGTGTCTTTCTGTTCTACGATAAATTGTTCATTTCTTCGATTTATTTAAACAGATGTTCTGATAGTATTTTGTTGATTATTGGTATATAATGGAAGTTATAATATTAATGATTGGCGGGGGATATTATGCGAGAATTAAAAAACGAAAAATTACAACTCAAATTGGATACAATATTTAAGAATATACTAAAGCTCAAGAAGTTGGATATAGACAATTTTTATTGTGCTAATTTATTGGATTGGTTTAATGAAGTGATTTTAAAAAACATTGCAATTTATAAAAGCAAGAAAGATGAAAAACAAACAGACCAAGAATTGTTTAAGAAATATAGACAATATGTATATTGGATTGATTTCGGAAGAAATATTGGGAGCGAATTTAGAGATTTGCATTTTGCAGTAGTAATATATGAATCTAAATACACCGCCCTCGTTGTTCCATTAACATCTAAAAAGGAACACGACCCTAAATGGATAGAAGAAAATAAAGATGTTATTGTTGATATGGGTGTTATTGAAGGATTTCCAGATGAGACAAAAGAATGTTATGCCTGTACATTTATGATTCAGTCTGTCAGCAAGAAAAGATTATCGAGATATGGTGACGATAAAAAAGGATATTTTGATATTAAATTATCTAATGAGCAAATGAAGAAAATATGTAATAATTTGGCTCATATCGCATACAATACAATTGAAAAAGAAATTGTTGACGAAAAAGAATAAATATGCTATAGTTAAATAGTCGAAAGACAGTGAATTGATGTGTTGGGATTACCATTTTCCCAACGTCTATAGGCGTAAGCCAGTGAATTATTTAAAAAGTTGAACTTTTTAGAGCAACTATATGGTTGCTCTTTTTTCATGCAAAAATAAGGAGAGTATCGCTACTCTTCTACCTTATTTCTTCTTTCAAGTTGTATCATTTATATTTAGATAAAGGATGTGATTAATATATATAATCTCCCACAAGGGCAGTTTAATCTTAAACGAAACCAATTCTCCGCTTCGGAGATTCAGGCTCTTCTATCACAACTGTCATCATCAAAAAGTTCAACTGTTGTACATGTTGGACAAGTCTCAGACAGTTGCCATTATTGTCCTTACCTTCAAACCAAACTAAATTGCAACCAGTGTAGCCGATGGATTCAACAAGAAGTGTAATAGATTCATTAAACTTAACCACTTGAATTGCTATATCTTCTTCGTTAGATAATGAATTTTGATACTCGATAATTTCTTGATAAAGCAACTGTGCTACAACCGGTGCAGCGCTGGAAATTTCTATCTGAGCTGCATCTACGAGTTTCTGACGGCTTTTATTTGCGGTATTTATCGCATTCATTGAAGATTGTGATGGCATACCTAAGTTTTTGCAATCCATATCTTGATACCTCCTTAGTATACGATATTACCATTATATACTAAGGAGGATTATGATTATTTACGATTTTGAAGTTTGTTCTTATACAACATTGTACCAAGTATTAATCCACATATCATTACAAGTGCATTTAAACCATATTCTAAATTCATATATATAATGCCAATTTCGGTAATACTATTAATATATTTTATTAAATTATATATGAATTTTACAACTAATAACAGTGATTCGATTCCAAGTAAAATTAAAAGTATTTGTTTTTTTAGAACAGAAATCACAACTAATCCAATAACCAATAATGTTAGCAAAACAAAATAAATATATAGATTGCATTTCCCTGTTAAATACTTAGAATACACTGATAATAATGTTAAAAATACTCCTTGTGACATAATCATTGTTGGCAACACTTGATTCTTTTTAAATAACGATACTATTGCTGTGACAAGAATAGTTATAGCGAATATCTTTGATAATTTACCACATAATTTTGAAGCGATATATTGATATAAAAACCAAGTATTTGATTTATCAAATTCGACTTCGCTTTTTAATTGTTCTATAGAAGAAAAAAATGAAAAGTCGAATAACCTCAAAAATTCATAGCAAGTTAAATATAAGCTTGATATTAAAATTATAATTACTAATATTTTATATTTTATGTCAGTCTTTTGCATATATCTACCACCTTTCTGACAACAATTATACTATATATTCAGATACATGACAATCTTTGATTTGATTATTATACTAAGATTAATCCGCAAATCTTAAAAATAGTACGATATTCAAAACAATTGACGATGAAACAACATTATCAGGTCAAAGAATTGTTGGAATATTTGAAGCGAGAAAAATTGCACAAGAACAAGCAACAAAACAATTGAATACAGATGTTCAATGTTTGAGAGACTATGAAACTGCTTGTAAAGGTGGTACTGTATCATCAGAAGATTTTACAAGAATAATGGGTAAGGCAAGTGCTTCTGCGCAAGACTATTCTAAAAACATTAAAGAAGGTGCTGGTTCTGCTCAAATTTATGCAGATAAACAGAAAGCATTACAAAGTTCAATTCAGAATACTGGCACTGCTTCTAAAGTTGCTGCTGTTGTCGTTAAAGCATTGTCTATTGCAGGTAATATGTTAGCAAGAATGGCTATATCTTTTGCTATTTCCAAAGTAATCGAGGGTGTTAATTATCTTTCTGAATCTGCTGAACGTGCAAAGAAAAAGCTGGAAGAAATCCAAACAGAATTATCTGATAATAACTCTACTTATCAAAGTAATAGAGAAACTTTGGTCGGATTAAAAGATGAATATGAATCTTTAAGCGAAAAAGCTGAATCTCTTGGTGGAGCACAGAATTTAGCAAATGACGAGTATGAACGATATCAAGAAATAATGTCTCAAATTTTAGGCATAACACCTAAACTTACAACCGGTTGGAATGATGAAGGAAAAGCAATATCTAACAAAAACAATTTACTTCAACAGTCTATAGATTTATTAGATGAGGAGTATGAAAAATCGTTAAGAAAGAATACTACAAAATCTAAAAATGGAGAAGTTGCAAAAGGTGTTATTGCAAAAGTCGATGAATTTAATAATAATTCAGATACAAGAACAAGATCTGGTACTACCCATACCATGTATACAGACTTTGCTGAAGAACTTAAAAATGTAGACGCAAAACGTAAAGATTTAAATGATTGGAAAATAGCTAATCAAATTTATAAGTATTTATATCCCAAAGGAGACGGATTAAAATTAGACGGCAGCGCAGATTGGATAGAAAGCTTAAAAAATGAAATCATTGATAATAAAGACTATGATAAGTTGGCAAAAAGTTTTATCGACAAAAATAATCCGATTTATGAATTATTTTCTGATGAAGTCATAGATGACATGATTGAAAATGCAGACGCTTATTTTGATGAAGGTCAAAGGATTCTTGATGACAGAGAAACATTATATCAGGACTATAAAGATCAATTAAATTGGAATGCACAAGCTGTTGCTGATGATAGTGGGCAAAATGCTTATAAACAATTATCTGGTGAATCTAAACCTGCAATAACTGAATACATCAATAACTTGGATTATGGTTCAATAAAAACTGAAGATGATTTTATTGCTATGGCTAATGATGTAAAATTATTCACCAAAACTCTTGCTTCTGATGATACGTTTGCAGATTATATTAATGACATTTATGCTCCGCAAGGCGAAGATGAATCTATTGAATACTATTCAAAGCGTGTAAATGATGCGATTGCCAATGTGCAAAAATATATAAAAGATAAAAAACTTAGTATTTCTTTAGATTTTGGAACAGAAGATAATCCAAAAGGAATAAAAGAATCTGTTGATAAATTACAGAAACAGTACGACCAAGCCATAAATAAATTTGAAGGGAAAGCAAATGATTTAGACTTATCTCAGTTCTTCAAAGACAATTCAATCAATGACCAAGAGGAAATTGACTATTGGAATATGGTTACTGAAGGTGCTACTTCTGCTAGTCAAGCAGTTAAGATGTATAACAAGGCTAAAGAAGGAGAAACCAATAAAACACCTGTTTCATTTCCACAAGCATGGAAATCTATGGGTAACGACACAAAGCAGAAATTATTGGATGCTGCCGATGCGGGGGAATTAACTGGGGAAAAGGTTGAGGAACTGGCTGACGAGAGTAAAGAACTGAAAAGTGCATTTGAATCTACCGGAATGTCAGCTGATAAATTTGCGGAACACATACGTGAAATTGAGATTGACAACATTCAGGGAGATATCAATGAATGCGAAAAAGCACTCCAAAAGATGAGAAACGGGCAATCGCTATCATCTGATGAGACTGCGGAGCTTATTTCTAAAAACAGTTCATTAGCAGGAGCTATTAAAAAGACCAAGGATGGCTATAAAATAGAAGAAGATGCTTTAATTTCTGTTATGAATACAAGCAAACAGAAATATAATGTTGTTGTCTCTAATGAAATATTAGAAACAAATAAGGTTATAGATGCTATTAATAAAAGAATTAGTGCATACAAAACCGAGTTAAAAGCAGTAAGAACGGCAATGACTGCAAGGCAGGGACAATATGATACAATTACAAGTGGGGGAACACAGGAAGATACCTATGGTTTGAGTCCAGATGAAACATCTCGTGCTTTATTAGGAAATACACAAGCATCACATGATTATTCTAAATCAATTACCTTACCAAAAAATATTGAAAAGGATAAGAAGAAACTAAAGAAATATCAGAAGAAATTGAAAGAACTTATTGATTCTTTGAAGAGCCTTTGAAAAAATCTCTGTAAATAATAAATGTACCAAAAAGGTCTTCTATGGTAAAATCTAATTATCAAAGGAGGCCTTTTATTATGGCGAACAAAAAGAGAAACGTGTACAAACCGAAACCAATGACAGAAGGAAAGAAAAACCTTATTCAAGGGCTTCTCTAGGAATACGAGATTGAATCGGCAGAAGACATTCAGGATGCCCTGAAAGATTTGTTGTCCGGCACTATTCAGGGAATGCTTGAATCCGAAATGAATGAACATCTCGGCTACGACAAATATGAACGCTCAGAGGAACCGAATTACCGCAATGGCACAAAGCCAAAATCCATCAGGAGCAAATACGGGGAGTTTGAAGTAGAAGTTCCGTAGGACAGGCAGAGTACATTTGAACCGGCAATCGTTCCAAAACGAAAAAAGGACATATCCGGCATTGAAGATAAAATTATTTCGATGTACGCAAAAGGCATGACCACCACGCAGATATCAGAAATGGTAGAGGATATCTACGGTTTTGAAATCAGCGAGGGAATGGTCTCGGACATCACGGATAAGCTGCTCCCACAGATTGAGGAATGGCAGAACCGCCCACTTTCGGATGTGTATCCCATTGTGTTTATTGATGCCATCCATTTTTCCGTCCGGGACGACGGAATCATCCGCAAACTGGCAGCCTATGTTGTTCTCGGTATCAATGAGGACGGACATAAGGAGGTTATGACCATTGAAGTGGGAGAAAAAGAAAGCAGCAAATACTGGCTGGGTGTCCTGAACAGCCTGAAAAACCGTGGGGTAAAGGATATTCTCATCCTCTGCTCGGATGGACTCACGGGACTAAAAGAAGCCGTCTGGAGGATGTTACAGAGAAATGGGAAACACAGTATCCAAACGCCATGAACCGCTGGTGCGAGAACTGGGACGTCATCACTCCCATTTTCAAGTTTTCGGCGGAGGTCAGAAAGGCGTTTTACACCACAAATGCGATTGAGAGCCTGAATTCGTCTTACCGGCGGCTGAACCGCCAGCGGAGCGTGTTCCCGTCATCCCAGTCACTGCTCAAGGCACTTTATCTGGCAACATTCGAGGCAACAAAAAAATGGACAATGCCGCTGCGGAACCGGGGAAAAGTAAGGGGCGAATTATCAATCATGTTCCCCGGCAGGCTGACGGATTAACCCCGGTCAGATTCGTTAGCTGTCTGAAGGATGCAGAGTCCGTCCATGACAGCATGGTAAGAGATTCCTTCCACCACGCAGCCTGTTCCCGGATCAAACAGTTCCATGGAAGCATCCACAGAGGAATCATAGCTTTTCAGTTCGAGGTCATACCAGTTGAAAATCTCGTCATAAAGCCCTTGTGCATCTTCCAGAAGGTCATGGAGCTGCCGTATTTTTATCTGAATGTCATCCGGAACGGATGGGCTGTCTGTTCTTGGTTTCATTAGCATACGCATCCTTTCGTATTGATATAACTATCATACCCAAAAACGTACAGCTGACAATTAATTGTTGACACATATATCAAATTTCGTTATATTTAAGAGGACAGATCGTGTTACCGTTATCTGTCCTCAAACAATTATTATCATAGAAGTTCCGAATTTACAGAAAAAATTTCAAAGTCTCGGCTAAGTACCCTATTTTTTACGATTTTATGTTAAGATTTTTGTGCATATCTCACACTCAAAAATTTTTGGATATAAGATATACACAAAATATATAGGCTTGGTCTTTTGCACCAATTTTATTTTTCTTGCACCAATTTGACACCAATTGCAGCAAATAACACAGTATAATATAGGACAAAACAGTAAATATAAAAACAAGGAAAGTCTTGAAAACCTTATATTCTCAACACTTTCCTTACGTTTCAATTAGACAAATAAATTATTTAGCATAATCCACTACTCTGGATTCACGAATCACATTGACCTTAATCTGACCCGGATACTGTAATTCTGCCTCAATCTGTTTGGACAAATCGCGGGCAAGCAATACCATCTCGTCATCATTAATCTGATCCGGAATTACCATCACTCGAACTTCTCTACCTGCCTGAATAGCAAAAGACTTATCGACTCCCTTAAAGCTGTTGGAAATATCTTCCAATTGTTTCAATCGGTTCGTGTAGGTTTCTAATGTTTCACGACGTGCACCGGGACGTGCTGCTGAAATTGCATCTGCCGCCTGAACTAAGCAGGCAATCATGCTCTCTGCTTCCACATCACCATGATGAGCCTCTACCGCATTAATAACAAGAGCTGATTCTTTAAATTTACGACACAACTCAGCGCCGAGCTGAATATGAGAACCTTCCATATCATGATCGACTGATTTACCGATATCATGTAATAATCCGGCACGTTTCGCCATACGAACATCCACGCCAACCTCACCAGCCAAAAGTCCCGACAAATGTGCCACTTCAATCGAATGCTTCAATGCATTCTGACCATAACTGGTACGGAATTTCATCTTACCTAACAGACGAATCAGCTCTGGATGAATTCCATGTACGCCTACTTCAAGCGCTGCTTCCTCGCCCTCTTCACGAATCATTGTTTCAACTTCTTTTTTGGCTTTTTCAACCATTTCTTCGATGCGGGCCGGATGAATTCTTCCGTCCACAATCAATTTTTCAAGTGCAATTCTGGCAACTTCACGACGAATCGGATCAAAACCTGACAAAATTACGGCTTCCGGCGTATCATCAATAATTAAATCAATACCAGTCAGATTCTCAAGAGTACGAATATTTCGTCCCTCGCGACCAATGATTCTTCCTTTCATTTCATCGCTTGGCAATGGCACAACAGAAATCGTTGTCTCAGATACATGGTCAGCAGCACACTTCTGAATTGCCGTAACCACATAATCTTTTGCCTTTTTATTGGCCTCGTCTTTCGCCTGACGCTCCAATTCTTTTACCAAAACTGCTGTCTCATGTTTTACATCTTCTTCTACAGTCTTCAATAAGTATTCTTTTGCTTGTTCGGAGGTGAGTCCGGAAATCTTCTCAAGTTCACGCAAATGACTTTGACGGAGTTCGGCAACTTTTTCCTTCTCCTTTTCAAAGTTTGCTTCTCTCGAATTTAACTTTGATTCCCTTTTCTCGAGTGCATCCAGCTTTTTGTCTAAGGTCTCTTCTTTACCTAACACACGTTTCTCGTAACGCTGAATCTCGGCTCTTCGCTCCTTGGTCTCTTTTTCAAGATCATTTTTTGCTTTCAGATTTTCCTCTTTTGCTTCCAAAAGAGCCTCGCGTTTCTTCGTCTCTGCTGTCTTTAATGCATCGTCAATGATTTCTCTGGCTTTCTCCTCTGCGCTTCCCACCTTAGCTTCTCCCACTTTGATGTGATAATTTATCGCGCTCTTCCAGGAAATCAGTGCTGCTGCCGCTATCAAAACAACAACGACTACAATAGCTACAATCACGTGTGCAACCTCTAATGTAAGCACTAGGGTGCACCTCCTTATTTTATTCATGCATGCTGCTTTAGGGCATACATACAACATATAGTATATTACACGGAATCTACTGTCTTGTCAAGGCAACACATAGATTTTCTGGTGTGTATGCCTCCCCAAATAAGAACTCATCTGCCATGTACTCTAAATTCCATTCCGAGTGCTCTACTTCTTTAGCATAAATACGCGCCGTAACCACCTGGTCATCCACTGTAAATTCACCATTTTGCTCTGCCATCCGCAATGTATTCATATCGCGCACCATCAAAAAGCTTGTCACAGCCAGTTTCATTTTTCCAAGAAAATCATAATCGTCAACACAACGTGCCAGACACAAAAAACAATAATACACAATTAATTGTTCTTTTTCATATTCCCGATTTTCATTATTTAACAAATCATCATATGCTTTCCTGTCAGATATGTATTGCTTCCGTCCTACTTCCGAATCCATATACCGCTTCTGAAAACTCAACAAAAGTTCGTCCCATTCCGCTCGGATGCTTTCTAACGAACTAAATAAGCGCAGCCGTTCCAAAAACAGACCATACTGTTTTTCTTCTGTTACAGCCTTTATTTCTACAATAGTAGTGCCATTAAAATACAGTTCTATCGGGATTTTATGAATATCCACAATCGAATCTTGATTCAAACAATCCTGTACTTTTTTTGCATATTCTAAACAAGCACAAACCCTTTCTTCTACACGAATCGAACGATTTTGCAATATCGTAATTGCCTGGTTTCTCGCAAACAAAATTTCATCTGCTAATACCTGCTCATCTTCCGTTTCTTCCCACGGAAATGGCTCACTGATTTCTTTCTCCACTACTTTCATTTTTTCTTTATTTCTATAAATAAGACGTCCTGCCTCCGGACAGCTGGCACTTAATGCTAATTCTCTTGCCCCGCCATATTCCAGAAAGTCCCGTGGTGTATCCGTACAGACGTCACAAAGAGCTTGCTCTCCCAATTCCTGATAAATCACACACAATTGATTTTCGTTTAAAAATGGACACCGCCTGCCCTCTTTGAGGATAAAACCATGGCTTTCATATGCATCTTCCTCGTCATTTTCATATTCCTTAATATTCTGACGCAGCATTTCTCCAAATGCGCCACCTACTGTTTTATAATATTCATAACTTTTGTCATCAATATCAATTTCCCAGCCAGCACAGCATGTATCTTCACACGCACCGGCAATGCATGAAAATTTTTCATAGTAATCCGGGTATCGAAATATCATCTTTTATGCCTCCCTTGGTTGTCTGGTAATAGTATAGCAGAAAATGGGAAGTTAGGCAAAAAAGGATTACTGGCAGTTTGTGTCAAGTGTTCGTTGGCACTTTTTTTGTTTTCAGTAATTCCGTAGAAAAGCTTTGCGTCTCGTGGGCACTCTCGCTCGTTGAGTGCGTAGCGGTATGG
>ERZ827156.717-NODE-717-length-44964-cov-13.238015_pt1 | contig 44964 bp, 39 predicted proteins | sample MGYA00519919_ERZ827156 | MGnify/ENA primary metagenome ERZ827156 (study PRJEB31778, sample SAMEA3449269) | human gut metagenome | biome: human gut; feature: human-associated habitat; material: faeces | place: United Kingdom | collected 2010/2012 ... | reverse complement strand
TTTGAGGCGGGACCTTGTCCCCCTCACACTCCCCCTGCTGCGTATTGGAGTTTACGCTCTTGCGTTTATTTTGGGGGACTCATTTATTTGATCTGCCCATAACAGAAAACAGCGGCAGGGGTACCTGCCGCTGTTTCCCTGTATATGGGGATTGAGGAAAATGGGGATGAATCAACAAAAGACCCCATCACTTATAATATGTCCGCTGTGGGACACTCGGGGACACCCCCATAAAAAATTTTTCAAAAAATTTTTTTGCGGCATTATTCCCACAGGGCTGCGGGGTAGATGCCTTGGGCTTTCATAGCCGAGATGGCGCTGCGAACCGAGGCGAGATCCTCTCGGTAGGTCATGCCGTACCATGTCTCATTGCAGTCAAGAACCTGCACGGTCGCCTTGCCCTCGGCGAGCTGCTCGTTTGCCACGAAGGGCAGAAAGTACTCGCACTTAAGGGGGTTCTTCTCAAGATTTTCGTCCAGGAACTCGGGGAAGCGTGCCGCCAGCTCATCGAGCATCTGCGTGGAAAAGCCCCAGAAATTCATGGACACCGTGCTCTCGTCCGAGACATCTACAAAGCTCACGCCATCCTCGGTGTAGGCTGCGTTTTCGCCACGCTTTTCGATGTGCGTGCGCTCGGTTATGCCGACGAGCCTGCCGTTTTCGACCTCACAGATGCCCCTTGCGACATAGCCGTTTTCGGTCACGGTGTTGCGGAGCTTATAGCCCACCATGGCATACTCGGAGGGAGCTCTGTCCTGCTTCAGGAAATCATATATTGCCTGATATGCGCCCTTACCGTAAAAATCATCGGCATTTATAACCGCAAACGGGCCGTCAACGATGCCGCGGCAGCACAGGACTGCGTGACCCGTACCCCACGGCTTTTCACGGCCTGCGGGGACGGTGTAGCCCTCGGGCAGCTTATCAAGCTGCTGAAACACATACTTTACATCAAAATACTTTTCCATGCGGCTTCCCACGGCGGCCTTGAAGCTGTCCTCTATCTCGTGCTTGATGATAAAGGCTATCCTCTTAAACCCCGCACGGCGGGCATCGAACAGCGAAAAGTCGATTATCGCATGACCGGCCTCGTCCACGGAGGTTATCTGCTTTAACCCTCCGAAGCGGCTGCCCATACCGGCAGCCATAATCACCAGCGTCGGCTCCTGCATGGCTCAGCCCTGCTTGCCGAGGTCGAGCTCGTTTATGCCCATGCCGACGGAGATGGCACGGACGGCCTCGAAGGTCTTTTCCTGTGCAACGGCTATACCGGCCTCCATGGCCTCCTCGGTGAGCTCGGTGACCTCGTCGGGCAGCTTGACTATCGTCTCGGTGGTGATATCAAACACAAAATATGTGTCGTCCTGATCATGGATCTTGATATTCAGATAAATAACGGCGAAGCCGCTCCACTCCTCGGGCACTTTTGCCGAGACCTTGCCCTCCTGCGAGAGCGCAAGCTCTGCGCCGATGGAGGTGTCAAGCTTACTTGTAAGATTAACGGTCTTAAAATCGATAAATTCAACATTCATTTTCTATACCTCAAAAAATTATTTTGTTCTGTCCTTGCCGGTGAAAAACGCCGCCATCAGGCCGGGGCCGCAGTTTGAGCCGATGGTCGTACCGATGTATGTGTAGAACACATCCTTAAAGCCGAAAAGCTCCTTTAAGCTCTCGCCGAATTCGTGCGCCTCCTCGGGGATATCCGAGTGGCAGATATAAAGCGTCTGCTTTTCCGGCTCGAGGACGGCCTCCTCGATGATCTTATTTATCCTGTCAAGTGTATGCTTCTTGCCCCGCTCCTTTGCCGTTACGAGCAGCGTGCCCTCGATATTGAGGCGCAGGATAGGCCAAATGTTCAGCGCATGCGCAACGACCATGCCCGTTCTGCTGACCCTGCCGCTGCGGTAGAGGTAGGTAAGGTCGCCGGTGGTGTAGATGGTGTTTACCGACGCCTTTGTGCGCTCAAGCTCGGCAACGCACTGCTCGGGCGTGAAGCCCTCATCACGCATTTTTGCGGCGTTTATGGCCAGCATGCCGTAGCCGACGGAGGCAAGGGTCGAGTCAACGACATGGATAATGCAGTCGGGGTGCTCCTCACGCATCATCTCGGCTGCCTTAACGCCGTTTGCGTAGGTGCCGGAGATGGCGCTGCCCAGTGCGATATGCACGATGGGGAGCTTTCTTTCCAGAAGCGGCGTCCAGAACTCGATATACTGATACGGCGTGACTTGACTTGTCTTGGGCTCCGTGCCGGAGCGCATACCGTCATAAAACGCCTTGAGCTCGGTGGGAACCATGGTATCGGTGATATTCTCCTCGCCCGCAGTCCAGCACATTTTGAGGGGGACTATCCCCAAGCTCTCGCAATATTCGCCCGACAGGTCGCAGCCGGAGTCGGTGGTCACAATGAATTTCTCCAAGGCTCATAACCTCCGATAGTTAAAATTTTTATATATTTTAACTCATTTCCCCGATTTTCGCAACTAAAAACTGCGGTGGCAAATGCCACCGCAGTTTTGCATTGGTCATCAGACCCTTTCGGTTTTTCTTACGGCTGCCGGGATGAACACCAGCGCAGCCGAGCAGAGCGTTATCATCGCCGCCATCTGCACGGGGTGAGCGGCGAAGTGGCGGGTGATGCCGAAGATGAGCGCCGCCATCGACACAACGAAGATGACTATTGCAAGCACCTTTGCGTTCCTGCCCTTGAACACGCACACGGCGGCGATGATGCCGAGCAGAGCGGCAAGCATCGAAGCGCCCATGTAAACGGCACGGGTGACGAGATCCTCGGTGGTCTCGGCGGTCGACTCCTCGACGACGAGGTAGCCGGCATCCAGTGCGTCCATGTTGTCGTTCTTGACCTTTGCTGCGATCTGCTCGTTTTCCATGAGCGTTGCGTAGCCTACGTCTATCTGCGCCTGACCGGCTTCAAACTCGTCGAGCTTGGCCTTACCGTCGGCAAGCTGCTTCTCGGCATCGGCAAGCTGTTTTTCGGCGTCAACGAGCTTGGCCTTGCCTGCATCAAGCTCCTTTTCGGCAGCGGCAAGCTTCTTCTCACCGGCGGCTATAGTGGGAGCGTTCTTTGCAAGCTCGGCCTTGCCGGCATCGAGCTGCTTCTTGGCGGCATTGAGCTTTGCCTTGGCCTCGCTGAGCTGCTTGCTTGCATCGGCAAGCTTTGCGTCTACCTGCTTTTCGACCTCGGCTCGGACACCGGCCTTGACGGCCTTGGTGACCTCACTCGTTATATACGCCATTGTCTTTTCGTCAGCCTTGATGGCTGCCGTGACCTTCTCGAGCGTCGCCGCCTCGACGGCTGCCTGAGCCTTCTCGGTGACGGCGGCAAGCTCTGCCTCGCTTGCATCGGGCTTTGCCTGCTTATAGGCCAAAAGCTGCTGATTTACCGCATCCTCCATCTGCTTTTGGATGTCTGGCGTGAGCATCTGCTGCTTTGCGGCGGCGGTCACCTGCTCCTCGACATTCTTTGCGATGAGGGCATCGACCGTCGTCTGATTTTCCTTTATATACTGCTCTGTGGCAGCGGTGACAAGTGCGTCCTTATTCTTAACGGAGCTTTCGTACTCGGCGAGCTTTTCGTTATACTGCTTTAGCCCTGCATCGTACTGTTTCTGCCCATAGGCAAGCTGCTTTTCACCGGCGGCATAGTCGGCCTTGCCCTGCTTGAGCGTTGTCTTGCCGTCGTTATATTCCTTGAGCCCGTCCTTTAGATCCTGCTGACCCTTGGCATAGTCGGCCTTGCCCTGCTCGTATGCCGCCGTACCGTCGGCATAACTGGTCTTGCCCTCCTCATAGGCGGCTCGGTTTTCCTCGAGCTTTTCCTTACCGGCCTTGAGCGTGTCGAGCTTTTCGAGCGTTGCGGCCTTCTCCTTCTCGCCGTCGGACTTTTCCTGCATGATATCCCTTATCCCGAACGCACCCGCAACGAGCATGAACAGGCAGGCGATGACCATGACGGCAGTGATAAGCTTACGCAGCATTGTACACTCCTCCTTGTGTTTGTACATATTACAAGTCCGAGTATAGGCTAAGTTAAGGTAATTGACAATAGCGTTTTGTTAAATATTTGTCGTTTGGCAGCGTTTTTGTCGATATCTAACAAAAACAATCGGCGCTTTTTGTTAAAAGCACCGACTGTCTATCACTGATCCAATAATGTTATCTTTCTGCCGCTGGAGGCAATGAGCCCCTCGGAGCGCATGAGACGAAGCTCACGCATGAGGCTCGTTCGGTCGACGCACAGATAGTTTGCCAGCTGCGAGAGCGAAAGCTCCGTTTCAAAGCTGCGGCTGCCCGTTTTCTCCTCAAGATACTCAAAATAGCTCATGAGCTTCTGCCGCACGGTCTTTTTGCTTATCATGTTTATGCGCAGTGCCAGCATCTGCGCTTTTTTTGCAGTGAGCTTAAAAAGATTGCTGTTTATCTTCGTGTGGTGCTCGCAGGCGTTTGCGCACCTTCCGTAAATGGAGCTCATTTTTATGAACATGACCGTGCAGTCGCTGTCGGCCTCGGCGACATAGCCCAAGCCGCTGTACGGCAGGGTGAACACCTCGCCGAAAATGTCGTTGGGCACATAATTTTCAAGCAGCGTGTACTCGCCGTCAACATCCACGCAGTATAAATGCGCCTTGCCGGAAAGCAGCACGCACAGGTATTTTATCTCCGGCTCGTAGACCAGTATCGTCTCGCCCTTGCGGAACGAGCGCACCTCGGGATTAAAGCAGCTCATCATCGCATCGATGCTCTGGCAGCTTATGTCCTTAAACAGCTCAACATTTTTAAGATCCATCATATCTCCCCCTTAGGGGGATTATAACACATACCTGTCGCAAATACTACATATAAATTCAAAAAAGCTCCGAAGAACGGAGCTTTTTTGATATTAAAATATCAGAATACATGCGGTGAAGATAACGCCGAGGACGAGCATTATCGCAAGTCCGGTTTTGCTCGGCTTTTTCACCTGGATGGGAACGATGAAGCATGCACCGTTTACAAGGAGCAGAAGCGTATACGCAAGCGGGAAATTCGTACCCAAGAGCTTTTCAAAGCAGAAAAGCAGCGGCACGGTGAGCGCCGAGGTCGTGATGGGAACGCCGAGATAATGCTTGCGCTTTTCGGTCGTCTGCTGCTGACGGGTCTCCTCGGTGACATTGTAATATGCAAGTCTTATAAGTCCCGCAAGGGCGAACGCCGCCATGATGGCGACCTGCCACCAAGCCGTGGCGCCGATATTATAGCCTATGGCAACGGGCAGTACACCGAAGCAGACCACATCACTGAGCGAATCGAGCTGGATGCCGTAACGACGCTCCTCATCGGTGCGGTCCTTCTTGGTGCGGGCGACGATGCCGTCAAACATATCGCAGAAGCCGGAAAACATGAGGCAAATGACCGCAGCGGTGATATTGCCGCCGCAGGCAAAGCCGATACCTACGACCGACGAAAGCATTCCGATATAGGTCAGCCAGACGGTGTAGTTATAAAAACCTATCACAGAAAAAACATCTCCAATTCATATGGTATACTGACTATAACACAACCCCACCACATAATGCAAGCTCTTTCGACACACTTTTATCAAGCCGACACACTATGCAAACGGGAAAATGGGTGATATAATCGGAGTGGAGATAATTGTATCAAAGGAGAGCTTGATATGATAAAGACTGACAAAAAATACTCGCAGTACCTGCAGATTCTCAAGGAGGAGCTTATCCCCGCAATGGGCTGCACCGAGCCTATCGCAATGGCATACGCCGCTGCAAAGGCCCGTGCCGTGCTCGGAAAAATGCCGGAGAAGATCGACATCGTCATAAGCGGCAACATTATCAAAAATGTGAAAAGCGTAATCGTTCCGAACACGGGCGGCCTAAAGGGCATCACCGCCGCCATTGCAGCCGGTGTCGCCGTAGGCAACGCAGACAAGCAGCTTGAAGTGCTCGCCGATGTAAAGCAGGAGGATATACCCAAGATAGCAGAGTTTATGAGCTCGTGCCGGATGACCGTCATGAAGTCGCAAAGCGACAAGCTGCTCGACATCGACCTGCACATGTACGCAGGCTCGGACAGCGTGCGCCTGCGCATAACGGATCTGCACACGAATATCGTGCTCATCGAGAAAAACGGTAAGGTGCTTTTTGAGGCAGACAGCGCCGCCAATGACGGCGGTGAAACAGACCGCAGTGTTTTGAATGTGCAGGACATAGTCGATTTTGCCGAAACGGTCGATATCGACGATGTGCGTGAGCTTTTGGAAAAGCAGATAGGATATAACCTTGCCATATCCGAGGAGGGGCTTCACGGCTCGTACGGTGCGTCGATAGGCAAAACGCTTATCGCCACGAGGGGAGAGGATGTGCGTGTGCGTGCAAGGGCGCAGGCGGCAGCAGGCTCGGATGCGAGAATGAGCGGCTGCGAGCTGCCTGTCGTCATAGTCTCCGGCAGCGGTAATCAGGGCATGACCGCTTCCCTGCCGGTAATCGTCTACGCAAACGACATGGGTGCAAGCCACGAACGGCTTTTGCGGGCGCTGGTGGTGTCAAACCTCATCACCATCCATCAGAAAACGCCCATCGGCAGGCTCAGCGCCTTCTGCGGTGCTGTGAGCGCAGGCTGCGGAGCGGCAGCAGGTGTCGCATGGCTCATTGACGGCACGACCGAAGCCGTGTCGGCGACTATAACCAACACGCTCGGCATGATATCCGGCACGGTGTGTGACGGGGCAAAGCCCTCATGCGCAGCGAAGATAGCCTCCGCCGTTGAGGCTGGGCTTTTAGGCTTTGACCTCTACGAGAACGGCAAGGGTCTGCACGGCGGCGACGGCATACTCAAAAACGATGTTGAAAAGACCATAGAGTCGGTCGGTCAGCTCGCCCGTGAGGGTATGCGCGAGACCGATGCCGAAATTCTCGATATAATGCTCGACGAGTAATATGCATGCAAAAACTGCTGCACCGTTTGGTGCAGCAGTTTTTCATTTTGCTTTTATCGAAACTGTGTTGCTGTAGGCCGAGGCAATGCTTTTGCCGCTCACGACCTTGACGGCCTTGACCTTGTAGTAATACTTGGTGTTTTTCTTTGCGCCGGTATTGGTGTAGGTCTTATTTGTCGTCGAAGTGTAGTAGCTGAAGCTCTTGCCGTCTGTTGAGCGGTATATCCAGTACTTCGTTGCGCCGGTGACGCTGCCCCAGCTCAGCTTCGGCTTGCCGCTTGAGGTCGTTATCTTCACAGACGGTGCGGCGGTGGATGCCTTGAGGCTCTTTGCGCCGCTGTATGCCGAGGCGACATTTGAGCCGTTCACGACGGCGACGGCCTTGACCTTGTAGTAGTATGTAGTGCCGACGGTGACGGAGCCGTTTGTGTAGCTTGTCTTGGTCGTGCAGTCGTAATACTTGTAGTTAACGCCGTCAGTCGAGCGGTATATCCAGTACTTCGATGCACCGGTGACCGCTTTCCACTTGAGCTGCGGCTTGCCCGACGAGCGGTAGATGCTCACACTCGGGGCGGCGGGCTTGCGCCGGATGCCCTTTGACACGCTGAAATCGGAGGTCGTGCCCTCGGCGTTCACGGCCTTGACCTTGTAATAATAGGTCGTGCCCATATTGGTCGAGCCGTTTGTGTAGCTCGTGTTATTTGTGCCGTCGTACCGATCAAAGTTCTTGTTATCGGTCGAGCGGTATATCCAGTACCGTACTGCGCCGCTGACGGGGCTCCAATAGATCTGCGGCTTACCTGCCGAGGTCGTTATCTTGAGATCGGGGGCAGCGGGCTTTGCCGAGGTGCTTGCCGCTGCGGCGCACTTGGTAAACACCATATTGCTCTTTGAGCCTTCTGTGCTGCCGGTGACGGGCGTGACCCAGTAGTAATATGTCGAGCCGGTGACGGCCGAGGTGTCGATATAGCTATTTGTCTTTGACGAGGCATAGTACTCGATGTTGCTCTCCTTCGTGCCTCGGTAGACATAGTATTTGTCTGCGCCGGACATGGCAGTCCATGTGAGAGAGGGCTTGCCGCTTACGCTGTCTGTGCTTGCGGAAATGCTCTCGACATAGGGCTTGCCGCCGGTGCTGTCCTGCACGCCGGTAAGCATAAAATTCGTTGCCCTCGCCGCATAATTCATGTCAAGGCCGGATGCGGTTGAGCCCTGATAGTCCCAATAGCTTGCAGCCTTGTACTTTTCGTCACGGAAGCGGCTGTCGGTCGAGGAAAGGCTCAGCTCGTCTCTGTTCCACGAGTTGAGTGAGCCGCGCTCGGCATCGACGGTGACCCAGCGACCGCCTATATAGGCCTCTGCCCACCAATGGTTTTTACTTGCGGTGTTGACCTGACTTGTAAGGCCGTCGCTCGTGTCGTTTTTGCAGCCGTACACGGAGCGAGCCGGTATGCCCAGTGAGCGGCACAGCGCAACTATCATAGCGGCGTAGCCGTCGCAAACGGTTGCGACCTTGCCGTCATCGGTGCTGTTCGTGCTCGCAATTTTATTGCGCTGATTGTAGAGATTGTCGTAGGGGTTTACGCACTGGATATTCGACTTGCCGCCGGTTTTGATATACAGGTCATACGCGTAGTGGTCGTAGTAAAAATTCGTTGCCACATAGCTGTAGATCTTTGCAAGCTTGGCTGCATCGTTCGAAGCGCCCGTAGTTATGCTCTCTGCGACCTTTTTAATGTACGCCACACGGTCGGCGGTCATGGGCTTGGAGTTAAAGCTTGCGTCCTTGAGCACATAGCTCATGTCCTTAAGGTACACATCGGTGTAGCGGGAATTATAAACGCTGCCGGTCGACTGCGTTTTCTTTGCGCTGTTTACGATATCGGTAAACTCAATGAGCCTCGGGTCGTTGTTCGAGCCGGAGGAATAGAGCATCGCCGTGTTCCACACAAAGCCGTGCTCTCCGCCGAGCGTGCCCTTGTACCACTTTGCGCCGTTGCACACATCGGCATCGGCAGCGGTTTTGGCGGCGGTTATCCTCAGGAGATAAAAGCCCTTGGGCATTTTGTCCACGATTTTGTAGCCCGGGCGGGAGTCCCACGCCTTATCTTCGCCGGTAAACACCTTGCCCTTTGTCGCCGTTGGCACTGTCTCTTTTTCTGCTGTGGTGTCTATCTTCACCGCAAAGCTACCGTCGGATGCGGGCTGAACGAACACATTCACATAATTTTTTGTGTTCCTGATGTTATAAAGCGCAATGCGCAGCATTTTAACGCCCGGCCGGGTCTTGCCCTTGACATAGAGGGTATTCTTCTCGCCCGAGGGGGTCGAAGCCTCGTAATACTCGCCGTTCATGAGCGAAGCAAAATCTTTGCTCGTGGAGGCGGTCTCGACCTGTGTCCACTTGGTCTGCTCGGCAAACGCCGCCGTGCCGAGGAGCGACACGGTCATGCACAGCGCCAAAAATGCGCACAGTGTCCGTCTTAAAATATGCCTGTTTTCTGTCATTTAGGGGTCATCTCTTTCTGTGGTCTCGCTTTGCGTTCTTTTCGTAAAGTATCGCAAGTCCTTTAAGTAAAAGTGCCGGTTCGTAGGCTATCTCCCGTCTGCAATATGGGATGACAACACCGGCAAGGCCGCCGGTGGCAACGACCGAGACTGGAGCGCCGAGCTCCTCCTCCATGCGGTCTATCATGCCGTCGACAAGTGCCGCCGTGCCGTAGACTGCGCCGCTTTTCATGCTGTCAACGGTGTTCGTGCCGATGCACTTTGCCGGTGCTTCTATCGCAATGTTCGGCAAAAGGCTCGTGCCGGACGACAGTGCAGTGTACGAAAGCTTCACGCCCGGGATTATCGCACCGCCGGTGTAGGCGCCGTCCTTGTCGATGGCAACGATGGTCGTAGCCGTGCCCATATCGACAACGATGATGGGCGGCTTGAACATCGCAAGTGCGCCGACAGCGCCGGTTATAAGGTCGCCTGCGAGCGTGCCGGGGTCGTCAATTTTGACATTCACGCCGGTCTTTATGCCCGCTCCGACCACCATGCAGTCAAGGCCGGTGATCTTTTTTACCGCCGAGCGGATGGCACGGTTCAGCTGCGGCACGACTGAGGACAGGATAGCCCCGGTGAAGGCGTGGTAATCTATGCCGTCAAACTCAAAGCTCTGGCGCATCCTGAGCGCATAGTCACTTGACAGGTCGTTGAGATCGGTCGCCAAGCGATAGGCGCTTCTGACCTCGCCGTTATCAACGCAGCCTATGACAACATTGGTGTTGCCTACATCGATGGTGAGTATCATAGCTTTACCTCATTTTCTTTCCGGCACGGATGATTCTCGAAATGCCGGTACTGAGCACCATGTTCACGACGAGCTCAACAACAAAGTTCACGCCCGCAAGTCCGAACACGATATAAGTCACAAGATCCTGACCGCCTGCCATGGCCGTGAGGGTGTCGGCAAAGAACACCATCATGCCGACGACAAATAGGCCGGTGTTCACGATGGGGCATACTATGCCTGCGCAGATAACTGCCGCAAGCTCGTTTTTCTTGGCTATCGCCTTGTAGCACACGCCCGAGAGCCAGCCTGCCGCCGTGCCCTTGCCGAGGCAGGTCACGAGAAGTCCGAAGGGGCTCAGACCCATGAGCAGCATGATAAAGCCGCCGTCCCAGCCCAAAATGCCGGTGAGGACGACGACGGCGCTGAACACGAAGCCCAAGATCGCACCTGCGCCCGTGCCGTAGATCGCAGCGCCGATGATGATGGGCGCAAGCGAAAGCGTTATCGTAACGGGGCCGAATTTAACGAAATTGCTGAGGATCTGGAGCACGATGATGGTCGCACTCAAGATCGCAATGCCGGTCATGCGGCGGGTCTTGTCTGTTCTGTTTGTATTCATTTTTAACCTCCTGCTGTCGCTCCACCTAATTTAGGGCTGGCAAACGGATCGACACAAAGACTACAATCTATTGGTTTTGATGGGCAGATTTCCGCTCATGCTGCGTTAAAGCGCTTGCAAATACGGAAGTATTCCCTTCACGCTTCGCCTTGCCTGAGCGAAAATCTGCTCCGGCAAAACTGCGCAGCACCTGTCAGTGATGTTTTTCGAGGGATTTTCGGCTTTCTTTGGTGAGTGCGGGCTTGTTGCCCGTCGAGACAAAAAAGGCGGAAAGCACCGAAAGGGCACACTGACAGGCAACAGATTGTAGTCTCTGTATCGATCCGCTTGCCACTGCCCGTGGATGCGGCGCCGGAGCTGACGGGAGTCGAACCATGCCGTCAGCTCAATACGAGCAAATACTACAATAATAAATATAGTTTGTCAATATTTTTACAATTGTTTCAATTGAATGATTTGCGCTTATATGATAAAATATTCGCATAATTGATTTTATGGGAGAACTTACTTATGGAGAAGAAAAGCTGGTACAAAGAAATGGCGGTCTATCAGATATGGCCGAGGAGCTTCTGCGACGGCAACGGCGACGGTATCGGCGACCTGTGGGGCGTTTACAGCAAGCTCGATTACATCGCCTCGCTGAATGTCGACGGCATTTGGTTTTCACCGCTGTACCCCTCGCCGAACTCCGATTACGGCTACGATATCTCCGATTACCGCAGCATCCACCCCGATTACGGCGACCTCGACATTTTCAAAAAGGTGCTCGACGGTGCGCACGAGCGTGGCCTGCGTGTGTTCATGGATCTTGTCGTGAACCACACCTCCGACGAGCACCCGTGGTTCATTGCAAGCAAAAAGGGTAGGGACAACCCCTATCACGATTACTACTACTGGCGCAAGGGCAAGGGCAAAAGCTCGCCGCCGAACAACTGGGATAGCCTGTTTGAGGGGCGTGCATGGGAGTATGACAAGAACCTTGACGAGTGGTACCTGCACATCTTCTCAAAAAAGCAGCCCGACCTCAATATGGCAAACCCCAAGGTGCGTGAGGAGGTCAAGGATATCATGCGTTTTTGGCTTGATATGGGCGTTGACGGCTTCCGTGAGGATGTCATCACCTACATCGCCAAAGCAGAGGGACTTCCGAGTGCCAAGGTGAAGCTTCCCGCCGCAACCGGTATGCAGTATTACACGAACCTGCCCAAGGTGCACGATTATCTTGCCGAGTTCAAGCGTGATGTTCTGGACTTTTACGACTGCTTCACCGTCGGCGAAGGTCCCCGCATGGAGCCTGCGGTCGCGCTGAGCTATGTAAAAGAAGGTCCCAACAAGGTCCTTGACATGATGATCAATTTTGCCCACATGGAGGCAGACTGCTTTATTACCGACTTCATGCAGCGCCCGTTTAAGCTCACGAAGCTCAAAAAGGCGTTTACGAAGTGGCAGAAGGAGATGTACGGCAAGGGCTGGAACGCACTGTACCTCGAAAACCACGACCACCCCCGTATCATCAGCCGCTACGGCAGCGAAAAGTACCGTGTCGAGAGCGGCAAGATGCTCGCCGCAAGCTATCTCTTCCAGCAGGGCACGCCCTTTGTGTATCAGGGTCAGGAGATCGGCATGATAAACACCCCGCTCAAGTCGCTTGACGATTATGTGGATATCATGACGCACAACAATGCACGCATCGCCCGCAGTCTGGGACTTTCCAAAAAGACCGTTTTGAAGCTCGCACAAAAGGCCTCCCGTGACAATGCCCGCACCTGCATGCAGTGGTCGGGCGGCAAAAACGGCGGCTTTTCCGAGGTGCAGCCATGGTTTGTCGTCAACCCCAACTACCCCGAGATAAATGTCGAAAGCCAACTCGACGATCACAAGAGCATTTTGAACTTCTACCGTGACGCTTTGCAGTTCAGGCGTGATAACCCCATCGTCATTTACGGCGACTACACGGAGTACCTGCCCAAGAGCGAGCAGCTGTATGTCTATGAGCGCAGCTACAAGGGCAAGAAGCTTCTCGTTATCTGCTCGTTTACCGAAAAGCCCGTGCGCTTTGACGCTCCCGACGGCATAACGCTCACCGAGCAGGCGCAGGTTTTCGGCAATTACGATGCTAATTTCGTGATATCCAACGGCTTTACCACAAGGCCGTACGAAATGAGGGTGTATTACTTCGATGCGTAAGTTTAACAGAGAAATTAAGGATTTAAACGAGATAACCGAACTTATAGACGGCTGCGACACCCTGCGTATCGGCTTTAACGATGAAGGCTGCCCGTATATCGTGCCGCTGTCGTTCGGCTACGAGGTCATTGACGGTGCATTCGTGTTCTATGTTCACGGCGCAAAGGTAGGTAAACGGCACGAGCTTGCCGCAAAGGCGGAGCTTGTCTGCGTGGAGGCCGATGTCTGTAATGGCTTTGTGACCCTGCCGAGCGGAGATCAGACCGCCGACTACCGCAGCTTCATAGGCAAAGGTACTATTGAGACGATAACCGGTGACGAAGCCGTCCATGCGCTGACGGTGCTTTGCCGACACTGCGGCTTTGACACGATGCACTGCACGCAGGCGGTCGTCAACGCCACCTGCGTTGAGAAGATAACCGTCAAAGAGTTTACCGCAAAGCAGAGATTCAAATGAGCCGGTACAACTCCCTCAGCGACTATCTCAAAGGCCGCTTCGGCAGGAAAATGTACAAGCTTGCCGTTGACGGCGGCTTTACCTGCCCGAACCGTGACGGCACGAAGGGTACGGGCGGCTGCATTTTTTGCTCAAGCGCAGGCTCGGGCGACTTTGCCGAGCACGGTGCGGACATAAAAACGCAGCTTGAAAACGCAAAGCGGCGCATAAAAAGCAAGCTTCCGCCCGACTGCGGCTATATCGCCTATTTTCAGTCGTTCACGAACACCTATGCGCCGGTCGAGAGATTGCGTGAGCTGTTTGAGGCGGCATTCGAGGTTGACGGCGTGCAGGCGCTTTCCGTTGCGACCCGCCCCGACTGCGTGGATGAGGAAAATGTGCAGTTGCTTGCCGAGCTGAACGAAAAAGCTCCCGTATTTGTCGAGCTTGGGCTTCAGACCTCGAACGAGGATACGGCACGGTATATTAACCGCTGCTACCCCAACTCCGACTTCACGAACGCCGTACAACTTCTGCGGGAGTGCGGGATAGAGGTCATCGTGCACATCATAATCGGTCTGCCGAACGAGACGGAGGCGGACATTCTAAACACCGTCCGCTTTGTGTCGGCACACGATGTGCAGGGCGTGAAGCTCCAGCTCATGCATGTTCTCAAAAACACCCGCCTTGCCGGGACGGACTATGTGCCGCTTGAGATGGGCGAATACTACCGCCTTTTAGGTCTGTGTCTTGAGCATCTGCGGCCGGATATCGTCATCCACCGGCTCACCGGCGATGGTGACAAGCGTCTGCTTATTGCTCCTATGTGGAGCGCCGACAAGCACCGTGTCTTAAACGGCTTCATGCGATATATGGACGAGCACAATATAATCCAAGGCTCGAAATACGAAAACAGCAGTCTTTATTGACTGCTGTTTTCCTTTGGTGTGAACTTTTGAACGCCCCAGATGCCGACCATAACTGCAACCATTGAAATTGCCGACAGGAGCGAGAAGCGGTCGCCGAGGATAAACACTCCGGCGAGGACGGAAACGACCGTCGTCAGATTGCAGCAGAAGCAGCATTTTGACATTTTTGCCCCTTAAACGCAGCTTTGCCTTGCCGAGAACGAGCGGCACGAGCAGAATAAGCAGTGCAATGTCAAATCTGTACGACAGCAGGACAAACGGCGTTGCGACCCGCTGGCCGACCGATGATGCAAGAAAGCTGAAGCCCCAAAGCGTGTACACTCCCGCAGCGGCGAGTATCGCCTTATAAAAGCTTTTGGTTTTCATGCCGCCTTCTTCGTGACCTCCATTCCGTTGCTGAATATGACAATGCTGCCCTCAAGGTCGGTGCGGCAAATTTCCGCTCCGCAGTCGTTCAGGCGGGACAGCGCCTCCTCGTGCGGGTGGCCGTAGCTGTTGCCGGCTTCACAGGAGATGACCGCTATCTTCGGCTCCGCCTCGTACAGGAATCGGTAGCTGCTCGAGCCGGATGAGCCGTGGTGGCCGACCTTGAGAACATCGCATTTTACATTTGCACCGTCCTCCAAAAGCTCCCGCTCGGCCTTGGAGGTCATGTCGCCGGTGAAGAGAAAGCTCGTGTCGCCGTACTCTAGGCGCATGACGAGACTGTCATCGTTTAAATTATCATACTCCTCAAGCGGGCCGATGAACTCAAGCTTCGCTTCGCCGAGGGTGTAGCTCTCGCCGAGCTCGGGAACGGTCATGGCAAGGCCCTTTGCACTCACTGCATCGGAGAATATTTCATACGAGGAGGTATCTCCCGGGTAGGGCGATGTAAACACCGTGCCGACCTCGAAGTTTTCGACCACTGCATCCAGTCCGCCGCAATGGTCTGCGTGACCGTGCGAGCACACGACATACTCGAGCTTTTCGATGCCGTGGTCGTTTAAATAATCGACCACCGTGTCAGATGCGCTCGGCTCGCCTGCGTCGATGAGCATATACTCCCCGCCGCAGCAGATAAGCTCGCTGTCGCCCTGGCCGACATCGATGTAATGCACATAAAGCCCGTCCATGGGGATGGTGACCTTATTTGCGTTATCCTGCACGCTTTGGAATACGAAAATTCCGATGACTATGACGGCAAGGATGACCGCAATGATGGGATAGCGCTTTGCAAAGCGCACCATGCCCTTAACATCACTTTTGCTGACGCTTGTCTTTTTCCTGCTCATATTTCCCTCCAAAGCGATAGAATGCACCACCGATTTTCTCATATCGCCGTTAAAAATGCAAGTTTTTGCTTTTCAAAACGGGCAAGTTATTTTATAATGGGTGCATTAAAAATCAAAGGTAGTGATGATATGAAGTATATTCTTGTTATCGGCGACGGCATGGCGGATGAGCCGGTGCCGGAGCTCGGCGGCCTCACGCCGCTGGAATATGCAAAAAAGCCGTTTATAGATGAGCTGGCGGCAAAGGGCGAGGTCGGCAATGTCCTCAATGTGCCGGATAATCTCCCGGCCGGCAGCGACACCGCCATTATGTCCATTTTCGGCTGTGACCCGAACCTTTACTACACCGGCAGAGCTCCGCTCGAAGCGGCGGCAACGGGCATTAAGCTAAGCCCGGGCGACGTCGCATACCGCTGCAACATGGTGACCCTAGAGCCCGGCGACATGCCGTTTGAGGAAAAGCGCATTTTGTCGCACTCGGCAGGCTCCATTGACGGTGCGGTGTCCGATGAGATAATCACCGAGCTGTTTTCCGATCCCGAGTTTGCCGCTCTCGCTGCTAAGGCGGGCATGACCGTAAACCTCGGCCACTCGTTTAGGCACATTGCCGTGCAGTCGCAGGCGGATATAAAGGGCATCAGGCTCATCCCGCCGCACGACCATTTGGGCGAGAAAATTGGCCCCCTGCTGCCCACCGGCTGCAAAAACGCCGAGGTGCTGCGTGAGCTCATGTTCAAGGCAAACGAGCTTTTGGAGAAAAGCCCCGTCAACGCAAAGCTCATTGCCGAGGGTAAGATGCCCGCAAACGGCATTTGGTTCTGGGCAGAGGGCACGGCGGTGAAGCTGCCGGACTTCGTTGCGAAAAACGAGCACACGGGCGCTGTCGTCTCCGCCGTTCCGCTGTGCCACGGCATTGCGGCGCTCGTGGGTCTCGGCATCGTGTGCCCCGAGGGTGCAACGGGCGAAATTGACACCAATTACGAGAACAAGATGCAGGCGACGCTCGACATTTTGGAGGATAACGACTTTGCCGCCGTGCATGTCGAAGCTCCCGACGAGTGCACGCATAACGGCGACCTCAAGGGCAAGATACAGGGCATCGAGTGGCTCGACACAAGGCTCATCCGTCCCATGGTCAAGGCATTAAGCGAGCGCGGCTGGGAGTTCAGGATGCTGTTTTTGTCCGACCACAAGACGCTGACCTCCACCCGTGGCCACGCAGGCGGCTATGTGCCGTACATGCTGTACGACAGCCGTGAAAGCAGCGGCTGCGGCCTGCCGTACACCGAAAAAAGCGGTGAGCTCGGCCCGCAGGTAAACTCGGGCGTGAGCCTCATGAGTATGCTGTTTGAAAGATGAAAAATATAACCGAAAAAGCCTACGCAAAAATAAATATCTCGCTTGATGTGACAGGCCGCCGCCCCGACGGCTATCATGAGATGCTCATGGTCATGCAGGCAGTCACACTGTGCGACGAGGTGTCGATACGGCTCACGGAGGGCGTCAAAAGCCGTGCCGAGTGCAGCCTGCACTTTGTCCCGGGTGATGAGCGCAACCTCGCAGTCAGAGCTGCAAACCGCTTTTTCGAGCGTGTGGGGATCAAAAACACCGGCGCACATATCGTGCTTAAAAAGAACATCCCCGTCGGTGCGGGCATGGCAGGCGGCTCGACGGACGCCGCCGCCGTCCTGCGTGGGCTAAACAAGCTCACGGACGCAAGGCTATCCTCCGCCGAGCTTCATGTGCTTGCGGCCGAGATAGGCTCGGATGTCGCATTCTGCATAGCCGGCGGCACGCAGCTTGCATCCGGCCGAGGCGAGGTTCTGTCTCCCCTGCCGCCGCTGCCCGATTGCAGTATTGTGATATGCAAGCCCGATTTTTCGATATCCACGCCCGAGCTTTTCAGAAAGCTCGACTCGGTGAAGCTGCGCTGCCACCCCGACACCGCCGGAATTTGCGCAGCGCTTGAGACGGGCGACCTCGGCGGCATCGTGCGCCGGATGTACAATGTCTTTGAGGATGTGCCCGACCGCCGCCGCTCTGCCATCGCAGGAATTAAAAGCGCCATGCTCGACAGCGGCGCACTCGGCTCTATCATGACAGGCACGGGCTCTGCCGTGTTCGGCATCTTTGACGACCCGGACACCGCCAAGTGTGCCTGCGACAGGCTCCGGCACGATTACGAGCACTGCTTTTTAGCAAAAAACATGAACACCATTGATGTTTAGAAATGCGCAAAGCCGCCGATACTATGACCAGTACATAGTAAAGGCGGTTTTCGTTATGACAAAAAGCAGGATGAAAATTTGGGAAATGTCGCTTCTTCTGGCGCTGTGCTTTTCGCTGTGTCTGGGCACATGGGCGCAGGCAAAGCAGGCGGCGCTTTCTTCCGAGCTTGTGCGGCTGCATGTCATCGCCGTGTCGGACGATGAGTACGAGCAGGCGCTCAAGCTCCGTGTGCGTGACGAGGTTCTCGCCTACATTTCGCCTAAGCTTGACGGCATTAAGTCGGCGCAGGATGCGCAGAAGATAATTTCCGCCGAGCTTGACGGGATAAAGCAAGCCGCCGAGACCGCTGCCGAGGGCAGGAGCGTGCTTGTCACGCTCAGTGAGGAATACTACCCCACCCGCAACTACGAGAAATTTTCGCTGCCGGCGGGCAGGTATCAGTCGCTGCGTGTCATACTCGGCGAAGGTGCTGGCCACAACTGGTGGTGCGTTGTGTTCCCGCCGCTGTGCATCTCCGCCGCCGAGCAGGAGCAGGCGGTCGAGTCGATGAACGACGACATGAAGGGCATCGTCACCGAGGACGACGGCTACGAGTACAAATTCCGCATTCTCGAGCTCTGGGGCGAATTTATGGAGCTTATAGGAGTATAAAAAGTTCGGGTCAGTGACCCGAACTTTTTGCTTATTACTCGACCTCAACGACGCCGTCGTCCTTGACGGTGACGGTCATGCCGGTTTTTACATAGTCGAGGAACTCATCGCCGAGGTTATCGACGACGGGCATTTTTGCATCCGTCCATACATCGCCCAAAATTGCGCCGGAGGCGGCAAGCGAGTCTATCGGCTTTGAAAACAGCATGCACGCAGGCTGCTTGCCCGACGAGCACACGGTGAACAGCACCATGCCGCCCGTGGTCGAGCCGATGGTCATCGGCAGGCACAGTGCCTTGCCGATCATGGGCTTTTTATAAATATCGGGATTATTCTGATCGCCGCATTTCATCTTCTTATCGCCGAACATCATACCCATCTGGTAGCTTGCAAGGGTGTTGAAGCCGCCGTGGGAGACCAGAGCCTCGGCGGTGCAGGTACCGGGAACTACGACACGGCCTTTGAAAGTTTTCATTTCCTGCCCTCCTTCGGCGTCGTAATGGTTTTGAGGATCTCGGCCTCGGTGTAATATCTTGCACTGGTGTAGGTGCGCAGCTTATTCGAGCAGGTGATGACCGCCTTTTTCTTGCACAGGGGGTTATTCATGTACATAAGCGGGCAGATATAGCTCAAAATTATGCCCTGACGCTTGAGCTGCTTTGCATACGGGGTCTTTTCAAACTCCTTGATAACGGGCGTGGAAGCGGTGAACACCGTGGGTACGCTGACCTTTTTAAGTCCGTTTGCCGTGAGCTCTTTTCCGACATTCTCCGTCCAGTCGATAAGCTGGCGCAGGGTAAGATGCGGGCAGCCGACAAAGCAAAGCTGCGGATCTGCATCGGGGTTTTTCCAGATGACGGGGTAGCTTGCCTTGACACGCTCAAGCTCGGCATCGTCGATGACATAGACCTGTGCGTTCTCGGCGATTATGCCCTCGCCCTGCTCGACGGCCTCGGGCGTGAGATTTTCGATGTGATACAGTCCGACTGCGCCGTTGGAGGCGGTGGCAGCGCCGAAGTCCTTGAGATATGCGCAGGCCTCGTCGTCAAGCTCAGTGCCGAGCCATTTGTCAAGTCCCTTGACATACGGCACTTCCTCCATGACCTTCATGCCGATGGCGGAGCCAAGCAGCTGCGCCTCGGGCTTGTGCTCGCACTTGACCTCGACTATCCAAGTCGCCTTACGCTCCTCGTCAAGGAGCAGGCCGAATTCGGGGACAAAGCCCGCTATCGAGCCCATGAGCTCTATCATACCGGAGTTGCGGTTGCAGCGGGCGCCGAGCACGGAGTTTGCATACACGACCGCCGACGACTCCGCCCATGAGAGGATATCGCCCTTGTTGGGCTTGTTGCCGACCTGATCGAGATAGCAGGTGCAGGTGTAGTCATCGTCACTGGTGATACCAAGCTGCACGAGCTGCTTTTCGTAATCGTCCTGCACGGTGTACATGAATTTCTTGAAAACAAGATCCTCAATGAGGCTGCTGGGCACATGCTTATCCAGTGGCTTGGGGTCGGCGGTGAATTTCTGGTCGGCGGTGAGACCGGCATCGATGATCTCCTGATACAGATCATACACCGGCTTCATGACCTTGAGGCCGAAGCTGATGACGGTGTGGCCGTACTTTGAGGTAATGGGCACCATCCGCTTTGCGCCGAAGGTCTCGCCGTACATGACGAGGGTCTTGACGACCTTTGCCATCGTTTCACCCTTTTCGCCGTTTAGCATAGCCTGCTGTTCGGGGGTAAGTAACATGGGCAATTCACATCCTTATATCAATTATTTTGTTACCGAATTAACAATTCTATTTTATAGCAAGTGGGCGATAAAGTCAATCTATATATAAAAAAACGCACCGAGAGATCGGTGCGTTTTAAAATCATGTTGTCATTTTTACCTCGGGCATCATGTCGTCGGAAATTTTGCGCAGCATGAGTGAAAACATCGCCGTTTCCTCGGCGGAAAATTCCTCGCTTATGCGGTCGAGGACGGTTTTTACATAGCTGCGCATGATGTCTGTATACTCAAAATATTTCTCCGACAGCAGCAGATGGTACTCACGCCTGTCGGTCTCGGAATTCTGCTTCTTCAGATAGCCCTTTTTAATAAGGTTATTGACCTTGTAGGTCGCATTGGACTGCGAGATATTCAAAAACTCCGCAAACTGGCCTATCGTCGGCTCATGCAGGGCATGGATGACCTCGATGGAGAACGCCTCCATGGCGCTCAGCGAGCCCTCACGCTCCCGAACAAGCTCAAATATCCTGCGGAAAAACTCCAGCTTAAACTTGTCATACACCTCGAGGAAATTCTCCTCCAACATACTCCTTCTCCCCCTTGCGAACAGTTTAGTCTATTTTATTCTAAATTCTCCGGTTTGTAAATAAGCGTTTTTGATCTAACGCAAAAAATCTCCGCAGTCTAAACTGCGGAGACATATTTGTTCACTTATGTTCACTTTTTGCGCTTGCCGAAGATATTTTTCTGCTCTACGGTCTCACCCATGGTTTGCGCATACTGACGCAGAGCGTCCTTCTGAGCCGAGGACAGGCCTCTGGGGACTGCGACCTTGACGGTGACGAACTGGTCGCCGCGGCCGCCGTTGCGCAGGAAGGGAACGCCCTTGCCTTTGAGTCTGAAGGTCGTGCCGGTCTGCGTGCCCTCGGGGATGTTGAGCTTGACCTTGCCGTCAAGCGTCGGCACCTCCACCTCTGCGCCGAGAGCGGCCTGTGCAAACGAGACCTCCTGATCCAAGAGGATCGATGCACCGTCACGCTCGAAGCGTGCGTGCGGCTGCACCAAAACGGTGATGAGAAGATCGCCGGCAGGTCCGCCGTTTAAGCCGGCATTGCCCTGACCTCTGAGCGAGATGGTCTGGCCGTCGTCGATACCGGCAGGCACGCTGACCGTCACCTTATGCTGGCGACGCACGCTGCCCATGCCGCGGCAGGTCTTGCACGGGGAGTGGATTATCTTCCCTCTGCCCTTGCACTTGGGGCACTGTTCGCTCGACTGCACCATGCCGAACGGGGTGCGCTTTGTGGACATGACCGTGCCCGAGCCCTTGCAGTCGGGGCAGACCTCGGCGGTCGTTCCCTCGGCACAGCCCGTGCCCTTACAGTCGGGACACTGCTCGATCTTGGAGACAAAGACCTCCTTCTTGACACCGAAGGCAGCCTCCTCAAACTTGATGTTGACAGTTGCACGCAGATTATCGCCCTTGCGGGGTGCGTTTGGGTTTCTGCCGCCACCGCCGCCAAAGCCGAAGCCGCCGCCGAAGATGTCGCTGAAGATATCTCCGAAGCCGCCGAAGCCCTCAAAGCCGCCGAACCCTCCACCGCCGAAGCCTTGGCTGGGGTCAAAGGCCGCATGGCCGAACTGGTCGTACTTTGCCCGCTTATCGGGGTCGGAGAGCACCTCGTACGCCTCGTTTATCTCCTTGAAGCGAGCCTCGCATTCCTTGTCGCCGGGATGCAGGTCGGGGTGATTTTCCTTGGCAAGCTTTCTGTATGCTTTTTTCAGCTCGTCCTCCGATGCGCCCTTTTTGACGCCGAGAACCTCATAAAAATCTCTTTTTTCTGCCATAAATCTACCTCAAATGTGGGCGTACAATGAGTACGCCCACATCTTCTTACTTGCGATAATTACTTCTTGTCGTCATCGTCGACCACGGTGTAGTCTGCGTCGTAGTAGTCCTGACCGCCTGCGCCGTTTGCGCTGCCGCCCGCTGCTGCGTTGGGGTCAAAGCCCTGTGCGCCCTGAGCGGCCTGTGCAGCCTCGTAGAGCTTGCCGAACACATCGGTCAGCTCCTTGGTGGCCTGCTTGATGCTCTCAGTGTCCGTGCCGGTGAGTGCGGTCTTAAGAGCCTGAAGCTTGGTCTCGATCTCGCCCTTAACTTCGGCGGGGACCTTGTCTCCCATGTCCTCAAGGGTCTTTTCGGTCTGGTAGACTATCTGATCGCCCTGGTTGCGGACATCGATCTCTTCCTTGCGCTTTGCGTCCTCGGCTGCGAACATCTCTGCGTCCTTGACTGCCTTGTCGATATCCTCCTTGGTCATGTTGGTCGAGGAGGTGATGGTGATGTGCTGCTCCTTGCCGGTGCCGAGATCCTTTGCGGAAACATTTACGATGCCGTTTGCGTCGATATCGAAGGTGACCTCGATCTGAGGCACGCCGCGGCGTGCCGGTGCGATGCCGTCAAGGTTGAAGCGGCCGAGGCTCTTGTTGTACTGAGCCATCTCACGCTCGCCCTGGAGAACATTGATCTCAACGGCGGTCTGATTGTCGGCTGCGGTGGAGAATATCTGGCTCTTCTTGGTCGGGATGGTGGTGTTGCGCTCGATGAGCTTGGTGCACACGCCGCCGAGGGTCTCGATACCGAGGGACAGCGGGGTTACATCCAGAAGCAGAACGCCCTTTACATCGCCTGCAAGAACGCCGCCCTGAATTGCAGCGCCGATTGCGACACATTCATCGGGGTTGATGCCCTTGAAGCCGTCCTTGCCGGTGAGGGTCTTGACCATTTCCTGAACAGCGGGGATACGGGACGAGCCGCCGACCATGAGGACCTTGGAAATGTCGCTTGCGGACAGGCCGGAGTCGGCCAGAGCCTGCTTTACGGGGCCCATGGTCTTTTCAACGAGGTGATGAGTCAGCTCGTTGAACTTTGCACGGGTGAGGGTCACATCGAGGTGCTTAGGGCCGGTTGCATCGGCGGTGATGTAAGGCAGGTTGATGTTCGAGGTGGTAACGCCGGAAAGCTCAATCTTTGCCTTCTCGGCAGCCTCACGCAGACGCTGCATTGCGACCTTATCGCCGGACAGGTCGATGCCCTCTGCCTTCTTGAACTCGTCGACGAGGTACTTGGTGATGCATGCATCAAAGTCGTCGCCGCCAAGGCGGTTGTTACCTGCGGTTGCAAGAACTTCGATAACGCCGTCGCCGATCTCGAGAACGGAGACATCAAAGGTGCCGCCGCCGAGGTCGTAGACCATGATCTTCTGATCGGTCTCTTTATCAAGACCGTATGCCAGAGCTGCTGCGGTAGGCTCGTTGATGATACGCTTTACATCAAGACCTGCGATCTTGCCTGCGTCCTTGGTTGCCTGACGCTGAGCGTCGGTGAAGTATGCGGGGACGGTGATAACGGCTTCCGTTACGGTCTGGCCGAGGTAGCTCTCTGCGTCTGCCTTCAGCTTCTGAAGGATCATTGCGGAGATCTCCTGCGGGGTGTAGTTTTTATTGTCAATAGTGACCTTGTGAGAGGTACCCATCTCACGCTTTATCGACGAGATGGTGCGGTCGGGGTTGGTGATGGCCTGGCGCTTTGCGACCTGACCTACCATACGCTCGCCGGTCTTTGCAAATGCGACGACTGACGGAGTGGTGCGAGCACCCTCTGCGTTTGCGATTACGACAGCCTCGCCGCCTTCCATGACGGCCACGCAGCTGTTAGTTGTACCGAGGTCAATACCTATGATCTTTCCCATTGTTTTTTCCTCCTATTAAAAATGAAACAGTATACAAATTAAAATTTATAATCAGTTTGCGACTTTGACCATCGCAAAACGGATCACCTTGTCATTGAGCTTGAAGCCCTTCTGGAAAACCTCGACTACTTCGTTTTCGCCGAAGCTCTCATCCTCGATATGCATCACCGCATTGTGTATCGTCGGGTCAAACTTCTGACCGGCGGCCTCTATCTCGGTGACGCCCAGCTTCTCCATCGTGGTACAAAACTGGGTCATTATCATCTCAACGCCCTTGCGGTAGGCCTCATCGGCCGTTGCCTGTTTGAGCGCTCTTTCGAGGTTATCATAAACCGGCAGGAACTTTAACAGTGTGTCGGCCTTGATGTCGTTATACAGCGAGTCACGCTCTTTCTGACTGCGCTTGCGGAAATTGTCGTACTCGGCGGCGAGCCGCAGGTACTTTTCCTTTTCTTCCTTGATAAGCTTTTCAGCCGTTTCCTTTATCTCGGCCTCCTTTTTGGAGTCCTTCTTCGGCTTCTTTTCCTTTTTGGTCTCTTCGGCCTTGGCTTCTTCTTTGACCTTTTCTTCCTTGGTCTCGGCGGCCTTGGTCTCTTTCTTTTCAGTGCTCATCTATAATGTCATCTCCCTTGATTATCAGTTTGTTATGCATGCCCGAGGGTGGTGCGGCGCCGCCGCCGAGCCGTCTTGAAAGTCCGGCTGCCAGAAAGCTGAGCTTTGCGGCAACGGTGGAGTAGTCCATTCTCGTGGGTCCTACGACACCGATAAGTCCCTTCGTATTGTCGCCCATATCGTAGCTTGCTATAACTACGCTTGAGTCCTTAAGCTCCTCGGCGATATTCTCGGGGCCTATGAGCACCCTCACCTCCGAGTCGCCCTCCATGAGCTCCTCGGCAGGACCCGTGAGCACATGACTGCCCTCGGAAAGATAGCTTATAAGCTTGTGCGCCTTGTCCGGGTCACGGTACTCCGGCTGACTTAACAGCCTGTTCTCACCCGTGACATACGCTTCGATCCCATTCTGGCTCGACAGCGTCTCGATAACGAACGATGCTATGACCGATGTAAGTCCCATCGTATCGTCGGCGGCTCGCTCCGTTGCGGAGATCAGCACAGGCGTTACCTTGTCGTTTTTGATGTTGGTGAAGTTTGCGTTGAACAGAGTCGAAAGCTTGTTTATCATGCCCTGATCAACGGAAACGGGCAGGTGCACGAGCTTATTCTTGACCGTATTGTTGCTTAGCATCACAACAATTATAAATGTGTTGGCATCAATATAGATAAGGTCAAAGCGGGTGATGACCGCCGGTGCGTATGACGCAAAGGCAAGCGCCGGATAATCGGTCAGCTGCGAGGCTATTTTACCGACATCGCTCATCATGCTGTCGAGCTGCATCATCTTATCGTTGAGGCGGCGGTTTATCTCCTCCGTTTCCTCAAGGGAAAGCTTCTGCTTTTCCATCAGCTCGTTTACATACATTCTGTACCCTGCGGGGGTCGGTATTCTGCCTGCCGAGGTATGCGGCTGCTCAAGGTAGCCCATCTCGGTGAGCTCGGCAAGCTCGTTGCGGATAGTCGCCGACGAACAGCCGAGGTCGGCAAGCTTCGCTATTGCCTTGCTTCCGACAGGCTCCGCCGTTTTGATGTACTCATCGACGAGGGCGGCAAGTATTTTCTTTTTTCTGTCGCTGATACCCATTTGAGCTTCCTTTTAGCACTCAGAATTAAATATTGCTGGCACTCTCTTTATCCGAGTGCTAATATACCATTATTTTTTGCCCTTGTCAAGGCTTTTATTCAAAAATTTGCGCAATTTTTTATATAATTTTTAAAACGAGATTTTGAGAAGCAGCGCAAGAGCGGTACGAGATGGGGAGAAATCGCCCCAAAGGGGTGCGCAGCAGTTTCGAGCGAGCTATTTTTCGTTCAGACAAGCAAAAAATTCCGGCAATACTTTGTGTATTACCGGAATTTTTTACGCAGTATGGGCGGAAAAGAGCCGTTCAAAACCGGCTTCTCACCGTCTTATGCCGTTCTTGCGCTGTTAGTTTAAGAAATCTTTGAGCTTGCGGCTGCGGGACGGGTGGCGGAGCTTGCGGAGAGCCTTGGCCTCTATCTGGCGGATGCGTTCACGGGTGACATTGAACTCCTTGCCGACCTCCTCAAGGGTGCGGGTGCGGCCGTCGACAATGCCGAAGCGCAGTTCGAGAACCTTCTTCTCACGGGGAGTGAGGGTGTCGAGGACTTCCATAAGCTGCTCTTTAAGAAGCGAGAAGCTTGCGGCCTCGCTCGGCTCGGATGCATCCTCGTCGGGGATAAAATCGCCAAGGTGGGAGTCCTCCTCCTCGCCGATAGGTGTCTCAAGCGAAACGGGCTCCTGCGCTATCTTGAGGATATCACGAACCTTCTCGACAGGCATGCCCATCTCCTTGGCTATCTCCTCGGCGCTCGGGTCATGGCCGAGCTCCTGCAAAAGCTGGCGGGAGACACGGATGACCTTGTTTATGGTCTCGACCATGTGCACGGGGATGCGGATGGTGCGGGCCTGATCGGCGATGGCTCGGGTGATGGCCTGACGGATCCACCATGTCGCATAGGTCGAGAACTTGTACCCTTTAGTATAGTCAAACTTCTCGACCGCCTTTATAAGGCCGAGATTGCCCTCCTGGATAAGGTCGAGAAACAGCATGCCTCTGCCGACATAGCGCTTTGCGATGGAAACGACAAGACGCAGGTTAGCCTCGGCCATGCGGCGCTTGGCCTCCTCGTCGCCCTCGCTCATCCTCGTTGCAAGCTCTATCTCCTCGTCTGCGGTGAGAAGCGGAACCTTGCCTATCTCCTTGAGATACATACGAACAGGATCATCGGTGGAGTAGTTGGAGTCTGCGATTATCTCGGCCTCGGTCTCGACAATCTCCTCCTCGGTGACCTCCTCTATCTCCTCCAACTCGGTAAGCTCCGGAACATCGATATCGTCGAGCGTGGGAACTGCGTCCTCGCCAGCGATGTCGATATCGACACCGGCGGCCTCAAGTGCGTCATAGAACTTGCTTATGGCATCTGCGTCTGCACCTATCTCCTCAAGGCAGGCGAGCTCCTTGGTGCTGAGCTTGCCGTTTTTCTTGCCGCGCTCCAGCAGCTCGTTGAGCTTTTCCTCAGGGGACTTGTCTGCGGTCTCGGCGGGAGCGGGCTCCTCGGTCTTTGTCTTTTTGCGGGTCCTCTTTTTGGGTGCGGGCTTTTCATCGGCCTGCATAAGCAGAGCGTCGGCAGCCTTTTCAAGCTCTTCGGTATCTGTCATTATTTCGTTTTTCTCCACTTTGTTTTCCATTGTCTTACCCCTCGTATCCTTTGGTTTCTTTAAGTCTCTCGGCAAGCCGTCTTAGGTCGGCGGTGTCGGCCGCCAGCTCACGCTGCCTTCGTATTCTTGCTATGTAATCTTTAAGCGCCATTTCGCCGTTGCGCAGCGCCTCGGGCTTTTGCAGAACGCCCGCAAGCAGCGACGCAAGCTCGGGCGGGAGTGTTGCCGACAGCGTTGCGGTGCTTATAATGTCGCCGTTTTCAAACTTGGTTTTGAGCGCCGAGTAGATCTGCGCCAGCGCCGGCGAGGAAAATTCCTCGGGCTCGGGCAGGTCCTTGCCCTTGAACAAGCCTTGGTCTAAAAACAGAAGCCTTATGATGCCCTCCTCAGCCGCCGCAGACTCGGGGTTTTCGTAGTGAAACTCCTTTTGCCCGGGCTGGAGCTGCCGTTCGGGGTGGCTGAGCTTGTTTTCGTTTTCACGGCAGGCTGTGCGCACAGCCTTTTTGTGCCTGCGTTCGACCTCCTGCGCCACGACATCGTTCGGCACTCCCGCAAGCGAGGCTACCCGCATCGCATACACCTGCCGCTCGACAGAGCCGGACAGGCGGGCGACCAGCTCCGACGCTTCCTTTAAAAACTCTACCTTCTGCTCGTCGACCGTGAGGTCATATTTATTCGTCACCGTCTGCAGGCGGTAATCGATGTGGTTTTCCGACTTCTCCAAGAGATTTCGGAATGCGTCTGCGCCCTTGAGCTTTATAAACTCATCGGGGTCCTTTGCGCCCGTCATGCTCAAGACCTTGACCTTGACATCGAGCTTTTCCAACAGCCCAATGGCTCGCTGCGAGGCTTTTTTTCCTGCGCCGTCGCTGTCGTAGGCAATAACGACCTCGTTTGTGAACCTTGAAATGAGCCTTGCCTGCTCGGCGGTGAGCGAGGTGCCCAGCGACGCAACGGCAGAATCGAACCCCGCCTGATGCATCATGACTACATCTATATTGCCCTCGGCAAGTATTATGTATCCGCTCTTCGACTTTTTAGCCAAATTCATGGCAAAAAGGTTGCGGCTCTTGTTGAACACGAGCGTTTCGGGGCTGTTCATGTATTTTGGTTCACCGTCGCCGAGTATTCTGCCGGAAAAGCCGATAACATTGCCTCTGACATCGATGACGGGGAACATGAGCCTACCTCGAAAGGTGTCGTAAAATCCGCCGTTTTTGCCCTTGCGCACGAGTCCCGCTTCAAAAAGCTCCTGATCACGGTAGCCCAGCTCGTGCATCGCATTTCTAAGGCTGTCCCAAGTGTCGGGCGCTGCGCCCAAGCCAAAGCGTGTCGCCGTTTGCGGCGTTATCTGCCTTGCGTTCATATACGCCTGCGCCGCCCTGCCCTCGGGGGCTTTGAGGCAGGTGTGGAAAAACCTCGCCGCATCACGGTTCAAGTCGAGCATCCTGCGCCGGCGTTTGCTCTCGGCGCTGTTTTCCTCCTCGGGGATGGGCATCCCGACACGCTTTGCCAGAAACTCGACCGCCTCGGGAAAGCTGAGGTTTTCTATCTCCATTATGAAATTTATCACGCCGCCGCCCTTGCCGCAGCCGAAGCAGTGGTAAATCTGCCTGTCCGGCGACACGGAAAACGACGGGGTCTTTTCGCTGTGGAAAGGGCACAGGCCGAATTGGTTTGCGCCCGAGCGCTTGGTGAGCCGCACATAGCCGCTCACGACATCAACTATATCGTTTTTTTCAACAAGCTCCTGCAAAAATGCTTCCGGAAACGCCATGCGTCCTCACCCTCCTTTCCGGAATGTTGCTTATGATTTTATTTTACCGTCCACGACATGGGTATAAAAAGCTCGCTGTACTTCTCCATCGCATAGCCGTCGGTCATGCCCGAGACAAAATCACAGGCAGCACGGTCGGTGCCCTCCCGCTCGGCTATCATCTGAAGCTCATCCGGCAGCTTCTCGGGGTGCTTGCGGTAGTAGTCGTAGATACCGGCAAGTATGCCGTCGACCTTACTCTCCTCGCCCTTGGCGATGGGGTTTGTGTACACATCCGAGTACATGAACTCGTGGAAAAAGTCAACCGCCTCCTGCATGTAGCCGGACATTTTAATTACGCCGTCCCCGCTGTTTTCAATAAGGTCGGTTATTATCGAATTTATCCTCTCGCTGTTGCGCTCGCCGCAGCGCACACGAATTATCTCCGGCACTTGGTCGGCGCTGAGTATACCCGCCCGTATCGTGTCGTCAAGGTCGTGGTTTATATACGCAATGCGGTCGGCAAGGCGAACGGTGGTCGCTTCGAGCGTATCGTTCGGGTCGCCGTGGGTATGGTGCAGGATGCCCATGCGGGTCTCGTAGCAGAGGTTAAGCCCCCTGCCGTCCCGCTCAAGGACATCGACCACCCGCAGCGACTGCTCATAGTGCTTGAACCCGCCCTCGTAAAGGCGGTTGAGCGCCCTTTCGCCTGCGTGGCCGAACGGCGTGTGTCCCAAGTCGTGCCCCAGCGCCATTGCCTCGGTCAGATCCTCGTTTAAGTCGAGCGCCCTTGCAATCGTGCGTGCAAGGCGGGAGACCTCCAAGGTGTGCGTGAGCCTTGTGCGGTAATGGTCGCCCTCGGGCTGGAGATACACCTGCGTTTTGTGCTTTAACCTGCGGAACGCCTTTGAATGGGTTATCCTGTCGACATCACGCTGAAAGCAGGTGCGTATATCACACTCGGTCTCAGGCTCAAGCCGACCCTTTGAATTTTCCGAAAGCACACCGTAGGGGCCTATAAAGCCGTGCTCGGCGGCCTGTCTTTTCTCTCTCGGGCAACCCATAGCGTCTCTCCTTTCTCAATAAAATCGGAATTAGAAAAAGGCATTAGAAAAATGTTTCTAATACCTTTATACGACGCAAATTTGTTTTTCCCTTTATTTTTTTGAAAATTTTTTTGAATTTTTTAAAAAATCATCTGATTTTAACGGGTTTGAACTCCTCGCCGGTGATTTTCAGCGCACTTGCGCCCGCCGTGACATCCGCCGTACGCTGTGAAAAGGCATCGGCCTTGTCCTCGGGAAGCAGGAGCTTCAGGCACACATCGGAGGAATATTCAATGTCCGCAACAACGCCGCCGATGGCCGTGCACTCGATTTTGAGTCGCTCAAGCATTGCGTAGCTGCACGCTATCTCCGCCTTTACCCAGCGGCGCACAACGCAGACGCCCGCAGCATCGAGAGCGTCCTTTGCGCTCTTGGTATACGCCCGCAGCAGTCCGCCCGTGCCGAGCAGCACGCCGCCGAAGTAGCGGGTCACAACACACACGACATTGGTAACGCCCTCACGCTTTAGTACCTCGAGCATGGGGATGCCCGCCGTGCCCTGCGGCTCGCCGTCGTCGGAATAGCGCACTGCGCCATCTTTAATAATGTAGCACCAGCAGTTGTGGCGTGCGTCGTAAAACTTCTTTTTCATCTCGGCGACAAAGGCCTTCGCCTCGTCCTCGGTCTCGACATAACGCACATGGCCTAGGAAGCTTGACCGCTTTTCGACAAATTCCGCCTCGCCTGCGCCTGCGGGGATGAAGTATTCGCTCAATCCTCCCAGTCCTCCTTCGGCTCGACATAGCCCGGGATGTAGCGCTTTACACGCCCGAAAATTTCCGGCGGCACGATGACCTCCGCCTCGATGCCCTCGTCGGTGTACTCGGTCGATTTTACCGACGCTTCACGGTTTAACAGATCCATAATTCCTGCATCGGAGTACGGGATCCTGAGCGTCACATGGTGGCTTCCACGGTCTAGAAGCTCGGACAGCTTCTGCACGAGCTCCTGCACGCCCTCGCCGCTTTTGGCCGACAGGCACACGATATTCTCGCCGTGGGGCAGGATGCCCATGTAAGCGTCGCACTTGTTGAACACCCGAATGCACGGGGTCTGCTCTGCACCGAGCTGGTTTATGAGCGTGTCGACAACACGGGTCTGCTCCTCCCAATCGGGGTTGCTGATATCTATAACATGCAGCAGCACATCGGCGTAGGCAAGCTCCTCGAGCGTTGCCTTGAACGCCTCGATGAGATGGTGCGGCAGCTTGCGGATAAAGCCGACGGTGTCGGAAATGAGAACCTCGGTGAGCTCATCTATGCGCAGCTTGCGTGTCGTGGTGTCGAGCGTGTCAAAAAGGCGGTCATTTGCCGGAATGTCGGAGTTTGTAAGGCAGTTTAGAAGCGTGGACTTACCGGCATTCGTGTATCCCACGAGTGCCACGATGGGCATGTCGTTTTTCTCACGCTTGCGGCGCTGGGTGCTGCGCACCTTGCGCACGGCGGCAAGCTCCTCCTCAAGCTTTTGTATCTTGCGGCGGATGTGGCGGCGGTCGGTCTCAAGCTGCGTTTCGCCCGGGCCACGGGTGCCGATAGGCGATGAGCCGCCGGATGCCGTCTGGCGCACAAGGTGCGTCCACATGCCCGTCAGCCTCGGCAGCAGGTATTTGTACTGCGCAAGCTCGACCTGAAGCTGACCCTCACGGGTCTGCGCACGCTGGGCAAAAATGTCCAGAATTAGTCCCGAGCGGTCGAGCACCTTGACCCCAAGCTCCTCGGAGAGCACCCGCATCTGCGAGGGCGAAAGCTCGTTGTCGAAAACCGCAAGGTCAATGTCGTTTGCATCTATAAATTCCTTGAGCTCGGCTACCTTGCCGTCGCCGATGAAGCTTCTCGGGTCGGGGGTCGGGCGGTTTTGCATCATTACGCCGACGGTCTCACCACCGGCGGTCTCGACCAAAGCCGCAAGCTCGTCCATGGAGATATCCGTGGAGCGCTCGGAAACATCCATGCTGCTTGCTGCAAGTCCGCACAGCACGGCTCGTTCGGTTTTAACTTCGTTGTTTTCCATAAAATCATACCTCACGGTTACCCTCGGGTGGCAAGGGGATACATGGTTTTGGCAGGCTGATTTCCGCCCATGCTTCGCTAAACCCCTAGTCCATATATCTCCATTATGCCCGTCGGGCTTTATCTTTGCCTGAACGAAAATCAGCTCTGCCAAAACTGCTTCGCACCTGACAGCAGTCAATTTTCTTGCGATTTTCGTTCTTCTTTGATGCAGGCGGGTCGTAACCCGCCAAGGCAAAAAGAGCGGAAGGCGCTGAAAAGGGGCGCTGTCAGGCATGCATCCCCTTGCCACCCGAGGGTATTATACCATAAAAACGGCAAAAGAGCACATCAAATTGATGTGCTCTTTAAGTAAACCGAAATTACTTGATGCCGTACTTCTTATTGAACTTATCAACACGGCCGCTGGTATCAACGAGCTTCTGCTTGCCGGTGTAGAAAGGATGGCACTTGGAGCAGATCTCAACGGTGATGCCGGGACGGGTGGAGCCGGTCTCGATGGTTGCGCCGCAAGCGCACTTGATAACGGTGGGCTGATAGTTAGGATGGATTCCTGCCTTCATTGTTCTAATCTCCTCGTCATAGGCTGTCTTGAGCATGAAACATGGTTACAAGACGCAAATTGGATTGTAACACACCGTTACCGTGTTTGCAAGCGTTTTTTTAATTTTCCGGCACGAAAACCGTTTGTCCTGCCTCTAAAAAGTACAGCGCACAGCCCGTGACGGGCTTGCCGGTCATTTTTCCGATGGCGATGGCGTATGCACGAAGCTGTCCGGCGTAGCTTTTGGCTCGCTCGTAAAGAGCTTCGCCACGCACACGGTCGGTCTTGTAGTCGATTATGGTGAGCTCCCCGTTTTCCTCGATGCAGCAGTCGATAACGCCCTGCAAAAGCACGCTCTCGCCCTCGCCGCCGTCAAAGAAGTCCTCGGCGGGACAGAGGATGGAGAACTTAAACTCACGCATGAGCCTGTCGGCGTTCATTATCCGCCGCCCCAAATCAGAGCGAAACAGCCGCTCTATCGCCTCGGCGTTCACCGCCTGCGCCTGCCGCTCGGAAATGTGGCGTGATGCGGTGAGGCGGGCTATCTCGGAGCGGATGCCGTCAAGCGTTCCGGCCTTGTTATAGTCTATAAATTGCAGCACCATGTGCGTTGCCGTGCCCCGTTCCGTCGCCGTGAGGGGTCTGTCCTCACGCAGGAAGCTCGGGCTTCGGAAGCTGCGCTGCACGCTCGGCGCAAGGCTCACGCTCTCGGGGTCGGGCTCGTCATAGCTTTTAAGCTCGGTCGCCGTGACCTTGGACGGCAGCGTCTCGGCAACGGGATAGGGGTAGCAAAACCCAAGGTTTTGCCGCAGCTTTTCGATGAGTCTCGGGTCTGCCGCAGTCTCGGTCGTCTCGTCCGCTTCTCTGTCCTCGGTCTGCGTTCTCTCGGGTCTGTAAATGCTCAGACCGAGCCGCTCGTCCTTATCGGAAAGCGCTGCATACATGAGCCACGCCGCCGTATTCTGCGCCGTCATGAGTATCTCGGGCGACACGGGAAAAACGGTGCTCATCATGAGCTTTTGCATTTTCGTCTCGGGCTCTGACATTGTCGCCGTCATGATGAGCCGCTCCTTGGCTCGTGTCAGCGCAACATATAATAAACGCATTTCCTCCGACAGCATCTCACGGTCTGCCCGCAGGCTGACGGCGTTTCGCTGCAAGGAAGCGTACTCGATGCCGCGGCGGGTGTCCGTGACCTTGGGGCCAAGGCCGAGCTCGGGATGGATGAGCACCGCTTCACGCAGGTCGGAGCGGTTAAACCTCTTGCTCGTGCCGCACAGGAACACCACGGGAAACTCCAGGCCCTTGGACTTATGCACGGTCATCATCTGCACCGCATTGCCCGCAGCTCCCCTGCCCGGCTCGTCGCCACGCTCGGCAAGGGAGCCAAGCCACTCGACAAAGCGGTGCAAGCCCTTGAAGCCCGTGGCTTCAAAGCGCTTTGCGTAGCCTGACAGCAGCATCACATTGTCACGCCTTGTCGCCCCGTCTGTCATCGCAGAGCATACTGCGGCAAGGTCGAGCTTGTCTCCGATATACCGCAGCAGCTCGCCGAGCTCCATGTCGGGCGCACTTTGGCGAAAGTCGGTTAGCGTCTCGACAAACTCGGCGCAGCGGGCGCTGTGCTCTGCGTTTTTAACGAGTGCGGTGTAAAAATCGCTTTTCTTGTCGGCGGCTCGAATCTCCGACAGCTCATCGGCGCTAAAGCCGAAAAACGGCGAGCGCAAAACTGCAATGAGCGGCACATCCTGATGGGGATTGTCGATAACGGCGAGCAGGCACACGAGTGCCGAGACCTCGACACTTTCAAAAAAGCTGCCGCTGCCGCCGCCCAAAACGGGAATGTCGGCATTCAAAAGCTCACGGCGGAACACCTCGCCGGTGGACGCCATGGAGCGCATTAAAACTGCAATGTCGCTGTAGCGCAGCGGGCGCTGCACGCCCTTGTCGGAAACGAGCGTTCCCGAGCGCATGAGCGCATGTATCTTTTCGGCGACCGCCTGCGCTTCGAGCGCAGTTTTGTCGGGCGAGTCGTCCTCGCCGTCGGCGGTAACGTCAACGAGCACAAGCTCCGGCTTCGGGACGGCACCGTCATAGTCTGCGCCGCACCTGAGCTCGGCATTTTCGTCGTAGTCTATCTCGCCCAGTTTTGCCGACATACAGGTGCGGAACACATGGTTTGCGCCCTCGATGACCTCGCCTCTGGAGCGGAAATTTTCCTGAAGCATTATGCGCACGGGCTCATTTTCCTGCGCTGCATCAAGGTCTGCGTAGGACAGATATTTCTCGGTGAATATCGTGGGGTCGGCAAGGCGGAAGCGGTAGATGGACTGCTTGACATCGCCGACCATGAACAGGTTCGTCCCGTCCTTGGAAACGGCACGGAAGATTGCGTCCTGCACACGGTTCACATCTTGGTACTCGTCGACCATTATCTCCGTGTAGCGCTGCGAAAGCTCCCTCGCAAGCGCCGTCGGCTCACCTGCTTCATCGGTGAGAAGTCGGGCGGTGAAGTGCTCAAGGTCCGCAAAATCGACCTCGGCACGGCGCTTTTTCTCGGCGGCATAGGCTTTGTCAAACTTGAGCGTCAGCTCCAAGAGCGCACGCATGGCAGGTGCTGTCTTTTGCATATCCGATGCAAGCTTTTCCTCGGAGGCGCTCAGCATATCGGCAAGCTTTCCCGCCGCCTTTTTGCAGCTGTCCCGCAGAGCCTTTATGTGCTCGGAAAGCTCCGGGTCGGGCGAGTTGCGCAGGGACTTGAGCTTCGGGAACTCAATGGGCAGAAACTGCCGTGCCCTGTCCCAGCCCTCGGCGCTTGAGCGTGCAAGGTCACGCAGACCGAGTGCGGTCGCACTCAGGCTCTCTCCGTAGGCTGCGCCTATTTTTTCGCTCGTGTACGCCTTTTGGGCGGCATCCTCCATTGCCTGCGCCCAGAACTCGGCGCTTGCCCTGACGGAGCGCAGTATCTCCTGCGCCCACGGCGTTGCGGCGATATCGTCGGCACCGACACTCATCAGCTCTATCTGTTTTTTTGCCCACAGGTCGGGGCGGGCGTGGCTTTGCATTTTCTTATGCAGGCTCAGGACGATATCCGCAAGGCGGCTGTCATCCCGCCCTGCACCCACGGAGTCGGCAAGCAGCAGAAACTCCGGTGTCGGCTTTTCGTACGCCGCATCCATGACACGGCCGATGACACGAGCCCGTATTGCCTCGGAGCGATCCTCCTCTATGACCTTAAACTCCGGCGACAGCCCCGCCGCATGGCAGTTTTCACGCAAAAACGCTGCGCAGAAGCTGTGTATCGTGCCTATCTGGGCCTTTTGGCACAGTGCGCTCTGGCGGCGCAGTCGGCGGTTATCGGGCTCGGCGGCAAGGCGCTTTGCGATCTCGTCCACGATGCGGCTTTTGAGCTCCGCCGCCGCTGCCTTGGTGAAGGTTATTATAAGGAAGCTGTCGATATCGGCATCATCGCTTATGCGTGAAAGAAGTCTTTCGGTCAGGACCTTCGTCTTGCCGCTGCCCGCCGCTGCGGATACCAAAACCGCACGGCCACGGGTCTCGATCGCCGCCTGCTGCGAGCGTGTAGGTTTAAATTCAGCCATTGCCCTCACCTCCCTCAAGGATGCTCCACACCTTTGTGGCGGCAAGCTTCGGCATTTTTCGCACCGTCTCGCCGTTTTCGCCGTCGGCAAAATGGCATGCGTCGAAGTAATCGCAGTTTAAGCAGGCGTTTTCCTGCTGGCCACGGTAATACGGGTCGGCTGCGATGCTGCCGTGCTTGAGCTCGGCGGCCATGCTGCGCAGGGTCTTGTCTATATGCTGTGCAAGAAGGCCGAGACGCTCGGCGGATGCAAGCGCATCGCCCTGAGCCGTGCCGTCCTTGAATTTCACGGGGATATACCTCGGGGCGTCCGAGTGCTCCATTGCGTTTATGACCGCAGGGTCGTTTAATATAAGTCCGCTGCGCTTTATCTGCTTTGCCCGCTCGGCGGCTATCGCCTCATCGCTCATATCGGTGCTCGACGAGAGCATGACATCACGAGCCGGAATATACAAAACGCCCGCAGGCACGATATCGTGTCCGTACAGCAGCTTTCCGTTTTCGCCGAGGGTGAACAGGTACAGGAGCATCTGAAGACCCATACCGTACCACACATCGCTGAGCGAAAAGCTCTTTCTGCCGGTCTTGTAGTCGACGACCCGCAGATAGAGCTTACCCTCATGCAGCCAGCCGTCGACACGGTCGGCAATGCCGGTGAGAACCAAGCTGTCCTCGCCCTCGCCGAGGCGCACGGGCGGAAGCTCGCTCGTTTTTCCGAAGTCCAGCTCAAACGACAGCGGCACGAAGTCTGACGAGCGCAGCTCGTTTGCCATGTCCTGCACCACCTGCCGGACATTCTTCGTCAGGCGGCGGAAGAGATACTCAAAGCGCTTGGATTTTTCCTTGAAGTCGTTTAATTTTTCGTGCACATACTCGGCGATAAATTTGTCGGTGATGCGCTCAAGCGTCTCGTCATCGACCTTTTTGAACCCGCCGAGGGTCATGACCTCGTGTGCGGTGTTTTCTAAAATGTAGTGCATGAAAACGCCCATTTCGGGCGGAGTGAAGCCCGCAGGTTCACGGGTCTTTGCTTTTAGGCCGTACTGCATGAAATACGCAAAGCGGCAGGAGGCAAACTTATCTATCCTCGATGCCGACAGGCGCAGACTCTCGCCGTAAAGCGCTCTGACCGAGCGGCGGGACAGGCTGCCCCTCGTCATCTCCGACGCTCTGTGCAGCGCCTGCATCCGCTCCGGCTCAAGTTCATTGAAAAGCTCCGCCGCCGAAGCCTCGGCGACGCCGCCGCCGTGCAGGGCGTTGGCGGCAAGCTCAAGCGCCGGCGTTTTTGCATTCATGCGCACTTTCGCCATGTCCGCCTGCTCGGGTCGGGTATCAAAGATCGCACAGGCACGGTTAACCACGAACGCCGGACGCTGCGGCTCACCGGTGCTGTCAAAAGCCGGATAGCACAGGCACAGCGTCTCAGACGGCAGGGTCAGGCAGTTGTATATGAGCGAAAACTCACGCCACAGCTCGCTGTCGCCCGCTCCGCCGAGGTCGATGTCCATTTCGAGCAGCCTGCGGCGCTCATCAGCTGAGAACATACCCGTCTCGCTCTCAGACTGCGGCAGTCGGGCATCGGATGCGCCCAGCACGATGAGGTGCTTTATATTTCTGCGGCGCATACGGTCAAAGTCGCCCGCCGTGACACGGTCGAGCGCCGTGGGTATCGTGCCGATATCGTATTTTGACAGCATGAGCGTGAAGAGCCTCGCAAAGCTCTCCCGGTCGGTCTGCGTGTCGCCCAAAATTGCGTCGCACTGCTCGAGCGCCGACACGATGATATCCCACAGCTGCGCATATTCCTGTGCTGCCGCCTGCCTGCCGCTCCCGGCAAGCGCCTGCGATTTTTCCTCCAATTTTTCGGCAAGGTTCAGATTCTGCAAAAGCTCGGCAAGTGCCCTTGCCTGCGCACCGGCGGTCTCGGCAGTCTCGGTCTTTTCGGCAAACGCCAAAAGCGGTGCTGCGGCTTCACGGCGCAGTGCGTTTATCCTGCGCAGGCGCTCGTTCACCTCATCGTCATATTCGCCGCCGAAGCCGTCCGGGTGCAGCCGCCAGTCGGCCTCCTGCGTCCATGCGCTGCCGCGAAGCTGCCACATTAAAATATAATTTTCAAGCTCGTCGCACTCATCGAGTGTCAGCCCCGTGAGGTCCGTGCGCAGGTACGAAAGCACATCGTTTACCTCCCAGCCGCCGCCTATGATCTCATACGCCGAGGCGATGAGCGCAGGCAGCGGCTTTGCGAAAAGGTCTGTTTTCCTCGCCGTGTAAAGCGGCACGCCGTAGCGTGCAAAGGCGCTTTCGAGCGAGAGCCGGTAGTCGTCAAAGCCACGCACCGCAACGGCGATATCCCGCCAGCGGCAGCCCGTGTCACGCACGAGGGCTATCGCACGGGATGCGGCAAGCTCGCATTCGGCCTGCATATTCGGTGCGGTCTTTATATAAACGCAGGGGCTGTCCCCCTCGAATTTTTTCGATGAATAGGAAAACATATTGTCGGCGAAAAAGCCGAGCGAGAGGTTGCCGTTTTTGGTTTGTGTAAACTCTTTGACCTCGCATTTTATGCCGTTTTCCTTTGCAAAGGCAAGAAGCCCCCTTGCGGTCATGCGGCTTAGCTCGAATATCTCGCTGCCGCCGCTAAGATCGTCGCAGCCGAGGCACACCGTGACCGCTGCGCCCTTTAACAGCAGCGCTTCGATTATTCGCCTTTCCTGTGCGGTGAAGTCGGTAAATCCGTCGATGAATATTTCATTTTTCTCGCCCATGGAGCTTTGCCCGATCTGCTCGGCGAGCAGGGTGAGCCTATCGGTCGGGTCGGCATGCCCGTTTGCGACCACGGCGTCAAACGCTTCCAAAATGAGCGCCAGATCATACAGCTTATCGCCGAGCGCACCGACGCAGCTTTGCGACGCTTCCATGAGCTGCTCTGACGATATGCACGCCGTTTTAAGCTCGTCCACCGCCGAAAGCAGCATCGTCTGAAGCTCTGCCTTTCTGCGTGCCGAGGAATAGACACGCAGCCTTGAATACAGTCCGTCGCTTGCAAGCGCCATGCACAAAAGCCTGCCGCCCTTGTCAAGATAGGGCGCAGCGCTGCCGCCGAGCTCGGCATTGAGCTTTCGGCCCAAGCCCGTGAAGCTTAAGACCTCTGCATACAGCGAAAGGCTGTCCCCGCATATGCGGCACAGCTCACGCTCGGCCTCATGGCTGTACTGCTCGGGAACGATGAGCAGTCTGCCGCCGATGCCTCTATCCACAGCGTCCTTTATTCTCGCCATGACCGCCGCAGTTTTGCCCGTGCCGGCCTTGCCCAAAACTATCTGAAGCATTTTTTCACCGCCTTCACTCGCATTTTACCAAACTATCGGCCGAAGGGCAAGCGCGAGGCATATTCCTATGCCTTTTTGACTGAATATTGTCAATGTTTTTCAGCGTTTTTGGTTGAATATACACATGTGCGGTGATAAAATAGCCTTGCAATTTATAGAAGAAATGAAACATATAAATATAGTGAAAGGATGAACAAAATGAAGTTTTCAAGCAAGATCGAAAAGTGCGGTCTTTCCCCCATGCGCAAGTTTGCTCCCTACGCAAACGAGGCCGTCAAAAACGGCAAGAAGCTGTATCATCTGAACATCGGCCAGCCCGATATCGCCACCCCGGCTGCATATTTTGAGGCAGTCAAGAACTTCTCCCAGCCCGTTCTGGCCTACGCCCCGTCCGACGGCGTGCCCGTGATGATCGACGCCGTCGTCGACTACTACGGCAAGATCGGCGCTCCCATCACCAACAAGCAGGTGCTCATCTCCACCGGCGGCTCCGAGGCACTGCAGATGGCTCTGTCGAGCATTCTCGACGAGGGCGACGAGATAATCATCCCCGAGCCGTTTTACCCCAACTACTCGACCTTCGTGACCCTCACGGGTGCGACCATCCGTCCCGTCACCACCAAGCCCGAGGAGGGCTACAAGTTCGCCATCCGTGAGCGCATCGAGGCCTGCATCAATGAGCACACCCGTGCAATAATGTTCACAAATCCCGGAAACCCCACCGGCACCGTCCTCACCGAGGAGGAGCTCAAGCTCATGGCCGACATCGCCAAGGAGCATGACCTGTTCATCATCGGCGACGAGGTCTACCGTGAGTTTGTCTACGGCGGTGAAAAGCTCATGAGCCTTCTCCAGCTTGAGGGCTATGAGGACAATGTCGTTGTCATCGACTCCGTCTCCAAGCGCTTCTCCGCCTGCGGTGCCAGAATTGGCTGCATGATCACCCGCAACGCCGAGCTTTACAATCACGCCATGAAGTGGTGCCAGGGCCGTCTGTGCGCCTCCACCATCGACCAGGTCGCTTCCGCTGCGCTGTACACCGTCGGCCCCGAGTATTTCGACGCCGTCCGCAAGGAATACTGCGCAAGAAAGGACTGCCTCGTCGAGGGTCTTAAGAAGATCCCCGGTGTCGTGTACTCCGAGCCCAAGGGTGCGTTCTATGTCATGGCAGCCCTGCCCGTTGACGATGCTGAGAAGCTTCAGATGTTCATGCTTCAGGAATGGGACGACAACGGCGAGACGCTCATGTTCACTCCGGCAGAGAGCTTCTACAAGACCCCCAACACCGGCAAGAACGAGATCCGCATGGCATATGTCATCAATGAAGCGGACATCACCCGCTCCATGGAGCTGCTCAAGGCAGGCATCGAAGCCTACAACGCAAAGAACAAGTAATCACATACGCAAACCCGGCGAGTGCTTCCGCACCCGCCGGGTTTTTCATGTTTTTATTTATTCGCTGTACGCCTTTTGGAGCAGCTTTTTCATGCGCTTGTGCTCGGTGATGAGCGTCACTGCGGGCAGTATCACGCTTGCTGCGAGCAGGACGCCGGAAAACACCGCAAATACGGTGTTTTGGTGCTTAAGTCCCGAGATAAACATGACGGCAAAGAGCACAATGCCGACCGAAGCGACGGAGGTAAAGCCTCTTGCATAGCGCAGATAATGATACTTAAAGTCGCCGTCGTTTTTGATGAGCTCCGTTTTGAGCTCGCCGTCCGGCGTGGACGCACTCGGCGGCAGCCACAGCTCGTCCTCCGTGTCGTACTCGGTGTTTTTGATATCGATCGTTTTCTCGGTGTCGCCGCTTACCTGCACGGCAAGCTCCGTATACAGGCGGTAGGGTCTTACGCTCGTCCACCACTTTTCGCCGTACAGACCGTCAAACATCAGCCCCTGCGTGACAATGTAAAAAATGCCCCGAAAAACGGCGGTCAGCGCAAACACGAGCCACGACGCAAACGGCTTGAGCAAAAATCCGTCCGCCTGCTGGCGTACCCCGACGGTGTATTCGCCCTCGCCGAGCTCAAACACGGTCGTGCTCTCGGTGGAGTTGACTTCCTTCTTCTCGCCGCCGACCTCAACATCGTATGTCTCGCACTCAGGCAGCTTGAATTTCAGCGTCAGCTTCATCTGTGCGCTCCTTTCAAAATTCGTCATGCGATCAATAAATATCACATGCACTGACATTATATCGCATTTTCACCGACATGTGTTAATGAATTTGAAATTTTCCGTTTTTTGCGTAATTGCCAGAATTTTTAAAGCGTTCTTTCTGTCACTTCTACCTTGGTTATGACATCACGCAGTTTATCTTCGCCGAGCATAAACTCAAGCGCATCGTCAGGCGTTTCGTACACTTTTTCGGTCTCGGGCTTGTATATCTCATAGGCTGTGATTTTATTATTAGTCCCGTAACGAATCACTCCATAAGAGTGCCCTTTCCAGTCAAACTGTATTTCTGCGCCCCAACTCAGAACTTTCTTAAACTCTGATGCAGACTCAAAATTCAAGTTTGCGTCCGGCGGTACTATTATTGTCTCTCCTATCATTCCGTCCATCGTCACCGCTCCTTTACGCCGTCGATGCTCAAAACCGTGATGAGTTCGCCGCCGCAAATATAGCGCAGGTCGTCGAGCAGCTGCGCCTCCTGCCCGACCGCATACTCCTTGTCGTCTATATAATACACCTTGTCAAAGAATTTGAGGCTGCCCGCCTCACAGTCCGAGCTTGCCCCGACCCTTATCACATTGGTCGGTGTTTTTATGTACAGCTCAATTATATTCTCGGTCTCAAGCATTTTGGCAATGTCGTCAAGCACATACTGCTTCCCCTTGGCTTTGCTGCGTTTTAGCTTCTGCTTTTCCCGCATGTCCGCCCCTCGGGATGATGCAAGTGCGAAATCGACAAGGGTTTTAAATACCAAAAAGATAAGAACAGCTGCCAGAAGAAGGCCGATCAAGCCATCCCAGCCATCATCCACAAACTGCTGCGGCTCTATCCCGAGCAGCGGATATATCTTGGCTCTGTAAAAAGTAACGAGCCCCAGCAGGAGCGTTGCCGCAAGGTCGAGCAGCGGCTTTTTGTACGGCAGCTTGCCAGCGCTTGATTTTTTCATTCCTGCATATTCAGCTCGTAGATCTCGTCGTAGACATCGTCGGCGAGGATGCCGAAGTCGTTGAGCTTGTCGTATTTCGGCGCTTCAAAGCCCTTTTCGTCAATAAGTGCGTACAGCATTTTGAGCGCCTCAAAGCTGCTCTCGGCGGCGAGCGCCTCGGGGAGGTTTTCCTCCAAAAATGCCTTTGCGTGGTCGTTTATTTTGAATTTCATATGTATCCGTCCTTATTCTGCGTAGCGGTTTATATACTCTGCTCTGGTCTTAGAATATATTATCTTCTGGCTGCTGTAAAGCCCGAAATATCCCGACAGCATGTAGGATATGCCGCAGGCAAGGGCAAAGTAGATGAGGTTAGCAGAGCCGAAAAGCTCCACGCTCAGGATTATCGACGCTATCGGGCAGTTGACAGCGCCGCAGAACATTGCAACGAGCGCAATCGCCGCCGCAAAGCCCGCAGGCATGCCGAGCACCGGCCCGAGCACGCAGCCGAGCGTTGCCCCGATGAAGAAGGTCGGCACTATCTCGCCGCCCTTGAAGCCAAAGCCGATGGTCACGGCGGTGAAAACTATCTTCCAGAAAAACGCCCAGTCGGGGGTGTCCGCTCCGGCAAGCGCACGCTCTATCATTCCCGTGCCGATGCCGTTATAGTCATAGCTGCCGACGAGAAGCGTCAGCGCAATGAGCACAACGCCGCCGACCGCACCTCGCAGGTAGGCGTTTTTTATCTTCGCCGCCGCAAGCCGCTCGGTCTGGTGCATCGTGACGCAGAAAACTATGCTTACCACGGCGCAGACGACTGCAAGGAGACAGGTGCGAAGCAGCATCACGACCTCCAGCGGCTCGTTCATCATGTCAAAGCCCATGGGTGCGATGCCGACGAGCCGTGATATGCCGTATGCCACCAGCGATGCAACAAGGCAGGGGATGAAGCCCGAGTAGTACAAAACGCCCACGGAGATGACCTCAAGGGCGAACACCGTCGCCGTCAGGGGTGTTCCGAACAGCGCCGCAAAAACTGCGCTCATGCCGCACAGCGTCACAAGCGGCATGTCCTTTTCATCAAGGTGCAAAAGCTTGCCGACACGAAAGCCGATGCCGCCGCCTATCTGCAAGGCTGCGCCCTCACGACCTGCCGAGCCGCCGACAAGGTGGGTTATCGCCGTTGAGACGAATATGACCGGCACGAGCATCAGCGGCACCTTTTTGCCCTCGTGCACGGAGTCGATTATCTTATTCGTGCCTGCGCCCTCGGTCTTGGCCACATGGTACAGTGCGGCAATGAGCACGCCGCCGACCGGCAGCAGGTAAACGAGCCAGTGGTGGCCGCCACGAAACGAGGTCACCCAGTTCACCGTCAGGTTGAACGCCGAGCCGACAAGGCCGCAGATAGCCCCCGTCACCGTCGACAGCAGCACCCAGCGGTAGAATGTTCTGAAGTATTTTCCTGCGCTTATCGCAGTGCTTTTAAATTCAGCCACGGCTTTCACCTCCATTACAACTCAATAAATATATAGCGAAAAACGGCGATTGTCCAGTGGATTTATGTGCCTGTTTGAGTAAATTTGCAATCTTCTCTTGATTTTTCTGCGAAGATTGGTTACAATGGGGCGTACACAATTGATATGGGGGTATCGTCTATGGCTAAGCTCGTATCCAAGATTGTTGAAATTTGGCACGACAGGAAGAGAATTCTCGGCTTGCCCATTTCGTTCACGAGATATGCCCTCAGCGAGGATCGCCTGTTTCTGAAGCGTGGCGTTGTGAATGTCAAGCAGGATGAGATCGTGCTCTACCGTGTGCGTGACCTGCGTGTGTCGGTGTCGCTGTGGCAGCGGCTGTTCGGTGTCGGCACGGTGACGGTCATATCGACCGATAAGAGCATTCCCGAGCTTACGCTCAAGAATATCCGCCAGCCCAATGAGGTCAAGGAGCTCATTCACGAGTATGTCGAGAAGATGAAGATCGCCCGCCGCATGCGTGTCGGCGAAATGAGCATGGATATCGACGACGACACCATCGATTTTGAGGATAATAATTAAGTCCTCGCCCGAAAAAGTTAAATACGGATAGGTATCGAAGTGGTCATAACGGCCCTGACTCGAAATGCGCGTTGGCTCTGGCCGTTTTCTCCGCTGAAAACCCTTGATTTAT
>ERZ827156.712-NODE-712-length-45211-cov-4.627203_pt1 | contig 45211 bp, 75 predicted proteins | sample MGYA00519919_ERZ827156 | MGnify/ENA primary metagenome ERZ827156 (study PRJEB31778, sample SAMEA3449269) | human gut metagenome | biome: human gut; feature: human-associated habitat; material: faeces | place: United Kingdom | collected 2010/2012 ... | reverse complement strand
CCTCCTCGCACAGCTCGCGGAAGCGCGCACAACGGTACAGCGACAAGAACTGCCCCAGCCACTCCGTCATCCGCTCGCACGCCGCCACGCCGCGCAGCTCGAGTCGCTTCCACACGGCGAGGAGGTGCGCCGAGAAGCCCGCCCAGTCCAGCAGGCCCGGCTTGATCATATACAGCAGCAGCAGAACCACGCTCTAACCCTCAGCCCACGGCCGCTCGCCCACGCGCTGGCGCACCGCGTCCCGCAGCGCGCAGAACACCTCGTCCGTCAGCCCGCCGTACAGCGGCGCCATGCACAGCCCCACCTTCTTCAGTCGCAGCACCACGCGGCAAAAGTCCTTCATCAGCGTGCCGAAGGCGGCGCTCTCTCCGCAGCACAGCACAAGCCGTGTCAACAGAGAGGGCAGCTGATTCGAAATCGGGACGAGAATTGCCCGATCCCCCCGAAACCCCTATTCCTCAGGACGCGACAACAATGAAACGGCCAGTGCCTTCCAAAAGGAGTGGAGAGAGGCCATACACACGCCCGTGTACTTCTCCACGCGCTCGCTCACGCGCGCCTCGTCCACCATCACCACGCACGCTTCTCGCAGCTTGTCACAAATCCCGCCTATTTTCGACACCGCGTCCGGTCCGTACGCAGACTCTCCATCTCGCGCAGCACGCCCAGAAAGCACTCGATTTGCCCCTCGACGGCGCGGCCCGCAGCGCTCTGCGCGTTGGCGGAGAGAACGAGGCGGTTGACGGCCACGTCGGAATGCTTCTCCTGGATGAGGAGCACGTTACGCTGCTTGCGGCCGCTCTCAAACTAGACGTCAGGAGGGGGCGGCGACCGCACCATGTGAGAGAGCACGAGGTGAAGGAGCGGCTGCACCTCGGAATACAGACGCGTCTGCAGGAAGAGGCGAAGCACGTCGACACTCCACAGCGGCGACCCCACTGCACATCACGCCCTTCTCTCTCACTCACTCCGCACCGCGCATGCCCGCTCCAGCTGCGCCGCGCAGTCTGCCAGCACCGCCGCCATGCCCTCCTTCAGCACCAGCAACTCCACGCGGTTCTGCAGCGCCACCAGCGCCTCCTCCGCCGGCACCTCCACCACCTTGCCCTGGCTGTGATTCAGCACCGTCTCCACCGAGTCCTTCTGCACCGCCTCGTACACGCGCCGCACCGCCTCCGTCACCGCGCCTGCACAGCGACGCAGCAGCTCGCGCACGAAGCCGTCGGTCAATTGCTGCTTGGCGCTCGCCTTCAGGAGAAGCTGGCAGAAGGAGCTCGCCACGGCGTAGTCCTCTGGGTACTGCCGCTCGAGCGCCTTCAGCAGGGTCAGACTGCGCTCGACGTCGACTGAAAAAGTGGGGGCGGTGGGGGAGGGGGTGGGGAGAGAGGAGGGCAGGGTGCCCGGGCGGATCTTTCGTGCGGAAGAGGGGAGAGAAGGCGTGGGGGAGTCGCAGTTCTTGAAGTAGGACTCGGTGCGCACGAGAGTGGAGAGAGAGGCGGAGATGGAGGAGTCGAAGAACTGGAGGAGGAAGAGGAGGAGCGAAGGCGCGAGCGAGGATGATGGAAGTGATGGAAGCGACACAAGCGACGCAAGCGACGGGCGGCGAAGGAAGTGAGAGAAGGAGGAGGTGGTGATTTGCATGAGTCGCTGGGAGCAGGCGAGGATGAGAAGCGACGAGGCGGAGAAGGCGGCGCGCGTCTGCTCGCTACGCCTCAGCACCTCGCATCAACTCAACAGGTAGTACGCAGTGACCAGCGAGAAGAAGCCCTTCAGCTGCGCGTTCCCGCGCACCATCGCGTCCGTCACGAAGTGGAACAGCTCCGGCGCCCACAGCAGGAGCAGCTCGTAGCACCCACCCTCGCCCGCCTCCCGCGCCAGCGCCTCCACGTCCAGCGGCAGTCTACGCGTGAGAACAGCTGCCAGAGCGCACGTGAAGAAGAGGGAGGCCGCGGCCTTCTCCGACGAACGCAGGGCCAGACGCCAGTGCGCGGCGAAGAAGAGAAAGCCGGCGAGTTTGGCGAAGAGACGCAGCGTGGTGAGCTTGTGGAGGATGGCTTGATGCTGCCCCGTGACCAGCGAGCGGTGCAGCGTCAGCAGCACGCGCAGCAGCTCTACGCCTCAGCGCATGGCTTCACGCGCACCGTTGGCGACGAACTGCGCGAAGCCGGCGCTGTCCGCGTAGTGCAGGAAGTACGCGAAGAAGCCCTGCTTGCCCGGGAACAGCGCGTCGATCCGGCCCTCCACCTACGTCTCAGCCCATCGCTTCACGCGCACGTCCGTCGCCTCCCGCACGCCCGCCGGCTCCTGGCACATGCGGAAGAAGAGGCTCTGCATCGACTCGGCGCCCGTCTGCCGCAGCGCCGCGGACTCCTCGGGCAGCGTCAGCTACGCCTCACTCCACAGCACTGCGTGCACCTGGAACAGCTCCTCCACGAACACGTGCGCCAGGAAGGGGAAGTTGTCGAAGCCCGCCACCTCGTCTAGCGTGGGTCGCACCGATGCGCGCATCGCCTCCAGCACCGCGCCGGTGCTGCGCGCGCTCACCTGGTTGCAGCACACGTCGTACTCGCGCGAGAGTCCCAGGAACCAGTCCAGCGCCTTCTGCCGGCCGTTGAACAGCGCCTGCTCCTGCGCCGACACGAACTGCTGCTTCGTCTCCTTCAGTCGACGCCGTAGCGAAAGCGTGTCTGGTGACAACACGTCCATGGCGCCTGCAGGCGGCTCGGGCTTGGGTGCGTCGCGCAAGGCGGTGGTGAGAGCGGCAGCAAGGGAGGGAGTGAAGGCGGAGAAAAGGCGGAAGGAGGCGAGCGTGTGGAGGAGCGATGACTAGAGATAAGTAAGAATGATGGGAGTGACGGGCAAGGAGACGAGGAGGTCTTGCAGTGACTCCAACACGAGGAGGCAGAAGCGGAAGCAGTGCTGCGGCAACGTGAACGCCGCGCCGCGCCGAGACAGCGCGCGCCATGCCGGAAGATCGGTCTGAGCGCGTGGCGAGTCGTAATCGAAGGCGACGCCGCAGGACAGAATTCGGAACAAAAACTGGAGTTCGGCGAAGGTGGCGCGCATGAAGTGACTGTGCAGGATCATGGCGAACAGCAGCGCCGCGCGGTCCGTGGCCGTCGACGGCGTCTGCTCGGCGGGCTGCAGGAGGTGGATGGAGCGAATGCGCGGCATCTCGTCGGGGTTAGCGGGAGGCGGGTGGGAGGTGGCGGGCAACGTGAGGGCAGGCATGGCGTAGGGGAGAGGCGTCGTGGCGGAGTGCGGGGGTGTGAAGGGAGGCGTGTGTGGCGGCTCCTCCGTTCTCGCGGGTGGAGTTTGAGTCAATTCGTGTGGAGGAGTTACAGTTGACAGCGTTGGCTTCGTTGTCGTCGCAACTGGCTTCACAGAGGCCTTGGCAACTGGCTTGGCATTCACCCTCTCAACTGGCTTGGCAACCATCCTCGAATCCATCTGCGAGAGAGGCGCGGCAGGGTTGAGAAAGCGCTTGGACAACTCGGGGAGAGGCGCTTCTGCTGAGAGGGAGGGGGAGAAGGAGAAGGGCTTCTTGGGGACAAAGGGAGTGCTGCTGCTCGATCTGTCGTTCACAACACGAAACACACATCCTACAAGGCGGAAGGCCGGATCTTCCGGACGGACACTTCCTTCTTCTCCTTCCCGCGTACCAGACGCTGCTCATCCACATAACGACTCTAAAACGTAACGCAACAACACGGAAAACACCATTTCCTGAAGAAAGACGGCATAGACTTGCTCTGCATCATCCTGAATCCGCTTCATTGCGTAATCGCAAAACTGTGAATCATTGCAAGCAAACAACTCCACCTCCTCCAAATCCGTCAAATGCTCACCCGGCATGGGGTATACACTGCCAAAAACAGTTGCATTCCGCTCTTTAGCAAGTTGCTGCAGTTTTTGAATCTATCCATCACGTAGTCCGTTCATTCGCTCACCGTTTCTTCCGGCAATTCGAGATAGGTCGCAAACTCCCACAAATCGGATTCTTTCGACAGCAAATCGCTCAAAACCGCGTCATAGTTGGTGATCCGACTGAGCTTGCGGGGACTCACGAAATTCATTCTATTCGATGCGACACCGCTTGCTTATCGCGAACTACGAATCGAACGCACAAGTGCCCTAGCTCAATGGAATCAAGTGAACAAAAGACTTTCGTTTTGTGATGGCTCGATTGCATTGCATGTGTGTATTGCTTGTGTATGTGGAAAACAAAAATGCCGTTCATCCCCTCAAACCTCCGTTATAAGCTTCCAAAGAAGCCCACGATCCTATCCATCATCTCCTTTCCGCATTGCAGCAAGAGGGACGGAGTGACAGAAACAGACCCTTCTCCGACTCCAAAATTGCCTTTGATTTTTTCTCTCCCGTTTTCTTTTTCGCCATTCTTCTTGATTCGAATGATTGAAGTTATCCTGAACGACCGTCTCGGAAGAAAGATCCGCGTGAAGTGCAACCCTTCCGATACCATCGGCGATTTGAAGAAGTTGGTGGCGGCTCAGACGGGTGAGCGAAAGGAGAAAGAAATGACGCGTAGGAACGCGCCCCGAGAAGATTCGCATTCAAAAGTGGTACATCACCTACAAGGATCACATCACCCTCGAGGACTACGAAATCCACGACGGAATGGGCCTGGAACTGTACTATAACTCCCCTGTTTGCTAACAAACACCCGCATATAGTTACACCCGTTCTTACCCCATCCACTTAGTTCAGCTTCGCCAGCTCGGCAGCCACATCGGCGCCGCGAGGAAGGCCGTTGAAGAACTCCTTTCTGGCAGTCACCGTCTCGATGCACTTCTCCACCTCGTCGGCCGTCTTGGGAGCCGCCACGCGGATGGTGGCGAAGGACTCCAGCGTCTCCAGTCCGTGCACGAAGTTGGCCTTCTTCTCGCTCTTTCTGTCCTTCCTGCCCTTCTTGCCCTTCTTCGGCGCCTCGGCGAAGTACACGTCCTCCTCCTTCTTCAGCAGCGTCATGCCCTCCGGCGCCACGATCTCCTTCTTCTCCTCCTTCTTCGCCTCCTTCTCCTTCGGCAGCAGCGACTTCAGGTAGCTCAGCACCGTGTCGCACACCGCCATCTCCTTCTCGAACGGGTGACGCTTCAGCGCCTCCTCCGCCTCCTTCTTCGCCTCCTCCGCCTCCTGGATCTCCTCCTCGCGGCGCTGCAGCGCGAACGCCGCCGCACGCTGGCGACGCGCCTTGCCCGCCGCCAGGTAGTGCTCGTGCTCCTTCGCGTGGAACTCCGCGATCAGCGCCTTTTTCTCCGCGTACTTGGCGTCGATCTTCTTCTTGTTCCTACGCCTCACCGCCCCGCTCCACGGCTACTCCTCCCACTCCTCGTTCAGCTTCTTGATGGGATCCTCCTTCTCCTCCTTCTTCTCCTCCTCGCCCTCCGGCTTCTTCTCTCTCTTCTCGAACTGCAGGCCCAGCTCCGCGAATACCTTGTCCAGCTCGCCCTTCAGGCCGTTCATCGTCTCGCGCGCCGCCTTGATCGCCTCGTCCAGCTCCTTTCTGCGATCGAACAGATTGCTGCTCACCTTCGCCGTCTTCAGCTGTGCCTCCCACTCCTTAATCTGGCGCTGCAGTTCTCTCTCCTCCTTCATGCTCAGCGACTCCACCTCGATCTTCTCCTCCGCTCTCTGGATCTTCTCCTCCAGGTCCTCGGGCTTCATGTGGCTGGCGTTCTTGATGCTGGCGTTGATCTGTTCCACCTCCGCCTTCGCCTTGTTGAACTCGGCTCTGGCAGCCTACTCTTCACTCACAGCCGTCACAACGCACATCTCTCTTGGCCATCAGCTCGTTGCGCTTATCCAAGAGGGCCTTTCTGTTGGCTCTGTTCGCCTCGTTGGCAGCCTACGACTCACCGCGAAATCGCGAGCCCACCTTCTTCACTCTGTATCCCTCGAAGATCATGCTTCTCTCCACCTTGATCTCGTCAAAACGGGCTTTCATGTCCGCGATCGCCTTGTCAATAGCAGCAATCGCCTCCTCGTGAGCCTTCTTGTTGGGAGTAGGGACCTTCTCCAGCTTCTCCTCCACAATCTTCTTCAATTCCTCCAGAGGCATCGTGTTGAAGTCCTCTCTGGGAGTTTCGGTCGCGGGGGCAGCAGGAGCGGTCGTTTCGGGGGTAGTAGCGGGAACAGTTTCAGCCATGGTCTAAAATCGCGGGTGAGAAACCGTCGTACTCAGCATCGATGAAAATGGATGTAGTGTCGATCACGTACAATTCGATACAGAGTATCACACGAAAACACTTACGATTCTGACTCTTCATCCTTCATGCATGACACAAGTAGGGCCCAAATGGTTGACTCGGACCCAATTGTGGTTCTGGCTCTTGATCGAGAAAGGAAGGAGATGGGATAGGCAATGAAGTACTTCTTGACTACAACAAACAACGACAAAAAGCGGCAGCTATGAACGATCTCGATGAAACGGATAGGTTTGAAGCGTCTTGTTGAGTGCATCTACGTCTACACATGAAGCGAACCCTCACGACTTCACTGTGAATGTGCAGCATACAGTTGTTCTGAAACGACCATGGCGACAGGACCACATGCGACAGAGAAGGCAAATCTAGTCGTTATCCACATCTTCTGAAGGTACTCTCTGCTACGAAGAAGCCCGCGTTTTGGAAGGACTCTGATTCAGGATCCAGAAGAAGGGACGAGAGTGCGGGAAGATCTACTCATGGACTCGCTCTGCCTTCCATACTACGCAGCACCAGCTTGTTCTCAAATCCGTTCAGACAGAACACGAATGCATTGTTCTTCAGTTCCACCGAAGCCAGCACGGGCAAATCTACAGCCTCACTCTCCTTTCCTACATCCACTCTCCAACACAAGGCGACAGCAGTAGCAGAAGGCATAACAGCCGCAGGAGAGCGACGCCAACTCGGGCATGTCTGCATCTCAATCCATCCAATCGTCTTCACCTCTCAGCTCCAGAGAGCAAAAGCAAAAACAGAAGTCCCCGATGGAAGCCTTCTGCAGAGCGGGGAGCGTCTCCAATTCACAGGTGGTGCAGCCGAAGAAGGAGCAGGACCCAACCTCCACGGATCGAAGATGCGGACAGTTCTTTAGAATGAAGGAGCGGAAGTAGTCATGTCGCTGGCCCTCCATCTTGTTCGTGAAACAATGCACGCCGGTGGTGAAACAGCGCAGTGCAGACAAATCGGTGATGCGGGTGTGTTCCACGTGTTTGAAGCAGTGGTCGCCGATTTTGATTGATTTCAGTTTGTGCAAAACGCACAAATCAAGAGCAGTCCACTCTTCTCCATTGCAGCAATTGTCGCTCACAGTCAGCTCCTCGATGTAGTTATGAATGTGCTGGTTCTCCTCCGTAACCACAATGTGTTTCTCAAACGTGTGCCCGTCATTCAGCCATTCCCCCTCAAACAGCACCGTGCCCATCCGATCGTAGTGAATGCCCATTCCCCACCGCTTGCCTTCGCAGATCCCGCCCTCATACTCCACCTGGTGAATGACCGAGTAGTAGCTTCTTCCGTAGCACACACTCACCTCTCCGATCCGAAATCCTTCAAACCTCACGTAATTCTCCTTGTCATACAGTATTCCCCAACCATAGGGCTCATTGCGAAGCACGTCGCCTTCCCATCGCTCTCCATCATTGTTCAAATCTAGCACATGCCCGTGTTCGATTCCACTCACATCCTCATCGTTCACCTTCAACAGCTCGCGATGAAGAGTGTCTCCCACAATAATCCGTGTTCGAGACACCTGGAGAAGTAGCGTCTTTCCCAAAGCAGTGACGCCCTCGTAAAAAACCTTGGAATTCCTCGAATTCGCCTGGGAGCTAAAGGAATCGGAAAATGCGCATGCCTCTTCGATGACCTTCGCTGTTGGAGTTGAAAATAGCCTCGGAATGAATGAAACGAGACAGACTCACAGATCATACTCCCTGCTTCCAATCTCCTTCCTTAGGCCTCTCCTTGACATGCTGTTTTCACCCTTTCAATTCTAGCCAAAAAAATCTCCCTTCACGAAGCGGATTCTAATGGTTGGGCCCACACCCCCTTTCTCCACGCCATTTCATTCTATCCAACCACTCAACAAGGTAGGTATTCATTTGCTGTGCACCTACGCCATCAATACTGCCTGTCCTGCTTTTATAGCAGGGAAAGGAAACAATGGTGGCAACAGAGCTGATGTTGTTGAGTTGAGCCGCATGGTGCTCGTGTCTCATCTGCGTCATATACTTACCGAGTGTAGCTCTTCCAACAAACACACCATTCCGTAGCTTCAACAATTCCCTCCTCACTGATGCCAAACGACGCCTCCTCCTCTCCCAGGCACGGGGAGTCCACGATTTTGCAGATGCGCGTGGTGCCGCGGCCCTTCCTTAGTCGCAAGCGCGTTTGGGAGGCGTGGGCGATGATGTTCCCTCCAATCGGCTTCAGCGGGTCCTTCGCGAACACGCCGCTGTCCGGATTCGCCACCACTTGGTTCGTGATGACGACAGCTACGCCGTACTCGTCCGCCAGCTTCTGCAGGGCGCGGAGGAACTGTGCGAGGTTCTGCTGACGCGTCGACAGCTCGCCTCTGCCCGTGTAGTCCGTGCGGAACAGCGCCGTCGCCGAATCGACGACGATCAGGGCGTACCGCGATTCCGAGAGCAGGGCTCCCGCCTGCACGAGCAGCTGCTGCTGGTGCTCGCTGTTGTAGGCGCGCGCGTAGGTCACGTTGTCTAGCACGTCGTCGGGATTGAGTCCGAAGCGCTTGCTGATCTGCGTGAGTCGCTCCGGCCGGAAGGTGCCCTCCGTGTCGATGTACATCGCCTTGCCCTCGCCGCCGCCCTGCTCAATGGGGAGCTGGCAAATCACACACAGCGTGTGGCACATCTGCGTCTTGCCCGTTCGGAACTCTCCGTAGAGCTCGGTGATCGACCCCGTCTCCATCCCACCTACACTAAAGACACAAGGCTGCACAAACCTCCAAGAATCTTGTCCAGCTCCTTGCAGCCGGTAGATATGTGCACGATGTCCTCCCGCAGTTTGTTGTATTCCGTGGCCTAGACGTCACGCCGCGATCCAAACCCCACCGTGGTAAAGCCCATGGGGATGAGCTTTGAAGCGGCAGCCTGCACCTTTTGCGCGTTCACTTCGCTGATTCCCTTCACCTCCACCAGCTTCTTCATGGTGGCAAAAGCCACCTAGGAATGAGGGTTGGAAAGGAGCGCCAACGGATTCGACCGTGTAATAGCCAGCCTCCTGCAGTTTCTTCACCGTCGCGGCATTGATGCCCGCCGACTCCAACGCGGAGATTGGCATCGGGCCTCCAGCCTAGCGCATCACGTCGGACGCTCCGTCCATACCTCCTCTTGCTGGGCGTAATCGTCATCTCGTTGCCTTTGCATTCCCACTTTCAAAATTCTGCGCCTTTAACCCGGCGAAAGAAGCTCCGTTTTTTGGAGTTCGTTGGCACTGCCAGAACGCCTCAGCTGGCCTTTATTTGTTTTCTTTTTCATCCATTTCTTGCTGGACAATCACCGCTATGGATATTAATAAGAAAATTATCGATGACTTCAAAGAGAAGGTGGTGAATCATCCCGAGGTGCGTCTCACAGCTGCCGCTTTACGTGTAGGGCTTTCTGAACGGAAATGAAGACTTCCTGAATTGCTTGAAAGCCACTCTGAAGATGGTGTATGATCTGGGTTCCTTTTCCCTTATTTATCTCATCTGTAGCCAAAGCAGTGGAAGTGCAGCAGTTTGGTGAAATGGATCAGTTGTACATTGATGGCTTTGACGGAGAAGGCCTATGGGAGCAAATCCGCCTTCGCGTAGGGTTTGGAATGGGTGTGGACCGTAGGTGGAACCGCTGATGAAGCACTACCGGAGTGAATTGAAGGAGTTGGAGAATGTGAAGGAGGACAGCGAGGAGGAAGTGGAGGAGAAGGAAAGCGAAGGAGAGGAAGAGGAAATGGAGGGAGAGGAGGGAATGGAAAAGAGCGAGAAGGAGGAGGAAATGGAACAGAGCGAGGGAGAGGATGAAATGGAAAGTGAGAAGGAGCTGGAAAGTGAAAAGGAGGAAGAGGAAGAGAAGGACACAGATGAGAACAGCGAGGAGGAAAAGCCGCTAGATGATAAACAACTCTGGGAGCAAATGCAGCAGTTTGAGCAGTTCGAAGAAGATCACATAGACGACGAGGGTACTCTCCTGTCCCTCTGTTGACGCCTAGACGAAGATACCTCCATCGACATGATGGCTCCCCTGTCAAGTAGCGAAAAGAAGCCACCATCATCTCGTAGACCAGGAGGACGACGAGGAAGAGGAGGAAGAGGAAATGCCCGTGGAAGAGGAGAAGCAGGAGGACGAGGAAGAGGAGGACGAGGAAAAACAGTGCCGATTTCTGGAATCGCCTCACCCGCAGGTCGCTCAAGCGCCAGATCGCCGACCTCGAGCAGACGCTGGTGCAGCCGCGCAGCTGGGAGCTGCAGGGCGAAACCACCGCCGCCTCCCGCGGGGAAAACGAGCTGCTGGGCGTGGATCTGGACGTGGACCGCGTGGGCGTTACGGCGCCGGTTTCCACGGTGGAGAGCACGCTGTCGCTGGAGGACATGATCAAGGTGGCTGCGGCGCGGGCGCGTGAGGCGTAGAAGCGAATCCTGGACCAGGCGTTCGACGACCCGGTGCGGAAGGAGGCGCCGCGCGAGCAGGCGAAGCGCGAGGTGGAGGAGGTGTCGACGGAGAAGAGCGAGAAGGGCCTGGGCGAGATCTACGAGGCGGAGTACATGAAGCAGATGCACAGCGTGGACAAGAACCAGGCGGAGCTGGACAAGAAGAAGGCGGAGATCAAGGAGCTGTTCGCGCGCCTATGCGTGACGCTCGACCGCCTCTCCAACGCGCACTACACGCCGCCGGCCGCCGTGGCGAACGTGTCGGTGGTGTCCGCGGCGCCGGCGCTGAAGATGGAGGAGGCGCTGCCCATCAGCGTCAGCGCGGAGACGCAGAAGGCGCCGGAGGAGGTGGGTGCGACGAGGAGGCGTGAGGCGTAGTTCTACAGCGGTGCGGGCAAGGTGCTGAAGGGCGAGAGCGAGAAGGACAAGGAGGAGCGCGAGCGCGAGCGGAGAGCGAAGAAGGAGAAGCGGCACGCGAAGAAGGTGCGCGAGGAGAACGAGCTCATCGAGCGCGCGGCGTACGACGAGAAGGCGAAACGCATTCTGGAGAACCGCAAGGTGAAGGAGTCGCTGAACGTGGGCGCGCGGCGGGCGTGTGAGGCGTAGGCGAAGAACGTGAAGAAGGGCGTGGAGGTGACGAAGAGCGACGACTTCAAGTCCAGCTCGTTCTTCAAGAAGCTGCAGGTGGGCGAGGGACGGGGCGGTGAGGCGTAGGAGGAGACGACGAGCGCGATCAACGAGATCAAGGGGAAGGTGATCGAGACGAAGAAGAAGGTGGGCGGCGAGTCGGCGAACTACAAGCTTTAGTCTTTTACGCGGCGTTTGTTGAACAAACAGAGCACTCCTCCTTCTTCTTCTCCTGCTCGGCGAGGATCTTCAGTCCGTAGCGGTACATCTTGATAAGCTTGAACAGCAGGTCCAGCGAGAAGAACAGCAGCGTCGGCAGCACCAGATACAGCCCCATGCGCAGCACGTTGTTGTCCATCACGCCGTACAGGTAGGCGCGCGTCAGCAGCGTCGTCAGCATCGGGTACAGCACCGCGCAGGCGAGGCTGCGCAGGATGTGCGGCATGTTCTACGCCTCACCACCCGCACCGTCGCCCACGGGGAAGGGGAGGCGGTCGTCCATGCGCAGGAACTCGCCGACGAACACCGCCACGCCGCAGACGACGCGCCATGTCATCAGACTCATGCCCTCCTTCTTCTCCACCGCCGCCAACACCTCCTTCGGCTCCACCTTCGCCGGGAAGAGGAAGTAGTGCGCCTCGCCGTCCTCGCGAATCGGCATGATCCGGTAGTCGTTCTGCTTCTCACGCCACGCTCCTCACCCCACCTGGACGCCAATCACCGTCACCTCCGGCGGGAAGCGCTGCGTCTCGAAGCCCACGCGGATGTCGCCCGGCTCGCACGCGTCGGCGAAGGCCTGCTCCTGCTCGTCCGTCAGCACCGTGAAGTTGACGTGCGTGATGTGCTCCACGTCCTTCAGCAGACTCGCCTTGCTGTAGAACCATGAGGAGCTCACGAAGGCGAAACCCTCCTTGCGGGTGGTCGCCGGAATGTACTCCGTCGTGAAGGCGCTCGGGTCGTAGCGGCTCATCGGCGCTTCCTGGCGGTGAGGAGGAGAGGAGGGAGGAACGTAATCGTCGAAGAACTGCGGATCGATGACGAAGGAGCCCACGAGGATGCGACGAGGACGCGATTCGCGGCTAGAATGTGAGGGAACCAACGGAACGATGCCTGGGGAAGGGATCGCGCTGAATGTTCAGATGGTGCTCCTCGTCCACGAAATCGTCGGAAGAAATGCTACTCGTGAAGTATTAATGATAGACACACTTGTGGTCATACCATCCCTTCTCGTAGGTGACACTTCCATCCGCACCCTTGAACTACTCTTCAAACGAACTTAGATGACTCACCTCCTTCCACTGGCAGTATTCCGTAATACGCTTCACGCGCAGCTGACTTCCAAAGCTCAAATCGAACTCGTCTTCGTGCAAACCGAACTTGGGGTGGGGCTAGCCATCAATTAAAGCGACGAGCATTGCCTTCACGTACACAGAGTGCAGCATCACCACGTCGCGATCATACTGGCTGCGGACCTTCGAATCGTCCTCGAGGATGTACTACCATCACAGAGAGCTAGTGTCCAAACCGCTTCGTTCACGTAGTGCTCGACCAGACTCGCCGACTGTCCGAGGATGCGTTCCTGCATGATCAAATAGTTGACGCCGATGAGGATGAGCGCAAATCCGAGCGAATGCATCATCATGTCACAAGGACTACGACAATCAGCCACTTCCCGCAGAACGCCTGTACTTGGTCTCGATCATTCCATCGTCTTCCTTCTTCACAGCGGGGGCTTCTTTCTTCTCCATTCTTTTGCCTTCTTCTCGAATGACACAAATGGGGGGCATTTCTTGCGAACAAACAAACGCAGTTTTATCGGTTGTACGACTTGGGAGGGCCCGAATAGTTGACGCCCGACAATGTAGACTTCCTCTTCTTCTATCCATCATGCTTTCATGCGGAAATAACCTTCGTGTCCGTTGTTTGATTCATAATTGGATTGGGAGGCGGCATTACGTAGTTGTTCTGCGCGAGATACTTCTACCCTGAAGGCCTCCACCTGCACCTACTCGCAGCAGAATCAGCTTCACGATGTCCTGCTTGAGACGATCCAGCGTATCGCACACGCGCTTCGTCGCCATGTGCGGAATCTGCACGTTCATCTCCGCCAGAATCTGAATCAGGCGCTTCTGCGTGTTGTCCGCGAAATAGCTCGATGCGCTCTATCCCTCAATCCCCTCTTCCAACACAACGTTATTATCAAAGCGCGCACTGCGCAGCGTCACGCCAGGAGACGGCTTCAAGTAGACGGGCGATTCTGTGTATTACCACCGCTCTTCTCTCTCACCCTTCATCACGGTCGGAATGGAGTTGAGGTCGTCGTAGGGACCATAGCCCTCCACGTTCTCATTCTGCGGGTGAGGAATGGCGTAATGCGCTACGGATGTGATACGATTCAGCTGGGCGTCGATAGCGGTCAGGCGCTCGTAGAGCTTCTGCTCCGCATCGTTCCCAACGCGGCTGATGAGGAATGACCGATCAAGCGTCTGACGACGGTTCTTGCAGAAACTGTTATCGTAGGCGCACTTGAACAGTTGCTCCTCCTCGGGGGTGAGCTGGATCCCCTGCTTGTTGCGGAAGCCGAGGATCAGCTTGGACACGGTGTAGTATCGGAGCTGGCACGCCTCCAGATTCAGGTTGAAGCGCATGTTGATCAGCTCCACAATCACTGGCCAGCGAAGGTTGTATCTACGCCTCACTCGCTCCTGCGAAGCCTGCTTTCTACACAACGAGAATAAGAAATCTGTGTTTGTCTTTTCCCACGACTCTCCCTTACACTTTGCACTCTCATACTCCGCATCTGCAACATCAGAGAAGGATCGAACAAAAACCCGTGTATTCGATGACGGATGTTGGGTGCAGAGGGATATCGGAGGGAGGCGTATAGGGCACTCCCCCCTCCCGCTCCCAGTGCTGTACGGCTAGAATTGGATCTCGCTTTGACAGAGGAAGAGGGACACGTGACCACCGCGAGGACGGCTCCTTGTTCATCACGATTCCTATTCCTGAAGAGTCCCTCCAATTCGCACCCTTTGTTGTGTACGACGGAACGAAGGAAGGAGGATTCTCTCCAGAAAGAACGTCTTGGAGGAGCTTTGGCTTCTTTCCCGACTCTTCTTGGGCTTCCTTCTGGAAGTCCCTCTTTCGCGTCCTCTCCACTGTGGGAACCTTCTTGAATGCAAAACAGTTCAGTAGGTCCTCCATTCTGTTTGAATTGGCTTTGCCAAAAAGCGGCTCGAATTGTGATGGTTCGCGGTCTTGAAAGAAACAACGCCATTCACTTTCTCAGGAAGAGGTACATATACAGGAGGACAATCAGGAGGAACAGCCACACCGGGAGCATTGTCGCGCATTGCGAAGGCTGCGCCTTCTTGCACTTCAGCACAGACACAGTGTAGTCAATTGATGACGAAATCACCCACCCCTCCTCCGTCGCGTCCTTTTCCGCATTCTTCAGCAGATTCGTTGTGGGAGGAATGCAGGTGATCGACGACACTGCCAGGCCGTGGATATTCTGCATCTATGCGTAATCGACATGTGCGAGAAGCACCTTCACGATCTTGCGGAACGAGGGATAATCAAACACGCCCACGCCGCCTTCGTTGCTTCCAGCACACACGGTGCTGCTCCGCTCACTAGTTCTCATATACATAATCAAAGCCTACTCAAAATGCATGCAACTCAATGTCAGGTTCTTGAAGGCAACCTTGCGCGTTACCTGCCACTTGACGTCCGAAGCGTCCGATTCGGGAGAGAGGAAGAAGACGTGGGAATGCACACGACCTTCGTTCATTAACGCCAACAGCACCGTGGCCGACGTGAAGAGGAGCGTTCGCACCTTCGTGCGAGGGAGTGTCGGCTGAATGCGCTGCGTCACGCCCATAGAGGACAGCTCGATTATCGCGATCTCTCCCTTCTCCGATCCCACGACACACTACTCATTGAGATGGAGCAGTGAATAATACCAGCTTCTCCGTGGGATTCAGCGTCATGGTTGTAATCGCACAGTCGAACAGATGAAGCGAGTTCAGCAACTTCATTTGGACTCTTGAGATTGAGATACATCATCGAGCAACATACTTGGCATCAGCACCCTCACCCACCTCAAATCGGTAACAGTACAGCGTTCCGTCATCGCCTCCCGTGATGATGGTCTTGTCATCCTTTCGGACCACGAGCACGTTCTATTTTCAACAGCGCACCACTCCCTCACTTGCATTCCCGATTTGGCGGTATCCGTCTCTTGGAAGAGGATCTTCTCCAATCTAGACTCAAGATAGTAAAATACAACTACTTCAAAGGCTCCTTCTCATCCCCCTTCTCAACGCGGTAGACAACCGTTCCGTTCTGCAGACTGCCAAACACGAACTTCCCCTACCCATCAGTCTGAATCCAAAAATACACATTCGAGGAAGAAACGACCTGAAGAACCAAATCGGTGTCCGTGTTGCAATTCGTGAGCGCCTTGAAGCTGAGACTTCCATCCTCCTTTCTATAGATTTCTCCAATCGTCTATCGGTCACGTCCCTGCTTCATCCTCACAATGAAGTTGGAGATTCCCGTTTTGCCCTTGCCGCCGCCACCGCAGAGAATGAGCTGGGGCGAAGAGCCTATTCCTCAGGAAGGAAGCTGATGACTACGAACGGATTGCTCCAGGAAGGAAGGGCACGAGAAAACGTTCATGCAATAGACGGGCGAAGAAAAGGCAATCTGACGATCCGTCATAGTACCGCTATTTGGCATCATCAGTTTCCTGCCACTGCGCGTTTGCCTCAACAAACAGCCGAACTAGAAAAACCATCCACGCTGGTTGAGTCTGAAGTTCTTCTCCAGCTTCGCCGATTCCTCCGGTCTACGTCTCACACTCCCTTCAGGGTCTCACGTCATCTCCAGCAGCTGCTCCACCACGTTCACGATCTTTTCCTGCTCCGACTTGGTGGCATCGCACAAAAACTTCACCAGCGTGTGGCGCAAGTACTGCATGCTCTCCTGTGCCGAGATCGCCTTCATCTGCTTCAAGTCGCCCTCCAACTCCTGGATGTACTGCGTCTTCAGCTCCAGCTCCTTCTCGCAGCTCAGCATCCGACTACGCCTCACGCTCTCTTCTCTCCCTTACTCCGTGTTCTTCTTGCACTCCGCGCGCGCCTCCTGCAACTCCGTCCGCAGCTCCTCAATCTTCTTGTGCGGCAAGGCGTACATCCCACTACGCATCACGCCACCACACCTCACCTCACAGCGACACCTCATCCACACCCTTCGTCACGTCCACCAGCATCTGATCGCTCTCGCTCTGCGCCTCTACGCTTCACGCCGCCACGCCACGCCCACGGCTCAGCCGCGCGTCGTGGTTCGCCTCCTCGCGCGCGTAGCCCGCCGGCATCGCCACCGCGTCCACGCCCGTCGTCACCTCCACCTCCACCGCTGGCAGCCGCGCCACGGGGGCAGGCACGGGCGTCTTCGCCGCCTCCAGCGCCTCACGCAGCTGAGCCTCCTTCGCAGACAGCTGCTTCTCCAGTGTCTCCGCCTTCTCCGCCAACGCGCGACGCTCCTCCTCGCTCGCCGCGGCGGCCGCTGCCTGCTGTGCCTTCTCCGCCTCCAGCGCCGTCGCCTTCTCCGCCAGCCGCTTCGCGCCCTCCTCGCTCTCCTGCAGCCGCGCCAGCACCGTCGCCTTCGCCTCCAGCGCCGCGGCGGCCTCCGCCCTGGCCTTCTCCGCCTCCTCCTCGCGCAGTCGCACCAGCGCCGCGTTGCTCTCCTTCAGCGCCTCCAGCGCCTTGTTCTCCTCCTCCATCGCCTTCTTCGCCTCCATCGCCTCCGCCTCGCACGCCGCCGCCTGTTGCTCACGCAGCACCGCCTCACCCACCTTCGCCTTCAGCGCCTTCACCTCCTCGCCTAGCGCCGTGCACTTCTCCTGCAGCAGGCTCGTCGCCGCCTTCGTCTTTTTCTTGTACGCCTCGAACGCCTGCTGCAGCTGCTCCGTCCGCTGCTTGCCGCCCGCCTCGCTCGCCTCCGCGCTGATCGTCGCCTTCTGCAGCGTCGCCAGCAGCTCCTCAGGCAGGGTCAGCTCTGTCATCACACACCCTTGCCACGCCTACCGCCGAACACACGCTTCAGCGCGGGCACCGTCACCCACTTCGCCACGGGCTTCTCACCCGCCTTCGAGAACACGACGAACGCCCACTCCATGGTCGCCACCTCTTCCGCGGGACTGGGCACCAGCAGGCGGTGCAGCACGCGCGCCTCTCCCTCGCCCTTCTCCACCGCCACCTCGCCCTCCGTCTCCGTGCGGGTGAACGGCAGGAAGCTCGGGTCGAACAGGCACTGAAGTCGTGCGCACTACTTCTCACCTCACTCACGCACACACACCTCGCCGTTCAGCGCGTCGATCTTCGCCTGCAGCTGCGTCAGCAGCGCCGCCATGCGCGCCTCGCCCTGCTTCTTGATCGCCAGCTCGTCGGTCATCGACGCGTTCAGCTGCGTCAGGTGCTGCTACGCCTCACCCACCGCCGCCTCTCCCACGATCTGGTTCGCCTTCTCCTCCAGCGAGCGCTTCAGCTCCTCCTACGCCTCACTCCCTCGCTCCACACCCACCGCCGCCGCTTGCTGCGATTTCACCAGCGCGCCGAGCTCCGTGATGACCTGCTCCTTCTCCTTCACCTTCTTCTCCGCCTCCAGCACGTTGTCGCTCTGCGCGCCCTGCTCGTTCTTCAGCGCGATCAGGCTGCTGTTCAGGTTGCTGATCTGCGCCTGCAGCTGCGCCTTCTCGCCCTCCAGCTGCACGATCCGGTCGCTCATCTGGTTCTGCGCCTCACTCGCTTCGATCACACTCACGTTCTCCTTCAGCACCTTCTTCGACTGCGACAGCAGCGACTTCAGCCGGTTCTCCTGCGACTGGCTACGCCTCACCGCCTCTCTCTGCCCCCACCTCGTCTTCAGACTGCTCCCCAGCGTCGCCACCTGCTTCTCGCTGCCCGCCTACGCCTCACCGCCTCCTTCTTCTCCCACCAGCTTCTCCGCCAGCTTCTGCGACTCCTCAGTCACCGTCTTCTACGCCTCACACCGCCTCCACGCTCCCACCAGCCGCGCCTCCAGCGCCTCCATCGTCTTCTTGTTCTTCTACGCCTCAGCGTTCTTCGCAGCCTCCACCTTCACCACCTCCTCCTTCTCGCGCAGCGCCACCGTCACCTGCTCCTTCGCCGCGCACAGCTCCGTGTTCGCCTGCTGCAGCTGACTCTATGGCTCAAGGGAAGGAGGCAGATGTACCAGAATGGCCGTCGATTCCTCCTGCTGGGAGAGAAGCTTGCCATTCTCCTCCTTCTGCTGCGCTGCCTGTTTCTCCAGCGTGTTTAGGTCATTCTTCATTCTCTCCACCTCCTCCTCCAGTTTCTTCTTCTTCTCACTCACTTCCTCCAGTCTCTTCTTCATTGCTTCCTTCTCTTCATTCGATTCTTTGAGACACTTCTCATTTGCCGTTTTCAGGGACTCATTCAACTTCGTAATCTCTTCTTCCTTCTTCAATGCTTCTTGACTCCTTGCTTCTGTTTGTTTCTTCAAGCTTTCAATCTCCTCTGCCTTCTTCTTCATCTCTTCACTCATTTCTTCCATCTTCTTCTTCAATTCTCCAATGCTTCCACTCAATTCACCTCCCTTCTCTTCCACTGCCTTCTTCTCTTCATCCTTCTTCTCTAACTCTTTCTTCATATCTTCAATCACCTTCTTCATCTCTTCAATTCTCCCATTCAACAACTCCTTCTCCTTCTCCATCGCCTCCAATTCACGCTTCTCCTTCTCATTCACCTTTTGAAGAGATTCCTTCAGTTTCTCCACCTCCTCCTCCTTCGTCTTCACGGAAGCACTCAACTGTTCCAGCTGGCTTCTCAGCTCCTTCATTCTCTCCTCCTTGTTCTCCGATTGAAGCCTCTTCTTCTCCATCTCCATCTTCATTGCTTCAATCACCTTTTCCTTCTCCTCGTTCAACGCAGTCAATTCTTCCACCTTCTTCTTCATTTCCTCTTCCTTCTTTTTCATCTCTTCCATCGCCTTCTCCTTCTCCATATTCAATTTCTCCATTCCTTTCTTCAAACCCTCAATCTCCTCTTCCTTCTTCTTTGTCTCTTCACTCATTTCTTCTGCCTTCTTCTTCATTTCTTCCTCCATTGCCTTCTTCGCCTCGCTCATCTTTTTCTTCATCTCTTCAATCTCTCCATTCAGCTCATCCTTCTTCGCAGCCTGAGCCTTCTCTGCCTCTTCCTTCTTTTGCATCTCTTCCTCCATTCTCTTCTTCTCCTCGCTCATTCTCTTCTTCAATTCCTCCATCTCGTCTCCACACTTTGCCATCTTGTCCTTGATGCTCTCCTTCTCCACCTCCAGAGCAGAGCACTTCTCCATCTCCTTCTTCAACAACTCCTCTTTCTCATGCACCTTCTTCTCTTCCTCCTCACGCAATACACTCATTCTCTTCTTCTCTTCTTCCATTTGATTTAATGCGTCTTCCAATCTTGCTCTCTCCTTCTCCTTCTGCTCCACCACCATCTCCATCTTCTCCTCCACTATCTTTCTCTTCTTCTCCGCCACTTCCTCCACTCTCTTCATTTCCTCCTCCTGCTTCTTTCTCTCCTCCTTCAGCTCAGCAATTTCCTTCTTCAGCAGCTGCTCTCTCTCATTCAACTCACTACTGTTCTGCTTCTCCAGCGTCTCCAACTCCTTCTTCATTCTTTCCAATTCCTCTTCCAGTTTCTTCTTCGTCGCTTCCTTCTCTTCATTTGACTCTTCAAGACGCTTCTCCTTCTCACTCGCTTCCTTCAAAGACTGGTTCAACTCTGCAATCTCTTCTTCCTTCGTCTTCATTGCCTCACTCGATTCCTTCATCTGGTTCTTCATCTCTTCAATTCTCCCATTCAACAACTCCTTCTCCTTCTCCATCTCCTCCAACTCACACTCTTCCTTCTCATTCGCCTTTTGAAGAGATTCCTTCAATCTCTCCACCTCCTCCTCCTTCGTCTTCACGGAAGCGTTCAACGCCTCCTTCTCCTTCTTCAATTCTTCAATAATTCCACTTAATTCACCTCCCTTCTCTTCCACCTCCTTCTTCTCTTCCTCCTTCTTCTCCATCTCTCTCTTCATTGCTTCAATCTCCTCTTCCTTTTCATCGTTCAAAGCGGTCAATTCCTCCATTCTCTTCTTCAATTCCTCAATCTCCTCTGCCTTCTTCGTTGTTTCTTCGCTCATTTCTTCTGCCTTCTTCTGCAACTCTTCTTCCATTCTCTTCTTCTCCTCACTCAATTCCTCCATTCTCTTCTTCAATTCCTCAATCTCCTCTGCCTTCTTCTTCATTTCCTCTTCCATCGCTTTCTTCTCCTCACTCACTGCATTCTCCTTCTCCTTGCTCATTTCTTCAACCTTCTTCTTTAACTCCTCCACTTCCTCTGCCTTCTTATTTGCCTCTTCTTCCATCGCCTTCTTCGCCTCACCCATCATCTTCTTCAATCCTTCAATCTCTGCTGTCAACTCATTCTCCTTCGCAGCCTGAACCTTCTCTGTTTCCTCCTTCTTCTTCATCTCCTCTTCCATCGCCTTCTTCGCCTCACTCATCTTCTTCTTCAATTCCTCCACTTCCTCTTCCTTCTTCTTCATCTCTTCATCCACTCTCTTCTTCTCCTCCTCCATCATTCTCTTCAACGCCTCCACCTCCTCACTCCCCTGACTCTTCTCGTTCAGTCTCTCCTGCAACACGCGGTTCTCCTCCTTCTATTCATCATCTCACTCCTTCACTTCCCACATGCTTCTGAATCACCAAGTTTGCCTTGCTTAGCAGCGTCTTCAAACTCTGCACCTTCTCGTTTGCGCCTTGGGCAGATTCCAGCTGCGCCTTCAGTGCGTCAATCTCCTCCTGCTTTCCCTTCTACTTCTCAAACACAGCAAGCGAGATGCACAAGTGCCTCCGAGCTCTTCTGCGATTGCGCCCTCATTTCAGCGTTGATAGTTGACTACGATCAAGGAGCAATAACACATCTCACAAATAGATCCGTCTTTTCCTTTGTCAGAGATGCCACTTGCTTCTCAGCGTTTTCTCTCTCTGAAGCAACCTTCTCCTATTTGTAACACCTCTATCACATCAAATTACATAGTCTCCCTTCAGGGAAGTCAATTGCTCCTCCAGTTTCTACACATCAAAACGGAGAAAGAAACAAACGTTCCTCTCCTCTTGAAGCGTTGCCGTCGTATTACCCGCTTCCTTCTATCCATCACACAGCAATAACAACACGGACTGCACTATTCTCCAACTCCGCAATTCTCTGTACCGCCGCTTTGTCCTTCTCTTCCAGTTGTTGCTTAGCAGTGATTATCGCTCACCAGCACTTACAATACGCTGCTTCATGAGTGCTGCCACTTTCCGCAGCTTTTCATAGTTGGTCTTCTATTCGTTACCTTCAGTCGAAAAGCAGCCAACTAATTCGTCGCTCACTGTAGATTTCTCCATCTGATGCTATCCAATCGCTTACTGGAAGGAGATCGTCCTGAAATCGACAATCGATAAAACAAAAGCAGTTGTATCTGCGAAGAAATCAGAATGGCAAAAATACCGACTCCCTTTGCATTCCCAAAGAAACCCCGATTTCTGTCACTCATTCAAATCCGCATTCCCTTATTGCACTCTCGCTTCATAGTAGGTAGGGATGTTTTTGAAGAAGAGCCTAATTGCTAGTAATCTGCATCGGTGATGGAATCGTCTTCAGTGGGTATCCAACGATGGCTCTGTGTGACACATAGAAGAAGGGAAGCATACAACTGTTCCAGAAAGCAGTTGGAGTGGACAGCAGGATTGATGGGCTTAGAAGAGACAGAAATGAGCATGTACACAATTGCTACGGAAGAGACGCTGGATCAGAGTATCCAGTTCATCAATGAGCGGTTTGCTGCCATTCCCTTGTGTTATGTAGATTGCAGCAGATGGGACTGGGGATGAGCCTGACATTCGACAGCGAAGACAAGGAAAACACAGTGTCTGTGGTCATTTCTGCTCTGTGTAACGTGTAGCTTGTGAATTCGTTTTACCGTCTCATGGAGAAGATTCGCGTGCAAAAGAAGCAGCTAGATGACGTAGGGAGTGTTTTGTGGCTGTTTTCGTAGAATCGCTTCCAAATCCGAAAGGCGCAAACGGAAGTGGAGGTTTAGTATTTCACACTCCCTGATGGTTAGCGCGTTACGCTGGAAAAGCAGCAGCTGGCGAATAAGCTGCGACAGACAGAGGAAGTTAGTTTCTTCATCCGACATAACGACTAGAATCAGAAGAGAGAGCGAATGCAGCTGCAGAAGGACATCACCTCGCAGAAGCGCACGCAGAGCACACTGGAGAAGCAAATCAGAGAAGCGCATGTGAAGGCGAACGAAGCCATCAACAAATACAACGTGCAGGCGGTAGTAGTATCAACGCCCCATTCCCAGTAGATCACCGTGAAGCAGCAGAGCAACGAGATCAGCGCGCTGCGCTCGAAGCTCACACAGCTGATGGCGAAGCAGCCGGTGCGGCGCCACGTGTTCAACACGGGCTGCGTACCGGCGGAGGAGGTGGTGGTGGACACGGAGAAGGCGCTGGAGGAGAAGCTGAGCGCAGGGTACGAGGCGCAGCTGCAGGCGCTGCGGCAGCGCGTGAGCGAGCTGGAGGAGGTGGTGAAGAAGAACAACGCGATGGTGTCTGTGGAGGTAGAAGCGTGGCGTGAGAAGTAGGAGATGGTGGAGAAGCAGGGACAGATCATCACCAACTTCAACTCCACGCCCGTGCACAGAGTGTATCCCGCCTCTGGGGACTCGCCGCTGCGCGAAGCCCCGCAGCTCCGTGGAGGAAAACGCACGGCGTGAGGAGTAGGCTGTGTGAGCTTGTTCGGAGGGGGCGAGGACGTGCTGGTGTACGCGAAGAACAAGCTGCAGCAGTTCGAGGCGCAGTACGAGAAGATCAGCGCGGCGCACGAGGAGTACACGGCGGAGAAGCTGAAGGAGCTGCTGAAGGAGGCGAGCAGCGTGATCCAGGAGCAGATGACGATTGTGCGGACACTCACGGAGGCGGACAACTGCAGTGTTCCTCTCTCCTTCCTTGGGGAGAATGACATGGAGATTGAAGAGAAGGAAGACTCGATTGCGAAGGCGTGATTTGCTGTTTGTTTGTAACGGGTGGTTTATTTCATTGGGAGTGGAAGACAACAGAGAATGAATGGATTGTCCTTCCTCCTTCTTGGATGCTGCTATTTCCTAGCGTATTGCTCATTCGTCATCCACCTGCGGAGTAATCCAAGCGTTTTTCAGCACATTGCGCTAAGGGGGAAGAGCCGTCCTCCCATTTCGAAATCTGCACAGGTGAAGCGTGTACGGAAAGCGGAGAATGCCACGTGGACAAAGACGGTGCGATTGTGGAGCCAAGTCTGATTCGTCATGCATAGGTACCACTCTGCGAGTAGCAACTATTCCGATTATTTGCAGTGGATGGAGAAGATCAACGAAACACGCTCTTCTCCAATCCGCCTCTCCCTGTCCTTTCTTCCTCCAAAGCGGTCGTTCACCGTTGTGATTACGGAGGATGGAGATGTACGAGTGTACTGCGATCATTTATGGTGTAGCGCATTAGTGCCAAGTTCAACAATACAGTGAGTCTAATGCATCTCTACCACGAAACTTTCAGAGTCAATACGGTCGTCTTCACGAACTCTTCCGTCATCGCGCAATTCGCAAAGCGGAAGGGGTTGAATGTGCAACCCGTGTTCCATTTCAATTCCTACGGCTTTCCGGAACTGAAGTGGTTGCTAATTCGCGCGAGAGAGCTCTATCCCGCAAATCAGTACATCTTCATCAATTCTGACATCCTGATTAACCCCTTCCTCTTTCACATGGCGTACCAGCTGAACGCATTGTTAAAGAAGACAAACCCTCATGTTCGGTCGTGATGGCTTGCTTACTCGTAGTATCTGCTTGCCTCGAATGTGTTCAAGACGCTCACCATTCCAACGATTGATTTTTCCTCCATGGGTCGGTTCATGCAATCGTTCCAATCTCTCGCTGGCTACCGGAGGGCGACGGTGGCGATCGATCTCTTTGTCTTCGATGGTCAATACCCCTTTGAAGAGCTCAACAGCGTGGTCGTGGGGCGCTTCTATGTCGACAGTGAGGTGATGCGCTACAGCCACGTTCATCAAATGCCCATCGTGGACCTGTCCTTCCTGCAGTCCTTCCACCAGGGGTTGACTGTGTCCAACGAGTTGAAGGGCGTCGTTGATCCGCAGAACCTTGAGTACAACCGTCCTTTACTTGGAAGTTTCGATGTGAACGACACTGTCCTTTCCTCTTCCTATTTTGTGATGTGGAGTGTTTGTTGGAACGGAATCGGAATGGGATATCGGATTGCCTTTGGCTGTGAGTGAGTGGAAACATGTCGAATCGAGCAAAGTGGCTCTGGATGGTTGTAATTCGATGCAGTGTTCCCGTATTCCCTATCATCCATACAACTCCAACGTACCCCATTTCCTCCATCAAACACTTTCAAAAGCACGTTCCATTCCCAACACGACTGTCCTGACCCGATTCTATAAATGTCCCAAAACTTCGACGGAGCAAAAGAAGCTTGTCAAAGGGCTGTTCTCCATTTGTAATCGACCATTCGAACCCACGTGGTTGCTTTTCGTACCCCACAGACCTTTCTCTAGCAAACAACAAAAGGCATGAATACAGAGCAAGAAGATGGGGAGGTGCTTCCCAGCTTCGACCTGTCTGCTATCATGAAAGTTCCAATCGTGGAACCAGAGCAAACGCACACAACACCGGAGAAGCAACCCGTTGCCTCTCCGAAAACGGATCGGGCTGGAAGCAAGTCCATCCCCGTGCGTCAAGTGTTGAAGGAGGCCTATCGCAGTGACATGGAGTCGAATCCGAATGCGAGCAACCCCGTATGGCGCGTATGGGGCTTCTGAGGTGTAGATGCCCGTGCTGCCTGTTTTGCCCCTAGCGAAGCCCAATAACTATGTTTGGAGAACGATGAGTGCGTGGTATGACTGTAGGGGCACGCAGATCGTTTCAGCTGTAGCGCTGACTCCGGGAGAAAAAGGGTCTCTTCCCGCAGAACCGATTTCACTCATGTATTCCCTCCTCATCACCAAGACGCCCCAGCCCTCTCCCCTTGTTCACGTTTTGTTTTCGCCTACACTATAAGCACTAGTTCTGTTTCCAGGGGTCGAGTGGCTCGCCCATTCTGGATGCGCGCGTGGAGTGGCCGCGCGAAATTGCCTCCTTTCTCTCCATCTTGCCGACCCTCCAGGGAACGCGTCTGAGCAGCAACGTGCCGCTGTTCACGCTCAACGAGGTGATCGAGCGCATCCAGCAGACGCTCTTCCCGCCCAACCGGCACGCTCCGCAGATGGTGCTGGTCTTCGGCCTGAGCGCCGAGGTCCTCCGCCTGCTGCAGCTGGACAACAAGCCACTCCTCCTCGTCCGCGACCTGCACCGCGTCCCCGTAACCCCGTCGACTCTCCACCCCGCGCGTTTGCTGCACGACTTCTTCGTCACGCCCACCACGCCCATCACGCTGCGCAGCCCGCTGGTGGCCCTCACCTCGTTGCCCTCTCCTCCTCGCTTCATCGTAGCTACCTGCAGGCGATGCGCATGACGGTGCAATGGATTGACATCCCCATTCCCGTGCAGCCCGCCATCAAATGGGTGCGTTACCACGTGCTGCACGGCTCCACCGTCTGCCTGCTGGGCTATGTCCCCTCCTCCGCCTCCTCTCACGCTTAGTGCATCGTGCCCAAGACCGACGCCTCCCGCGACCGCGAGGCCTTCGCCGTGCTGCGCCACCTGTGGGGCGTGAAGACGCCGCTGCTGTACAGCGGGCCACCCTCGCGGCAGGAGATGGACGTGCTCAACGGCTTCATCGCGTGTAGGCGCGCGCAGAGGACTGCACCGTAGGCGTGTGCAACAGCCAGCCGTTCTCGCTGACGCAGAGCGCCTCCATGCTGTTCCACATCTACTACTGCCTGCGCAGCGAGCTCGAGTACTGTCTCCGCGCGCTGGGTCACGACCACCACGCCCTCACCACGCTTCCCGGCGCCGTTCTCTCCACCGCTCAGCCCGCCGCCCTCGCCCCCACTTCTCCCATGTCCGCACTGCCAACAGTCCCAAGCACTACACACCCCAGCATGGCAGGTGTGGCGATCACTCCGCCCGTGTCCAACGCCGCGTCTGCCTTCCGCCTCGAGCCAAACGAAAGGGTCCTCACGCCGCCAACCCTCACAGGCAACAACGCGCAGGTGCCGCAGGTGCCACAAGCCTTGCGAGCATCTCAAGTACTACCAGCACCGCAAGTACTACCAGCACTGCAAGCACCGCAAGTACTACCAGCACCGCAGGCACCGCCAGTACTACAAGCACCTCAGGCATTGCAGACGAAGCCGGTGGTGCGACTGCCGGACCTGCCGAGCACGCTTCCTTTGCCACCCACACCCCACTCTTTTCAGTCGAAGCTCATTCTGATCATTGATTTGGACATGACACTGGTGCACGCCATCCACGAGGAGGAGGGCATAGCTCGCTTCAACAACTGGCTCTACGGCGCCTCGCGCAGCGCGGAGGAGGAGGCGTGGAAGCAGACGCTACGACCGCAGCTGCATGCGTTCGACCTGGTGTACATAGATGAGGAGGGCGCACAGCGGCTGTCCCACCTGCTGATCAAGGTGCGGCCGGGCGTGCAGGCGCTGCTCCACACACTCGCCTCATCCTACGAGATGATGGTCTACACGCAGGGAGAGGACCAGTACGCCGAGAAGGTGATGCAGTTCATCGACCCCGACGGGTAGCGTCGCGCATCCCGCGTCACACACTAGGTCGGTCTTCAAGGGGCGGTACATCGCCCGCGGTGAGGCGCAGGACGGTCCGCAGAAGAAGCTGCTGTCGAAGATCGTGGCGTGCTGGAAGGAGCATCAGAGCGCGGAGTGCCTGGGCGAGTCGAACCTGACGGTGGAGGCGTTGTGCCGCCGCATGCTGATCCTGGACGACAAGAAGGAGGTGTGGGAGGTGCACCAGGAGGACGGTGTGGAGTTCGACCCCGAGGGCAGTCTGATCAAGTGCTTCCCCTACTGCTTCTTCGACTCGAAGAGCGCTGTGTACGCGTACGAGCCGCTGAAGACCTTCGAGGAGGTGGAGGCGGAGTACATCCACCGCCTCACCGCCATCTTCCAGGAGCTGGCGCAGGGCTACGCCGCGCAGACGCTGACCCCCACGTCTGGTGTTCAAGCAGTGCCGTCTGGACAGGCCTCGAAGGACGTGCGTGTGGTGCTGCGGGAGAAGAAGCGGTCCATTCTGAAGGGGCTGCGCGTGGCCTTCACCAGCATCGTGGAGCGCTCCGAGAAGCCCGAGAACAACCTGTTCTACCGCCTGCTGGCGGACTTCGGCGGCAGCTACGTGAGCGACCTGGCGAACGGCTGCGACCTGCTGGTGTGCCGCGCGGTGCGCACGGCGAAGGTGAACCAGGCGCAGCAGCTGCACATCCCGGTGGTGTCGGTGCGGTGGCTGGAAGAGTGCGCCAAGTTCTGGAAGCTGTACCCGTTGGAGCCGTTCTATGTGGACTTCGCGCAGGACGAGAAGCAAAGCTGCATCCTGGGCAAGCGCGAGATCGACGCCTACCACCAGCTGGCGAAGGCCACGGCCGACACCACGCTGTTCACGGCGACGGAGCCGCCCGCGGGGTACTTGGCGCTGACGCAGAAGCGCGAGGCGTGCGTGCTGGTGGACTACGACGAGCAGATCCTGGAGGAGATCCGCAACTCGGAGTTCCGAGAGAAGCGCGGACGCATGTCGCCGCCGGCGCCGCGCACGCAGTTCTCACCCTCCATTCAGCTGCCCATCTCCGCGCCCGTGGTGGTTCCGTTCAACCCGTCCGTGATGCGACCGTGATTGTATTCTATTGTCCTTTTCTGTCCTTGTTTGGCACGCTGTTCACCACCAAAGAGTTTAATAGTGCAACAAACACGCTAAAACGAATCAAACCCATCTCTCGCCAAGTCCTTCGTGATGTTCTTCTCGTGCGCCTCGTTCTACCCCTCACATCGCCCTCTCTCACCCACAGTGCCGCCGCCAATCTCCAGCAGCTTCGCGTCGCGCCACAGTCGCTCCACCACGCCCTCACCCACGTAGCCCATGCCGCCCAGCACCTGGATCGCGTTGTCGGCCACCTTCTTGCCCATGGGGCCGCAGAACAGCTTCACAGCATCCGTCAGCATGCGATTGCCCGGCTTGTGCAAATCGATGTTGTTGGACACGTTGTACAGGAAGCTGCGGCCTGCCTGGTATGCGGCGTACGAATCGGCGATCAGGTGCTGAATCTGGCCGAATCGGTTAATCGACTGTCCGAAGGCCTTCCGGTCGATGGCGTACTGATTCATGACCTGCACACAGCGCTTCGCAATTCCCTCATCGTCATAACTGAAAAACGCCTCCTACGACCGATTGTGCCGCCAGGGTCACGCGCTCGATTTCCAAGTTGCGCATCTAGAAACTCATCATTGGAGCGGAAGAATACCATGCAGAGGGAAGCCTGTCCCTCTTCGCCCAGGCGATTGCTTTCGGGCACTACCACATCCTCGAAGACAAGCTCGGCAGTTCCCGAGGCGCGCATTCCCAGCTTGTGCTTGATCTGCTGGCCGAGGGAGAATCCCGGCATTCCCTTTTCCACAATGAACGACGTAATCTTGCCATCCACCTTCGCATACACCAGGAAGGCGTCACCGAGTTCTACTCATGAAGACAAAAAACGGCGCAAACCTCCATTCACAGCTCCGTTGGTGATCCACATCTTCCTCCCGTTCAGCACGTACTCCTTTCCTTTGCGCACGGCGGTGGTGCGCATACCAAGGACGTCTGTTCCCCCGTCCGGCTCCGTGATGCAAACGCCACCAATCGAGCTACCGTCGCACATCTGCGGGAGGAAGCGCTTGCGCTGCTCCTCGTTTGCGTTGATGAACACATTGTTGACGTAGAGAACGGAGTGCGCGAGATAGGCCAAACAGAAGCCCGGATCGGATGTGGAGAGTTCCTCGTTAATGATCACCGATGCGACCTAAGCGTAACAAACGGACAACGGAGCAAACGGCATCCATGTTGCCGCCGCCGTATTCCGCGCTGACAGTGGGAGCCAGCAGTCCCAGCTCTCCCATCTTTCTATACCTAACAAGGACGTCACGACTCCAACTTAAAGAGATCTCTGTTGAAGGTTTCGGAGGCATCATGTTCAAGCGCTTGGGGTTCGACTTCATTCTTCACGAAATCCTGCACCTAGAGTGTTGACTGAAAGAATTGTGGAAACCATTTCGCGAAGCATGAAGTGTTCTTCGGTTGGATTGAACAGAGTCGGCTTGAACGCCTCACCTTCCGCGCATCCGCATTCGCACTCATTCTCCGTCGAAAACGCGCGTTTACTCTGAGAAATGAGGGATAACTGCGGAATACGACCAGGGTTGCGAAGCATGGATTATGGAGCATACACGGAAGGTAGCGTGACAGTGCACATCGTCCCACCTGCTTGTAGAGAGAATGGAGCATGAGGGATGATTTGTTTTGGGAGCGTTATCCTCTCCAAAAGAGTGAGACGCGTGAGGGAAGCGGAATGGAAGCGACATGACATCATTTCTTCGAATGGAACACCCTTCCCTTTCCGTGAGTCCACGAAGACGATGTGGGGAGAAGATGCACTTGACGCGAGAAGAATCAATACATAGTCGTTGTTAGGAGGAAGAAACGCCTTCCAAAGAACAGGCACATATTCATTCATTTATTGATTCAATGGATTCGGGAAAGGAAGGAAAGAAAGAAGCGAGTGGGATTGTGGGGGCAGGCTTATGGGTAGACAGATCCTCTGTGAGCTCTTCTCTATCCAGTGTAAAGTCCTTCAAGGACTTCACTCCGAGTGCTGCGAATGGCCCGAAGAGTGATACGAACGCGGGTGGAAGGAAGCAGTCTACCGCTGCCTCTTCAACACCGAAAACAACCCAAAAGGTAGAAACCAAGCTGAAGAACACGGCGAAGGAGTTCGTTCCGAAGGAGGGGAAGCGAATGCCCGCCCCCGCCCCGCAGCCGTCTTCAGAAGCAAACCCCGCTACCACCGCTGCCCCTGCTAGGGGTAACCATCGCCGGAGGCAGCGTGGGAAGGCAAATGGAAAGGAGGGAATTCCTGCCCCTTCGGGCACGCCTGCTGAAGGCGCTGCTCTCCAGCCTTCTTCCAGACCCCCTAGAAAGCCGGCGCCGAAGCCTGCTGCGAAGCCTGCCGCAAAGCCTGCTGCGAAGCCAACGGGAAGGACAAACGCGAAGCCTGCAAACTCAGCGGAAAAGCCCCAAGAGCAGGCTGCTGCGAACGGCGCGCCGGAGAAGAAGAAGCCGTCCCATCGCAGGAGAAACAACCGGAAGCCCGCTGCAAGAGCGTTCCCCCGCGCCGATGACGACAACATGTCCGTCGCCTCGACGGTGTCGGCAGTGTCGACGATCTCGACTCTGTCCTCCGTGTCGACGATTTCCAACTCCGACCTGCCTCTGCGCGAGCGTCTGGAGCGCGATCTGGACCGCCAGAAGTACACGTGCGCGATCTGCATGGACACGATCAAGCGGCACCAGCTGATCTGGTCGTGCCGCGAGTGCTTCGTGGTGCTGCACCTGTTCTGCATGAAGGAGTGGATCTTCAAGTACCTGGACACGGTGACGATGGACTCGCTCCCGAAGCAGGCGCGCGACCCGTCGAGTGGGCGTGGCTGGCTGGCTTCACCGTAGAGTTCCTGGGGTACCTGCACAACCAAGGTGTGGACTCGGTGGTGACGAAGTGCCCGGTGTGCCGCGGCGAGCAGCAGGTGAGCACCATCCTGTCGGGGTGCTTCTGCGGGCACGGCATGGTGAACAAGAACAACAAGGAGATGATGGAGGAGTACGTGCACAACCCCATCGCGCACAGCTGCGGCAAGCTCTGCGGGCACATGCGCGGCGGCTCCTGCACCCACCCCTGCAACTGCCTTTGCCACCCCGGCCCCTGCCCGCCATGTTCGATTATCATCGAGCTGCCCTGCCAGTGCGGCAAGACCAAGTGCGTGTGCGAGCGGTGAGTCACGCGTAGGAAGGCGGTGCGTTGCGGCACGGACCCCGCCTCCATCCACTGCGATCAGGTGTGCGGCAAGCTGCTGGACTGCAAAGAGCATACGTGCCAGCTGGTGTGCCACGCGGGCCCCTGCCCATCGTGCGCCGTGCCGGTGGAGTGCAAGTGCTACTGCGGCGCGGAGCACAAGACGATGCCGTGCGGCGAGACGAAGATGGCCATCTGCTCGCGCAACCCGAGCTACGAGGAGGACCTGGTGATCCCGACGGTGGCGGCGGTGCAGCAGGGCCTCATCAACTCCTCCATCTACAAGGACAGCGTCATCGGCGACCTCGACGGCCTCAGCGACCTCAGCGACAGTGACGAGGAGACTGCTGAAGAGAAGGGTGAAGAGAAGGGTGAAGAGAAGGGTGAAGAGAAGGGTGAAGAGAAGAAGGAGGAGAAGGGTGAAGAGAAGAAGGAAGAGAAGGGTGAAGAGGAGAAGGAGGCAACGGCAAAGAAGCCCTTCAAGCTGCTGTCGATGCGCGAGGCGGGCATCGGCGGCTACTCCTGCGGGCGCGTCTGCGGCAAGGTGCTGGCCTGCCAGCGCCACCGCTGCGACCGCGTCTGCCACCCCGGCGACTGCGGCGTGTGCCCCTTCACCGTCACCGCCGTAACGTTCGCCACCCGCCCTGACGCCTAGACCACCACCTGCCCCTGCGGCAAGCACCTCGCCAAGGAGATCAACCCGAACTGGCACTCCTGCGCGGACCCCTTCCCCTGCTGCGACGAGGTCTGCGGTAAGCCGCTGCCCTGCGGTAAGCACACCTGCCCGCTCAAGTGCCACACGGGCCCCTGCCCCACCTGCGAGGCGCCCTGCACGCAGCACTGCCGCTGCACCTTCACGGAGCGCGAGATGCCCTGCTGGGTGGTGAACAACCTGTGAGTGCCGCTGGAGGCCGTGACCGCTAGGCCCGCGCCGGTGGGCATGTCGAAGGAGAAGGAGGCGGAGATGCGCGCGCCGTTCATCTGCACGCGCGTGTGCAAGACGGACCTGAACTGCCGCCGGCACAAGTGCGAGGAGCTCTGCTGCCCGCACAAGGGGCAGAAGTCCGACGGCACCTTCCACGTCTGCGGGCGCGTCTGCGGCAAGACGCTGAACTGCGGCATCCACACCTGCTACCTGCCGTGTCACACGGGTGACTGCGTGCCCTGCGGCCACGTGATCACCACGCCCGTCGTCTGCGCCTGCGGCAAGACGCGCCTTGAGCCGCCGCTGCCCTGCGGCACCAAGCCGCCCGCTTGCCCCTTCCCCTGCTGCAAGCCCTGCCCGCACGGCCACGTGAGCAAGAACCACCTCTGCCACTTCGGACCCTGTCCGCCCTGCGCCGTGCCGCGCGAGCGCCTGTGCGTGGGCGGCCACACGATGGTGACGGCGCCCTGCTACCGCGAGAAGGTCTACTGCGGGCGTGTCTGCGGCAAGCTGCTGCCCTGCGGACACACCTGCCAGCGCACGTGCCACGACCCGCCCTGTATGCCCGACAACGTGATGGAGGTGGGTTGCGGGCAGGTCTGCGGCAAGAAGCGCGAGTTCTGCGAGCACACGTGTCAAGCGCGCTGCCACCCCGGCAAGCCCTGCCCCGCCGTGCCGTGCATGTTCGACGTGGTGGTGCACTGCCCGTGCGGCCGCCGCTCCGAGGTGCAGAAGTGCCTGATCGGCGCGGACGGCGACCCGGCGGTGGTGCAGGACCTGTCCCAGCGCAAGCTGGAGTGCGACAGCGAGTGCCGCATCATCCAACGCAACCGGCAGTTCGCTGAGGCGCTGCAGGTGGGGCCCGCGGCACAGGACCTGCCCGAGGAGGTGAGTGTGCGGCGCGGGCGTGAGGCGTAGGAGATTATGCACGCGTACGAGATGGAGCTGAAGAACTGCCCGTACCAGAAGGCCTCGCTGTGCTGCGGCAAGATGGACCCCGAGTTTGTCACCTGGCTGCAGACGGCCTGCGACGCCATCGTGCGCGCGCCCAGGCCGCAGCCCATCGCTGTGCCGCAGCAGTACCTCTCCTTCCTGCCCGCCGTCGAGGACGTCGCTGCGCAGTACGGCGTGGCGGTGGAGCGCAGGAACGGCGCCACGCTGACGCCCACCGAACACCTCAAGCGGCCGGCGCTGCTGCTGGCGGAGGCCATCACGCGGTTCAGCTCGCTCATCGAGGGCGATCGCATCCACCCTGCGCGTACAGTGATCGGTGCAGGGGTCATGTGTAGAGCCGCTGCCGAAGTACGCGACGGAGCGTGACTTCTGCTCGCTATTCATCCACAACCGCAAGGGCGCGTGCAAGACGGACAAGGGGCTTCTGGCGTTCTTGGAGCCGTACCTGCCGCAGAACCAGTACAAGATCCGCAACTGGCTGAAGCCTGATGGGCTGCTGCTGCTGTTCAAGACCGAGGAGATGGCGCGGCGGGTGAAGAGCGACTTGGAGATGCGCGACCCGGAGTTCGCCGTCGACTTCTGGGCCATTCGCCCGGAGGAGAAGGGAATGCCGGCGGAGGAGAAGCCTGTGGATGAGAAGAAGGAGGAGAAGCCTGTGGTGGAGGTGAAGCCCGTGGTGAAGGAGGAGGAGAAGATCAAGGAGACCAATTCGTTTGCGTCGTTGGCGGAGGAGCATTAGGTTTTATTGTGGACTGTTTGTTGGGTCGCACTCGGAATGGGGAACATCATCGGCTTCTCCGACAAAGTGGGGGGAGCGGGAGGCGCCATCACGGCGTAGGAGACGATTCACATCGAAGTGCCGGAGCCGAAGAAGGACGAGTCTCCCACGGGAACCTACATCGAATCCAAGCAGCGCTTGCAGCGATCCGTCCTGTGGGATCTACAGGAGCAGTATTACTCGAACGCGACGATCCGCGAGTGGGAGTTCCTCAAAATCCAGGCCGGCATCTCCTCTTCCGCCTATCTCGCGCGCGTAGCGTTTGGACCAGTGCGTCACCGCTAGGCATATGCAAACATCATTCTGAGTTACATTCATGATATGAGCCAAAAGGAGGGGGAGCGGAACGAAAAGGTTACCATCATCGACATTGGCGTGGGCTGTGGGAGACTCGGCTACTACATCGTCCAGTACCTCCTGGAGGCGAAGTCCCTGTGGCCAAATCCCGAAGTGGTTCCGTTCTTGTTGGTCCGGCTATTTCCGTTGATCGTAGATATGTGATGACGGACTGTTCGCAGAAGATGATCAAGTGGATCAAGCAGAATCGCTTCCTCGAGCCCCTCATCAATCAGGGTCTCATGGATGTCGCCTTTTACGACGTGGAGAATCCCCAGAACGTGACGTCTCTCTGTCCGTGTGATGCCTAGCTCTACCTCCAACACTCGAATCGGATGATCAACGAGAACGCGCTGAAAGTGCCGCCCGTGATCATCCTCAACAATGTGCTCAGTCGACTAAAGCAGGATATCGTCACGATCGCCTCCCATGGCGTGCAAATGGGACTGGTGTCCGTTTTCTCCACACAGAAGGAGTACAGCACGTCGGATCCGTCCATCCTCTCTCGCCTATCGTTTGGATCGTGGAGTTGGCTGACGCAAAGATGCGAATGGCACTTCCAAAGCCAGGTGCGTGCGGAATCGAATATGGGCTGGGAGAAGGACGTCGCCAACACCGTGCAGCGCATGAACGAAGAATACAGAGTGCCTCTGCGTAATGGCGAATCACGACTAGGGCACCGTCACCTTCGTTCCTATACGCGGAATCCCGCTGATCAACCGCATTCTGAGCTACTGCAGCAGCAAGGCCGTGTTTCTCATCGGCGACGAGGGCCTCTGCCTGAAGGACGAAATAATCGCGGTGAAGAACCCGACGCTTTCCTTCGATGGCGGCATCTCGTTTCCCCTTCCCTTCCACGTTTTCAAGCAGCACTGCGTTGATCGCGGAGGCTTCGTGGCCACGTCGGAATACCACGAGAGCTATCGTGTGATGCTGTGCGCGTACGGACTGCTATCCGAAACCCTCCAGCAAACGCGGCTGGCGTTTCGTCGCTTCGTTCTGGACCGTTCGCTGGATGGCATTTCGACGCTGTGCGAGGAGTTGAAGAGCAATCCCTCCTTCGCCTTGACAAGCTGTCTTCTTCGCCTGACCGCGTTTGACAATGACAGCTTCGCCAGTCTTCGCCACGCTGTTCTCAGCAGCAGCCCCAGCCAGGTTCTCCAGCAGTATGACATTCACGATTTGCGCTACGCGTTGGCGAAGGTGCGTGTTCGGGTGTTCGTGTCACCGTAGATTCGCAATCTCGTGTTCCCCTTCAAAGCCTCCCAAGACATCTGCTTTGACGTGGCGCGCGTGTACATGGCGCTGAAGGACTACGACAAGGCGGCGGAGCTCTTCCTGCTGAGCATCCGGCTCTGCGGCGACCACCACGCCTGCTGGTATAACCGCGGGGTTTGTCTCTTTTTCATGGGGCAGTTCTCGCAAGCCCGATTTTGCTTCTTCCGAGTGGAGAGAAGGAATAGGGTTGAGGAATAGGCTCTGGAGTTGAATAACGAGTACGAAGAAGCGCGTGTGTTCCTGCGGCGCATCTACAATGAAGATCATTCGCTGTTGGAAGAGCCATCCCAAACGGATGCTCCACGCACAAAGGACAACGAGAAGAAAACAGAGCCGCAGCAGGAGCAGCAGGAAACCGTGGAGCGAGCAATTACGCCACTGAAGGAGGAGAAGGAGACGTGGCAGGTGGACAGAGGTCTGGTGAAGTCGATTCAGCAAGGAGAAGCCGGCGTTGTCGACGAGCTGGTGTTCTCATCGGACAGCGAGATTATGTCGTCGGACGAAGAGGAATGCATCGTGATGGAACACTACGATCCGGTGTCCGACTACCATGTGGAATACATCCCGAGCAAGGACGACGATTATGAAATCCAGTTTGAGGAGCAGCCCGATTCGGCCGATGAAGCGTGATGTGGCTTTGTTCAACACGCGTCAAAACAAACACGGTCTAAATGAAGATACCGTTATCCGTCTCCAAATGATCCCAGATGTTTGAGAGCACGTCGATTCGCTTCTTGTCGATGGGGTGCTGTCCTTCCGTGAAGGGGCTCAGCAGCTCTTCGTACTTCTTCTCGTCCACAAACACGATTCCCTCGAAATCGTTCCTCCGCTCCTCCCTGCTGATCGTTCGCACTTCCCGTAACCCCTTCTTCCGCAGCCACTCCAGCACAAACCGAGGATTCATGTGCTTCCCCGTCCGCGCCTCGATCACGCTGCAGACCTCCATTCTATGCTGAATGCTCGTTAAAAAGCATACACGGACTGCGGCTGCTTGAGCAGGCCTCGATCAACAATGGATTGCAGAATCGCCTCATCCTCCACCCACTGCGTCTCCGTGTGCATCAGCGAGTCGATATCCACAGATCGCAGCGTTTCTGGTTGCGGACCGCCGGAACTCTGAGGGGATCCCCAGATCCGCTCCTCCCTGCCATAGGCAAACCTACTCGTTATCCTTTGCACGTGAAAGAGACATGTGTTGGATGGACGCATTTAGCGCCAGCGAATTGCACTCCAGCTGGGAGTAATCCAGCTGATTCCATCCCAGTGTGAGAATGGAACACATCCCCGAGTTTGCGACGTCTGTATCCTCGTTTTCTGTCCTGAGCGGCAGCACTGCATAGTCGAAGGGTTTCTACACTGAATTGGAAATGGTGCTCATCACTTGACTGGAGTACAGAAGCTGCAGCGAGTCATCATGTAGCGACGGAATTGGGTAGGAATTCGACGTGCTGCTCAGATCGAGCATTGCGCGCGTTATCACTCTTCCCAGGAGCTCTTCCTCCTTCTTTCGCCTCACCTTCGCGCTCACCAGTGGGAGTGAAGGACAGAACAACGGAACGAAAGGATATGATAATCAGAAGAAGTGCACCGATAGCAGTCCAGCTTCTGAATCGCGCCGTCAAACCGCCAGCGCATCTCCAGCGCGTTTGGGTTGCGGACGTCGATCACGTCAATCTCGCTGTCATGAGCGAAACAGTAGCAGTTCCAGTCGTTTTCGATGCGCTGCAGATGGCTGCTGTGCGGGACCGCCGTTAGGAGCACCGGCTTTGCAACGCGGAAGTCGCAGAGAAACAGCCCCTTTTCGTGAGATGCATAATACAGGAGAGGATGAGAGGACGGCTGGACGCAAGCACTCGTCGGCTGGATGAGAACATCCGGTGTGATTTGGAGGGAGTGAGAGACACACTCTTGCGAAATCGAATAGATAGAGGCCCTCTGGCAGGAGGCATATACAAACTCGGAGGAATACAGGGAGGGGACCAGATCGTCAATGGCGAAGGGAAAGCGTGTTGACGCCACTTCTTCCATCGTATCCGGGAGGTTGGACTATGTGTGATGCCGAAAACAGGTCGTTACTCCATCCAGGATGGAACTGGCAATTCCGGAATAGAGAATGACGATGGGATGCTTCGGGAAGGACCGGATCCCTTTCGGAAGGAAGTCGCACTTGTAGCTGCCAAGTCCGCTGTCTCGCCATCGTTCGTCCATTTGAAGCCAGTGAACGACGTAGGGATCGTCAGAGGCGTGAAACAACACAATGGGAGTGCTCGATTCAGAGAGACGGCCAATCAGGGCCGAGCGATCGTTCCACTCCATTCTGCAGCCGGTATCGAGTGTAGCGCACGAGCGTCGGCGAAACAAACAAAGGAAAAGACTACTTGTTGAAAATCTTGTTCTTGCCTCCCTTCGCTCTGCGCATCTTCCTGGAGTTCCGCATCATCTGGTGGTCCTTCCACGCCTTCTCCAGCGTGTCCTCCTCCTCGCTCCCATCATCATCCTCCAGCAGCCGCTTCTCGTACTCCTCCTCACTACGCCTCACGCCCGTTCCCCTGGCCCACCTCAGCTTGTGCTTCTTGTACTGCCTGAACAGCCGCTCCTCCTCCTGCAGTTCGTCCCACTCATTCATGATGCGTTCATGCTTGCCCTTCCGCTTCCGCTTCTCCTCCTCCTCCTTCCCGCGCTTCTCGCTCTTCTTCTCCTTGCTCTTCAGCTTCTTCAGCCGCGCCTCGCGCTCCTCCTCTTCCTTCTTCAGCCGCTCCTGCCGCGCCTTCTCGCGTTCCGCATTTAAGTACGGAATGCTCCGCACATCCACATCCATGTCCTCGAACGCCACCTTCCGTCCCTTCAGCTCCGACACGCGCGGCAGCCGCACCAGCGCGAACGACCGCGCCAGCGCCGCCACGTCCACGTCCTCGAACCGCAGGATGAAGTTGCAGTCGTGGTTGCGGTATGCCTACGCCTCACGCGCACGCCCCACACCCACGCGGATATCCGCGGTGAAGGCGGTTACGCTCTCCTCGTAAAAGTCGCGGTCGTGCGCGCAGTGCTCGCGGACGGCGCTCAGGTACTCCAGCGACTGCGTGTGCAGCGCTTCGTCCGCCTTCACCTCGAACTCCTCGAGGGGGACCCCCCGTTTTTTGGTGAACGGGATGTACGCCTTCTCGGAGGGCTCGATGAAGAGCAGCGACTGCCCCTTCTTGCCGGCGCGCGCCGTGCGGCCCACACGGTGGATGAAAAACGAGGGGTCTTGAGGGGGCGCGTACTGGACGATCCAGTCGAGGTCGGGGATGTCGATGCCGCGCGCGGCGACGTCGGTGCAGAAGAGCACGCCAGCTACGGTGGAGGAGGGCGCGAGGGAGTACGCTCGGGCTTGCGGAAGTCCTCCATGGTGCGCACGCGCTTCTTCTGTACCATGCGGCCGTGCAGCGATTTGATCTTCAGTCCGGCGGTGGCGGGCAGGCTCTGCACGGCGCGGGCGAAGTAGTCCACGGAGGCGCAGGTGAGGAAGAAGACGAGGATCTTGGAGTCCTTGTGGGAGAGCATGAACTGAACCAGCTACGGATGACATGCGCATGGGAGATGCACGAAGCCCAGTTTGGAATCGCTCGGAAGCACCACGTAGTAGTTCTTCAGCAGCACGGGCACCGCCTGGATCGTGTTCTGGTTCTTGATCTCGATCTTGATCTTGATGGGGTTGCGCAGTCCCGCCTTCACCAACGCGTCCACTCCCTTCGCTTCGGTGGCGCTGAAGAGGCCCGTTCGGCGCTGCTTCGGCAGTTTCGAGAGAATGAAGGAGATGGTTTGGGCGTGGCCCAGGTCCTTTGGATGAGGTGAAAAGAGAAAGACTACGAGGAGCACATCCGCCTCGTCGAGGACCAGCACCTCCAGGTCACGCATGATCAGCTTCTCCCCCATGCGCTGCATGATATCCTTCAGTCGGCCCGGCGTCGCAATCAGGAAGAGGCATTTGTCACTCTGTAGCTGCTTCATATCGTCCGAAATGTCGTTTCCTAAGGGTCAGTCAAAACGCACTTCCGAACCTCCGGTAAGCAACGCCACGTGCACCTTGGGCAGGTGCTTCTCGAATCGCTCGGCAATGGAGTATGTCTGCATCGCCAGCTCACGCGTCGGGGAAATGACAATTCCGCCCACTTCTCCGTGCGATACCGTGCACTCCGGTCTGCCCAGAAGCTGGAAAATGGGGATGAGGAAGGCGAGCGTCTTTCCCGAGCCCGTGCACGCGCTAACGTTCACGTCCTTGTTTGACAAGAAGTAGGGAATGACCGCGCCCTGAACGGGCGTCGCCCTAGAGAAATCCAGCTCCTTCACGACATCGAGCACCTCCGTCATGAGAGGAGGCAGGATGTCCGAAAATAGCTTTCCAGAAGACATTGGAGGGTCTGTGGAGGGAATCAAATGATCGACTTGTTGAAGTGAAAACGTGGGAAAAGGGGTATTGCTGTCTCTGCAAGGCAATGAGAGAGTTGTAGGGAAAAAAGAAAGAAAAATGGAGGAGAGGGGTATCGATCCCCTTACCTCTCGCATGCTAAGCGAGCGCTCTACCATCTGAGCTACACCCCCTTTCACTTGCACCCAAAACGATGCCTCCTTGACACACGGACCGAGATCGAGAGTGGAGGAAAGAAGACGGAACAAGGTCGGCTGAGTACAGTTCCATTCCTCGGTGCTAAGGATGTGAAAAACAGGAAGAAGTGCAGCCATCGCATTCCGCGCAATTCCCTGAAATAATCCATGTGCGTAGCATGCAACCACTACAAAGTCATAGAAGGGAAAGGAGTCACAATTGCATTCTCATATCAACCTCATGGAGGATTATTGCATTGGATTGATCGGCTTCGGCACTGTGGGAGCAGGTCGGGTAGTTCATATCCATCCAGCGTAGGCGTGTACGATATTCTGTACAAGCGTGCAGAAGAGTTGAAGAAACGATACCAGGTGAACCTGCGCATTACGCGAGTATGGTGTGGAGTCGTGTATGAGACGTAGGTGTGCGTCAGAGATTTGGCAAAGAAGAGGAGCGTTCCCATTCAGGACTACACTACCGTCACGGATAACTACATGGGTAGCGTGTTTCTATGAAGTGCGAGGTAGACATCCTCACGGACGACTCGATTCGCCTTGTGATCGAGCTCATCGGCGGCATCGAGCCTGCCTTCACGATTATGAAGGAATGTTTTGTGCGGGGAAAAGCCTTCGTGACATATCCTCCCTTTCCCTCGTTTGGCCTCTTAACGGCAGCGGCAACAAGGCGCTCCTCGCGTCGCATATGAAGGAGGTCGAGTCCCTGATGGAGGCCCATCCGCAGGTGGGCTTCGGATTCGAGGCGACGGTGGGCGGCGGCACGCCCATCATCCACACGTTGCAGACGTACTACAACACGGACGACATCTACGAACTGTGTGGCATTATCAACGGATCGACGAACTTCATCCTGAGCAAGATGCTGCTGGACAAAAAGGACTACGACAGCGTGTACAACGAGGCCCGCAGCCTGGGGTACCTGGAGGGTGCGATTCGGGCGATGTCGTCACCGCTAGCGAACTCCGCGTTCGACATCGAGGGCTACGACTGTCGCAGCAAGCTCGTCATCCTGAACCGCCTGGCCTTCGGCGTGTCGGTGATGCGGTGATGCGTGATGCGCAGACGCTGCGACGAGGAGGCCATCGCGTGCGAGGGAATCAGCGCCATCCGCAAGGAGGACGTGGCCTACTGGAGGGAGAAGGGCTTCCACCTCAAGCTGGTGGCAACGTCGCAGTTCGACCAGGAGCGTCAGACGCTCTTCTCCTGCGTTCTCCCCGTAGCACCGCGCCGTGGGAGTAATGGGTAGTGCGCCGTGGCGGCGAGCAACCCGCTGGCCTCCGTGCACTACGCGAACAACATGGTGCAGCTGTGCAGTCTGGACTGCCGGACCGTTAGTATCATCGGCAGCGTGCGGGCGTAGCGCCGGCGTGACGCGTAGGGCGCGGGCCGCTACCCCACGGCCAACAGCGTGATCACGGACGTGCTGAGCATCCTGGCGCGGCCCTGCACGGCGCGCGCGGTGTTCCCTCTGGCGAGGGACACGCGGGTGAGCTCGGACCTGAGCGGGAAGTTCGTGATTCGGTTCGGGCAGGAGGTGTCGCTGGTGGTGGTGGACGAGCTGGCGGAGGAGCTGGCGCGGAGCTTCGACGACTACGAGCTGAACGAGGCGCCGACGCGCGACGGGCTGATGCTGACGGTGAACGGGTCCTTCGAGGTGGTGCGGCGGATCCGCGACATGTGCGTGAGCAAGTACTGCCTGAAGAGGTCGTCGGTGTTGCTGCTGCGCGTGATGAACTCGCCTGTTTGTACAAACACACCACATGACAGAACACCACTTCTTCTCGCTCTCGGGACGCGCGATCTTCCGCACGATGCGCAGCCTCTTGTTCTCGAACACCACGCTCTCCTCGTGCTCGCGCTTCCGCGACGGCTCCTCCTTCTTCGCCACCTTCATCCCGCACAGCCGCTCGAACGCGTCGAAGCGCTCCAGCACCACCGTCTGCAGCGTCAGTCTTTCCTCCGTCTCTGTCTGCGTCGCTGGCGTTGCTTGCTCGTGCGCCTCGCGCCACGCCTCGAACAGGCGCGTGCAGGCGGCGGGCGTGGGGAAGGAGAGCAGGCAGTAGTTGTCGTCCAGCCACAGGATCGCCACCTTCTGCTCCGCCTCCAGGAAGGGGCGCGCCAGACTCGCGAAGTCCGCCGTCTTCACCTCCTACGCCTCACGCCGCCGCGCCGCCGGCACCTTCACGAACCCGCTGGCGAGCAGCACACACTGCGCGTACTCCGCCTCCATCTCCTCCTCGCGCGTCTGCCAGAGCGCGTCCAGCATGGGCATCGGGTACTTCACGTTGTACATGTTCACCGCGTTCATCTGCCGCTGGAACTGGCACGGCGCCTGGCGGAAGGCGTTCTCCACGTCCTCCCGCGGCAGCTCCTTCTGGTAGAACGCGTTCAGGTCGCGGAATTCTAACCGCTCACACCCTCCGCCTGCGCCCACCGGCCACGCCCAGGCCCAGCTTGTACCCCACACGCAGCATCACCACGCCCGTCATGTACGCGTCGAAGCCTGCGCCTCACTCCACGACCCAACACTCACCCGCGTCGTGCGCCTGCACGTGCTCGGGCGCCAACGTCTGCACTACCAGCCCCTCAGGGCAGCCCGTCTACGCCTCAGCCCGCCGCCCCAGCACTACTCCCTTGTAGATGGCCTCCAGCGACGTGCCGTCGGGCAGGAAGGTGCCCAGGCTCTTCTCGCGACACAGGCTCTGAGGTCACACGCGCGCCGCACACTCACTTGCACGTCGATGATCAGCGGGAAGTCGCGCGCCACGTTCGTGACGAAATTCCGGCACGTTTCGGGCAGGCGGTCGACGCACCAGTGATAGGAGAACATGAGGTCGTTCAGCATCTCGAAGCCTACCAGAGGCAGGCGCTTGCCTGACAGCAACTCCAGCACGCGGCGAATGCCCACCATCCTGGTCACCTCCTCCACGCGCAACACCTTCACGTCGGAACCGGAGGTGTCGATGGTGGCGTCGCCGTCGCGCAGGTTGCAGGTGGCGCGGAGACGGCGTGATTTGCCGCCCATGTCCTAGCGTGAAGGGGAAGCGGAGACGGCACCTTGTTGTCCTTGTCCAGCTTCGCCAGCGAGATGAGGTCCTTGTACTGCTTCTCCACCTCCTGGTACATGAGGCGGCGGTAGAAGGGATTCATCGCATCGAGGACGATGTAGTACTTCCCGTTCTCCTTCGCCAGTTTCTGACGCTCCTCCTCCGGGCCGTTCTTGATCACGTCGATCATTCGGTTGATCTGCGGTTGAGAGAGAAATGGACAGCGACCTTGTCGAAGGCGGGAGAAATCGCCTTCATCTGGTTCTTGTTAATCTCGATTTGGGTGCGAGGCGTCTTGTCGCTGTAGCTCTTCTCGATCTCGTCAAGAATGCGCTTCTCGTCGCTGCGACGGAGAGAGGGCACGCCGTGAATGAAGGCCTTGTTGAAGTCGAAGTGACATGACTTCAGGAACTCGATCGTATGGGGCTACGGTGAATGACGGCGCGAGGGACTACGCGAATGGCCACAGCATCGTCGATACTGCTGTGCGAGTAGGGACTCATGTATATGTTGAAGATCGTCGCATCATACCTAGCTCTCAAACAACGTCCATACAACGCACCTCTTCTCCTTTTCATTGTACTTGAAACAGGCAAGTCCAAACTAGGAGTAACAGCACACGGGAATGGTTGCTTGAAAGGGGAAGAACGATTCCACTCTACACGTCACCCATTCACGAAACCACGTACGATTCCTTCGTCTTCGAGTAGCGCGTGTCAAACTACGCATAATCAAAAGAAAGGGACGAGTACGGTGTCCACCTGGACCGACTTATGGCAGGGTTTGACTTCCAGTCCAGAGAACTCCATGTCAAAGGCCGCGAAGGCGCTATCGAAGATGACCTTCTGGATGTGCGGCAATTCCTGCTTGAACGTTTCGTCTGTGACTTCGACCACTTCAACACACTCCGTCATGATGCGAATGAATAGAAATTGAGTGCGATTTGGCAGACTCCCACTCCTCTCACCGCGGGAATGCCGATCCTGTTGGGGAGCTCCCAGTTTCTCCTGTTTGGTACTGATTTGGGTTAAATACCGATTGTAGGAACTAACGGAGCAATCCCTTATCACTCGTAGCTCTATATACCAAGTATCGAGAAATGGCTGTTCTGTTGAAGTCTTTTGGAAAGATGTGCAAGGGCTTGGGGAAGTCTCTTGATCGCATGGGTGCGGGGATGCAGGGAAAGAAGGCGGTTATCGAAGAGCGTATTTTCGTGCTTGCAGCGCGCGTGATGCGTAGTTTTGCCTTCTGCTCGCGTTTTGAAATACGGAGAGAGCAAGCCTTGCGTGTGCTGCGCCTCCAATGTCGCCACCAGTGCCACTGTCTCCGGAGACGTGACCCTTGGCTGTTGTTCTTCCGTGGGTTACGGCAGCACGTTGCGAGGTGAGAATCAACCTATATGTATTGATGCAAAGCGGATCTGTGCGGAATCAAGGTCGGAGACAACTCCCACATCAAGGACAATGTGGTGGTCCACGTGGACTACAATCTCCCCACGGTGATTGGCAAGAACGTGGTCATCGGTCATATCCAATGAAATCAATGAGGAATAGACAACGGCTCGATCATCCACGCCTGCACCATCGACGACAACTGCCTGATCGGCGAGGGCGTCACTGTGCTGGACGCTGCGCACATCTGCGAGGGAGCGGCCATCGCCCCCGGCTCCGTCGTGACGCCCCGCAAGACGGTGGGCAGCGGCGAGCTGTGGAGCGGCATTCCGGCCCGTAAGGTGCGTGACCTGACCGCCGCGGAGAAGGAGGAGATTAGAGCGATGTGCGACGCGCTGACGAAGGTGGTGATGGGCATGATGCTTGATGGGTAGAGCGCCACGGCGCACGCTGTGGAGACGAGCAAGTCGATGGAGCAGCTGCTGGTGGACG